>Ga0209166_10001742_pt1 | contig 17516 bp, 12 predicted proteins | sample Coa_R1_3_FD_187151 | JGI IMG/M metagenome (GOLD analysis project Ga0209166, IMG submission 187151) | Surface soil microbial communities from Centralia Pennsylvania, which are recovering from an underground coalmine fire - Coalmine... | ecosystem: Environmental > Terrestrial > Soil >... | reverse complement strand
CGCAAGCCGGAGCCGGGAGCGGTGTGGAACCGGCTGCGGCCCGAGGAGCAGGAGCGGATTGTGCAGGAGGCGCTGCGCCAGCCTGATCTGAGTCCGCGGGAGTTGGCGTGTTACCTCAGCGATCACGCTGACTTCTCGGTCTCGGAAGCCAGCGTGTATCGGGTCTTGCGGCGTCATGGACTGAATCGTACGGTGGAGTTAGTCGGGTTTCCTGCGGGCAAGGAGTATCGCGTGAAAACCACAGCACCGAATCAGCAGTGGCAATCTGACGCCAGCTATTTCTTCGTAGTGGGCTGGGGCTGGTACTACTTCATCTCAGTGCTGGATGATTACTCGCGCCTGATCCTGGCCTGGGACCTGAAGCCGGACATGACCGCCGATTCCATCAGCGACGTGATGGAGCAAGCGGTCGTCTTCACCGGCATGAAGCAGGTGCCCGTGGAAGACCGCACGAAGCTGCTCAGCGATCGCGGCTCGGGCTACTTGGCCCAGGCCTTCGAGGATTATCTGCAGATGCTCCACATCCGGCACATTCTCTGCGCGCCCCATCATCCCCAGACCAACGGCAAACTGGAACGCTTTCACGAAACCCTGAAAGCGCGCCTGAATCTGCTGGTCTACACCAGCCCAGAAGAGTTGTGGCGGGCCATGGCTGAGTTCATCGAGTACTACAACCAGCACCGCTACCACGAAGGCATCGGCAACGTCGCACCCGCCGATGTTTACTATGGACGCAGAGAAGAAATCCTACGACGAAGGGAGGAACAGAAACAGCAAACGATCCAACGGCGGCTAGAGTACAATCTCGGTCGCTGCAACCATCAACTCACGAGTGAACTGAACGCGAAAGTGTAGCTTGGCCCAGAGGCCAAGCGGGTCTCACAAGTTCTGAAGACGAACACTGAGCCGAACTTCAATCGCAGCATGGCCTCGGGCTGGCTCCGCCGCAACTGTCGCTACCTTCACCTCAACAAACCTTTTCGGCTCCGCTTGACTCAACCGTTTTCGCCAGGCGAAAAAGCTCTGCCGGCCCAAGCCACGCTCACGGCAAAACACGCTAACAGTTTGCTCGCTGGCTGCCTGCTCAGATACAAGCCGCCGCCACTTCTTCCATGTTTTTCTACTACGTTGTTTTCGGGTCATCCCACGAGATTGCTATCTCGTGTGCACCGAGGCAAGATGGGATTCAGATATCGCTCACTGTCTATCCAGGCATACTGAGAGGATCGGGTAAAATAAATTATTTAATGGTCATGCATGACTATAGCAGAATTGATTTAGATCAGGGAATAAATCGGGCTGGGGCAAGGAGAAGAAAAGTTGGGAGTGGAGGAGACTGTACCACATCGCTACAATCAATATACTCTAATAGATATCTTACAATGGAGAGCTGTCAATACCGCCAATGTCTTAGCATACTCGTTCTTTAAAGATGGTTTGGAAGAAACGGAAAAACTCTCGTATGGCGAACTAAACCAACTTGCCTGCCGCGCAGCGCAGTTTCTGTTGAAACGTTCAGTACAGAGGCAACCCGTATTGCTTCTGTATCCAGCAGGACTGGACTTCCTCGTAGCTTTCCTCGGATGTATGATGGCCCGCTGCCTGCCTGTGCCAATCCCAATGTTCAACAATACCACCCTGAAGCGGACCCTTCCTCGATTCGTATCCATCGTAAGGGGTTCGGGGGCCAGCGCAGTGCTTACGAATCTAAACGACGAAAACAATCTCGTCTCCACGAAACTCCTATCAAATTCTCCTATCTCAGAATTGGAGTGGATTGATCACAATGCTCTTATTTCATCGATGTCTCCAGCGAGAGCATCAGAAATTTCAACTGAACTTGATTCGATTGCATTCCTCCAGTTTACATCGGGTTCCACCGGAGAACCCCGTGGCATAAAAATAACCCACAAAAACCTAGCACACCAATTTGCGGCGCTGAAACGCTGTGGTAGCTACGATCCAGAAAGTGCGATTGTAAATTGGATGCCTCACTTTCATGACTTAGGGCTTATTCAAGGCTTATTGTTGCCACTCTATCTCGGTATTCCATGCTTGACTATGCCGCCGATCGCTTTTCTGAGGCATCCTGACCGTTGGTTGAAACTGATTGGGCGATACCGTGCCACTCATAGTTGCGGTCCTAATTTCGCTTATGATTATTGTTGTCATAGCCTCAACAGCAGAGACTTAGAAGGATTGGATTTGCGTTGTTGGCGTGCAGCAGGAATTTCCGCCGAGCCAATTAGCCCTTATACAATCCACCGGTTTGCAAGCTTACTTCAGCGGACAGGTTTTCAATTGGGCACATTCTGTCCCGCTTTTGGGCTAGCTGAATCCACACTCTGTGTGTCACACAATCGCCCACAACACACTCCAGTATTCTGCGATGTAGATGCGAACGCACTGAGTGGGGGCGAGATACGTCTGGCTCCACAGGGTGAGTGCAATGTGCGCACTTTGGTAGGTTGCGGTCAGGTTATCGGTTACGGAACACACGTTGTAATTGCCAATCCGGACAAGCTGACTCGCTGTTACGAAAACATTGTTGGAGAGATATGGGTTTCAAGCGACAGTATTGCTGAGGGTTACTGGAGTGCGCAACCGGACCAATCAGAAGTGTTCAGAGCTTATCTTCAGGATACGGGCGAGGGGCCTTTTCTTCGAACTGGTGATCTTGGTTTTCTAAAAGACGGTGAACTATTCGTTACAGGTCGTCTAAAGGATATCATCATTGTCGCTGGTCAGAATCATTATCCACACGACTTAGAGCGAACGGCCGAAGCTTCGCATCCGTCTCTACGAACCCAAAGTTGCTCCGCATTCTCATTCATGAAAGATGGACAAGAGCAGGTCGTGATATTAGTAGAGACGTAATTCAAGAGAGAGAAATTGGAGGAAATAGTTGCCTCGGTCCGCAATGCAATATCAGAGTGGCATGGCATTGATCTCTACAAAGTAGTTATTGTTAAACCCGGAGGTTTGCCCAAAACTTCGAGTGGAAAATTGCAACGTGGTGAGTGTCGAAAGGCATACTTAGACGGAACATTACGCATCATCATGGAACACCCTGGCCAACCGACAAACGTCGTTCAATCCACTGAGGTCAAGGGGTCTACCCACCGGAAAATATTTGAAGTGAAATCTCGGAGTGTAACCGATACAGCGCGTCTTGTACGTGGCTGCATTGCATCAGCAATTGGAATAAATCCAGAAAACGTCACTGACGACACGCCATTTTCAGTCTACGGCTTGAGTTCATTGCATGTCATTCGGATATGCGCGGAGTTACAGAATATCTTTGCTAGGAGGGTCTCTCCCGGGCTGATATACGAGCATTCGACTGTTCAATCGCTCAGCACCTTTCTTTCCACGCACTCGGCAGAAATTCACACTGAGGATTTTGGCGTTTCTTCCTTGCCCAACGAACCGATCGCAATAATAGGTATGGCTTGTCGCTTTCCTGGTGCAGATAATCTCGCGAGGTTTTGGGATCTTCTGATGAACGGCGCTGAAAGCATCGGCCTTGTTCCTTCCGACCGATGGGATTGGAAAGAATTTTATTCTCCAGGAATTATAAAGCCGAACCAGATGAGCACATGTTATGGCGGTTTTCTGAAAGAGATTGATCATTTTGATTCATTGTTTTTTGGACTTTCTGCCCAGGAAGCCATTCATATGGACCCTCAGCAGCGGTTACTTCTCGAAGTTGCCTGGGAGGCTTTGGAAGATGCAGGAGAAAATATCAAACAACTTGCTGGCTCTGCCGTAGGGGTATTCGTCGGTCTCTCTAGTTTCGATTATGCGGAAATTCTGCGCAGGCAACATGAGATAAGTCCGTTCGCAGGTCCGGGCGGGGCACTCAGCATCGCTGCAAATCGCCTTTCTTATACATTTGACCTTCAAGGACCGAGCATCGTGGTGGATACTGGCGCAGTTCTATGTAATAGGTGGTGAACCTGACTGGGTTGATTTTCATCGCGATTGCATGCGTCGCAAGTCTCACATACCAACATATCCTTTTCAGCGACAGCGTCACTGGGTATCTGACTCAAAGTGAGCGGTGTGTAAACCACAGCTTTACGGAACCAATATCTTCGGTCGGCCGCAGTTAAGGCTGGAGTACTCGCGGAGGGCAGAAGATACGCTTCGGGTTCCACAATTTCAGCCATTCACTGGCTTCGGCACTGGTCAAGATGAAAGTGGATCCAAAGACGGTTCAGGAATTCCTGCGACAAGCGCATGTTACGACCACACTTCAACTCTATATGCCCAATCGGATATGGAATCGAAGCGGGAGGCGCAAGGCAGGTTCCTGGAGCAGTTGCTGGGTGACAGAATCCACCTTCTTAACGGAGCGGGTTCAGTGACTATCTTGGGTGGAGCCTTGGGTGGAAGAAAATCAGCGAAATCGTATAAGTCCTTTGCAATGATGGTGGCCAGGGACGGAATCGAACCGCCGACGCCAGCCTTTTCAGTTTTGCAATAAGCTGTACTTTTAACGACTTAACAGGTCTCAGGTGGTTGCGAAAGGTCTTGAAAGGTCGTGAGAGACACGCGAATCTTGGGCTGGAAAGACCAAAGTTATTGACCGTAATGGTAAGCCTAATGACCAAAACGAATGCACCCCTGTAGAATTTCGGCGCAGAGTTCGACCGAACAAATGCCCATGACCGACTAACCGGAAGTGATGAACATGCTCTAGGCATCACACTATCCGGGGTGAGTTCGGACACGGCATCGGAGCTTTGCCTTCTTCCCGCTCATCATCGGTGAAGGGAAGAGCAGCGCGTTGCCCCTGCCCTGATGATTGCGTTCTTGGTGATAGTGGGCTTCGTAGTGGTGCAGTGCCCGTCGCAGTGAACCCTCTGCAAACAAGATCAGCTTCGAAAGGCATTCTTCCTTGACCGACCTGACCCAACGCTCTGCGTCGGCGTTCAGATTTGGGCTCCTGGGCGGCAGAGCCACCGTCTTCACCTTTTCCGCTTCGATCAGCTGGCGAAACGACGGGCAATACTTGCTGTCGCGGTCATGCAGCAAATATCTGCAATTGGTCAGAATGCCAGTGTCTTCCATGGTGACATTGCGTGCCATCTGTTCCATCCACTCTTGATCCGGATGACGTGTGACTCCCGCCACGCATATCCTTCGGCTCTCCAAGTGAATGAAAAACAGCACATAGTACGTTTTCAAGCCTCTGAGCGTGAGCACTTCCACCGTGAAAAAGTCAGTTCCCACCATTACCGCCATATGAGTGCGAATAAAGTCCTTCCAACTTGTGGCCTGCTTCCGCTTGGGAGCGGACGGGCTATCATGCCGCCTGAGGATGTTGCCGACCGTCTCATCCGAAAGCTTGTGGCCAAGATTGGCCATGCCACCCACGACCCGGTCATATCCCCAACTCGGGTTCTCCTTGGCTATCCGCACGACCAAACCCTCGATTTCCTCATCGACCCGAGGTCGACCGCAAGCTTTGCGGCATTTCGATCCATCGAACTTCTTGGCGATGAGCTCTCGATACCAGCGGTACAAGGTATCTGGTTTGGCCGAAGCTGCCACATCGGCCAGGGCTCTCCGCCCCAGACGGTGGGCAATTTCAGCCAATGTGGTCTTTTCAGAATCCGAGAGCAGCAACCGGCCTTTGATCTTTGCTCTGAGGATACGGTTTTCTGCAGCCAGATACTCGTTTCTCAGCAATAATTCCTGGTCCACCGTCCCAGTGATGTATGCCAGCATGCGAGCCCAGATCATTGACCGTCCCTTCAGTCTCTTGTAGGAACTGGGATTCTACCCGTTCTTAGGGTTTGAAGAAAGGCGCGTAACAGCGGCACGCGAAAACGATCTAAATTACCGCCCGTCATCGACTTCCATCGGACACGGATGAGTTTTTTGACTGAACGGGATCAATTTTGGTGAACGACAGGATTCGCGCGCTTCGAATGCGGTGGCGTCCGGGAGCTTGAGGCGTGCGACCCCGCGTCACGGCTTGGGGTGAGCGGCGAAAAACTTCCAGACGATGTCGTTAACCAGAGTTCCGGTTGTGGCGTTGAAATTCGGATTGAAGGAACTCAAATCCGCATCGTCGTAGACTGAAAAGTGCCCGGCTCCGATCAGGCGGTAAAACTTCACTTCGGTGTTTGACCGGCCGCCCGTGCCGTCCTTCTCATTCACGGTAGTGGGGTTGCCGCCGTTGCACAAGGGAGCGGACGTATCCAGGTTAACAGTCGCATCCGCCGCGAGCCAATAGTTCAGAGTAACGTCCTGTGACGGGCTTCCTTCGCCACCACAGTAGGGGATAATCTGATCCCCGTCGCCGTGGAGCATTAGGACGGAGACGGGTCCCGCCGCTGCGGGGACAACGGCATTGCTACCTTCCGGCTCGTCGAGCGCTCCGGAAAGAGGTGCGATCGCCGCGACAAGATCGGGGAGTTCCACGCCAACACGAATCGCCATCAGGCCACCGGCCGAGGTTCCTGTGACGTAGATTTCCTTGGGATCGACGTTCAGACTGACCTGCAGCGTCGATATGAGTTGTCGGAGGAAGGACACATCGTCCGGCGATGTACTGGTAGGCGATTGAGCCCCGTTGAAGTAGTAGTTCCATTGGCGCAGGTTCCCGCTGCGCGGCGCGTCAAGAGCTTCAGGATACGCCACGGCGAAGCCGTCCGCGTCGGCGGTGTTGTTCATCAGGGTGTGAGTCTGGTACTCCAGCGCGCTCTCGCTGGTACCGTGCAACGCCACAACCAACGCACCTGAAGTCGCAGGGAAATTCGGCGGGATGTGGAGCACGTAATAGCGCACAACGCTGGTGCCGTCCGATTGAGTGACCATGAGGACGGTGCACGAGGGATCGTGGGTGGTGTCACACCCCTTTGCGTTGTGCAAAGGCTGACCATTTGTGCCAACCAGCAGGTTTTTGTGGTTCCCACCACAGGAAATCAGAAGAACTGCAATGGCTGAGAGCACCGTCGCGAGCAAAAGACGCTTCATGAGTTGGTCCTCCCGAAAGATGCCGCGAGACGTCGAGAGATGCGGATCAGAAGAACAGCCGTAGTTAGGGACAGGATCAGGAGCAGTAGTCGCATCAATGCTTATCCTCGCTATGAGGTATGCCGTGAACGGTCGAGGGATATTACTGCTCCCGAAGATTTGTTTTGGACGGGAATAAGCAATGCGTGCTTGCCGCCTTTACTGAACCAAAGGCGCCTGAAAGATCCAGGCGCCGATGTTGATTCAGTGCATTATGGTAGGGTGCAAGCCAGCGACGGCGAGGTAAGTACCGAGGGATTGGGATAGCTGTACGCCCCTCCAAAGGCGGTTGAAGGATTTTCGCGTGAGAACCATTGCAAGAGCGCCTCCGTCTGCGGGTGATAGGTGAAATCGTGCAGGGTGACTGGGAAAGTGTGCCCTTCTGCGGGATCTCCGGTCTCCAGATTGCTTTGGCATTGCTCAGGGACGGCGCCTGGGAACTGCCAAGGTGGCGCGCTGTTGTTGACGAACGGATCATTCATCCATTCCGAGATCTCGTGGCTGAGCACCTGAACATCCGAGATTGAGGGTCTCACTCCCAGTCCAGGGTCGAAGTAGGCAGCGAACGCAGCGGTCTGCAGGAAGTGGACGTTTCCAACCTGTTTTGTCTCGAATGCGGTGTGGAATCCCGGAATGCAGCATTGTTTGGGATCTCCGTTGGAGTAGAAGAGCGCATTGCGAACGAGCCCGATCGCCAGTTCGTCCACGCGCAGCCCTTCGAGTTGAGAGATCGTGTTCAGTTGCGAGAACATGAAATTGTAGTCAATAAGAGCATAGAATTTTCCTGTGCTCTTTACTCGTACTACTTTGGCGAGGCCCCTGGGGACCTCGACCTGCACGGGAGTCAGCATGCGAGGTTCCCGTAGAAGTGTGTGCCAGTCCTCATCCATCACCTGAAAGAACTCAGCCCTCTGGATGGCGTCGGCGAACTGCGTTGTCCCAGTGCCATAGGAAACGGGTTCAAAGTTTGGCGACTCGATCGCATTGTCAAGGATCGGGGCGGCGTCGATAACAATATCGTTGCCATTCTGGTCAACGACATCCTCGAAACGAAACGATATGGGTACGATGGATGTACGTACGATAGTGGTTTCTCCCCGCCTTGGGTCGTGACCTACCATTGTGTACGGGAAGACGGTGCCTTGGAAGGTGAAGGAACGGGAAAAATGAGGCACGGAGCGGATTATCGGCGATACCGCTGACGGGCTCGTTGAAGCGCCTGCTTCCGCAGCGATCGCGAACCTCGCCTGTGAAGGCAACTGATCGATTTTCTTGAATTCGAGTTTTCCAATCATGGCAGCCAGATCGTCTTCGTCGATGGTTTCCGGTATGCTCTGCGCAAAGGCAAGACTGGAACTCACAACCAAGAGCGCAAGCACGAGGCATCTTGTGGTTCTTTCCATGGGTTTTCCTCTTTCTATTGGAGATTTGAGTCTCGGGTCGAGGTGACCACTTCTACTTGCCTGGACGAGTGCTCCCCTCTTTTGAGAGATGCCGTAAACGTCGGAGGCATATTACTAACAGCACGGTTTTTATTTCGGACGCCATGAGCCCGGATTGCTCACCCATCCCAAAGTAAGTGGGCCACGTATGTCTTATTTCTCTTGAGAAGTGGGCCTTTTTGGAGTTAGCATCGTCAACCTAAAGAAATAGCGGGTGAATTCATCTATGACTAGCGGATTGAAGATCGTCCGATCTGTTCTTCTCGGCATGCTATCAGTGATTATTGCCGCTGGTAGCGCGGCGGCACAGATAAAACCGCCCCAACAGATTGTGCCCCGACTGGGAACTATCGCGCCCCCATCAACCGCATTGCGGGTGATCCCGACGGCTGGTCCTGGGCAGGAGCTAGCGGGAACTCCGGTGGATCCCGCAGAGCTGGTACGCATAGCCATTGCAAACAAAAAACGCACCGCACCTCTCGCCAAAAACTATGCGGAGCAGGATCTCCTTGACTGGCGTGCTTACGATACGCGCGGAAATCCATCTTGGCATGGCGCTCTGAAGTTTGCGGTTGGCTATGTGAACGGCTCTTGGCATCACGACCTGGTCGAACGCGATGGCAAACCTCTGCTCAAAGACGAAGCAGAGGAAGAACGCGCAAGAGCAGAGCAAGAGGGGGCACAAATCAAGGCCGGGATACCCAAGCAGCACGGTACCGTTGCCATAACGGTAATCTGGAGCAGGAGGCAACTGGTGCCAGTGCCAATCCCATTCGAAGACCTGCCCCGCTTGTTCGACCTCAAATTGCTCGGAACGGAGAATGTGGGCGACCGGCAAGCGTACGTGATCGAGGCCATTCCGCGTCCTGGTGCCACGCCGACGGACAGCTTCGACGAAGAAGAACTGCGTGACCGCGTGAAACTATGGATCGATGCGAAGGAGAATGTTTGCCTGCGATTGCACTTTGACGTTCTTGAAGGCGGTGGTCTTTTGGCGAAGGGATCGTCTTTTGATAGAGAATACGCCAAGATCGACACTGGCATCTGGATGCCGACCCAGTCGCTCCTGCTTCGTTGGGTCGCGGGCCGGTTATACATGCAGATAGAGGAAACCTTTCTCTATTCCAAGAACCTCGGTATCGAATCTGACGTAACGCAAAATTCCTTACCGCCAGCACCGGCCAATTCACAGCTGCACAGTCCCGATCATCAGGAAGGGGATCGGGCACCCGTGCCGACCGCCGACGAGGCGGCTATTCGTGACCTGGGGCAAAAAGCATTTGTGGCCTACCAGCAGGGAGACGCCTCGACATTCCTTTCGCTATTCAGTACCCGATCGCCGGCTCTCGCGGATTTTAGAATGGACGTTCAGCGAGACCACGGAAAGATCAAGGCTGAAGGTCTCGAAATTGGAAGAATAGAAATAACGGGCGATACTGCAACCGCTCGTGTGTCTTATGAGCAATCCAGCGTGAAGGGAGATTCCGAAGAGCCAGACTTCACTAGTGGGAAGAGGTTTCATACCTACCAGCTAGTGCGAGAAGCGGGTGCCTGGAAGCTTTGGGATGAATCGAATGACCTGGGAGAGCTCGCGGAATCCTTGATTACTGCCAAATCTGAAGAAGAACGCGACAGGTTGCTTGCCAAGAATGCGTCTCTGGTTACAGCAGCACTGGCCGATCGGCTTGTCCATGCCGGCGACGAACTCATCGAGATGGGCGATTACGCTCAAGCCATGACCGGCTTCCATCTTGCTTACACAATGGCGGAGCGGCTCAATGATAAGCGGGTACTTGGGAGGGCTCTTTCCGGACTGGGGCATGTGAGCATGGTGCAGGGGCAGGCGCTGCAAGCGGCAAACTATTTCCAGAAAGGCGTGACGCTTTGCGAGTCGTTTGGCAATAAGTCAAGCTTGGCTCACATATTCTTTGAAATTGGGGAGGATTACTTTGAGCGAGGCGACTATCGAGAGGCCATGGAGTATTACCAAAAGAGCCTGACGACAAGCGAAGAAGCTGGCAACAAAAAATACCTCGCATCCACGCTGGAACTCGTAGGAGATTTGTTCGTTCAGCAAGGCAACGACGAGCAGGCACTCGCGCATTATCAGAGAAGTCTAGAGCTGTATTCGGAGCTCGAGGCCAATGTAGACAGCAAATTGGGAGTCACCAACGCACTGGGCAAAATTGCAGGAGTACTGACACGGCAAGGCAAGTATGCGGAGGCACTAGACTACTACCAGAAAAACCTGCGGCTCTCTGACGAACTTGACTATAACAGCGAAGCCGCCGTGACCTGGAGGAATATAGGGGACAACTATTCCTTGCAGGGACGATTCACGCAGGCATTGGAGTCCTATGAGAAGAGTCTCGATCTCTTTGAGGAAAGTGATCGCCGGCCGGATATCGCCGTCACCCTGAACCGCATGGGGAACGTTTACTACAAGCTGCATAACTATGATCGTGCCATTGATTTTTGCCGCCGGGCTGCCGATCTCGCCAAAGGCCTGGATAATCCGCCCGATCTGGCCGCGATCCTGACCACATTGGGCACTGCCTATCTCGCTGCCGGCAAGAACGATCAGGCTCAGCAGGCACTCACAGGAGCAATTTCTAATATTGAAACGCTCCGGACACATGTCGCAGGAACCGAGGAAGATCAGGAGCGTTTCTTTGAAGACAAGGTGAATCCCTACTATGCCATGGTGGAATTGCTGATTCAGCAGCACAACCTCACCGAGGCACTCAACTATGCCGAGCGCGCGAAAGGGCGGGTATTGTTTGATTTGCTTCGCAACGGCAGAGCCGACATAACCGGAACCATGACCGCGGAAGAGCGATCCCAGGAAGAGAGATTGAACGAGGCCCTGGTTCGGCTCAATTCCCAACTCAACCAGGAAAGCTTAGAACGCCAGCCCAACAAAGTTATTCTCCGAAGGCTCGAATCGCACCGCAAGGAGGCGCGGCTTGCGTACGAGGCTTTCCAGACCCAACTATACGCGGGCCATCCCGATCTGAAGACTCGGCGTGGGGCGAGCGCGCCATTGTCTCTCGAGGAGCTTGGAGCCCTTATGCCGGACAGTTCCACGGCATTTCTGGAATATGTGGTGGCGCAGGAAAAGACTTATGTATTTGTTCTCACTAGGAGCGGCCAGGATGGCGAGGGAGAATACGGTCCTGTCACCCTGAAGGTGTACCCGATAAAAATCAGAGCCGAAGATCTCGCGAACCGAACGGAAAACTTCCGAGCAAAGCTGGCCAACAACGCACTCGATTTCCGGGGTCTTGGCAGAGAGCTGTACCGGCTGCTGCTTGGGCCTGCGCAAAAGGACTTGGCCGGAAAGAAGACAATTGGCGTCGTCCCAGCAGGCGCTCTTTGGGAACTCCCGTTCCAGGCGTTGTTATCAGGACAAAACCGATATGTGCTGGAGGATCACGCTATTTTCTATGCTCCTTCCTTAAGTGTGCTTCGCGAGATGAGAAGCAAGTCGGCTGCGGCCGATTCTGAAAGTCAGCAAACAGCTATTGCTGTCGACGCCAGGGCGGCCCATGGAGAACGTAAGATTTCCACTATGCCCTCTTCGACTCGAATGTTGTTCGCGGTCGGAGATCCGGCATTGCCCAATCGCTTGGGACTCGGAGCTAAGGTCACCAGCGGGGATGTTCCGTACGTTCCATTGCCGGAACAAGGGCGAATGGTAAAGCAGCTGGGACAGATCTATGGCCTGAAAAACAGCATGCTTTTGACCGGTTCTGCAGCAAAGGTAGAAACCGTAAAGGCTGAGGCAGGGAAGTATAGAATATTGCATTTTGCTACTCACGGAGTACTCGACAATGACAATCCCCTCTACTCGCACTTGCTGCTAACGGGGACCGCCGCCACCGACAGTGGCTTTCTGGAAGCGAGAGAGATCATGCAACTCGACCTGCACGCAGATGTGGCTGTGCTCTCGGCCTGCGATACCGCGCGGGGACGCGTAAGGGCAGGCGAGGGCCTGATTGGCATGAGCTGGGCTCTTTTTATTGCGGGAACGCCGACAACGGTTGTGAGTCAGTGGAAGGTAGATTCTGCGAGCACCGCCAGTATCATGATTGCATTTCATCGCATTCTCAAATCCGAATTGTCGCAACGCGGGATTCGACCGAGGAGGAAAGAACCTCTTCGTCACCTAGTCGCTTTTTCCCGACAAGTTAATTCACGGTCTTCCAACTCTGAAGCTGATCGAGGAGTGAATAAGGCGGACGCTCTGCGCCAAGCGGCGTTGAAGCTCATGTCTGATCCTCAATATCGTCATCCTTTTTACTGGGCAGGATTTGTCGTGATGGGGGATGGCTTGTAATTACTGCTGTTCTACGATCTCATTTTTTCTCCAAGACCGTACTGTCTGGAGCAGTTTGCCGGCCACTGATGATTGAGGGTTCTGTTCCACGAGAGCCTGAAACTGTCTTTCAGCATCATCCAACAGACCAGCGTGCGCACAGAGCACACCCAACGCTAGGTGCGAGTTCGCTGCCTGCGCTTTGGCGCCGTTAAATTGCTTAATTCCCTCGACATCCAGCAACTTAAACTGTGCTCTCGGAGCAGGGGCGCGAGGTACGGTAATTTGTTGATGGTCCCGCCGGGCTGTGACTTGCCAAGAGTAAGTGCTCCCGCGCTGAAGCGGGATCGGCACAGGCCACTCCAAAGCCGAAACTGCGTTGCTTTTTGCCACCTGATTGAACGATGCATCGAACACGGAAATTGTGTAGCTTGTCGCGCCAGGTAAGGGCTTCCACCGTAAGATGGGTTGTTCTTCGGCAACTACAGTTGCTATGGGACTGACTAAGTCGAATGGCGGAGCGTCGGCGGGAGCCCCCAAGAGCTTTATTGGTGGCGCGGAAAGGCCGGCAATAGATTGTGGTCTTTGCAGATCCGCTGTAGCCAGAGCATCCCGGACTTCTGCCTGGGCCTGCTGCGAAAGTCGCTCAAGGCCAGTGAGCGAGCCACTTCGATCCAACGTGATCTCTTGAGTGCCGTCTTTTAAGCGAACGACGATCGACAAGGAGATTGGCGATGTTTCGCCGTGACTATGCGCGCTCTTTTGCAGACTGAAAGCGTTTCTCCAAGCGGCCCAAATCAATAAGAGACACGCTGCAAGAGTAGTTACAACAGCCAAACGACGGGCAGTCAGAAGCTCTGGGCTTCGCCCCGGTTGTGGGAGCCATTTGCCAGGGTACTGTGGCTTCCGCGCCGCCTGCTCGCGGAGTGGTGCGCTTGCCCTCCGGGGAACGAATGTTTTTAGTTCTCTGACACACCGTGGGCAAATCTCGAAGTGGCTCTCACAAATCGTTTTGGTGGCTTCGTCTGCGGTGCCGGTCGCATAGTCTCTCAACTCCTCGGGCGAGAGATGGAATGGCTCCTCATCTGAGCATACGAAGGCTTCTTTGAGCTGGGAAAACGCAGCTCTTGATTGTTCATCACCGAGAAGACGCCGGAGGCATTCTTCGCAACTGGCAAAATGACGATCGCATCTTTGCCGGGCGGCCGCATCGAGCTTTCGCTGGCGATAGCCGTCAAGATCGAGCGCCGTTAAATGTTCGTGTTCCGATTGCATGATAGTGCCTGATCGAATCAGTCTACCGCTACTCCTCTTTTTCATTAAGCCGTAAAATCGCGGCCCTTCTTACCGTCACACAGTAGATTGTCGAGGATTGTTCTCGATCGCCTGCATTCGCCTCGCCAGCCGTTCGCGGGCGGTCTTCCGCAGATTGATTACTTGTTGCCGGGTTATGCCCAACAACTGAGCAATGCTGGCGTCGTCCAAAGGCAGGTCGTTCCACACTCCCGCTAGCTGCTCGCAAGGCATGGCTACCAGTTCGGCGATCTCGCTCTCGGAAGCAATCCCCAGGTATGGAATGAACGCGATAACGCTGTCTCCTTGTGCGTCCCGAAGATTCAACAACAATGCGATGCGCTGCAGAGCAGGAAGGCTACACACCTCGATCCATAGCTTCTCTAAATAGATACGCTCCTCAACCGCAACATCGACTCCAATCTGGGGTGCCGGCAGGTTCTCAACCGTGCTCATTGCCTCATCGTAGCGCTCGAGAGGCTGGTCTTTGATATTCCATATCTTCGCCGCGATAACAACCAATTCGTTCAACTCCAGAGGGCCTCCAGCCTTCTCGAATACGGCAGTCAATAAATCGGCAGGCGATGGGTCACAAATGCCAGGAGGAGAAGTCGAGTTAGCCAAACTCGCTCTCGTGTCTTCGACTAATTGGAGGAGACGGTCTGGTGAGTTGAATGCGGTTTTCTCCTCGGACCACGCGCGCAAGCCGCAGAGCCAGTGCTGACCTTCGGCGCTCCATAACGCAAACTGTTTGCTCCGTTTCAAATGATAGCGAAGCATGTTTTTTAAGCGCCATCGTTGAGGATGTCTCTTCCGCAAGTAGTCCACGCAGGCCGAGTAAGTCTTGATTGCTACGTAACCAGGGAAATCGCCGATTGTTCTTCGGCCTGGGTTTGCTTTGAGACCGCGCAACTCGGAGATAAGAAGGGCACGTACATCGCCGGCAATCTCCAGAGCATCCTGATTTTGTGCGCTGCCCTCGAATGATCTTAGTGATGCACGCATCTTTTTCCTAAGAATACTTGTGATGATGGGATCGGCATATTCACAAATGAGCTTGCTGAGTAATTGCTCTGTTTTCAGCGGACTTGTTGAATGGAGAAAGGGTAGGAGTAGAGGGTCAACATCGGTCATTGTTAGCTGTTCGTCCACCAGCATCGTTGTTGAACACGCACTCAGGACTGCAGAACCCCCCAAAGGTCCAGGATGCAGCAGCATCCGCCAAACGGAATTCAGGTTTTCCGATTCCAGACACCTGAAAGTATATATGAGAACGCGTCCTTCGTTACCGAGAGCGGGCGGATTGACCCGATGGAAAACACCTCTCAAATGGAGACAGATAAATAAGGAGGGTCTGTTGCTCCAAGAAGAGCAATTCCTTATTAATTCCCGTGGCCATTTACGAGGCCTCAGCCACAAGGGACCGATTTCTCACTGAAGGAGGTGTGGGCCGCTGCGGCTCTTCGGAGTAAGGATGTCTCTCGTCGTTATGGTCGTCCGAATGATCTGGTCGCCGCGCTTGAGCGTAACCGAAAATTCCGTCCCCGGCGGGTAGTAGGATTTGATTGCATCGAGTCTCTTCGGATGAGTGCGCCAGTCAGCCATATCCTGCCCATCCACCTGTAGCAACTGATCGCCTTCCCGAATTCCAGCTTCGGCGGCCGGACTCCCAGCGAGCACGTGCGCGATGAGTTCCGAGCTGTTTTCATCGGCTGGAATGAAGTCTGCACCGATCCGATTATGTTTGTAAGGAGGCGCGGGCACACTGCTCGCTCGCGCGTAGGCGACCCCATGCTCTCCATCCAACACCAAGTCAATCCGCTTGAGCGCGCCTAAGCCCATCACGACGATATCCTCTCGCGGCGCGGCGGTCCGCACGTAGGCTGGTTCGGCCTCCATGACGGGAATATCGTGAAGGACAAGGTTACCGACGTGAATCTCATCCGCCCACGATTCTTCCTTGAGAGACGTTGGGCTGCCAAACATCCAATCCGTATCGAGGGTTCGTGGCGCCGTGGAATGAGTGGTGCTCCACTCGCGCCATTTCGGGGGCGGAAGCATCAACCCGCTCGCGTTACCGGTATCAATGATAATGCGGGGAACTGGGGCCGCGGCGTCAGCGAATCTCAGCGACAGTTGGTTATCGTCCTCAACGATAGAAAACTTCGTCCAAGTCAAAGCGTCCGACGGCACCGTTTCCAGCGGCGCAATTGCTCGCTCGGCGAGTGATAGCCACCAGACGTTAGAGCGAATCGCAGACCATCCGACAATGCCGTCTTCTTCTTCCCCTCCGGCCCACGGCGGGATTGGCAAGACCGGTAATTTGACACTATGAAAAGTCTTCCCGAAAACCTCAATCTTGCACGGCTGAGACACGTCTGGCACGACGCGGCCCGGCTTGGTGTCCGTCGCTGGCGACCCGCGTTCAACGATCTTCATGCCAAACTTGGCAAGGCTCGGCGAAAATAGTGTGATCGGTAGGCCGCTACCGGTATCGACGATCAAATGAGCCGAAGTGCCGTTGATTCGTATGTTGTCGGTGACGAGACGCGTAGGTCGGTCTATGCCCTCGTCTAATCGAATGAAGGAATCCGCGGAGTCGCTAGTGGTGGGACTGGACGGCATCCCGTGAGGGACATGGTGACACCCCACAACAAGCGAAAACAGCGCCGCTGCGACGCCGCAAAGAATCCTTAGAGTCATGAAAGCCGCTCGGACTGAACAAATATAAGGCTCGGAACCGTCTTGTCAACAAATGGAATTGTGGCCTCCCTAGAGTTCTAACATAGCCTCTCCGGGATTTGAAAAGGCAAGAGTTCTAACTTCGTCGCCTAGGGCGCGCCATAACCTTCCAACGCTTGCATTTTCGGATATCAAAACCTGCGCGTCCGATCCTTCGGCTTCGCTCAGGATTTCGCCTGCGGGCTCAGACGCCCGCAAAGCGGCTCAAGTTCGAATCTCTCCGGGCGCGCCAGTTCACCTTGCCATTTGAAGTCAAAACGTTATCAGCATACCCTTTTTGTGTTTCGAACTTGGGAACCTGCGAAAGAGAACGTTTGATGGACATCAGAGTCTCTAGTGATATGTTTTTCCGCACAGGATTCCATCAGCATGAGCAGAGCAGTTGTTGCGGTCCCAGTCCGTGAAACCACGGTGGCCAAATATCTGATTCGTCCGCGCAGACCACCTTCACAGACCTGGAAGACCTTCCTTCCCAATCATGTGCACGAACTGGTTTCCACGGATTTCTTCGTTGTTCCCACAGCAACTTTCCGGTTGCTCTTTGTCTTCCTGGTCTTATCTCATAATCGCCGCCGCGTATTGCACTTTGGCGTGACAGCACATCCCACCTCAGAATGGACAGCCCAACAGCTCCGGCATGCCTTTCCCTGGGATACCGCACCACGATTTCTGCTGCGCGATCGAGACTCCTG
>Ga0209166_10001740_pt1 | contig 17540 bp, 13 predicted proteins | sample Coa_R1_3_FD_187151 | JGI IMG/M metagenome (GOLD analysis project Ga0209166, IMG submission 187151) | Surface soil microbial communities from Centralia Pennsylvania, which are recovering from an underground coalmine fire - Coalmine... | ecosystem: Environmental > Terrestrial > Soil >... | reverse complement strand
AAGTGAGCATTTCCTGTCCCCGGCTTATGCTAAGAGTGAGCATAAGTCCAGACTGCATATAGACCCTGCCACAAGGGAGGGAAAGGGGCGGTTACAAAACTGTTGAAAATGTGATCGGGACGCCCGCGCTCCCTACCAGACGCCGATCTTTTGCGCCTCTTCGTGGCTGATCGGGTGGTGGGCGCGCTCGTGGTCCTCTTCCGCCAGGAGGCGCGCGGCCTCCAGGGCGGCCATGCAACCCATGCCGGCGGCGGTGACCGCCTGGCGGTAGATGTCGTCAGTGACGTCGCCGGCGGCGAACACGCCCTTGACCGCGGTGGAGACCGTGCCGGGCCTCACCACGAGGTAGCCGCCGGCCTTGGTTTCCAACTGCCCGACGAAGAGCTCGGACGCCGGCGCGTGGCCGATGGCGATGAAGAGGCCGTCGCAGTCGAGCTCCGTGACCTCGCCGGTGCGAACGTGTTGCAGCTTCACGCCGGTGACGCCCCGGGGATCGGATGTCCCCAGCACCTCGTTCACGGCATGGTTCCAGATCACCTTGATCTTGGGATGGGCGAACAGGCGCTCCTGCAGGATGCGCTCGGCGCGGAACTCGTCGCGCCGGTGCACCACCGTCACCGAGGCGGCGAACTTGGTGAGGAACAGCGCCTCCTCGACCGCCGTGTTGCCGCCGCCGACGACCACCACGTCCTTGCCACGGTAGAAGAAGCCGTCGCAGGTGGCGCAGGCCGAGACGCCGAAGCCCTTGTACGTGCGCTCGCTCTCCAGCCCCAGCCACTTGGCCTCGGCGCCGGTGGCGATGATCAGGGTCTCCGCCAGCCATTCCTGGCCGGACTCACAAAGGAGGCGGAAGGGGCGGGCGGCAAGATCGGCCGAGACCACGATGTCGTCGACGAGCTCCGTCCCCACGTTGGCGGCCTGCTCGCTCATCTGGTCCATCAGCCACGGTCCCTGGATCACCTCCGCGTAGCCGGGATAGTTCTCGACGTCGGTGGTGATAGTCAGTTGGCCGCCGGGGGTCAGCCCGCGGATCATCACCGGCTGAAGCAGGGCCCGCGCGGCGTAGATGGCCGCAGTGTAGCCGGCCGGGCCGGCCCCCACGATCAGGCAGCGGGTGGAACGAGCGGCGGCCATGGCTTCTCCTTCAAGCGCGGGTGATAGCAACGTGCGCCGAATTGGAGGCGCTGCACGACCGTCAATGAAGGGACGTGCGCCTTAGACCCACTCGACTTTCACGATCTCATAGGCCTTCACGCCGCCGGGGGTGTTGACCTCGACGACGTCGCCGGTCTCCTTGCCGATCATCGCGCGGGCGATGGGCGAGGCGATCGAGATCTTGCCGGAGCGCACGTCGGCCTCGTGCTCGCCGACGATCTGGTAGCGGGCCGCCTCCTCGGTGTCCTCGTCGATGACGCTGACCGTGGCCCCGAACTTCACGTGCGATCCCGAGAGCTTGGAGACGTCGATGATCTGGGCGCGCGCCATGCGGTCCTCGATCTCGGCGATCCGGCTCTCGATCCACCCCTGGCGCTCCTTCGCCGCGTGGTACTCGGCGTTCTCCGACAGGTCGCCGTGCTGGCGCGCCTCGCCGATGGCCGCCGTCACCGCCGGCCGTTCCCGCAGCTTCAAACGCCTCAATTCCTCGTCGAGGGCGTGGAAACCCTCGCCGGTCATAGGTACTTTTTCCATCGCAGGTTTAAGCTCAGCTCGCCCTTTTTGGGATTGACGTGCCCCGGCCGCGGATAGAACCGGTCACGGGGGCATAGGAGAGTAGGGGTACCGGGCCAAGGATTCAAGAGGGGGCCCGGAAAGCCCCGCAGCGCGGGCTGCCAGCCCGCTTTTGCTTGCTTAGAGAGCGGGCTGGAAGCCCGCGCTCCGGGTTTATCTCGCGGTCAATCCGCCGTCGATCACCAACTCCGTTCCGGTGACATAACGCGACTCCTCGCTGGCCAGCCAGACGACGCCGTTGGCGATGTCGTCCGGCAGGCCCTTGACCCCCACCGGCACGGCCATGGCGGAGAGGGCGTCGAGGTCGGGCCCGGCGTTCGAGCCGCTCCCCGAGCCAGGGACGATCCCGAGCCAGATCGGCGTCTCGATGATTCCGGGGTGCACGGAGTTGACCCGCACCCCGTCGCGCGCGGCGGCGCACTCCAGGGCGACGGCCTTGGAGAGCAGCCGCACGGCCCCCTTGGTGGCGGAATAGGCGGCCAGGGTAGGCGAGCCCTTCAGGCCGGCCACCGAGGAGATGTTGATGATCGATCCGCCGTGGCCGGCCTCGCGCATGAACGCCAGGCCGTGCTTCACGCCAAGGAACACGCCGTCCACGTTCACCGCCTGCTGGCGGCGGAAATCCTCCAGGCTCATGGTCGTGATGCTGGGCGAGGAGATGCCGATGCCGGCGTTGTTGACCAGGATGTCCAGCCGTCCGTGCGCGGCCTTGACCTCGGCGATGACCCCGACCCAGGCCTCCTCGCTGGTGACATCGTGGTGGAGGTAGCGCGCCTGGCCGCCCGAACGGGTGATGGCCTGCGCCACGGACGCGCCCTTGTCGTCCTGCAGATCGGTGACGACCACCGCCGCGCCCTCGCGCGCCAGGGCCGTGGCGCAGGCTGCGCCGATGCCGCTCGCCCCGCCGGTGACCAGCGCCACCTTTCCGTTCAGCCGGCCCATGATTCGCTCCCCCTCGTCCGTGTTCTCGATCGCGAGCCGTTCTACACTGGACATCCGCGACGCCAAGGGCGGGGTTGGGGGAACGTTGGAGGTATCGGGATGGCTGACATCAGGGCCCTGACCTTCGACGTCTTCGGAACGGTCGTGGACTGGCGAAGCGGCGTCGCGCGCGAGGCGCAGGCGATCCTGGCGCCCAACGGCTACGCCCTCGACTGGGGGGCCTTCGCGTGCTGGGCGCGTAAAATTTTCGGGGGCTGCGGTGAACGTCGGCGCCACCGGCCGCTATTAACAGACGAGACCGCGTATTGGTCTCCCGAGCCCTGAGCCACCGTCGTTTTCCCCCCTCGACGTCGCGTCGTTCCCCCGTCGACGCCAGGGCGTTTGCGGGGCGCCAGGTGGCTGGCGCCCCGCCTCTTTCGATCGTCCCGTTTCGAAATTCTTAATCGGCCTCTACGCTCTGATCGCGCGGCGGTCCGATCGACGGGGCCGGCGGGAGGGCCTGGGCGAGATGTTCGGCGAGGAGACGGACCTCACATCGGTGGACCTGGACGCCTATTGCGCGCGGGTGGGCTATGATGGGCCGCGCGAGCCGACGCTTTCGACCCTGCGCGACCTGCACCGGCTGCACCCCGCCGCCATCCCCTTCGAGGCCTTCGACGCGCGGCTGGGGCTCGGCGTGGACCTGGCGGCCGCGGCCGTGGACGCCAAGATGATCGCCGGTGGCCGCGGCGGCTATTGCTTCGAGCAGAACACCCTCTTCCTGCGGGCGCTGCGCTCGCTGGGCTTCGACGCCGAACCGCTCATCGCCCGCTCGACGTGGGGGAGGGCGCCCGGAGAGGTTCATCCGCGGACGCACATGGCCATTCGGGTCACCCTGGAGGGCCGGCCGTGGCTGGCGGATGTCGGCTTCGGCGGGTGCATGATGACGACGCCGATCCGGCTGGACGTTCGGGAGCCGCAGGAGACGCGGCACGAGCCGGCCCGTCTCACCGCCCAGGCCGACGATCTCCGCCTGGAGCGGCTCATCGGCGGCCAGTGGCTCGCCGTCTGCGACATTGCGCACATGCGCCAGCGCGCCGTCGACCTGATGGCGGCCAACTGGCTGATCTCGACCCACCCCGACTCGCCGTTCCGGCAGCGCCTGGTGGTGAGCCGGACCTGCGACGAGGCGCGCCATGTGCTCGTCGACGCCCGCCTCACGACGCGACGGTCCGACGGCGCCGAGCACCGGGAGCTCGACGCGGAGGAGATGGAGGCCTGCCTCTCGGAGGTGTTTGGCCTGCCGATCGTGGACAGCTGGCGACCGCTGCTGGAGCGTCTGGCGTCGCCGCCGCGATCCAAGCGTGTTCCGATCTGATGGACTCAGATCGGCGCTTCAGTTCTTTGTTTTGACGCACGTTTTATCCGAAAACCGATGCCCGCTTTTCGGAACGGGCTTTAGCCGTCGGCGTCGGGGCGGACGGTGAGGGTTTCGATCTTCGCCTGGCGCAGCACCTTCACCGGCAGGTCGCGCCCGGCCGCTTCGTCGGTGAGCAGGCGGTGCAGGTCGTCGACGGTGAACACGGGCCGGCCGTCGAACTCCAGGATCAGGTCGCCCTGGCGCAGGCCGGCGCGCTCGGCGGCGCCGCCCCCGGTCTCCCCCGTGACCTCCATGACCAGGACGGCGGTGTCGCCGTCACGGTGCAGCCGGCGCGCGAGGCGGGAGTCGAGCATGGTGGTCTGGCCGGCGAGCCCCAGGCGGGCGCGTCTCACCCGCCCGTCGCGCATCAGCCGGGCGGTGACGTCCACGGCGGTGTCGATGCCGATGGCGAAGCAGAGGCCCTGAGCGCGGCCGATCATCGCCGTGTTGACGCCGACGACGCGTCCGGCGCCGTCGACCAGCGGCCCGCCGGAGTTGCCCGGGTTCAGCGGCGCGTCGGTCTGGATCACGCTCTCGATCAGGCGTCCGCCCGGCGAGCGCAGGGTGCGGCCGAGCGCGCTGACGATGCCGGCGGTGACCGTGGCCTGGAAGCCCAGCGGGTTGCCGATGGCCACCACCAGCTGGCCCACCTTGAGGGCGTTGGACGAGCCGAAGGCCGCGTGCGGCAGGCCGGTCCCCGCCAGGCGCAGCACGGCGAGGTCGGTGGCCGGGTCATCGCCGATGATCGTGGCGGCGAACCTGCGCCCGTCGGTGAGGCTGGCCTCGACCCTGGCCGCGCCGGCGACGACGTGGCTGTTGGTCAGCAGATAGCCGTCCGGCGCGAAGAGCACGCCCGAGCCGGTCCCGCCGCGGCCGTTCCTGGCCCCGGCCGAGATGTGGACCACCGCCGGGCCGACGGTCTCGAACGCGTGGACGACCCGCGCGGAATAGGGATCGAGGGCCTCGTCCAGGCGCTCGGCGATGTCAAAGGGCATGCCGAAAAGGTGGGGTTCGGCCGCGCGCCCCGCAAGTCGGCGGCCGGCGCCTCAGTACAGCACCGAGGGCAGCCAGGCGCCTTGCGGTTCGCCGTAGAGGCCCATGGTCATCAGAGTCATCGACTGGGTCACCTTGAGGCCGTGGCCGAGGCACCAGCGCATCAGGGCGCCGTTGCGGGAGGGGACCAGGAAGCCCGGGCCGAGGAAGGATGGGGCGGCGGCGATCAGGGCCCTCAGGTCGTCGGTGGTCTCGGTGACGGCGTGGGCGAAGAAGGCGATCTGGGTCGTGTAGCCGGTGATCCGCCCGTCGCGCTCGACCACGCTGGCGACGCCGTGGGCGACCGCGTCGCCCAGCTCACCGGCGCGCGGAAAGCCGTGGACGGCGGCGCACAGGGCGTTGCAGGCGTCGAGGTCGCCTTCCGTCGCCTGGCGCACGACGTAGCCCGGGATCGCCTGGCCGATCGGGGGGCCTTGCATGCAGGAGAGGTGCTCGCGCACGTCGAAGCCCAGCTTCGCATAGAGCGACAGCGAACGGGTGTGGTAGCCGGCCTGCACCAGGCGGATGCCGGCGAAGCCCTTCGCCGTCGATCGGTCCATGACGGCCTGCATCAGGCGCCCGCCGACGCCGCGGTTCTGCGCCTTGGGATCGACGGTGATCGGTCCGACGCCGGAGACGGCGGCCCGCTCAGCGAGGAAGTTGCTGCCGACGATCACGCCGTCGTCCTCGGCGACCACGCCGTAGACGCCGGTCTGCGCCACCATGCCGCTCATCAGGCCCCTTCCGACCTCGACGCTTGGCAGGTCGGGCGGGAAGTTGTGCGCGGTGGCTATGGCGTGGAACGCTTCGTAGCAGATGCGCCCGCACTCGCTCGCGTCCTCCGCGCGCGCCTCCCGGATCCGGATCGTCATCGCTCCCCCTTCGCGGTTTCCCGTGGTTCGATCCGGTCAGATTGGCGCAAGCGGACCGTCTGCTCAATCCGTCGGCGCAGGCAGCGCGCCAGCGTGGCGGCGAGCTCGCCGCTGATGAGCGGCTTGCTCACAATTTCCGCGACTCCCGCCGCGGCGAGCTCGTCGGCGCGAAGGGCCGCGGCGGCGGTCGTCGCCAGCAGGATCGGCCGCCACGGCGGAATCGCGCACAGCCGGCGCGCCACCCCGAGGCTGTCCGACAGGGGCGCTGCGCTGGCGATGACGACGGCGTCGAAGCGGCCGGGGTTCCCTCGACACGCGGCCAGCGCCTCGTCCGGGCCCTCGAAGCCGACCGGCTCGTATCCCAGGGCGGCCAGCATCTCCTCGGCGCCGAGCAGGCGGGTCCGGTCGTTGACGAGGACCAGGATCGTCTCGCCGCTCCCCAGCGGCGGCGCGCTATCCGGGGCGGTCGCGTGGCTTTCCGCGGCCGCGGCCAGCCAGGCCTCGAAACAGCTTCCCTCGCCGGGCGTGCTGCGGACATTGAGGGCGCCTTCGTGGTCGGCGACGATTTCGCGCACCGTCGCCAGCCCGAGCCCGGTTCCCGCCGACCTGGTGGTGAAGAACGGCTCGAACAGCTGTCGCGCGACCTGGTCGTCGAACCCCGGCCCGGTGTCGCTGACGGCCAGGCGCACGTAGGCGCCCGGGGTCAGCTCGCCGTGGCTGAGCGCCAGGGGAGCGGCCAGATCGCGCCGCTCCACCGTGATCTCGACGCGCCCCGACCCGGCCATGGCCTGGGCGGCGTTCGTGCATAGGTTGAGGATGACCTGCTGCAGCTGCACCGCTTCTCCGAGGGCCGCCAGATCCTCCGGAATGTCCGCGATCGCCAGTTCGACGCCCTGGGGCAGCGACGCGCGCAGCAGCGACGCGGTCTCGTCGAGGAGAGGGCGCATCGGCACCGGCCGGCCGGGTCCGTCGGACCGCCGGCCGAACGCCAGGATGCTGTCGATCAGGTCGTGACCGCGCTCGGCCGCGCGGCGGATCTCTTCGACATGCCGCGCCGGCGCGGCGCCTGGCGGGAGCTGCTCCTCGGCCAGTTCGGCGTAGCCGAGGATCGCGGCGATGATGTTGTTGAAGTTGTGCGCGACGCCGCTCGCCAACGTTCCCACTGTCTGCATCCGGCGCGCGCGCTCCAGCCGCGCCATCAGCCGGACCCGGTCCCGTTCGAGCAGCTCCCGCTCGACGGCGTTGGCCACAGCATCGCCGGCCAACCGCAGAAGGCCGGCGGCGGGCAGGAACCGCCCGTCCAGCGGCCGACGGCCATCGAAGGCCATGATACCGACGAAGCGGCCGGGCCGGAACAACGGCGCGCAGGCCCACGCCTGGACGCCGGCGGCGAGGAGCGCATCGCGGCCCGGGCCGGGCCGGGCCGCTGCGACCTTCGGCAAGACGATCACATCGGGCCCCGCGCCGCACAGTCGGGCCGCGGCCAGGGCCCCTTCCGGCCATCCGGGGGGGTATTGACCCGTGGCGCACCAGGCGTGGACGCGCGGCGGGGTCTCGTCGAGGACGACATAAGCCCGTTCGACTCCCATGGCGCGGCCGAGCTCTCCCAGCACCGCCGGCAGTCGGACGCCGGTCTCCGCCGGCGGACTGTTGATCAGGCGCGTGGAATTCTCGGCGATCACATGTTCGAACGCCGCCCGCCGCCGAAGCGCGAGGGCCCGCGACCGCAGCCGCCGGCCGAGGTCGGCGAGGGCCAGGAGCAGCAGCAGGGAGGCGGCGTAGAGCAGCCACTGGTAGCGCTGGGCGCTGGCCTCGACGATCGCATGTCGAAGGGCGAAGGCCTGGCGGATCGCCTCCAGGGGAGGGCCGCTGGGAACGGCGAGGAGGGCTTTCACCGTCGCGTCGACGGAGGGCAGGAGATCGCGCAGGAGGCGTGCGTGCGCGAGCAGGGCCTGCGCCGCATCCGCCCCTGGCGCCGCCCCCCGAGCCACGGGCGCCTGCCGCGGCGCCTGCGCGAGCCGCTCGTCGACGACGCGCACGGACTCCGGGGATGTGTCGAAGGTCAGATGAAGAATGGCGGCCGCGAGGGCGCCGGTGGCAGGGGCGCGCGCGCCGAGCGGGCCAGGACGGGTGCTCAGCAGGCTGAAGTAGGCGAGCGAGTTCTGCAGCAGGGCGTTGCCGCTCTTGAACTGCTCGGTCAGCCGTTCCTGTCGCGCCACCATGGCCGCCAGGTGGTCCACCGGGGTCAGGTCCAGATGCTGCGCCTGTGCATGCATACGCAGTTTGCCCACGGCGCTGTTCATGGCCGCGACGTCGGCGCTCAGGGGATCATAGTCGCGGAGCAGACCCGCGCGCGTGAGCAGCACGTCGCGGCGCAGTGAGGCCTGCGCCAGCGCGAAGTCGTCGAAGGCGTGGAGGGTCACCGCATAGTCGGGCTCGTTGCCGCCGGCGCTGCGAAGCATCAGCCAGGTGAGCAGCACCAGGAGCAGGATGACCGCGGAGACGCCGGAGAGCGCCCTCATCGCAACGCTCGCCGGACGGGTGTCGATCCCCCTGTCGCCGCGGTAGCCTCAGCCAGGAGGCGACCCCGGTATCGCCCGGTCAGGGTCTCGAGGAACGCCACGATGTCCGCCGTCTGCCGCCTGGTCAGGACAAGGTCGAGCTGGGCGTAGCCCATCGCCTTGACCGCATCGGCCAGCGTGGCCGCGCTGCCGTCGTGGAAATAAGGAGGTGTGAGGGCTACGTTCCGCAGGCTGGGAACGCGCAGGATCTCTGGCCGCGGCGCGGCCAGCGGATGAAAGATCCCATGGCGCTGATAGAGGTTGCCTCCCACGTTCACGCCCTGGTGGCAGGAAATGCAGCCCAGCGACTTGAAGAGCTGGTAGCCGGCGTACTCCTGGCCGGAAATCGCAGCGCGGTCGCCCCCGAGCCAGCGATCGAAGCGGCCGCCGGGCGTCAGGAGCGAGCGCTCGTAGGTGGCGATAGCGTCCAGCAGGTCGGCCCGATCCGGCCCCCGGCCGTAGGCTTGGCGGAACTCCCGCACGATCGCGGGGTCCGCGCGCAGCCGGGCGAGAACCTGATCGGGCGTCGTCGCCATGGTGTCGGGCGAGCGCAGCGCCTGCTCCGCCTGTGCTTCGAGCGTGCGCAGGTCGCCTTCCCAGTTCTGGCGAAAGTTCAGGGCCGTATTGAAGACCGTCGGCGTGTTGAGGCGGTTAGGTCGTCCGTCGGGCGTCGGATCGTGGGCGGCGGCGGACGCGCCGTTGGTGCGGGTGTCATGACAAGCCACGCAGGTCCGTGTAGTGTCGCCGGACAGCCGCGGGTCGTTGAACAGCTGCTCCCCAAGCGCCACCCGGCGCGGGTCCAGGGCTGTGGCCGGCGGAATCGGCGTGATTGGCTCACTCGCGGTCGGACGCTGCGGCGCCGGCGGTGACGTATACGCCGGCGAGGCCGCGCAGAGGCACAGCAGCGCCAGCAGCCAGTTCAGACGGAAGCTTGGCACCATGGATGAAGCGTCATTGACCGATGTGGGCGCACCCGGCGGCGATCGCCAAGTCTGCATCCTCGTCATCGAGGACGATCCCGCCGTGCAGCGCATGATTCTAAACTACTTTACCGACCATAATATCCGAACCCTGGTGGCCTCGGGGCGTCAAGAGATGGTCGGCCATCTCGGCCGGAACGAGGTCAGCCTGGTGATCCTGGATCTGAAGCTCGGCCAGGAGGACGGCCTCGACCTTCTGCGCGAGGTCCGTGCAAATTCGGATGTGCCGATCATTATCGTCACGGGTCACCGCCGCGATGAGATCGATCGGGTCGTCGGGCTCGAGCTCGGCGCCGACGACTATCTCGCCAAGCCCTTCAACCTGCGCGAATTGCTGGCGCGCGTCCGCGCCATCCTGCGCCGGATCGACACTCCCCGCGCAGCGCCGGCCCGGGACTCCGATCGTGGCGGCAGCGAGTTCGGCGGCTGGCGGCTCAACCGCCGAACGCGCCGCCTCACCGACCCGAGCGGCGCGCCGGTGGCGCTGACCAAGGGCGAGTACGCCCTGCTGGTCGCCTTCCTGGACGCCCCGCAGCGCACCTTGACCCGCGAGCATCTGCTTCAGGCCACGCGCGTCCACGAGGACGTCTTCGACCGCAGCATCGACGTCCAGATCCTGCGCCTGCGCCGAAAGCTCGAACCCGACCCGAGCGCGCCCCGCTTCATCCAGACCCAGCGAGGCGTCGGCTATGTGTTCGCCGTTCCCGTCGAACGGGTCTGACCCCTCGGGCCACTCGCGGCGGCGCGTTACGGCCGTAACCCGATCATGGAGCGCTGAAACGTCCTTGTAGCGTGGCCGCGCCAAGTTCCTGGCCGCTAAAACGGCAAGGAGAGCAGCCATGAACGCCACAGTACTTCCTCTTGTCCAGCTGTCTTCGTTTGGAGCTTATGGTACGCTGACAACGACGCTGCGAAAGGCGGCGGAGTGGCCACCGAAGACATCCGGCATTATTTGCGCCAACCTTACGCTAAGCTATCCCGAGCTTGACGTCTCGGCGCGACGTCTCGCCAAGAACCTGATCGCTTCCGGAGTCTGCCCCGGCGATCGCATCGCCCTGCACATGCACAACGGTCTCCAGCTCGCGACCGGCTACTTCGCCTGCTTCTACGCAGGGGCGATCGCGGTCCCGGTCAATACGCGTCTGAAAGGTCCGGAGATCGAGTACGTGCTGGGTCACAGCGGCGCCTCGATCTACATCGGCGAGCCCGGGTTGGTCGATGAGATCGAAGCGATCCGGCCGCGCCTCGCGAACATCCGGCGGTTCATCGTCGCGCCTGAGGACTTCGAGGACAACCGGGACCGCTCCGCCCCGGCGAGCCTGCCGATCGTGGCGGCCGATCGGCCGGCGGTCATTCTCTACACCTCCGGCACGACCGCTCGGCCCAAGGGGGTGGTCCACACCCATCGCACCCTTCTGAACGCCTCCAGGGGGTGTGGCCTGGCCGCAGACGACGTCGCTGTGGTCGTCACGCCGATGGTTCATGCGGCGGGCCTCGCGACACTGATCGCCTCTGTCGCCGCGGGCGCCAGCGCCGTCATCCCCGAACGCCTCGACGCCGACGCGGTGTTGGACGCCATAGCGAACCATGGCGGCACGTTCCTGCTGGCGATGCCCGTGACCTATCGAGCCCTGATCGCCGCTCAATCCGCCCGGCCGCGAGACCTGCCGGTGGCGACACGCTACCTCGCCAGCGGCGATTCAGTTCCGCCGGCGTTGAAGGAGGAATTCGCCCGGTGCTTCGGCCGTCCCCTCCGCGAGGTGTTTGGAGCCACGGAGACCGGAATGATCGCCGCCGGCGCGGGCGTCGCGACCAGCCACCTCGACGTCTTCGGCCGCGCCATACCGGGGGTCGACATCGCGGTCGTGAACGACGACGGCGATCCTGTGCCGCTGGGCGCGACGGGGGAGATGATCGTCCGGTCCGCCGCGGTCACGGTTGGCTACTGGAACAATCCCGCCGCGACCGAGGAGGCCATCGCGGACGGCTGGTACCGGACCGGCGACCTCGTCAGCGAGGACTTCGACGGCAATCTCCGTTTCCACGGCCGCAAGAAGGAAATCATCGTCCGGGGCGGCTCGAACATCTCGCCGCAGGAGATCGAGGCCGTGCTCTACGAGCATCCCGCGGTGCAGGAGGCCGGCGTGATCGGCGAATCGGACCCTCTGTGGGGTGAACGGGTGGTGGCCTTCGTCAGCCGGCGGCGCGGTCACGCGGCGACCGCAGAGGAGCTTATCGCCTTCGTGGCGGCGCGCGTGGCGGCTTACAAGGTTCCCGAAGAGATCGTGTTTCTCGACGTGCTGCCGAAAGGCGCGAGCGGCAAGATTCTTCGTCGGTCCCTCCAGAGGCCCGGCGGCCGTCGCGGCGAATCCTCGGGACGGCCGGTTGGCCGCCTGTTCGGGCGGTGGCGACGAGGCCCCGACGGCCAACTCGTCTGCACACCGGAACCGAAGCGCGCCCGGGCGTGGGAGTTCGAGGGCGTCTGGTGCTGGTTCGCCGTCGCCTGGCTGGCCGCCGGCTATGTGCTCACCGGCGTCGCCTATTTCCTGGGTTGAGCCGGTTGGCGACCCTGCCGCATCGCTGGACCGAGGCGTGAGGGGATGGCTTCAATCGACCGTCACGCTGACCGGCGTCGAGGCGATGCCGTTGGCGATGACCACCAGGGCGCTCGCGCCGGTCTCGGTCATCGCCGGCACGTCGAAATTGGTCGACACCGTCGCCGCGCCGGTGGCGACGGCCATGGTCGAGTGGTCGTGCGTACGCGCGTAGAAGACATGCCCCGAGGCCCTGTTGGTGATGCGGACGAGCGGGAAGTTGGTGGAGCTGTTCAGTTCGTCGCCATAGGCGGCCGCCTGGGAGAGTCCGTTGAACTGAGTTCCCGAGACACCGTAGGTCGAGCCGCGGGTGACGGTCGCCGGGAACGCGGTGATCGTCGGCGCCCAGGCGGAATTGGGCGTTCCCGTCGGCGAATAAAGCTCCACGGCCGTTCCCTCGACCAGAACCAGCACCTGGCCGGAAGGAAGGGGCAGGAGGAAGGTGGCGGGCGCGCCGCCGAAACTGAGCGGGCCGTTGACCGTCATCGATAGTTTCGCCCCGTCGAACTCGTAGAGGGCGCCGGAATCCCCGGCCACCAGGACGTTCCCGTCCGGCAACAGCGCCGCGCTGGAATCGCCGGCGTTGTCTTTACCGGGAAAATCCGGTCCCGCCGCCCAGGAGCCCGGATCGGTGACGTGGGCGCCGGGCGTGTAGATGGCGGTGTGTCCCGCCTGTCCCGAAGCCGCCGACCCGGACGCGAACACCGTGCCGTCCGGCCGCAGGATCGCCGGGCCGATCTCTCCGGGCGGAAAATAGGTTCCCGCCGGACCAGGCCCATAGGTCACCCCGCCCACGGTCTGCACCGGGGCGGGTCCATAGGTGAGGCCCTGCGGGCGGTCGGTGGGCGACGTCAGGCTCGCCGGCGTCACGCCGTCGCTCACCCATTGGCCGAGGCTCGGCACATAGTGCTCGGCGTGCGGCGTGTTCGCCAGGTCGATGGTCAGGATGTTCCCGCTGGGCAACATCGTCAGGCCTTCTTCGGCGAAGTCGTCGGCCTTCCCCGTCGAGGTCAGCTGCGACCAGGTGAGGCTCGTCGGGTCGAGCGCCCACATCTTGGTGTCCAGCTTCGTGCCGTAGATGAAGCGGCCGTCCGGCAGGATCAGCGAGGGCACGTCGCCGATGTAGGCCTCACCGGGCGGCGGTGGGATCATCTTCCAGCTGTCGGTGCGCGGATCGTAGATCGCCGACATGTTGGTCAGCCCGCTCGGCGCAAAGGGGAGACTGTAGTTGTTCTGGTTGTATTCGCCGCCGACAAAGAGGACCCGACCGTCGGCCAGGACGGCCGACGCCCCGGCGAAAGGCTCATAGCCTGTCGGCGGCGAACTGATCTGAGTCCAGGTCCCGTTCTCATAGTCGCCATTGGCCGCCGGAACGAGCCGATAGAAGAGACCGGCGCCGGACGGCCCAGAGGAGAGGGTTCCCGAGGTGGGGTTGGCCTGGATCAGGACGCTGCCATCGGTGAGCAGGATGGCGAGCTCGCCGACGCTCGGCGGCTGGTTCGTCAGGTTCTGGATCAGAGGCGGAGAGGGAGGAGGGGGCGGGGGAGGTGGGGTGGGCGGGCCGCCCGACGAGCCAGCGCTACCCCCGGAGCCGCCGCCGCACGCGCCGACCGCCAGAAGCAGGGCGAGCCCGAAGGCGGTCGGGCCCCGACGGCCAGGCAGTCCGCGCATGTCCCACGCCCCCCGGAGGCGCGCCGGCGCGCCTCATCCCGCAGCGTAGCTCTGAAGCGAGCGCACCTCCAGCGGCCCCGCCGCCTGCGCGGCGATGGCCTGGGCGGCGGCGAGGGCGCCGGCGGCGGTGGTGAAGTAGGGTATCTTCATCATCAGGGCCGCGCGGCGCAGGGAAAAGCTGTCCTGCAGCGACTGCGCCCCCTCGGTGGTGTTGAAGACGAGCTGGATCTCGCCGTTCTTCATGGCGTCGAGGACGTGCGGACGGCCCTCCAGGACCTTGCGCACCCGCTGGACGGGGTAGCCCCGGCCGGCGAGATGGTCGTGGGTGCCGCTGGTAGCGACGAGGCGGAAGCCCTGGTTCAGCAAGAGCCGCACCGGCTCTTCAATCCAGGGCTTGTCGGCGTCCTTGACCGAGACGAACACCGCGCCCGCCATGGGCAGGATCACGCCGCCGGCCAGCTGGCTCTTGGCGAAGGCGCGGGCGAAGGCGGGCGCGAGGCCCTCGCCAGGGCGGCGCCAATCGAGTCCCATCACCTCGCCGGTGGAACGCATCTCCGGCCCCAGCACGGTGTCCACGCCGGCGAAGCGGGCGAAGGGAAAGACCGCCTCCTTCACCGCCACGTGGCCGTAAGGCGTATCCCTGAGCCCGAAGCTCGCCAGCGGGGCGCCCGCCATGACCTTGGCGGCGATGGCGGCGATGGGCTGGCCGATGGTTTTGGCGACGAACGGGATCGTGCGGCTGGCGCGGGGGTTGACCTCCAGCACGAAGATGCGCGGCGCGTCGGAGAGCGGCTCCTCGATGGCGAACTGTACATTCATCAGACCACGGACGTTCAGCGCCCGGGCCATGGCCTCGGTCTGGCGCTTCAGGTCCGCGACGGTGTCGGGGCGGAGGGAGAAAGGGGGCATCGAGCAGGCGCTGTCGCCCGAGTGGACGCCCGCCTCCTCGATATGCTCCAGCACGCCGGCGACGAAGACGGTCTCGCCGTCGCTGAGGGCGTCGACGTCCACCTCGGTGGCGCGCGAGAGATAGGCGTCGATGAGAACCGGGGAGTCGCCCGAGACCCGCAGGGCGGTCTGGATGTAGCGGCCGAGATGCTCCTCGTCGCGGACGATCTCCATGGCTCGGCCGCCCAGGACGTTGGAGGGGCGGATCACGATCGGAAAGCCCACCTGCCGGGCGCCGGCCAGGGCCTCCTCGGCGCTGCGGGCGATGGCGTTGACCGGCTGCCGGATATCGAGCTTGTGGAGGAGCTGCTGGAAGCGCTCGCGATCCTCCGCCAGGTCGATGGCGTCGGGGGTGGTGCCGAGTATGGGGATTCCCGCCCGCTCCAGGGGGTGAGCGAGCTTCAGCGGCGTCTGGCCGCCGAACTGCACGATCACGCCCAGGAACTCGCCCCGGGAGGCCTCCACCTCGATGAGCTCCAGCACGTCCTCGGCGGTCAGCGGCTCGAAATAGAGGCGGTCGGAGGTGTCGGGGTCGGTGGAGACGGTTTCCGGGTTGCAGTTGACCATGATCGACTCGACGCCGATGTCGGTCATCGCGAACGCGGCGTGGCAGCAGCAATAGTCGAACTCGATCCCCTGGCCGATACGGTTGGGCCCGCCGCCGAGGATGATCGCCTTGCGCCGCGCGGTGGGCTCGGATTCGCACTGCGGCGGCTGTCCGAGCACGCCGCTTTCGTAGGTCGAATACATGTAGGGTGTGGCGGCGGCGAACTCGGCGGCGCAGCTGTCGATGCGCTTGTAGACGGGCCTGACGCCCAGGGCACGGCGGGCGGCGCGGGCGTCGGCCTCGCTGCCTCCCGTGAGCTTCGCGAGGCGGGCGTCGGAGAAGCCGAGCGCCTTCAACTTGCGGAAGGCCGAGGCCTCGCCCGGCAGGCCCACGTCGTGGATCCGCGCCTCGGTCGCGACCAGGGCCTCGATCTGGCGCAGGAACCAGGGCTCGTAGGCGCAGGCGGCGTATATTGTCTCCACGTCCAGGCCATGGCGGAAGGCCTGGGCGATGACGCGAAGGCGGTCCGGCGTGGGATCGCCGAGCGCGCGGATGATGGCGGCGCGGCCACCGACGGCGTCGCCGGCGCCGGGGATGTCGATCTCGTCGAGGCCGTCGAGGCCCGTCTCCAGGCCGCGCAGGGCCTTCTGCAGGCTCTCGGCGAAGGTGCGGCCGATGGCCATGACCTCGCCGACCGATTTCATCTGGGTGGTGAGATGCGGCTCCGACCCCGGGAATTTCTCGAAGGCGAAGCGCGGGATCTTGGTGACCACATAGTCGATGGACGGCTCGAACGAGGCCGGGGTGGCGCCGGTGATGTCGTTGATCAACTCGTCGAGGGTGTAGCCGACGGCGAGACGGGCGGCGACCTTGGCGATGGGAAAACCCGTGGCCTTGGAGGCCAGGGCCGAGGACCGCGACACCCGCGGGTTCATCTCGATCACCAGCATGCGCCCATCGGTCGGATTGACCGCGAACTGCACGTTCGAGCCGCCGGTCTCGACGCCGATCTCGCGCAGCACCGCGATCGAGGCGGCGCGCATGCGCTGATATTCCTTGTCGGTGAGGGTGAGAGCCGGGGCGACGGTGATCGAATCGCCGGTGTGCACGCCCATCGGATCGATGTTCTCGATCGAGCAGACGATGATGCAGTTGTCCGCCTTGTCGCGGACCACCTCCATCTCGAACTCCTTCCAGCCGAGCACGCTCTCCTCGATCAGCACCTCGCGGGTAGGGGAGAGATCGAGACCACGCTCGACGATCTCGCGGAACTCCTCGAGGTTGTAGGCGATGCCGCCGCCGGTGCCGGCCAGGGTGAAGGAGGGGCGGATGATGGCGGGGAGGCCCACCATGACCTGCGCCTCCAGGGCCTCCTCCAGAGAGTGGGCGGCGCGGGATTTGGGGCTTTCCAGGCCGATGGCGTCCATCGCGTCGCGGAATTTCTGGCGATCCTCGGCCTTGTCGATGACGTCGGCGCGGGCGCCGATCATCTCGACGCCGTAACGCGCCAGAGCCCCTGACGCCTCCAGGGCCAGGGCGGTGTTGAGCGCCGTCTGGCCGCCCATCGTCGGCAGCAGGGCGTCCGGCCGCTCGCGGGCGATGATCCGCTCCACGGTCTCCGGCGTGATCGGCTCGACGTAGGTGACGTCCGCCACGTCCGGGTCGGTCATGATGGTGGCGGGGTTGGAGTTGACCAGGACGATGCGGTAGCCGTCCGCCCGCAGAGCCTTGCAGGCCTGGACCCCCGAATAGTCGAACTCGCAGGCCTGGCCGATGACGATCGGTCCGGCGCCGATGATCAGGATACTGGAGATGTCGGAGCGTCTTGGCATGGCGGTCTCGCGCGCGAAAGCGGCCGCGGGAACGCGCGTCCGATGGCGGTCTTCGGTTGTGGGCTAAACGGCGCGTTTAGAGGCGTGGCGGCTCCAGAGCAAGAATGTTGATGAACCAATCCGATTAAGGCGTCGTTTAGGTAAGCGTCGCTATGTATCGCCGTCGCTCAAAGGGAGTACCCCATGTCGTCCTCGAATTCGGCCTGGCTGGCCGCAGCCCTGGCGCTGTCAATGGGAGGAGCGACCACAGCCATCGCCCAGACGGACCCGGGCCACGCGGAATCCGGCCAGCGGGTGTTCAGCCAGGCGGAACTCGGCCAGACGGAACCGGCGAAGACGCCGATGGTCGGCGGGGCGCCGATGTTCCCCTACAAGAACATCATCCAGAACGCGGTGGAGTCCAAGGATCACACCACTCTGGTGGCGGCGGTGAA
>Ga0209166_10001739_pt1 | contig 17556 bp, 16 predicted proteins | sample Coa_R1_3_FD_187151 | JGI IMG/M metagenome (GOLD analysis project Ga0209166, IMG submission 187151) | Surface soil microbial communities from Centralia Pennsylvania, which are recovering from an underground coalmine fire - Coalmine... | ecosystem: Environmental > Terrestrial > Soil >... | reverse complement strand
CCCGGCCACACCGGCGGCACCGGGCACCGACGGCCAGCGACAGGACGGCAGGGCAGCCAAGCCCGCGGCGCCGAGGCCGGCCGCGGCCCAGGTTCCGGCGGCGCCGGCCGCTGAGGCACCGGCCCCGCCCGGTGACCGCAGGCCAGCAAGCCCGGCGGCCGGAGCACCGGCCCCGGCTCCGGCTCCGGCCGCGCCCGAACGGCCTGGGGGCGCCCCGGCACCGGTTCCGGCTGCCCCGGTCCCGCCCGCGCCGGCGGCAGGCACCCCGGCCGCCCCGGCCCGGCCGGTTCCGGCCGCGCCAGGCAGGCCCACCCCGGCCCCGCCTGGCCGTGCTGCCCCTGGCCGGCCCACGCCGCCAGGGCGGAGCGGTGGTCCAGGCCAGGGTCAGCGCGACACCAGGCCCGGGTCAGGCCGCCCGGCCCCGTCGGGTTCGCCGCGGCCCTCGCCGCGCGGGATGCCCCGGCAGGGACCGCGGCCAGGTAACAACCCGTTCAGCTCGACCGCGACCGGGATGGGCGCGGGCCCGCACCCGGGCCAGGCCCGCCCGGCTCCGGCCGGCTCGGCTGGTTCCGCTGGTTCCGGCCAGCAAGGAGCCCGGCCGGGTCAGCCCACGGGTGGCACGCGCCCGGGCGGCTCGGGTCCCGGTCGGCCGAGCCCGGCTGACATGCCACGGCCTGGCGGCCCGCGGCCCAGCCCGATGAACATGCGCTCCCGGCCGGCCGGCGCCGGCCCAGGCGGTCGTGGCCCGGGCGGCCCGGGTGGCGGCGGCGGTGGCCGTGGTGGCCCGGGCGGCGGCGGTCCCCGGCCCGGTGGCCGTGGCCCCGGTGGTGTCGGCACCTCCGCGGGTGGCGGCGGCCCCCGCGGCGGCGGCGGCGCCCGGCCCGGCGGTGGCGGCCCCGGCGGCCCCGGTGGTGGCGGCGGTGGCGGCGCGCGTCCCGGCGGTGCCGGCGGCCGTGGCCGCAGCGGCACGCAGGGTGCGTTCGGGCGGCCGGGCGGCCGTCCGGCGCGCGGCCGGAAGTCCAAGAAGCAGCGGCGCCAGGAGTTCGACAACCTGCAGGCGCCGGCCATCGGCGGCGTCCAGATCGCCCGTGGCAACGGGCAGGTCATCCGGCTGTCCCGTGGCGCTTCGCTGAGCGACTTCGCCGACAAGATCAACGCCAACCCCGCCTCGCTGGTGCAGGTGCTCTTCCACCTGGGCGAGCTGGTCACCGCGACCCAGTCGGTGAACGACGAGACGCTCCAGCTTCTCGGGGCCGAGCTGAACTACAACGTGCAGGTCGTGTCCCCGGAGGAAGAGGACAAGGAGCTGCTCGAGTCGTTCGACATCGACTTCGGTGAGGACGAGGGCGGCGAGGACGACCTGGCGCCGCGCCCGCCGGTGGTCACCGTGATGGGCCATGTCGACCACGGCAAGACCAAGCTGCTCGACGCGATCAGGGACACCAACATCGTGGCCCGCGAGGCCGGCGGCATCACCCAGCACATCGGCGCCTACCAGGCCACCACGCAGGTGGACGGGCAGGAGCGCAAGATCACCTTCATCGACACCCCGGGCCACGAGGCGTTCACCGCGATGCGGGCCCGTGGCGCGGAGACCACCGACCTGGTCGTGCTGGTCGTCGCGGCCGATGACGGCGTGAAGCCGCAGACCACCGAGGCGCTCAACCATGCCCAGGCGGCCGGCGTGCCGATCGTCGTGGCGGTGAACAAGATCGACAAGGAGGGCGCCGACCCGCAGCGGGTGCGGGCACAGCTCACCGAGTACGGCCTGGTGGCCGAGGAATTCGGCGGGCAGACCCTGTTCGTCGACGTGTCGGCCAGGGAGCGCATCGGCATCGACGCGCTGCTGGAGGCGATCATCCTGACCGCCGACGCCGAGCTCGACCTGCGGGCCAACCCGCACCAGGACGCCCAGGGCGTGGCCATCGAGGCACACCTGGACCGCGGCCGCGGCCCGGTCGCCACCGTGCTGGTGCAGCGCGGCACGCTGCACGTCGGCGACTCGATCGTGGCCGGCGAGGCGTTCGGCCGGGTGCGGGCCATGCTCGACGAGAACAACGACCCGGTGTCCGAGGCGCCGCCGTCGCGGCCGGTGCAGGTGCTCGGCCTCACCGCCGTGCCGGGTGCCGGCGACAACTTCCTCGTCGTCTCCGACGACCGGATGGCCAGGCAGATCGCCGAGCGCCGGGAGGCCAGGGAGCGCAGCGCCCAGTTCGCCCGCCGCAGCCGCCGGGTCACGCTGGAGGACCTGGAGTCCGCGCTCAAGGCCGGCGAGAAGGAAGAGCTGCTGCTCATCATCAAGGGCGACGTGTCCGGCTCGGTCGAGGCGATCGAGGACGCGCTGGTCAAGCTGGATGTCGGCGAGGACGTCGGCCTGCGGGTGATCGGGCGCGGTGTCGGTGCGATCACCCAGGACGACGTCAACCTGGCCATCGCCTCGGACGCGGTGATCATCGGCTTCAACGTCAGGCCGGCCGGCCGGGCGGGCGAGCTGGCCCAGCGCGAGGGTGTGGACATCCGGTACTACTCGGTCATCTACCAGGCCATCGAGGAGGTCGAGGCGGCGCTCCGGGGCATGCTCAAGCCCGAGTTCGAAGAGGTCCAGCTCGGCACGGCCGAGGTCAGGGAGGTCTTCCGGGTGCCGAGGATCGGCAGCGTGGCCGGCTGCATCGTCCGGTCGGGCACGATCAACCGGGGCAGCAAGGTACGTCTCATCCGCGACGGCGTGGTCGTCTCGGACAACCTCACCGTGGAGTCGCTGCGCCGGTTCAAGGACGACGTGACCGAGGTCCGCGAGGGCTACGAGTGCGGTATCGGCATCGGCTACAACGACATCAAGCTCGAGGACGTGCTGGAGACCTTCGAGATGCGGGAGAAGCCGCGGGCGCCGGCCCGGGCCGCTCAGACGGGCGGCGCGGCCCGGTAAACCGCGCCGCGCCGTGCGGGCCGGCCGGGGAGGGCAGGTGGTTTTGGCTGCCCTCGTGCCGGTGTGGGAGGCGCAGTGGGCTTCTTGACGGATCCGGAAGTCTGAAGGGGCCGTGAGGATTGTCGAGACCGGCCGGGGAGGGCAGGTGGTTTTTGGCTGCCCTCGTGCCGGTGTGGGTGGCACTGTGGGAGGCGGAGTGGGTTTCTTGACGGATCGGGACTTCTGAAGGAGCACCGTGTACGCGGGCACGCTGGCCCTCGACGTCCTGCTCGGCGACGTGCGTTCGCTGAAGCAGAAGCGTTCGGTGGTCCGGCCGCTCATCGCCGACCTGCGCCGCAGCTTCCCCGGTGCCGCGGTGGCCGAAACCGGCCATCTCGATGTGCACCGGCGCACCGAGATCGGAGTCGCGGTCGTAGCTTCGACACCGGGGCACTGCGCCGAGGTGCTGACGGCGTGTGAGCGGCTGGTCGCCGGCCGGCCGGAGATCGAGCTGCTGTCGGCGCGGCAGCGGCTGCTGAGTGAGGAGGACTGACGGGTCACGGGGAACGGCGGACCGGCCGTGGGCAGGTGACCGGAAACGCACCCTGCGGCCGAGACGTTGCCTGAATGGGCTGGCCGTCGCCGCGGCGACGGTGTGAGCGGCCGGCGTGGCCGGCTACTGGGGATGTTGGCCGTCGCCGCCGCGGCGGCGTGTGGAGCCGCTGGCCGCGGCCCGGCAGTGGAAGCGGGTATGCAGCCGGCGTGGCAGTGGCTGAACCGGGACTGCCGAGTGAGGAGGACTGACGGGCCATGGATGCGGCTAGGGCACGCAAGCTGGCCGACCGGATCGCGGTGATCGTGGCCGAGATGCTGGAGCGGCGGATCAAGGACCCGAGGCTGGGATTCGTCACGGTCACCGAGGCCAGGATCACCAACGATCTGCGGGAGGCGACGGTCTTCTACACCGTGTACGGATCCACCCAGGAGCGCGCGGAAACGGCGGCCGCGCTGGCCAGCGCCACCGGCCTCATCCGCTCCGAGGTGGGCCGCCAGACCGGGCTGCGGCACACCCCGTCGCTGGCCTTCGTGCCGGATACCTTGCCGGAGACCTCACAGCACATCGAAGACCTGGTGGCCCGTGCCCGCGAGGCGGACGCGGCTCTCGCCGCCTCCCGGGAGGGAGCGCTGCCGGCCGGCGACCCCGACCCCTACAAGCCCGCGTCAGGCCCGGAGCAGGACACGGATCCACTGGCATGACGGGCGCACCAGCCGGCTCGTGCCCGGATGGCCAGGCCGCGGCCAGATTCGCGATCAATGCACCGGCGGCCACCCCCACCGTAAGGGAGAAATTCTCTCTCAATATTCCAGGGCAGGACTGGGCGCGGGCGGTCAGCGCGATCGTAGCGGCGCAGGAGATCCTGCTGGCCTGCCACGTGCGGCCGGACGGTGACGCGCTCGGGTCCATGCTCGCCGTCGCCTGGGCGCTGCGGTCGCGCGGCGGCCGGGCGCGGGTGGTGGCATCGTTCGGCGACCAGCCGTTCTGCGTGCCCGCGCTGCTGCGGTTCCTGCCCGGGCTCGACCTGCTCACCCCGCCGGAGCAGGCGCCGCCGGACCCGGAGGTCATGATCACCTTCGACGTCTCATCGGTGGACCGGCTCGGGCTGCTGACCGGCCAGGCCGGCCGCGCCGGTGAGCTGATCGTGCTCGACCACCATCCCTCCAACCCCCGGTTCGGCACGGTGAACCTGATCGACCCGGCGGCGGCCGCGACGGCCGTGCTGGCGGCCGGGCTGATCACCGGACTTGGCGTCGGGTTCACCACGGAGATCGCGTGCGGGCTCTACACCGGCCTGGTGACCGACACCGGGTCGTTCCGGTTCTCCACCACGCCGCAGGTGCACGAGCTGGCCGCCAGGCTGATCGCCGCGGGCGCCGACCCGGAGCGGATCGCCGGACGGCTGTGGGACAGCGCGCCGTTCGGATACCTGCAGGTGCTGTCGGCGGCGCTGGGCCGCGCCGTGCTCGAACCCGCGGCGGCCGGCCGGAACGGGCTGGTGTGGACGACGGTGACCAGGCAGGACCGGGTGGCCCACGGGGGGCTGCCCGCCGAGGCCGCCGAGCCGGTGATCGGCGAGCTGCGGCGCAGCGCCGAGGCCGACGTCGCCGTCGTGCTGAAAGAATCCGACGACGGCCGGTGGCACGTCTCGACCCGGTCCAAGGGCCGGGTCGACGTCGGCTGGGTGTGCATGCAACTCGGCGGCGGCGGGCACAGCCAGGCGGCCGGGTTCACCACCGAAGGGCCGGTGGCGCAGACCATGGGCCAGCTCAGGGAGCTGCTTGACCGTGCCGGGCCGGCCCGGCGGCCCGCGGCGCCGAGCATGGACGAGACCGGCCGGTGACCGCACCGAGCGGGCTGGTCATCGCCGACAAGCCGGGCGGGATGACGTCGCACGACGTGGTCGCCCGGATCCGCAGGCTGGCGGGCACCCGGCGGGTCGGCCACGCCGGCACGCTGGACCCGATGGCGACCGGCGTGCTGGTGATCGGCGTGGAGAAGGCGACCAGGCTGCTGGGACACCTGGCGCTCACCGAGAAGGAGTACGACGCCACCATCAGGCTCGGCCAGGCCACCGACACCGACGACGCCGAGGGCCGGATCATCTCGGCGGCCCCGGCAGGCGATGTCACGCGGGCGCAACTCGGCGCCGCCATTGCCCCGCTGTGCGGCGTGATCAGCCAGATCCCGCCGTCGGTGAGCGCGATCAAGGTGAGCGGCGAACGGGCCTACAAGCTGGCCAGGCAGGGCGCGCGGCCCAAGCTGGAGCCGCGCACCGTGACCGTGCGCGAGTTCACCGTGCGGGCCGTGCGCCGCGAGGGTGACCTGCTCGACGCCGACGTGTCGGTCACCTGCTCCAGCGGCACCTACATCAGGGCCCTCGCCCGCGACCTTGGCGCGGCGCTCGGCGTCGGCGGGCACCTCACCCGGCTGCGCCGGACCCGGGCCGGCCCGTACCGCGCCGCGGATGCGCGAACGCTCGCCGAACTGGCCGCCGGGCTGGCCGTGCTGCCGCTGGCCGACGCGGCGGCCGCCGCCTTCCCGCGCCTCGACCTCACCGGCGAGCAGGCGGTCAAGCTGGCCCACGGCGGAAAGCTGGACGGCGGGCCGGAGGGCACAGAGCTTCACTGGCCGGAAAGACATCCCTGGCCGGAAGGACACCCTGCGGCTGGCGATCCGGTTGCCGCGTTCGGTCCTGACGGTGCGCTGATCGCCCTTGTCACCCGGGAATCGGGCCAGTACCGGCCGCTGGCGGTCTTCGCCTGACAGCGGGGCGCGGCCAGCCTGCCGGTGATCCCATGGCAGGCTTGGGGACGGGAGTGCGGCGCCGGCGCCGCCCCGGCGGAGCTTTGCTGAGCCGGAAGACCCCCGGCGGCGCTTTATTGGCCGGAAAGACGCCCTACGGCATGAGGAGGCAGGTGGCGGTGCGGCTCTGGCGTGGGCTGGCGGACGTGCCCGCAGGCTGGGGTGCCAGCGTCGTCACGGTCGGCGTGTTCGACGGGGTGCACCGGGGTCATCAGCTCATCGTGAGCCACGCCCGCGAGGCGGCCGCCGCCCTGGAACTGCCCGTGGTGGTGATCACCTTCGACCCGCACCCGGACGAGGTGGTGCGGCCCGGCACCCATCCGCCGTTCCTGTGCACGCCCCGCCGCCGGGCCGGGTTGCTGGCCGGGCTGGGCGTGGACGCGGTGTGCATGCTGCCGTTCAGCTACGAGTTCTCCCAGCTCGGCCCGGATGAGTTCGTCCGCCTGGTGCTGGCTGACCGGCTGCATGCCGCCCGGGTGGTGGTGGGGGAGAACTTCACCTTCGGCCACCGCGCGGCCGGGGACGTGGCGCTGCTCAAACAGCTCGGCGAGAAGTACGACTTCACCGCCGATGGCGTGCCGCTGCTGGTGTCCGGCGGCGTCACGATTTCATCCAGCTACATCAGGGAGCGGCTGGCCGGCGGTGACGTCGCCGCCGCGGCCTCGGCACTGGGCCGGCCGCACCGGGTGGAGGGCGTCGTGGTGCGCGGCCACCGGCGCGGGCGCGAGCTCGGCTTCCCGACGGCGAACCTGGAGACCCCGCCGCACACGGCCATCCCGGCCGACGGCGTGTACGCGGGGTGGCTGTCCAGCCTCGCCCTCGACGGCTCCGCGCAGGAGCGCTGGCCGGCGGCGATCTCGATCGGCACCAACCCGACGTTCGGGACCGGGGAGGACCGAACGGTGGAGGCCTACGCGCTCGACCGCGACGACCTCGACCTGTACGGAGCGCACGTGGCGGTCGATTTCGCGGCGCGGCTGCGGGCGACGCTGCGGTTCGGCTCGGTGCCAGAGCTGGTCGAGCAGATGCACCGCGACGTGGCGCAGGCCAGGGAGCTGACGGCGCACGGCTAGGGTCATGCGCCCGGATCTTGAACCTGGAGTCCGTGGTGTGCCGCACGTGGTACCGTGAGTTGCTAGCCGTTCGGCGGATAGCCTTATTCTGCTGCGCCCTCATGCAGCTTCCATGCGTGTTCAAGGCCCGCCCGGACGCGTAACGACGATTATCTTGAAGGAGTCACGTGCCGCTTGACACAGACGTCAAGAAGGAGATCATCGGCCAGCATGCGACCAGTGAGGGTGACACCGGTTCGCCGGAAGTCCAAGTCGCGCTGCTGACCCGGCGTATCAGCGATCTCACCGAGCACCTCAAGGTGCACAAGCATGACCACCACAGCCGCCGCGGGTTGCTGCTCCTTGTGGGCAGGCGCCGCCGGCTGCTGAAGTACCTGGCCAAGACCGACATCACCCGCTACCGTGCGCTGATCGAGAAGCTTGGCCTGCGCCGGTAGTTACGGGCTCGGGGGGATGAACGATGCTCGCTGGTCTGCGATCAGCTTCGCCGAAGCCCGAGCCCAGAGTGCTGGCCCGGCTGGTGCGTTAGCACCAGCCGGGAACAACTGAATAGACCAAGGATTGACGTCCCGCGGCCCGGGCCACGGAGCAACGCACGGCAATTGGGCCGGTCCTCGGTAGTGGTCCCCGGATCCGCTGACCACGGCGAACCGCGCGAGCGGCCGCTGTCAGCGCCGAGGGCTTCGATCGAAGACCGGCCGGCCGGTGTTATGGCCGGCCTGGCCATAGCAGTACACCCCGGCAGCGGGCAGGCGGGACGCACAGTGCGGGATGTCACCCGCACGTACCCGCAAGGAGGTCTCACCCGTGGAGGGTGTGCACAGCGCCGAGGCCGTCATCGACAACGGTCAATTTGGCACGCATACGATCAGATTTGAAACCGGGCGCCTGGCCCGTCAGGCCGCCGGGTCAGCCGCCGTCTTCCTGGACGACGAGACGATGGTGCTGTCCGCGACGACGGCATCCAAGTCGCCCAAGGAGGGCCTCGACTTCTTCCCGCTCACCGTCGATGTGGAGGAGCGGATGTACGCGGCGGGCCGGATCCCCGGCTCGTTCTTCCGCCGGGAGGGCCGGCCGTCCGAGGACGCCATCCTCACCTGCCGCTTGATCGACCGGCCGCTGCGGCCGTCGTTCGTCAAGGGGCTGCGCAACGAGATCCAGATCGTCGAGACGATCATGGCCCTGCACCCCGAGCACCTGTACGACGTGGTGGCGATCAACGCCGCATCGCTGTCCACCCAGCTCGCCGGGCTGCCGTTCTCCGGGCCGATCGGCGGTGTCCGGGTCGCCCTGATCAAGGGGCAGTGGGTCGGCTTCCCCACCCACCCGCAGCTTGACGAGGCGACCTTCGACATGGTCGTGGCCGGCCGGGTGCTCGAAGACGGCGACGTTGCGATCATGATGGTCGAGGCGGAGTCCACGCCCAAGACCCTGCGCCTGCTGGCCGACGCGGCCGTCAGCGGCGCCGTCGCGCCGACCGAGCAGACCGTGGCCGAGGGTCTGGAGGCGGCCAAGCCGTTCATCAAGGTGCTGTGCGAGGCCCAGCTCAGGGTCGCCGAGCAGGCCGCCAAGGAGACCGCGGAGTACCCGGTCTTCGCCGACTACCAGCAGGACGTCTACGATGCGCTGTCCGACGCGGTTTCCGAGGAACTCGGCCAGGCGCTGACCATCGCCGGCAAGCAGCAGCGTGAGGCCGAGACCGACCGGATCAAGGCGCTGGCCACCGAGAAGCTGTCCAGCCAGTTCGAGGACCGGGAGAAGGAGATCAGCGCCGCGTTCCGGTCGCTGACCAAGAAGCTGGTCCGGGAGCGGATCATCCGCGACGGCATCCGCATCGACGGCCGTGGGCTCGCCGACATCCGCCAGCTCTCCGCCGAGGTGCACGTGCTGCCCCGGGTGCACGGATCGGCCCTGTTCGAGCGCGGCGAGACCCAGATCCTGGGCGTGACCACGCTGAACATGCTCCGCATGGAGCAGATGATCGACACGCTCAACCCGGAGCGCACCAAGCGCTACATGCACAACTACAACATGCCGCCCTACTCGACCGGCGAGACCGGCCGGGTCGGCTCGCCCAAGCGCCGGGAGATCGGCCACGGGGCGCTGGCCGAGCGCGCGCTCATTCCCGTGCTGCCCACCCGCGAGGAGTTCCCCTACGCGATCCGGCAGGTCTCCGAGGCGATCGGCTCCAACGGGTCGACGTCCATGGGCTCGGTCTGCGCCTCCACCATGGCCCTGCTCGACGCCGGTGTGCCGCTGAAGGACATGGTGGCCGGCATCGCCATGGGCCTGATCAACGAGGGCGACCAGTACGTCACGCTCACCGACATCCTGGGCGCCGAGGACGCGTTTGGCGACATGGACTTCAAGGTCGCCGGCACCAGGGACGTCATCACCGCCCTGCAGCTCGACACCAAGCTGGACGGCATTCCGGCCTCGGTGCTGGGCGCCGCGCTGAACCAGGCCAGGGCCGCCCGGCTGACCATCCTCGACGTGATGCGCGAGGCCATCCAGACCCCGGGCGAGATGAGCCCGAACGCGCCGCGGATCATCACGGTCAAGGTTCCGGTGGACAAGATCGGCGAGGTCATCGGCCCCAAGGGCAAGATGATCAACTCGATCCAGGAGGACACCGGCGCCGAGATCACCATCGAGGACGACGGCACCATCTACATCGGCGCCACCGACGGCCCGTCCGCCGAGGCCGCCAGGACCGCGATCAACGCCATCGCCAACCCGCACATCCCGGAGGTGGGGGAGCGGTTCCTCGGCACGGTGGTGAAGACGACCACGTTCGGCGCGTTCGTGTCGCTGCTGCCCGGCAAGGACGGCCTGCTGCACATCACCCAGATCCGCAAGCTGCACGGCGGCGCCCGGATCGAGAACGTGGACGACGTGATCAAGGTCGGCGAGAAGATCCAGGTCGAGATCCGCGAGGTCGACGACCGCGGCAAGCTCTCGCTGATCCCGGTCGAGGTGGCCGAGCGCGAGGCCGCCGAGGCCGCGGCCGGGGGCGAGCCCGCGGCGGACAGCCACCGCGAAGGCTCGCGGGACGGCCACCGGGAGCGCCGCGACGGCGACCGGGGTGATCGGGGCGACCGTGGTGAACGGGAGGGCGGCAGAGACGGCCATCACCGGACCCGCCACCGTCACCGGGGGCCACGCGAGTCGTGAACACCCCCGCTAACTCCAACGGCAGCAACGGGCGGGTTTCGCCCACCGACAGCACGGTGGCCCGCACCGTGCTCCCCGGCGGTCTGCGGGTGATAACCGAAGCGCTGCCGGCCGTCCGGTCGGCGGCGTGCGGGATCTGGGTCGGCGTCGGGTCGCGCGATGAGGACACCGCACACGCCGGCGCCACCCACTACCTGGAGCACCTGCTGTTCAAGGGCACCAGCAAGCGCACCGCTCTGGACATCTCATCGGTCATGGACGCGGTCGGCGGCGAGCTGAACGCCTTCACCGGCAAGGAGTTCACCTGCTACTACGCGCGGGTGCTCGACTCCGACCTGCCGCTGGCGATCGACGTGCTGTGCGACATGGTGGCGGATTCGCTGATCACGCCGCGCGACGTGGACGCCGAGCGGGGCGTGGTGCTCGAAGAGATCGCCATGAACGAGGACGATCCCTCGGACACCGCGCACGAGGCGTTCGCCGCCGAACTGTTCGGCGACAGCCCGCTGGGCCGCCCGATCCTGGGCACGGTCAACTCGATCAACTCGATCAGCCGCGACCAGATCGCCGAGCACTACAAGGCCAGGTACACCCCGCCGCACCTGGTGGTCGCGGCCGCCGGGAGCCTCCAGCACGACGCCGTGGTGGACCTGGTCAGCCAGGGCTTCGCGGCCGTCACCGGCGGCGACGCGCCCGCGCCGCCCCGGGTCGGCGGCACCTACCAGGCGGCCGCCCCGGTGAGCAACGGTAACGGCCCGGCCGGAATCCGGCTGGTCTCACGGGCCATCGAGCAGGCCAACCTGGTGTTCGGCTGCACCGGCCTGTCCAGGACCGACGACCGCAGGTTCGCCCTCGGCGTGCTGAACGCGGCCCTCGGCGGCGGGATGTCGTCCCGGCTGTTCCAGGAGGTGCGGGAGAAGCGCGGCCTGGCCTACTCGGTGTACAGCTTCAACTCCCAGCTCGCCGACACCGGCGTGTGGGGCATCTACGTCGGCTGCCTGCCTGCCAAGGCCGACGAGGTGCTCGCGATCTGCCGGGATGAGATCGCCAAGGTGCTCGACGGCGGCCTCACCGACGCCGAGCTCGTCCGCGGCAAGGGCCAGCTCCGCGGCTCGATCGTGCTGGGCCTGGAGGACCCGTCGTCCCGGATGAGCAGGCTGGGCAAGTCCGAGCTGGTCTACCCGAGGCTGGAACCGCTGGAGGAAATCCTCGCCTCGATCGAGTCGGTGACCCACGACGACGTGCGCGCCGTCGCCGCCGAAGTGCTGTCCAGGCCCCGGGTGCTGTCCGTCGTCGGCCCGTTCGACGACGGCGACGCGTTCACCTCCGCCCTCAGGCCATGATCGGGGTTGGCGTACTGGGTGCCAAGGGACGGATGGGCACCCAGGCCGTCCGCGCCATCGAGGGCGCCGGTGACCTGGCCGTGGCGGCCACCGTCGACCTGGGCGATGACCGGGACGCCCTGACCGGCTGCGACGTGGTGGTGGACTTCACCAGCCCGGCAGCCGTGATGGGCAACCTCCGCTGGTGCGTCGATCACGGCCTGAACACGGTGGTGGGAACGTCCGGCTTCGGCGAGCACCGGCTCGGTGAGGTGCGTTCCTGGCTCGGCGGCGCACAGACCCGGGTACTGATCGCGCCGAACTTCTCGGTCGGGGCGGTGCTGATGATGCACTTCGCCGCCCAGGCCGCCAGGTTCTTCGAGTCGGCCGAGGTGGTGGAGCTGCACCACCCGGCCAAGGCGGACGCCCCCTCCGGCACCGCGCTGCGGACCGCCTCGATGATCGCCGCCGCCCGTGCCTCGGCCGGCCTCGGCGCCCCTCCGGACGCCACCGAGACCGCCGTCGAGGGCGCCCGGGGTGCCGTGGTGGACGAGGTTCACGTGCACGCGGTCCGGCTGGCCGGCCTGGTGGCACACCAGGAGGTGCTGCTCGGCGGGCACGGCGAGATCCTGACGCTCCGGCACGACTCGCTGGACCGCGCGTCGTTCATGCCCGGCGTCCTGCTCGCCGTCCGCCGGATCGCCTCCCTGCCGCCCGGCCTGACCGTCGGTATCGAGTCGTTGCTAGGGCTCGCCTGACCGGGTTTTGAAAGGTCTCTTACGAACGCGACCTCAGCGTGGCTACGCCTTCTCCGCTGAGTTCGTCGAGCACGGGCTTGCGCCCGGTCATGGCCATGACCAGCATCATGATCGGCCCGGACACCTCGGGCCCGGTGCCGTGCACCCAGTCGGTGTCGGTCGCCCGCAGCGTCAGGCCCTCGATCCGCCGCTTGGCGCCGATGAGCAGGTTCGAGCCCTTGAAGAAGTCCGCCACCCGCACCGCGGCTTCGACCGGGTACTCGTGCTGGATCCCCAGCGGCCGGCGGATGTCCTCGGAGTGGATCAGCGTCTCACCGAGCATGGTGTCGGCCGGCCCAGGCGGGTGCTTGACGGAGGTCAGGACGCCGGTGAACCGGGCCAGGCTGTCGGCGGGGGAGCCGCCCTTCTCCGCCGCGATGTCCTTGGCCTGCAGCCGGGAGAAACTGAGCCCCGAGGCGAGCAACTTGGTGAAGAACGCCGGCGGCGTGATCTTGGCCGTGGCGGTCATGTGCGCCAGCACGTCACGCACCGTCCAGGCATCGCACAGCGACCGCGTGGACCACTGGTCCCCGCGAAGTTCTCCCAGGTCATCGGCCAGAGCCTTGCGCTCGGCGTGGATCGTCGGCCAGATATCCATGTTCCCGCCCGGTTCCTGTTGTTCGGTGAAGGCTAAATTAGGTAACTACCGAATAAGCCGCAATCGTACAGCGCAGGCCGGAGGTTGAGTGCGCGACATACAGAAGGTGCTGGCGGCTCTCACCTCACCCATCCGGCGGGAGATCCTCGCGCTCATCTGGGACCGGGAGCTGCCCGCCGGCCGGATCGCCGAGGCGTTCGCGGTGACCAAGCCGACAATCTCGCAGCACCTGGCCGTGCTGCGCGAGTCCGGTCTGGTCACGGCCAGGGTGGCCGGCACCTCGCGTCGTTACCAGGCCCGCCAGGAGAGCCTGCGCGGCCTGCACGCCGCGCTCGGCGACCCGGCCAAGTGGAGCAACGCCGACGACATGCCCGAACGCGCTCTCTGCGACGTCCGCACCAAGCGTGTCGTCGTGGCCAGCACCGACGTCACGGTCAGTCAGGCGGACACGTTCACCGCGTTCACCGACCCCGCCGTCTACTCCCGCTGGCTCGGCGTGCCGGTCACCATCGCCGACGGCTACTTCACCTGCACCATGGAGTGGGGCACCCAGGTGCGCGGCCGGTACGAGGTGGCCTGCCCGCCGGAGCTGATCGTGATGCGCTGGGACTTCGAGGACAATAACGTCCCGGTGCCCGGTGGCGAGATGACCGGCTACCTGCGCGTCCACCAGCGCGACAGCGGCGCGCACGTCGAGGTGCACCAGATCGTCGACACCGCCAGCCAGGCAGAGTTCATGGAGTCAGCCTGGGCGCTCGTGCTGGGCCGCCTGCGGGCAGGCGTGACCTCTGCCCTGGACCCGGGGGCTGCCGTCACTCCCCGGCCCCGCCGCCCCAAGCGCCTTACAGATCCGCCACCGCGGGGATCACCTCGGAGCCGATGATCTCCAGCGGGGTCAGCGCCTGCACGTTCACGACCATCCCGATCGCCGCCTGGAAGCCCATTCCGGCGAGCTGCCCGAGCTGGTCCACCACCTGGTTCGCCTTCTCGCCCTTCTCACCCACGTCGTAGACGAAGTAGCAGGTCTTCTCGATCTCGTCGTAGTCACGGCCCTCCCGCTCGCAGTGCTCGCGCAGCACGTCGAGCTTGTGGCCGAGCTCCGGCCCGGGGAACAGGTTGCAGGCCTGGGCGTAGCGCGCCACGAACCGCAGCGTCTTCTTCTCACCGCCCCCGCCGATCATGATCGGCGGATGTGGCTTGGTCAGCGCCTGCGGCGAGTTCAGCGGGCGGTCGAGCTGGTAGTGCCTGCCCCGGTACGGGCTCTCGTCACCGCGCCACATCTGCAGGCAGATCTGCAGCGTTTCCTCCAGCCGCTCGAACCGCTCGGCCACCGGGGGGAACGGGATGCCCAGCCCGCGCGACTCATCCTCGTTCCATGCGGCGCCGATGCCCAGCCACGCCCGGCCGCCGGACAGCACGTCCAGGGTGGTCACGATCTTGGCCAGGATGCCCGGGTGCCGGTAGACGGTCCCGGTGACCAGCGTGACCAGCTTCGCCCTGCTGGTGCACGCGGCCAGATAGCCGAGCGTGGTGTACGCCTCGAGCATCTCGTGCTCCGGTGGCCCGACCACGCCGATCTGGAAGAAGTGATCCATGACGGCGATGAACTCGAATCCGGCCTCGTCGGCGGTCCGGGCAACGGCGGCCAGATCGGCGCCGAGCTGGGCCGGGCCGCCCGGCCAGGTGAAGTCGGGAACCTGCAGTCCTATTTTCACGCCTTCACCCTCTCATGACCGGCCAAGTCCCGTGGCAAGCTCATAGGTATGAGCGAAGACCCGAACTGCGCGGTCGCCCACGGCCACGCCCCGGCCGAACAGCACGCCCGCACCCTGGTCGCCGTGTTCGATTCCCCGGTGGCCGGGTTCCTGCTCCGCTACGCCAGCGACGTCGGCTACCGCCCGGTCCTGCTCGACCCGTCCGGCGACGCCCCGGCGCCTCCCGCCGTCAAACTGGTGACCAGCTACGCCGAATGCTCCGGCCCGGACACCGACGTGGTCGTCACCGACCACCACCGCCCCGAACTCGGCGTCGTGCTCCGCGACATCCTGGCCGCCCAGGCCGCCTGGATCGGCGTCATGGGCAGCCCGCGCCACCAGGGCCCGCACGTCGCCGCCCTCACCGCACTCGGCGTGCCCGCGGATCAGATCGCCCGCGTGCACCGGCCGATCGGCCTCAACATCGGCTCGAAGACCCCCGCCGAGATCGCGCTCGCCACGATTGCCGGGCTGATCGCCGCCCGCAACCAATGTCCCGGCGGGTTTGAATTCTAAATTTGACGGTATCCCTCCGCCTCGCCGGTCCCGCGAGGCCGTCCACTACGAACGCTGGTAGAACGGCAGGTAGATGGGGGCGCCGGTGGCGCGGGCCTGTAGCGCGGCGGTGTAGCGGCGGGTCATGAAGGCCGGGAAGTGCTCGCCGAACTCGGCGAGACCGGCGAACTTGTAGCCGTCTAGTTCCTCTTCCTGCACCTTGATATCGGTGCCGGCCGGAATCTCGCCGCCGTCGAACACGAAGAACACGAACGGCCTCGGCCGTTCCTCGTTGGGCGGCACCCAGTCCAGGACTAATAGCCGCCTGGGCGCGATCCGCAGCCCGGTCTCCTCCTCGACCTCGCGGGCGCAGCCCACGTGCGGTGGCTCACCGTGCTCGAGGATGCCGCCAGGCAGTTGCCAATGGTCGCGGTAGTTCGGCTTGACGATCAGCACCCGCCCGTCCGGGTCGGTGATCAGCGCGGCCGCGGCCGCGTGCATACTGGGCAACCCGGCGTACCAGGTCTCCCTGTCGGTGAACATGACTGACGGCACCGGCCCTCCCACTCGGTTCGCGCGAGCACAACGCCCGCGCGGTAGCGTATCTGGCGCGAGGACGGCCACCTGGGCCGGCCGGGGCTGACTGCAGGAGGCATGAATGCAGGCCGAAGTCAAGGGCAGCACGATGCCGGTGCTGGAGGTCTACCTCCAGCCCGGGGAGCAGTTGGTGTCACCGCACGGCGAGCTGTCGTGGATGTCGCCCAACGTGCGGATGTCCCAGACCACGTCGGCGGGCGGCAGCGGCGGCGGGCTCATGCAGGGCCTGAAGCGGGTGATGGGCGGCGGCAGCCTGTTCCTCACCACCTTCGAAGCCGGCGGTGGCCCCGGCATGGTCGCCTTCGCGGCCAAGCTGCCCGGTCACATCGTGCCCGTAGACGTCGGCAACGGCCGGTCCTACGTGGTGCACCGGCGCGGCTGGCTGTGCGGCACCGGTGGGATCACCCCCACCGTGGCGTTCCAGCAGTCGTTCCGCGGCGGCCTGTGGGGCGGCGAAGGCTTCATCCTGCAGCGGCTGGACGGCGAGGGCCGGGCCTGGGTCGAGCTGTCCGGCGAGCTGACCACCTACACGCTCGAAGCGGGCCAGACGCTGCTCGTGCACCCCGGCCACATCGGCATGTTCCAGGCGCAGGTGCAATTCAGCATCACCCAGGTGCCGGGGATCGCCAACAAGCTCTTCGGCGGCGACGGATTCCACCTGGTGGCGCTCACCGGCCCCGGCCAGGTCTGGCTCCAGTCGATGCCGCTGCCCATCCTGGCCCACGCCCTGGAGCCCTACCTGAACGTGTCCGGCGAGCAAGCGGCCGCGGGCGGCACCGTCGGCGGGATCGTCGGCAACATCCTCCGCGGTTAGGTTCGGTTGCCGGCCACGCCCGGTGGTTCCGTAAACTTTTGCCTGGACATAGAGGAATAGGAATATAGTTTTTAGACTATGCCTATGCCTGCCTACATGATCGTGGACGTGTTCACCGGGACCCCGCTGGAGGGCAACCCCCTCGCCGTGTTCACCGACGCCCGCTCCATCCCGGCGGACCGGATGCAGCGGATAGCCAGGGAGATGAACCTCTCCGAGACCGTCTTCGTGCTCCCGCCCGAGCAGGCCGGTGACGCGCGGATCCGGATCTTCACGCCGGCCGGCGAGCTGCCCTTCGCCGGGCACCCGACGCTCGGCACCGCCTACGTGCTCTGCGGCCAGCGCGGCCTGGACGCGATCGGCCTGGAGACCGGCGCCGGCCTCATCCGGGTGGACTTCGCCCCGAAGAACGGCCAGCCCCCGCCCGGCCGCCCCGGCCTGCCCCACCCTCCGCCCCTGCCGGGCAGCATGCGCCAGCCCGTGCCCACCTGGGAGCTCTACGAGCGGGCACCCGAACTGCTCGCCGCGCTGGGCGTGGCCGAAGCGCAACTCCCGGTCGAGGCCTACCGCAACGGCCCCAGGCACGTCTATGTCGCCCTGGACAGCGAGGACGCGGTCCGCAACCTGCGCCCCGACTTCACCGCACTCGGCAACCTGCCCGGCATC
>Ga0209166_10001737_pt1 | contig 17568 bp, 14 predicted proteins | sample Coa_R1_3_FD_187151 | JGI IMG/M metagenome (GOLD analysis project Ga0209166, IMG submission 187151) | Surface soil microbial communities from Centralia Pennsylvania, which are recovering from an underground coalmine fire - Coalmine... | ecosystem: Environmental > Terrestrial > Soil >... | reverse complement strand
TGACCGCGGAAGGATCGACGTGGGCGAGGCGGGCGATTTCCTCCGTCAGGAGATGATCCCAGAGCTTCCAGCCAAGGCGCTTTGACAGCTCGGACGCGATGTTGGCGGCGCCGCAACCGTATTCGCGCTCGATGGTGACAAGACGAAACATAACCTTTTTTAGTGTACTGCCATTCCTCCGCCGGGTTTTGACTTTTTGATCAGGAAAACCGCCGGAACCATCAGCAGAATTGCCACGCCCAGGAAATAAAAGCAATCGATGTAGGACATCATGACGGCCTGGCGCTGGACGGTACCTTGGATGAGAGCATACGCCCGCTGAGTGGCACCGGCCAGGCCAAAGCCATGCGCTTGCATGGCGCGGGTCGCTCCCTGAACAGCACCGAGGAGCGCGGGATTGGACGAACTCAGGTTCTGCGACAAATCCGTCAAGTGAACTTGCGATCTGCGGTCGAGCATCGTGGTCACAACGGAAATACCCACACTGCCGCCAATGTTGCGCGCCAGGTTCATCAGGCCGGAAGCAGCATTGTTTTTGTCCCGGGGCAGGAAGGCATAAGCTGCCGTGTTGATGGGAACGAACAGGAACGCCATCCCTACGGCCTGCACAACCCGCGCCATTGCCACAGTTCTGAAGTCGATCTCGAGATCGAATCCCGTCATGTGAAAGAGCGAGAACGACAACACGATGAGACCGAACAAAAGCAGCCAGCGTGGCGTGTAGCGCGAGAGGAGGAATCCAACCAAGGGAAGCAATATGATGATCGTAAAACCACCGGGCATGAGCGCGAGGCCCGCCTGTTGTGCCGTGTACCCAAGCAGAGTTTGTGAAAAAAGCGGGAGGAGCAGCGTGCTGCCCAGCAGGGCGAAGCCGAGCATGAACATCAACAGATTGGAAATTCCGAAGGTGCGGTCCGTGAACAGATGCAGGTCGATGATGGGATCTTTTTGCCTCCACTCCCAGACAACGACAAAGATCAGTGACGCGATGCTGATCACCGAGAGGATGAGAATGAAGTGAGATTCAAACCAGTCTTCGCGCTGGCCCTTGTCGAGGACAATCTGCAATGTGCCAAGTCCAAGAGCAACGAAGCCCAGTCCAATGTAATCGATGTGAGTTTCACTCAGCTTGCGGCGGCCGAAATATGGCGGGTCCTCGATTAGTCTCGACGTGAGCAGGATCGACAGAATGCCGACAGGAATATTGATAAAAAAAATCCAGCGCCACGTGAAGTTGTCGGTGATCCATCCTCCCAGCGTGGGGCCAATTGCGGGGGCGGTCACCACGGCCATTCCGTAAACGGCAAAGGCCATACCGCGCTTCGCGGGGGGAAAGGTATCCGCCAGGATCGCCTGCTCGCTGGGCTGTAAGCCTCCCCCTCCAGCGCCTTGTAGTACACGGCAGATAATCAAAACCGCAAGATTCGGCGCCAATCCGCACATGAACGAACTGATGGTGAACAGGGCGACGCATCCCATGTAGAAATTCTTGCGGCCAACGATCGACGAGAGCCAACCGCTCAAAGGAAGGACGATCGCATTCGAAACGAGATACGAAGTCAGCACCCACGTGCTCTCGTCTTGCCCGGCGGAGAGGCTGCCGGCAATGTGAGGTAAGGCGACATTAGCGATGGAGGTGTCGAGAACCTCCATGAACGTGGCCAGAGTGACGGCGAGCGCGATGATCCATGGATTTACTGCCGGACGCCAGGTATCGGCGGCCTGGTCCATCGTTGCTGCGCCTGCGGTCATTCGCGAATCCAGACCTTGGGAGTAACGGATTCGCCGGGCCGCAACTGATGGTCGTTGTTGGAGCCAGGGTCGAGAACAATCTTCACGGGGATGCGCTGCACGACCTTCACGTAATTTCCCGTAGCATTCTCCGGAGGCAAGAGGCTAAAGCGGGCTCCACTCGCGCCCGCGACGCTGTCTATCTTGCCATTGTACTTTCGTCCGTTGGCGTCAAGTTCGATCGTGACTCTCTGTCCGGCGCGCATGTCACGCAGTTGAGTTTCTTTGAAGTTGGCGGTAATCCAGACGTCGTCAAGATTGATGACCTTCATGAGTTCCTGGCCTGGAGCTACATTCTGGCCAACTTCGACGGTGCGATTGCTGACGATGCCGCTCACGGGCGCAACGATCTTTGTGTACTGCAGGTTCAAACTAGCCTGGTCGAGATCGGCTTTCTTGCGCTGGGCTTCGGCAAGCGCGGACGCTGCTTTGGCGCGCGTCACCTGCATTTGCCTGGGAGCCGTGTTCGCATTCGCCCAGTTGGCCTGTGCCTGCACGAGCTTGCCTTGAGCCTGCGTGACTTGCTGCTGAGCGGCGTCGGCGCCGGCACGTGCAGCTTCGACGGTAGCCGTGCTGGCCTTAGCAGAGGCGACCGCCTGATCATATTGCTGCTGCGAGATCTCCTGCTTGTCGACCAAAAGCTTGTAGCGGGTGAGGTCGTTTTGCGCTTTTACATCGTTGGCCTCTGCCTGCGCCAGTTGCGCTTTGGCTGCCTGCGATTGCTGCTGCGCGACCTGAATGCCAGCACGGGCGCTGGCGACGTCGGCTTCGGTGGAAGAAACCTGGCTGGTCGTGTTCACAGAGGTGATAGGGACACTCACACCCGCAGCTTCGGCGGCGGCTTGCGCATCGGCGAAGTCCGCTTTGGCGCGGTCGTAGGCGACCTGATAATCCGCGGGGTCAATTTCGACGAGCACCGTGCCTGCTTGCACGTACTGATTGTCCTGAACGTTGAGTTTGACTACGTGACCGGAGATGCGCGCGCTGATGGAATTGATGTGGCCGTCGACCTGGGCGTCATCGGTGGATTCGTAACTGGAAACATAGCGATACACAAAGAAGCCAATGATCAACAGAAGGGCGATGCCGACCACGATCGCAATTTTGAAAGCGGGGCTCTGCCGCCGCGACGGACGCGTGTGGAAATCCCTCTCGGTAGAGGGCAGAGGTCGATGTTCCTGATTTTCACTCGGTGCTTGATTGGCTGCGCCCGCGGGCGGGCTCTGCGTCGTAGTTTGATCCATGACTTAGTGATTGCCTTTCAGATATTCCTTGACGCCCCGCTCGGCGTCGCCAATAACATAGGCCAGTTCTACCTTTGCGACATTGTGCGCATAGAGACTTTGAATGTAATTCTCGTGTGCGTTGGCGACGGCTTCCTGGGCCTGCACCACTTCAAGACTGTCCACCACCCCGGCGGTGAAGCGATCCTGCGATTGCGCCAGCGTCTGTTCCGCCAAATCGACTGAGCTGCGGGCCACTTCCACTTGTTCGGCCGCGGCGTTGAGGTCGAGCAAAGCAGTGCGTACTTCGTAGTCAATGCGCCCGCGAAGATCGCCGAATTGAGCCCGCGCCTGCCTCAATTGGGCATCCGCTTCGAGGATATCTCCGTGAACTCTGTTGCCGGCAAACACGGGGATATTGATGCCCCCAATCACCTGCCAGGTGCCGTTGGAGTGCGCGGGAGTAATGCCAATGTCGCCAAAGTTGGCATCCAGATCGAGCGAGGGATAGCGACCCGCAGCGGCTGCTCTCTTCGATAGCTCGGCACTGTGCACTTGAGCAGCGGCTGCCTGGTAATCGGAACGCCCGGCGTACGCGTGCTGCAAATAGGCATCGAGAGAAAGTGGAGTGAGAGCCTCGTACGGAGCTTTCTCGGTGAGCACGAATTGCTGACCTGGAGGCAAACCGATGACGCGGGCGACGCTCAAATTTGTCTTCGCCAAGTCGTTGCGGGCCACAATGAGCTGCTGCTGTCGAGTCTGCAGTTCAACCTGGGACCGGAGAGCGTCAATCGCAGGAATCAAGCCAGCTTTTTGTTGGTCAGCGGCTTTGTCATAAAGAGCCTGGGAGCTTTTGACCTGGGCTTCGGCAGTTTCGACCCGCGCCGCCGCGGCAATGGCCTGCAGATAGGAATTCCCTACCGCCAGCACGACGATCTCGCGAGCATCCTTGTAATTCAACTGCGCGGCCTTCAGGCTTTCAGTCGCGGCTCGTTCCTTCTCGAGGGACCTGTAATTGAAGAGCGACTGGGTGGCGTTAGCACGCAGGTCGAAGTAGTTGAACGGCCCGATGACGCGAGGTACGGGCGCGTGGAAAACACTCGCTTTCAGTCCGAGGGCTGTGAGGCTCTGGGTCTGAACAGCCTCCTGACCACGAATCGAGACGTTCGGAAGCAACTCGGCAAGTTGTTTCCAGCGCTCGCCGCGCGCGGTCTCGGTCTGATCACCGGCGAGCAGCAACCCGAGATTTGTGCGGAGGCCACGATCAATGGCGTCCTTGAAGTCGATCTGCAAAACTTCGGAAGTTGCGGTTCCTTCAGGAGAACTCCCCAGGTAGGGATTCTGAGAACCTGGAAGAGCGACAGAAGGAGCGCCGGACGAGCTACCGGGCGACTGAGAAAACGTCGAAGGAGCAATTGAAAGCAGAACCAGAGCGGCAATTACAGCCGAGTTAGATCTCAATGAGCATTGCATTCGTTATCTTGGGAGCGCCAGCTGCCACTCATCACAAGGGGAGCCGAGCGCCCTTTCCGTGCTATAGCATAACTCCCCACCTTCGATTCAATTTGAAGAGTTTGCGATGCAAAGGATTGTAAGAAAAAGCCGAACACTCAGCGGAATCCGGTGACGCGCGGGACGCACCAGCTATCGATTCCTCGCAAGGAACGGCCGGACACGAGTCGGCGAAAGCTCGTTTCCGGCCAACTGTAGCTCGGTTTTGCGGATCATTTCAGGCCACAAAGACTCCGGATCTGAGTTGAAGACTGTGCCGAGATCCCCCGGGAAAATGAACCACGCGCCCAACTGCACCTCCTTCTGCAACTGCTCGACACTCCATCCTGCGTAACCGAGATAAACGTGAAAAACTCCAGCATCAGGTTGTGTGGAAACGATGCGTTCGAAGACGGTTTTGGCAGTAATCAGGTAGAGGTCACCGAAGACGCCTTCCGCACCCTCGACCTTGGCGGAAGAACGGAATAAGGCAAACATCTCAGGCGCATCAACGGGGCCTCCGAGATACAGAGAGTCTGAGCGGTCTTTCGCTCCCTTGAGCCCTTGGAGCACTCGTGCGAGCGGGACTTTTGTGCGCCGGTTAAGGATGAGCCCCACTACACCTCGAGGGTCGTATTGAACGACGAGAACGATCGCTTGCGCGAAATGTGGATCGGCCAGTCCGCGGCTCGCAACCAGCAATTTGCCGACACCTAAACCGCTGGGATTCCGGGTTTGAGCAGTGAGCGACGAAGCGATCCCTATTTCCCCCGCGGTGCGATTGCCCAAGGTGGGCAGGAACGAGTTCTGGGTTGCATACGCTTGCTTGCGGCTGCCCCCCACTCCTGCGGCAGCAGAGGCCAAGATCAACGTCAGCGTCGTCAAACAGCAGCACAGTTTGCAAAACATGACCCGCCTCGGAAGGGCCGAAGTTTATCACGAACATCAATCTGGGTCTGATGCACCCGCCCGCTCCGAAAGACAGGGAAACACCCGAGGGTCAATGCCTTCCGTGCGTTGCCTGAGCTTTGGCACCCCGGTAATCTGAACGGTAGAAAGAGGGCTGGATCATGAGGAGAGGTGTCCTATTGCTCGGTGCGATCGTCGCCTTGACGCTGATGATGGCGACTGCCCAGAGCTCTCCCGAATCAGCCCATCCCGACCGCAAAGTTGCCTCGCGAATTGCACCCGTCTATCCAGAACTGGCGAAAAAGATGCATATTCGCGGAATTGTGAAGGTTGAGGCGGTTGTGCGCCCCAATGGACAAGTCAAGACAACGCGTGTTTTAGGCGGAAACCCGGTACTGGTTGACGCGGCCGTAGACGCAGTTGGAAAGTGGAAATTTGAGCCGACGCAAGGTGAAACCACTGAAATCGTTCAGCTGACTTTCGACGGCAACAACTAGGTTCCCGTTTCTCGTGCTTTGGCCTCCTTCCTCAGCATCCCTTTAAGTCCAAGAAACAATTGCGAACTCTGACGCATGACTTAGGTCATCTTGAATGAGGGTACCCGGCGGTTCAAGCTATCCCTGAGCCAATTCTCGCGAACGGAAGACGTGTATTCAATGAGTGCTGCCACTGGTACCGACTGGACACGAATATTGTCTGACCCCGACCTGGTCCGGCAAGTGGGAAAACTCTTGCAGGCATATCGTGAAGCCCCGGTTGAGAAACGGGAAGAAGCGCTGCTGAAAGCCATGCGCGAGATCAAGGCTGGTGCGGCGAGCGCGGAAAAAGCTTCACTGGTTGCCGAGGAGATAACACCGTCACAGCCGATGCCGGTGCCTGCTGCACCTGTGCCGCCGTTTGAGCCTGATTTCTTCACGCCGAACTGGGCGAGCGATCGACGCAAGCATCCGCGGATCAAGTGCTTCGTAGCCGTAGAGCTTCGTGTTGACGAGTCATCCCACCCTATCTGGGGAAACCTCTCGAATACCAGCGCGGGCGGTTGTTTGGTGGAAACAGCAAAACCGGTCAAGTCCGGATCGAAGGTCGAAATTGGATTGTGGGTGCCGAATGGAAAGATCTGGGTGAAAGGTTTCGCGCTTAGCGGAGTCGTCACCCGGAGCGGGCCCGCTACCGGAGTGCGTGTGCGGTTCGACGGCATGGGTCCAGCAGAACGTGACAATCTTACGCAGTTCCTGAAGTTCGTACAGGAATCCACGCGGACCTCCAAAAGTGAGAATGGCTACATCCAGATGTTGAAGTAAGAACCCTTCAACCGACTTCGCAAAGTTCTACAAACTCGCCTCTACGAAAGAATGTCTGCAAAACGCTGCTTGATGAGCGGCGTTTTTGTCTTCTGTCTGAAGAGGTGATCTGCCAATTGTTCTTTGGCGAGAACGGCAACCGCTGTACCCATGTTGGCGTCGAACCGCGGTACCTGCATCGAAGAAGGCCAATGCCGCGTCTCCGAATCTTCCTTATCCTCGCCTTGGGGATTCCCCTGTTTGCGCAATCTTCTCAGCCAGGCAGAGTAGTGGACGATGCGGGCTCCGGTGCTGTCGATCACGTACGCATCCTGGTTCAGGACATTGGCAAGTCACGTCGTGAGTATCACGATCTGCTGGGCTTTGATTTGGCAGGCGCCGAGCCGGTGGTGCTGCCGGAGGGATCCTCCCATGACGCCATGTTTCTGGCGAACCGCAGCTACCTGGAACTGCTCGGTGTGGCGCGTCGCGAAGAATTGTTGAAAGCCCGTGCCTGGATCGTGGGGTTCCTTGACCATCAGCAAGGTGCGCATTCCGTTGGTCTGGCAGTTTCCTCGGCAGAGGGTCTCGCAGAACGGCTTCGTTCCCGAGGCGTTGATGCCCCGGTCTCCACTCTGGCCAGTAAGGATCCTGCGAGACCTTTTGTCCACGTCACGCCTAAATTACCGAACCTGCCGGAAGGCGCTATTTTCTTCACGCAGTATCCGCCGCGAAAGGCGCCAGCCCCGGAGGAACATCATGCGAATTCCGCAGAGCGCATTCTGACGGTCTGGATCGTGGTGAAGAATGTGCATAAAGCAAGTCAGGATGCGCGCCTTCTCGGATTTCGGCCCGTGCGTTCGATTCGATCGAAGGTCCTGGGAGCTACAGGGGAAGAATTCGCGACCGAGAGCGGCAGCATCCTGCTGTTGCAAGCGAAAGGCAGCGGTCTTGTTAGTGCATTTGCTCAACAACGCAGTATGGGCGTCATGGGAGTAACGCTGGCCGTTAAGGACCTAACTACCGCTCGCACATTTGTAGAGAAACAAACCAATCGGAACTTTTCGACCTACCGAGGATTGTATGGAAGCAGCTTCCTCATTCCAGCCGATCTGGCGAGTGGCGTTTGGATCGAAATGACGCAAGAACCAATCGGTCACTGAAAGCCCGGGGAAGGTTGCGCAGACTGGAATCCGTTAAAACCATCTTCATAAGTAGATGATAAACTTTCCGGGTATTGAACCCTTTCCATACCGTTGGTCTCTAAATAAGTAAGGCGAATAGGCCCGCCGGAGGAGCAGATCAGCATGGCAGTGAGCGAGCAAGTTTTGGCGACGGGACAACAGCTGGATACGCTCTGCATTAATACGATCCGAACCCTGGCGATCGATGCAGTGCAGCAGGCAAATTCAGGGCATCCCGGGGCGCCGATGGGGCTCGCTCCTGTGACCTACTGCCTCTGGCAGGAATTCCTGCGGTACGATCCGGCCGATCCGACGTGGCTCAACCGGGACCGCTTTGTACTGTCGAACGGGCATGCGTCCATGCTGCTTTACGCGATGCTGCATCTGGCCGAGGTGCGGCAGGTCGACGACAAGGGCAATGTAACCAGGGATCTTGCCGTACCGATGGAGGAGATCAAGCGCTTCCGCCAGTTGGGTAGCCGGACACCGGGGCATCCGGAATCGCATGTTACCTCGGGCGTCGAAACCACGACCGGACCGCTCGGACAAGGCGTGGGAAATAGTTTGGGGATGGCGATTGCGGGCAAGTGGCAGGCGGCGACCTTCAACCGTCCCGGATTCGAGATCATCGATTTCAATGTCTATGCGATGTGCTCGGACGGCGATTTGATGGAGGGCATCGGAGGCGAGGCGGCATCACTCGCAGGGCATCTGAAGCTGTCAAACCTCTGCTGGATTTACGACCACAACTCAATCACGCTCGACGGGCCAGCAGATTGGTCTTTCAGCGAAGACGTGGCCACTCGGTTCATCGGATACGGCTGGAACGTTACGCGCGTAGCCGACGCCAACGATCTGGAAATGTTGGCTCGGGCATTCGAAGTTTTCAAGAAAACGACTGACCGGCCGACGCTGATCATCGTGGATAGCCATATTGGATACGGATCCCCGCACAAACAGGACACGAACGCGGCACATGGTGAACCGCTGGGCGATGATGAAGTGCGGCTGGTCAAGAAGTTTTATGGATGGCCGGAAGACGCAAAGTTCCTGGTGCCGGACGGAGTGCGGGAACACTTCCGCGATGGAATCGGCAAGCGCGGGCGGGAGATGCGTGGGCAGTGGTCGAAGCTGTTCGCGGACTACTCGCAGAAGTATCCGGAATTGGCTGAGCGACTCAGCCACATGCAGCATCACGCTCTGCCAGCAGGGTGGGAGAAGAACTTGCCGACGTTCCCGGCAGATGCCAAAGGCGTGGCGACACGTGAGAGTTCTGGCAAGGTACTGAATGCGCTTGCGCAGAATATTCCCTGGCTGATCGGCGGATCTGCCGATCTGGCGACATCGAACAAGACAACCCTGAAGTTCGATGGTGCTGGAGATTTTCAGGCGGGAAGTTATGCCGGACGCAACTTGCACTTCGGGGTTCGCGAACACGTGATGGGCGCCAGCGTAAATGGATTGACGGTGTCGGGAATTCGCGCTTTTGGGGCGACGTTCTTCAATTTCAGCGACTACATGCGGGCGAGCATCCGCTTGTCGGCGTTGATGCAGATTCCTTCGATCTTTGTGTTCACGCACGATTCGATCGGTGTGGGAGAAGATGGTCCGACGCACCAACCGATCGAGCAACTGGCGTCACTACGAGCGATGCCAAATTTAATGGTGCTGCGTCCGGGCGATGCCAATGAGGTCACCGAGTGCTGGAAGATCATTGCGAATCTGCAGCACTCGCCTGCCGCTCTGGTCTTGACCCGCCAACCTGTGCCGACTCTGGACCGCACGAAATATGCGCCTGCTGCCGGGGTCTCGAAGGGCGCGTATGTTGTCGCCGACGCGCCAGCCGGAAAGCCGGATGTGATTCTGATGGGAACTGGCAGCGAGCTATCGCTATGCGTGGACGCCTACGAGAAGCTCAAAGCCGAAGGAATCAAGGCGCGTGTGGTCAGCATGCCGTGTTGGGAGATCTTCGAGAAACAGGATGCTGATTATATTGAGAGTGTGCTGCCCGCCGACGTGACCGCGCGCGTTTCGGTGGAGATGGCTGCGACGCTCGGGTGGGAGCGATATACGGGCGCCAAGGGACGAAATATCGGCATGAAGCGCTTTGGAGCTTCGGCACCATTAAAAGATCTGCTGAAATATTTCGGTTTCACCGTGGACAAGGTGGTCGCGGAGGCGCACGCCGTAATCGGCAGTAAGTGACTGCAGGCCGGATAGGGCTCAACGGGGCAAGTTGAGAATTCGCTGCGCCGGTCACCCTGCACAAGTCATCCAACTCGTATGGGAGGTTCTTTCATGCAGCCTACTGGAGTTCTTGAATCTTCGAAAGCGACGAAAAATCCGCTACAGGAGTTGCTCAATTACGGTCAATCCATGTGGCTCGACTACATCCGGCGCGATTTATTCACGTCGGGCAAGCTGAAACAAATGATTGCCGACGACGGGTTGCGGGGGATGACTTCGAACCCAGCAATCTTCGAGAAGGCAATCGCCGACAGTTCTCTGTACGACGACATGCTCAAGTCACTCGCCGACAGAAAAGATCTCGATACCACTTCGAAGTTCGAGCAGATTGCGATCCGGGACATTCAGGACGCGGCGGATGCGCTGCGCGGGGTGTATCAGGAATCGAATTTCCGCGATGGTTACGTCAGCCTGGAAGTTTCGCCGTATCTTGCAAATAAGACGAAAGAGACGATCGATGAAGCACGGCGCCTATGGAAGACGGTGCAGCGCGAGAACGTGATGATTAAAGTTCCCGGCACGCCCGAGGGACTGCCTGCCATTCGGCAATTGATCGGCGAAGGCCTGAATATCAACATCACTCTACTGTTTGCGCAAGAAGTTTATGAGAAGGTCGCGCAGGCTTACATCGATGGCATGGAGGAGGTCGCATCGCGAGGCGGCAACCTGAAAAAGATGGCGAGTGTCGCCAGTTTCTTCATCAGCCGGATCGACACTTTAATTGACTCCATGATCAGCGAGCGACTCAAGACTGCTGACGCGACCCGGGAGCCTCTGCTCAAGAGCCTGCTTGGCAAGGTAGCGATCGCCAACGGGAAGCTTACGTATCAAAGCTATCAGCGCATCTTCAGTGGGCCGCGCTGGGAGGCGCTCGCTGGCAAAGGCGCGCAGACGCAGCGCGTGCTGTGGGCGAGCACGAGCACGAAGAATCCAAACTACCGCGACGTGATCTATGTTGAAGAATTGATCGGCCGCGACACGGTTAACACCATGCCGCCGGCGACCATCGATGCGTTTCGCGATCACGGGCGGGTCAGAAACAGCCTCACCGAAGACTTGCCGGGAGCCAAGAAGACGATGGATGATCTCTCGCGCGCCGGCATCTCGATGAAGGAGGTCACGGACAAGCTGACGGTTGACGGCGTCAAGCTGTTTGCCGACGCATTCGACAAGTTGCTGGTTTCGGTTGAGAAGAATACGCAACAAAAAGGATAGCCGTGAGCCGATTGAAGACTTCCCTTCCCGAGTCGCTGGCGACCAGTGTCAAGACCGCGATTGCCGAATGGCAATCGGGCGGAAAGATGAAGCGCCTGTGGGACCGCGACGCGAGCCTGTGGACCGGCGACGACGAATCCAAGTGGCTGGGCTGGCTCGACATTCTTGACGAGCAGATCGCGCAGCAGGATCAACTGCTGAAAGTCGCAAAAGAAGTCCAGACGCGCGGGTTCGAGCATGTGCTGCTGCTGGGCATGGGCGGTTCAAGCTTGTGCCCGGAAGTTTTGCGCATGACGTTCGGCAGGATTCCGCACTTCCCTACGCTGCACGTTCTGGATTCGACTGATCCCGCGCAAGTGAAGGCCTTCGAGCATCAGATCGATATTGCGAAGACATTGTTCATTGTTTCCAGCAAATCGGGCAGCACGCTCGAACCCAACATTTTCAAGCAATATTTCTTTGAGCGTGCAAAGCAGACTGTCGGCGCCTCGAAAGTGGGCAGCCAGTTCATCGCGATCACAGACCCGGGATCGAAGATGCAGCAGGTTGCCGAGAACGACAAGTTTCTGCACATTTTCCCCGGGCGGCCATCGATCGGCGGCCGCTACTCGGCACTCTCAAACTTCGGCATGGCGCCGGCTGCGGTTATGGGGCTCGACACCAAAAAGTTTCTGGCGCGCGCCGCAGAGATGCAAAGAGCCTGCGGACCGAGTGCGGCAGTGGAAGAAAATCCCGGCGCGATGCTCGGAATCATTCTCGGAACGGCAGCCAATGCCGGCCGGGACAAGGTCACTATTATCGCTTCGCCGGGAATTTCGGATCTGGGCGCATGGCTGGAACAACTTCTCGCCGAATCCACCGGGAAGATCGGCAAGGGCATCATTCCCGTGGACCGCGAACGTCTGGCCTCATCCGAGATTTATGGCAAGGACCGAGTGTTTGGTTACGTGCGGCTGGAGACGGGCGCAGATGCGAATCAGGACGCGGCTGTGGCGGCCCTTGAGAAAGCCGGGCACCCGGTGGTGCACATCTCCATGGCGGATACCTACGATCTCGGAGCAGAGTTCTTCCGCTGGGAGATTGCCACTGCCGTCGCGGGAGCCATTATTGGGATCAATGCTTTTAATCAGCCGGACGTTGAGGCCAGCAAAGTCGCGACGCGCAGCCTGACTTCTGAATACGAGAAGACCGGCTCTCTGCCGGCAGAGAAACCGGTCGTCGAAGACAGTGGCATCAAGCTGTTTACCGACGAGAAAAATGCTGCCGAACTGGCGAAGGCTGCCGGTAGCGATAAGTCGCTGTCGGGTTACCTCAAGGCGCATCTGGGCCGCATCAACGCGGGTGACTACTTTGGGGTGCTGGGCTATATCCAGATGAATGCGGAACATGAGGAGAGCCTGCAGAAAGTGCGCCACAAAGTTCGCGACGCGAAACGAGTGGCGACTTGCCTTGGGTTCGGGCCGCGATTCTTGCACTCGACCGGACAGGCCTACAAAGGCGGCCCAAATTCGGGAGTGTTTCTGCAGATTACGTGCGACGACTCGGTGCAGTTACCGGTGCCGGGGCAGAAATATACGTTCGGTGTGGTCAAGGCAGCGCAGGCTCGCGGGGATTTTCAGGTACTGGCAGAACGAGGCCGACGCGCGTTGCGCGTGCATCTGGGAAGCGATTTGAAAACTGGGCTCGCCACATTGCTGACGGCAGTTCAGAAGAGCTTGTAGTGGAATCCCCACCCTGGTCTCGCAAAAAATGCGAGGTTAGGATGGGGCACTCGGTAAGTGGCAGGAGTTAGACATGCAATTAGGAATGGTGGGACTGGGCCGCATGGGCGCGAATATGACGCGGCGCCTTATGCGTGGCGGGCATTCACTGGTCGTTTCCGATTTGAGTCCGGACGCGGTCAAGCAACTCGTTGCCGAGGGCGCAACAGGATCTTCCTCCATCGAGGATCTGATCTCAAAGCTGAAAGCGCCGCGGGCCGTGTGGATCATGGTTCCCGCTGGCGGTCCGACTGAAGCCACCGTACAGAAGCTCGCGAACCAACTGCAATCCGGAGACGCGATCATCGACGGCGGCAACTCGTATTTCAAAGATGACGTTCGCCGCGCGAAAGAGCTGGAGAGTAAAGGCATTCACTATGTCGACGTCGGCACCAGCGGAGGGGTCTGGGGACTCGAGCGCGGCTACTGCATGATGATCGGCGGCCCGAAAGAGGCGGTCCAGAGGCTCGATCCGATTTTCAAGGCGCTTGCACCGGGCAAGGGCGACATTCCCCGCACGCCTGGACGTGAAAAGCTGGGTGGGACAGCGGAAGAAGGTTATATTCACTGCGGTCCGACCGGCTCGGGGCACTTCGTGAAGATGGTGCACAACGGAATTGAATACGGCATCATGCAGGCCTACGCAGAGGGCTTCGACATCTTCAAGAATGCGACCAGCCAGGAACTGCCCGAGGAAATGCGCTTCGATCTGAATCTGCCTGACATTGCTGAAGTCTGGCGGCGCGGAAGCGTTGTCAGTTCGTGGCTGCTGGATCTGACAGCGATGGCGCTGACGGAGAATCCTACACTGTCGGAGTATGAAGGCTTCGTACAGGACTCCGGCGAAGGACGCTGGACGATCCAGGCTGCTCTCGAAGAGGCTGTACCGGCAGATGTGCTGAGTGCGGCGCTCTACGTGCGATTCCGCTCTCGGCAGCAACACACCTTCGCGGAAAAGATGCTTTCGGCGATGCGGCAAAAATTCGGCGGACATGTGGAAGCCGGCGCCGCAAAACCGGCTGCGTCGAAAAAATCTGCGCCCGCACGAAGGTCAGCGCCACCATCGCGGGAAACGCAACGGGGGCGACGGAAGGGCTCGCGCGTCGGATAAGCGGGCGCGAGAAGATTGCGCCCCGTTCTGAGGAATGATGTATGGCTGATTTAGCGGAACAACCCAAGGTAGCTGCGTCGCCGAGGATAGGAAAACAGGGCGATCCGTGCGTGATGGTGATCTTCGGAGCCGCAGGGGATCTCACCGGACGCCTGCTAATCCCTGCTCTCTACAACCTGGCAAGAGCCGGCCTGTTGTCGCGCGAGTTTGCTGTCTTAGGTGTGGCGCGCAAGGCCATGTCGGATGAAGATTTTCGCAAGACGGTATACGACGACATTAAGACGTACTGCGGTGACTGCGTCGACAGCGATCTGTGGGAGTCGTTCTCGCGGCGGTTTTCCTATCTGGCCGGGGATTTCAACGACGATAAGCTTTATTCCCAGCTAAAAGATACCCTGGCGAAGATCGACCAGGAGCACTCCACTCATCAGAACTTTTTCTATTACATGGCGGTAGCGCCGAATTATTTTGGGCCGATCGTGGAAAAACTTGTGGCCAACGGCCTGATGGACCAGAGCAATAATCACTGGCGCCGCGTTGTAATCGAGAAACCATTCGGTCACGACCTGGAATCGGCAAAGGCGCTGAACCAGCAACTTCTGAAAGTGGCCGACGAGAAGCAGATTTACCGCATTGATCATTATCTCGGCAAAGAAACCGTCCAGAACATCATGGCGTTCCGCTTCGCCAACGGCATCTTCGAGCCGGTGTGGAACAGGCGTTACATCGATCATGTTCAGATTTCGGTGGCGGAAACGGTGGGCGTGGAAGGGCGCGGAAGCTATTTCGATCATGCCGGAACATTGCGCGACATGGTGCCCAACCACATCATGCAGCTCATCAGCTTAACGGCGATGGAGCCGCCAATTTCGTTCGACGCCAACGCGGTCCGCGATGAGCAGGCCAAAATTCTGCACGCCATCCAGCCGATGAGCGATGAAGAAGTGTTGAGCCGCACCGTGCGGGGGCAGTATGGCGAAGGAACCGAAGACGGCAAACGCGTGGGTGCATATCGGTCGGAACCCGACGTGCCGCCCGATTCGCGCACAGAAACTTTCGTCGCGATGAAGCTCTCCATCGATAACTGGCGCTGGGCCGACGTGCCGTTTTACCTGCGTACAGGCAAGCGCATGCCCGTACGCAATACTCATATCGTGATACAGTTTCGTCGGGCTCCATTTGTGTTGTTCCGCGATACTCCGGTCGAGCACCTCATGCCCAATCAACTGGTGCTCCATATTCAGCCGGAGGAAGGCATTTCACTGCAGTTCGCGGCGAAAGTTCCTGGCCCGGTGATGCGGCTGGGCACAGTGGACATGAACTTTGAATATCAGGAATACTTTGGCAAGCAGCCCAGCACGGGCTATGAGCGACTGCTGCACGACTGCATGATCGGCGATCAGACGCTGTTCCAGCGCGCGGACATGGTGGAGGCGGGCTGGTCGGTGGTAAATCCCGTGCTCGATCTCTGGCATGCGCTGCCCCCACGCAACTTCCCGAACTATGCCTCCGGGACGTGGGGACCGAAAGATGCCGACGAACTTTTGGAACGAGACGGACGGCGTTGGAGGAACTTCGAGAAATGATTCTGGCCGGCGATATTGGTGGTACCAATGCCAGGCTGGCTTATTTCCAACCGCAGAACGGACATCTGCGGCTGGTGTCGGAGCGCGTCTATCCCAGCCGCGAGCATCGTGAGTTAGGAGAGATTGTCAGCCGTTTTGTGGATGACTCGGGCACACATCCCGACGTCGCCTGCTTCGGCATTGCGGGCCCGGTGCGCAACGGCCGTGTCGAGACTTCGAATCTGCCCTGGGTGATCGAGCAATCGCGCCTCGCGAAACAAATTCACCTTCCGGCTACGATGCTGATCAACGATTTAGAGGCGAGCGCGTGGGGAATTGGAGCACTGACGGAAGCGGATCTCGTGCCCTTGAACCGTGTCAGCGGCCCTGCCATCGGCAATCAGGCGGTCATTGCGCCGGGAACTGGGCTGGGAGAGGCGGGATTATTTTGGGATGGAAAGCGGCATCACGTGTTCGCATGTGAAGGCGGACACGCGGATTTCGCTCCGCAGGGCGAGCTACAGATCAAACTGCTGCGTTATCTGTACGCCCAGTTTGGTCACGTCAGTTACGAGCGCATTCTTTCCGGACCGGGCTTGGTAAATGTTTTTGAGTTCTTGCGAGGTGCAGGCCAGGGAGTGGAAACGCCAGAGCTAGCTGCCGCAATGGAACACGGTGACCGTGCCGCAGCCATCTCAAGAGCGGCGCTCGATGGGAGCGACGAATTAGCCGTGAAAGCGCTGCATCTCTGGATCTCCGTGTACGGAGCGGAAGCATCGAACCTGGCTCTGAAGACGATGGCTACTGGAGGCCTCTACCTCGCGGGAGGCATCTCGCCCAAAATTATCGCCAAGCTGAAAGGATCATTGTTTATGGAGGCGCTCCTGGACAAAGGCCGTATGCGCAGCTTGGTTGAGGCGATCCCTGTGCACGTCGTCATGAACGAAAAGGCTGGTCTACTGGGAGCAGCGCGGTGCGCGGCTGTGAGTTGCGCCGGCTGATGCCGGGAGCTGAGCGAAATCTTTGAGTTACTCCGCGGAAATCCGAATCCTGACGACTCCGCAGGAGTTGTCTGAAGCTGCCGCAGAAGAAGTTCTGCGCGACGCAAACAACGCCGTTAAGGAACGAGGCCGCTTCACCTTCGCCCTGTCCGGGGGATCGACTCCTAAAGCGCTCTTTAACCTTCTGGCCACCAATGCCCGCAATGCGCTGCCGTGGGATCGTATGTTCTTCTTTTGGGGGGATGAGCGGCACGTGCCTCCCACAGATCCCGAGAGCAACTACAGGATGGCAAACGAAGCCATGCTCTCAAAGGTTCCTATTCCGCCAGCCAATGTATTTCGTGTCCCGGCTGAGAATCCCGATGCTGCCGCCGCCGCCACGGATTACGAAAAGAACGTGCGAAAGTTCTTCCACTTGGAGCCCGGGGCTGTCCCAAAGTTCGACCTCATCCTGCTCGGTATGGGGCCGGACGGTCACACGGCTTCGTTATTCCCCGGAACAACTGGTTTACAGGAAAAGGCGCACCTCGTCATTGCGAATTGGGTGGAAAAGCTCAAGACTCACCGGCTCACTTTCACGTTGCCAGTTCTGAACGCAGCACGGCGCGTGGCATTTCTGGTTAGTGGGGTAGACAAGGCTCCGGCGCTGAAAGCGGTGCTGGAAGACAACATTCCGGGAGAACAGTATCCTGCGAAGCTGGTGCATCCGGCACCGGGCGGTCTGGTGTGGTTGATTGACCGGGCGGCGGCGAGCGATTTGTCCGGCTCACAGAAATGAGAACCGAACAGAG
>Ga0209166_10001736_pt1 | contig 17568 bp, 6 predicted proteins | sample Coa_R1_3_FD_187151 | JGI IMG/M metagenome (GOLD analysis project Ga0209166, IMG submission 187151) | Surface soil microbial communities from Centralia Pennsylvania, which are recovering from an underground coalmine fire - Coalmine... | ecosystem: Environmental > Terrestrial > Soil > Unclassified... | reverse complement strand
AGTTCGGTCAGCGATTTGGGGGGATGAGTTTCCTTCTGAATGCCGAGCAAGTCTTCTTTCACGGACGGTTGCAGTTCGGGATCGCCGCCGAGTTCGACTTGCTTATTGTCGATACGGATGGAGCTGAAATATTCGGCAAGGCCTTCGTCAAACCATCCCTGGGCAGGAGGATAGTTGTAGGTGAGAAGGGAGTACGCGAAGTCGTGGGCGACGGCGCGCCAGGAATCGTCCTCGGACAGGTTCAGCACGATGAAATCCTGATCGTCGCCGGGAAGAAAGAATCCGGGAACGTCAATGGGCTGGCCTTGGCGGAGCGGCGCGGCCTGGTAGTACGCCTTGTCGCTCTTCAGCGCGAGGATGGTCAGCGGGCGCGATTGATGCAGGCGATCACGCGAGAGCAGGGTGGCAAAAACGGCGCGCATCTGCTCGAAGCGCAGCGCGATTTCCCGTCCTTTTTTGTCGCCGCCATCGGTGATGACGGTGAAATGAGAAGAATGAATCTCGAGCCAGGGGGGCTCATTGGCGGCCTGGGTAGAGATGCAGGAGAACGCCACCAGCAAGGCCAGCAACAGCGGGATGGAGCGGGTGCGGGGCATCGGATGCCGGCGAGGAAGGGCGTCAAAGAAATGCTATCACGGTGACCAGGGGAAAGGCTGGGGACGATAGGAAATCCTGCGTAGCGTGCGGGTCTGCCGACTTCCTCGAGCAAAACAGGCAGAACACTCCTGCGAGGAAACAAACTCAACGACTGACAACTCGTCCCGAGCCGGGAACAGCGGGTTCTGGCTACTTCGTCTGAGAATTCTGAATCAATACCAGATCCGAAGGAGAATCTCCGCGCACCAGGGCCAGACTCTTGCCGTCGGGCGACCATTGATAGGAGTAGATTTTGAGGGAAGCGAAGTTCGTCAACTGCCGACTGGGACCGCCGTCCAGCGGTTGCAGCCACAGATTGTCCACTCCCTTTTCTCGGACGGGGTAGACGATACCTTTGCCGTCGGGGCTGAAGCGGAGCTGCCCCTGATGCCGCGGATCGTACTCGAACCTTCGCAGGATCTGGCCGGAATCAAGAGAAACCAGAGAGATCGTTGGCCTCTGGGCTTTGAAATCGTAGGTGCCCAGCACAGCCGTCTTTCCGTCGCGGGCAACGTCAAAACCGGCGTTGAAGGCCGCAAAATCCTTTGCAACTCGTTCCGGCTGACCTCCGTCGATGGACACTTTCATATAGGCGGGAACGGTCATATCTATATAAAAGACGGTTTTGCCATCCGGGGAGCACATCGGAAACAGCTCTCTTTTGCCCTCGGTGAGACGGTGCAATCCAGTGCCATCCGCTTCACTGCGCCAGATGTTCACCGAAAGGGTTTTCAACATCCCGCGCGCGAAAACAAGGTGGCCGTCGCTGCAGCCGTTAGGCTGCATCGCCGCGGACTCTTTTTCGGAAGCGATCTCGCCCTTGAGTTCGCCGTTCAGGTTGACGATCCGAATGGACGAACCTTGCTCGGTCAGCAGACTTCCATCTCTGGCCCACGCGACCGCCGGCACGGGTTCTCCCGAACTAACCTGCCGGGCGTCGGAGTAATCGGCCTTCAGTCCTGAACTCACATAAACGTCGCGCACCGACTGGCGCATGACAGTGGCAATGGTCGCGCCGTCGGCGGAGATACTCAAGTTGGCATAGTCATTCGTGTCGGCGGTAATGGGACGAAACTTGCCATCCGGATAACTGATCAGCCCAACCTGCTGGCGGCTGAAGTGTGTTTCCAGGCTTGAGTAAATTACGGCCAAGGCTCTTCCACCGGGCAGCCAGGACAAGTTGGTTAGCGCTGTGTATGGCGGCCTGGATATCGTCCTCTCGGCACCAGTGTCCGGATCAATCGAAATCACTGCGCTTAGGCTGTTTTCCTCCTGATCGACGATCGTACCGACGATCGCCTTTCCATCCGGCGACCAGGCTGAATCGGACATCACATTGGCCATTGGACCGGCGAAAATGCTCTTTTCGTTGCTGCCGTCAGCATCTGCGATGAGGACGTGGTACTTGCCAGGGTCGGGATCGTTGGCGCGCGTGAAGGCGAAGCGCCGCCCGTCGGAAGAAAAACTTGGATTCGTGTCTACATCCTTGACCAGAAGTTGCGGATTTCCACCCAGCACGGGGATGCGGTATAGGTCGTACTCCTGAGAGGCTGGACCGCTGATCAATTGGGTGTGCGAAAAGTAAATGTGGCTGCCATCGGGAGAGAAGCGCAGGGCGGAGTATTGCACATGCTCCGGCGGAATAATCTGCACGTTACTTTCGCTGGCCAGATGGCGCAGCCACAATGATTCATTACCCTCGCTATTCACCACGTAGGCCAGATAGTTTCCGTCCGGAGACATGGCGCCCATCCGCGCATTGTGGGTGCCGCTGATCCTGGTGACTTTGATGCTCTGGAAAGGCTGGCTACGGGCGAAGAAAAACAAGCTGTATATGCCGAATGCAGCCGCGGCGATCAGGAGCAGTACGACGGCGACCATGACTCCAACGCCGGCTTTATGCTGGCGCGCGGCCTCAACCAGGGCCGAACCACTGGAGCCATGCTCGGCTTTTGCAATGGGCACGGTTGCCTTCGATGCCCCATGGGCCGCGGAGTCGTGAGCCTGCAGCCTTCCGGATTCGGTGTCGCGCTTGAGGCGCTTGAGATCGCTTCTAAGTTCGGCCGCGGCTTGGTAGCGCAGATCGCGATCCTTCTCCAGCAGCTTCTCAAGAATCTCCTGCAGTTTGGGCGGCAGTGTCCCATTCAATTGCAGCGCAGGCACCGGGTCGAGTTCGAGAATGGCATGAAACACGACGGCGGAGGTTGCGCCCGCAAAGGGCAACTTGCCGGTCGACATCTGGTAGATCACCGTGCCTAGAGAAAACAGATCCGTCCGTGGATCAAGTTCCTCGCCCCTTGCCTGCTCTGGAGACATGTACGCGATCGTCCCCACGGTTGCGCCCGCACCCGTCAGGTGCGGTGCGGGAGAATCCTGAGTCGCACCGATGGTGGTCATCTGCATCTCTGGACGCGTCAGCTTGGCCAGTCCGAAGTCCAGAACTTTCACCTGGCCGCGCGGCGTCAAGAAAATGTTCGCGGGTTTGATGTCGCGATGGATGATGCCCTTGGCATGCGCCGCGTCAAGCGCGTCAGCAAGCTGGATCGAAATGTCGAGCAGGCGATCCACTGGCAGAGGTCCCGAAACGAGTTTCTGCGCGAGGTTCTGCCCCTCCAGCAACTCCATCGCGATAAAGGACTGTGAACTGGCGTTCTCCCCGGTCGCTTTCTCGACGGCGTAGATCGTGCAGATGTTCGGATGATTTAACGCTGACGCTGCCCTTGCTTCAAGCAAGAACCGGTCGAGCGCGTTCTGATCCTGCGATAGTTGGGGCGGCAGAAATTTCAGAGCGACCTTGCGGCCAAGATCAAGGTCCTGCGCTTCATAAACGACTCCCATCCCGCCGCCGCCCAGCTTCTCGATGATGCGATAGTGCAAGATGGTTTGGCCGATCATGGGAGACGCTTGTCGCCGGAGCATTCATCTTAAGGACGGGGTCGAGGCCAGTCAACGTGTGCGCGTCGCCGCCATTCGGTAGATGCAAAGCGATGGTTGTGATCGTACGCACATTCTGTAGGGAAAGAATCAATCAGGGAACTGACAGGAACAGTGTCTGCAAATTGGTGCAAGAGGAGTACGCGCCAGCCGTTATAATTTCCAGTCCATGTTCAAAGGGCTTAAAAATCGATTTAGTTCAGTGTGCGCCATCTTAGTCTTCCTGATGGCGCAGTCTGCCGGTGCGGCGCAAGGGGCGTCCTGGAAGGGCCTGTTGTCGGACAGCGGCGGCAAGCCGGTACCGGGAGCGCTCGTCAGCCTGCGTTCCGGCGATCACGAGTACACGGCAGTGACCGACGCCAACGGCAAGTTCATCTTTGCCGAGATTGCGCCCGGCAGCTACCGGCTCTCCGTAAAGAGCGGGGGCAAGGAATCAAGCGGGTTGGCTCCTATCGTGGTCAAAGGGGCCGGCTTGCTGGCGATTTCTCTGCAACTGTCTTTGAGCGGGCAAGTGACGCAGATCGAAAGCCCGCAGTCCAAGGAGCAGAGCCTTCCAACGCCAGGAGGCCAGGCTTCTGCGCAGGCTAGCGGCGGCGAGCGGCTTTCGAGTTCGGAAGTGTCGAGCCTTCCGCTGAATGCGCGCGATTTCAGCAAGTTGCTGCTGCTGGCCGCAGGAACCATGACCGACACCAACGGAGCCGCCAACTTCACGCAGCAGTTTGCCGTCAACGGGCAGCGCGGTGTCACCACCGTCTTCGCGATGGATGGCTTCGATACCACCGACCCGGAGATGGGCGGCGCGACATTCTCCAATTTCAACATCGATGCGATTCAGGAAGTGCAGTCGAATTCCGGTGTGATGCCGGCGGAGGTCGGTCACGGGGCAGCCGGTTTCACCAATGTTGTGACCAAATCCGGCACGAATCAAATCCACGGGAGCATGTTCGAGTTTCTGCGCAACGCGTCTCTCGATGCGCGCAATTACTTCGATCCCTCACCGGCCATCACTGGACGGCGGATTCCTCCGTTCGCCCGCAATGAGTTCGGATTTACCAATGGCGGCCCAATCGTGATTCCCGGAATTTACGATGGGCGCAATCGCACATTCTATTTCGGAGAGTACCAGGGCTTTCGGCAGGTGCTGGGAACGACGCAGGTGATTCCGGTGCCCACCGCAGCGGAGCGGCAAGGAATTGACACCACGACTTTCCCGGGAGACACGCTGACGATTCCGGTAAACGCGGCGGTGGTGCCCGTGCTCAATGGCTATCCGATGCCGAACGAGCCGGCGGGAGCATTCGGCGACCGGACGTATGCGGCTTCTTCGAAGGTCAGGACCGTGACCGATCAGTTCTCGATCCGAGTCGATCACCAGATTTCGAACAAGGCGTCGCTCTTGACGCGATTCAGCCTGAACCAGGTGACCGGGCCGCTGACCAATCCTGACCAGACGGTGCTCGATCCGAGCTTCGGAATTCAGTTTTACGATCACCAGCGGAATGTGGGCGTGAAGTACACGCGAACGCTCTCTCCGCATATGACTTCGGAGACCTCGCTCAGCTATATCCGCAGCACGCCATTCTTCCCCACGCCGAACCACACGCAACCCGCGATCGGTTTCGCAGACGGATTGTATGACGCGTACAACCAGCCTGGCGGATCGATTTTTGGATCGTACAGCAATCTTTATCAGTTCAAGCAGGACATGGCGTTCACGCATGGCTCGCATGCGTTCAAGTGGGGCGTGGAGATCCGGGTCAATCGCGACTCGACAATTTTTGGCATCAATCCCAATGGGTATTACGTTTTCGGCGGTGGCACGGCGTACTCGCCCGTCAACATTGCGTCGGCGAGCGGGACCCACGATATCCATGTGGGCGATCCGTTGCCCGACTCGCTCACCGGGTTGCTGACGGCGACCCCGTATTCGTACAACATCACGGCGGCCGCGAGCATTACTCCGGTCGGCGGAAAGTTCAACGAGGCAGGAGTCCGGCGCGAAGCCTACAACGTCTATTTTCAGGACGCGTGGAAGGCAACGCCGCAACTCACCGTCAGCTACGGGTTGCGCTATGAAGTGAACAGCCGCATTCACGAGGCGACGAAGCGGACATCTTTGCCCGTGTTTACCGGGGCTAACGGCCAGAGCGTGCCGTATTGGGATCGCACGGCCACACAGACGCTGCTGATCAATCCGCAGCCGCCATACGACCAGGACTGGAACGGCTGGGGACCGCGGCTCGCTCTCGACTACGCTGTGGGCAAGCACACCGTGCTGCACGCGGGCGGCTCCATCGCGACCCTGATACCGAATCTGTGGCAGGACAATTTTCTGACGGCCGCGATCCCTTATGTTTTCGCTCCCACCGTTTCTGCTGAGCCGGGGTTTCCCGTACCTTTTCAGAATGCGTTTGTCCCGGTGAATCTCCCGACCGCCTACAACATCCAGGGGCAGCCCATCTTCGCGACCGGGCGAACGCAGGACGTACCGGCAAATACGATATTCGACTATGCCCGCTTTCAGGCGGATCTGGACGCGCTCACGCCCGGAAATGTGCAGTTGCTCAGCATCACGGGCATCGCAAAGAATTTCGCCAATGGTTACGTCGGAAGCTGGACTGCCGGCGTGGATCACGATTTCGGCGACTTCAAGTTGAATGCCTCGTATGTTGCCACTACAGGCATTCATTTGGCGCGAGCGTATTCGCCGAACAGTTACACGGGAGCAGGTCCAGGCTTTGCTCCATTCACTCAGTTCGATGGGAGCGGACATGCGACCGGAGGATTCGGGCCTGAAGTCATCATGACGAGCGGTTCGCACTCGAGCTATCACGCGCTGCAGACCAGCATGACCAAGAACTCGGCGCGCCTCGGGCTGGGCCTGCAGGCCAGCTACACGTATTCGAAGTCGTTGGACGACACCAGCGCCGTGCTCGGCGGGCTGCTAGGAACGGCGGGGACGATCCTGCAGACCGGACCGCAGAATCCGTGGGACCCGTCCGCGGAAAAAGGGCCATCGACATTCGATGTGACCCACGTGTTCGCAGCCAGCGTGATTCAGTTATTGCCGCTCGATCGCATCGCATTTTTGCGTTCTTTGGGGCGGACGTTCACCCGAGGCTGGCAGGTTCTGAACATCACAACGCTGACCACTGGATCGCCGTTCACGGTCTATTCGGGAATCCAGCAGACGGGGGCGGGGAACGGCGGCTCCGACCGGCCCGACCTGGTGTCGATGCCGCGTCTCTCAACTTCTCGCGCGGTACGCGACGACTACTTCGGGCTGGGCGCGAATAATGCGTCGTTCTTCTCTATCCCGATCAACGTGCCGGCCGGGACCGGGCCCAATCAAGGACGCTTCGGCACGCTGGGACGAAATACCTTTCGGGGTCCGAACTATCACGATTACGATATCGCGCTGATCAAAGACACGCCCTTCGGGCACCGCGGCAATGCCGAACTGGGCACGGTGGAATTTCGCGCGGAGTTCTTCAATGTATTCAATCTCGTGAATTTCAGCCTGCCGTCGAATATCGTGCGCGGCAGCGGGTTCGGAATCATCAGCAAAACCGCCGGAACCTCGCGGCAGATTCAGTTCTCGCTGAAGCTCATTTACTAGGGAACTTCCCGCACAGAGGGTTCGTATCGTCATAGGAGGATTTGCGCGATGCGTATCGCTGCCGCCGCAATCGTTCTTCTCATCGCCTCCTCCGCTCTTGCTCAAAGCCCACAGCCAGAAGCAGCAGGACAGTCTCTTACTGCGAACGAAATCATGACTCGCGTAGCCGCCAATCAGGATCGCGCTCAGGACCTACGCAAGGAATATGTCTACAAGCAGCACATTCATATCGTGAGCCATAAACCGAAGGGTCGACTGCTCCGGGAGGAGACTGCCGACTACGATGTTGCTCCTACACCTGAGGGGACGGAGAAGAAACTCAATCAGTTGACGGGACGCTACTGGACAAAAGGGAAGTACGAGACGTTCAGCGGCGAGCCGGTCCCTCACGCGGATAGCCTGGACGGCGAGTTAATCAAGAGCTTCCGCGACGACCTGTCGGATGACAAAACCAAAGACGGATTGGGGAAGGATCTGTTCCCACTGACCAGCGAAGAGCAGAAAGAATACGAATTCAAACTGCTCGGGCAAGAGGTTGACGCCGGCAGAAACGTGTATCACATTGCTTTCCGCCCCAGGAGCAAAGACGAAATCACGTGGGCGGGCGAGGCCTACATTGACACGGCGGAGTTCGAGCCAGTGCGTGTGTTCACCAAGCTTTCGAAGCGCGTGCCGTTGTGGGTACGCACGATGCTGGGAACGGATCTTCCCGGGCTGGGCTTCAATGTCGTCTATCAGAAGCAGGAAGATGGAGTCTGGTTCCCGTCGACGTTTGGGACCGAGTTTCGGCTTCGCGCAGTGTTCTTTATCAACCGGGAGCTGTCAATTTCGCTGGAGAATTCGGCTTTCGAACGTACCCACGTGAAGTCGACCATAAGAGTGATTGGACCGGCGGACTGACCATACCTCGAAACCGTCGCCGACAACGACTGGCGCTGGAGTGAGTGATGAGGCGGCGAGCGCGGGGCGTGCTCGCGACAGCCGGCGAGACGGACCTGAACCATTCCAAAAGAATTTCCGGCCGGCGCGTCCGAGAGTAATGTCGATACGCTTGTTCCCCAGCGGCGACGAACGATGCCTCATCGTAGAAGGAGTATGTTCCGCCAGCCTCTTTGTACAATAAACAGGACAGCGGTGTGTCGGGGTGTGGCTCTCCTTCCGGAACTCTTGCGCGAATCTTCTTGACAGCGGATGGCCGCTGGCGAGATTTTAGATCTACAGAAAACTTTCTCACGCTAAACATCTTCAATGTAGTTGGGAATTGAAAGCACAGACCATTCGGATCGGTTCCCTGCCGGACCAAATCACTCCTCGAAATTTCGAGAAGTGCTCCCAAGAAGGAGAGCCTAATGCCTACCTGCCGTCTTGATGGAAATTATCAAAACATCTGCCGCCTTCTAGCGGTCGTCACATTCTTGTTGTCAGGCCTTTTCGCTTCAGCGCAGGTTACCTCGGGCACCATTAGCGGCCGTGTGCAAGATACAACCGGGGCGATGGTCAACAATGCAACTGTGACGGTATTAGATCCAAACAATGGATTCAGCCGAATAGTCACGACGTCAGACGCGGGAGAATTTGTTGCGCCAAATCTTCCTCCCGGGACTTACAACATCACGGTGGAGGCGCCCGGCTTCAAAAAGCTGGAGACGAAGGGCTTCGTCCTGACCGCGGCGGGCAAAGTGGACACTGGCAACTTGCAGATTTCTGTGGGAGCGGCTAGCAACGAGGTGACGGTGTCGGCGGATGCCGGTCAAGTCCAGATTCAGTCGGACTCAGGCGAGCGCTCCGACGTTGTCACCAGCAAGCAATTGAACGATGTAGCCATCAATGGCCGGAACGTGCTGGATTATATGAAACTCATCCCGGGGGTATCAGGCCTGTTTGACGGTCACGCCTCGGGTACGGGTGGACTTGATTCTTTCAACATCAACGGCACGCGCTCCAACGAGCACGAGTTCACGATTGATGGCGCATCCAACGTCGATACCGGCAATAACGGTGGCACGCATGTCACCATCAACCCCGATGCGATCGAGGAAGTGAAAGTCCTGACCTCGAATTATCAGGCCGAGTTCGGCAAGGCTGCCGGAGGGCAAATTGCCCTGGTCACCAAGAGCGGGAATAACGAGTGGCATGGCGACGCGCGCTTTTTTCACCGCCACGAGGGCCTGAACGCCAACGAGTGGTTTAACAAGAAGAACCAGTTGGCGGGAGCTCTGCCCAACACTCCTCCGCTGTATCGATACAACTACATCGGCTACCAGGTCGGAGGCCCGATCAAGAAGAACAAGCTTTTCTTCTTCTGGAGCCAGGAATTCTACCGGCAATTGGTTCCAAGCGGAGGTACCACGCAGTTCTACACTCCTACCGCCCTGGAGAGACAGGGGGATTTCTCGCAGTCGATCAACGGTGATGGCACTCCGATTCTGATTTCGGGGCCGGGGATCACCAACAACAAGATTGATCCGACCCAACTTCCGGCGGCGCAGGCCGCGGTGTTCGCGCAGGTGCAGAAGATTCTGAACCTGTTCCCGTTGCCCAACGTCAGCGGCTTTGGACCCAACCAGAACTACAACTACTCAAACGCGTTTTCTGCGCACGCGCCGCGCCGCGAAGATATCCTGCGAATCGACTATCAGCTCAGCAGCAATAACCGTCTTTATGGACGCTGGATCCACAATGCCGAAACGGATACCGCCCCGTTCGAAAATTTTCCGGGGCCGTTCGGCATCTTCGCCTGTTCGTCTGCGATCAATTTCGAGGGCGGTTGCACCCAGAGTCACCCCGGGTGGAATCTCTCAGTAAACCTGCTTACTACCATCACGCCCACCGTGTTGAATGAGTTTTCGGTAGGGCCCAGCCATACTCTTTCCATTGCTGAAAGCGTGAACGGCAATGTCTCGCGGGGAAAGAACGGCATTGACCTGCAGCTGCTTTACCCGCTGTCTCCCGATCAATCGATTCCGGACATGAGTTTCAACGGCCTGACCAATACCAATTTTGCCGGGAGCTATTTAGGAGGCACGCCTTGGAGGCAGGCGAACACCACGATCAACGTGAACGACAACCTGACATGGGTGCGGAACAAACACACCATGAAGGCTGGCATTTTCTACCAGCGCAGCCGGAAAGATCAGCCCGCCTGGGGCAACATCAACGGTCAGTTCACTTTCGGCACGGGGCCAACTGCGCCTTCCCCTTGTCCGGCGAAGACCACCTGCGGCGATCCCCTGGCCAGTGCTCTGTTGGGAGAGTTCGACGGCTTCGATCAGTCGACGGCACGTCCTTTGGGCAAATTCCGCTACAACCAGTTCGAGTTCTATGTGCAAGATACGTGGAAGGCCACATCGCGGCTGACGCTGGACTACGGGATGCGTTTTTCGTGGATTCCTCCGCAGTACGACGCCAATAACCAGGTAGCCCTGTTCGATCCGTCGGCCTACAACCCTCAAAACGCGGTGACCATTGACCCGAACAGCGGCAACATCATCGCCGCTGATGGCGGCGATCCGCTGAACGGGATGAGGTTTGCCAACCAACACCAGATTCCGCGCGGCGGATGGGATAGCCGCGGCATCATGCCGGAGCCACGCTTCGGTTTTGCCTACGAAATGTCCAGCAGCCACAAGACGGTTTTGCGCGGCGGTTTTGGTATGACTCACGATCGTACGCAAGGCAACCTGATTTTCAATACTGTCTTCAACAATCCCGCTCTGGTTCAGACGGCTACCGTGGGCTCGGGCAATATCACCGATCTCCCGACGCTGCAGGCCTCATTCGGCAACGGCGTGCTGAGCAATGTTCTGGGAGCGGCCCGCGACGGTAAAGTGCCAACCGTGTACAGCTTCAGCCTGGGGGTACAACACGAAATTTCCTCCACCACAACGCTGGATGTGGCCTATGTGGGCTCTCTGTCTCGCCACCTGGTGACGTCGCGCGACATTAACGCCGCACCTTACGGCTCGGCCTTCGCGCAGTCGGTTCAGAATCCAGCCTGCGTGGACAATAATGGCGTTCCGGTCTTCCCCGGCGGAGTTGTACCGAGCGTCCAGCCGGGCCTGCAACCGGAGTATGCTGCCGCGGGATACAACTTTAACGGATTCTGCACTTACGGGTTCAATAACTACACATCGAATTTCCTGCTGCCGTACAAAGGCTACGGACAGATTCCATACCTGGAATTCAATGGGACATCCAACTACAACTCGCTGCAAGCGTCGTTGCAGCGCCGCTTTACCAAGGGGCTGACATTCGGCGCGGTCTACACGTGGTCGAAATCGCTGGCTACGGCGAACTCCGATCAGGATACGCAGGATACATTCAATCCGCTGCTCGACTACCGGGCGGCGAGTTGGGATCGCACGCATGTATTCGCCGCCAACTACGTCTACAACTTGCCGAATGTGACCAAGCGCTTTGACGGTCCCAAGTGGCTTTCGTACATTACCGACAATTACCAACTGAGCGGCATCACGCAGTTCATGACAGGAACGCCGGTGGACTTGAACAACGGCTTTTCGTTTCCGCCGGGGAGCGTGACCGGTTCCGATCAATATGGAGCGCTGCCGGCGTATTACACGCTCGATCAGAGCGGGAACCCGATGCTGCCTATGATTGGCCCTCCGACACGCGGCTCGCGCGACATACTGCGCGCGGGCGGGATGCAGACATGGGACATGTCTTTGTTCAAGAACATTCCCCTGGGAAAGAATGAAGCGCGATATTTGCAACTTCGTCTCGAAGCCTTCAACGCTTTCAACCATCCCAACTTCCAGGACAAGAACTTCGGCGCGAATGTGACTGGTCCGTGGGCGTATGCGAGTCCCACCGATCCGTTAACCATTACCAAAAATGCGAATTGGGGCACGTACTCGGACACCTATGGCACCGGGCCGGGAGGGTTTCGAGTGCTTCAGTTGGCGGCCAAGATTTACTTCTAGCGCGATATTAGTAACGTCCTGCAGGATGCGGCGAGCGCGAGACACGTTCGCGACAGCCGGCGAGATGCCGGCGCTACGTCTAGTCGCCGCTGGCGTGATTCTGGGTGGGTATTAATACCAGGCGTGGGCGCGCCTGAGTTTCGGGGCGGGCAGCGCGGCCGAATGTCGAAAGAATTCCAAAGATTGCCGCGTACGCGGCCAATACGCCCAGACTGACTGAGGCAATGACGGTAAAGCAGAGAATGACAGGCATCAAAAGCGAATTCACGAGTTCCCAACCTCAGCTACGTGGCTTTAATCAGATGCGCAGCCCGGAAATCCGTATATCTATGTTTTTCGTCCACCGGCGGCGCGACCCTTCAATCTAACCGCGTTGACGCTCCGCGCTAGTGACGACTAAGATACGGAGTAGAGCTGTGCATACTTACTTTCGAACAATTCTGATTACCTGTCGACGTTACGGAAGGGGCTAGTACTCCGGCGAGTGATGGCGATTACCAAGATATCTGTCCGGGGCGCCCGGCAACACAATCTAAAGAACATAAGCGTCGAGATCCCACGTAATACCCTCACGGTGGTTACCGGGCTAAGCGGGTCGGGAAAGTCGTCGCTCGCCTTCGACACCATTTATGCCGAGGGGCAGAGGCGCTACGTGGAGACGCTGTCCGCCTACGCGCGGCAGTTCCTGGACCAGATGGAACGCCCGGATGTAGACGCGATTGATGGCCTAAGTCCCTCGGTCTCGATCGAGCAGAAGACCACCAGTCGCAGTCCCCGTTCAACCGTCGGGACAATCACGGAGATTTACGACTATCTTCGCCTGCTATTCGCCTCGATCGGCGTGCCGCATTGCCCCAAGTGTGGGCGCGCGATCAGCCGGCAGTCGGCCGACCAGATCGTGCAGCGGGTGATGGCGCTGACACCGGAAGACCGCGTGATGGTGATGGCGCCGATCGTTCGCGGGCGCAAGGGCGAATTCAAAAAAGAGATGGAGACGCTGGTCAAGCATGGCTACACCCGCGCGCGCATTGACGGCGAGCTGATGAATTTGGATGACGATGTCGCCATCAATCTTGACAAGCGTAAGAATCACACGATCGAGGTTGTGATCGACCGCCTGCTGGTGAAGCCCGGGATCGAGCATCGCCTGGAAATGTCGGTTGGCTTAGCGATGAAGCTGGCGGGCGGGCTGGTGCAGGTTGCGGTGGTCGGCGGCGACGAGCACCTTTATTCCGAGAAACTGGCGTGCCCGGATTGCGGGATCAACGTGCCACAACTGGAGCCGCGTTCGTTTTCGTTCAACAGCATGTATGGGGCGTGTCCGGAGTGCCACGGACTTGGCAGCAAGTATGATTTCGATCCGGCAAAGGTGATTACTGACTGGTCGAAGCCGTTGCTGGATGGCGGGTTGGGCCCGGGATCGGCGTCGCAAAACTTGATTCACCAGCTGCAAATTGTGGCGGCGACTTGCGGCATCAATCTCAGCACGCCGTTTGAGAAGTTTCCGGAGAAGACGCAGGATTTTCTGCTCAATGGTGAGCCAGGACGCGGCGGGCGGACGGGCTTTCACGGCATCTTCGGGTATCTCAAGCAGAATCTGGAAGAGTCGACATCCGAAGGCTACCGCGATTGGCTCATGGACCACATGTCGGCGACGGAGTGTCCGGCGTGCCACGGCAAGCGGCTGCGGCCGGAAAGCCTCGCGGTCAAGGTCAACGGGATGTCGATTGCCGACTTCACGGCGATGCCGGTGTCGCGGGCGCTGGAACTAGCGAGGGGAATCAGATTGGCGGGACGCGAGGCAGCCATTGCCGGACGCGTCATGCACGAAGTTGTGGAGCGGCTGCAGTTTTTGGATGGCGTCGGACTGGGATACATCTCGCTCGACCGCTCCGCCGCGACTTTATCTGGTGGCGAGGGCCAGCGCATTCGGCTGGCAACGCAGATTGGGTCGAGGCTGCGCGGCGTCTTGTATGTGCTCGATGAGCCGTCGATTGGGCTTCACCATCGCGACAACGGGCGGCTGCTCACTGCGCTGGAGAATCTGCGCGACCTGGGCAACACCGTGCTGGTGGTGGAACACGATGAGGAGACGATCCGGCGCGCCGATTACGTGGTCGATCTCGGTCCGGGCGCGGGACGGCACGGCGGAAGCCTGGTGGCGCATGGTACGCCAGAAGAGATCATGCGCGAGCCCAACTCGCTGACCGGAGCATACATTTCAGGGCGGACTTCGATCGCGATGCGGCCGGAGCGCCGGCAAAAAAACGGCGCGGCGCTCACGGTGCTGGGCGCGAAGGAAAACAATCTCAAGAATCTGGATGTGACCTTTCCTTTGGGCGTGATGACGGTGGTGACGGGAGTTTCCGGGTCGGGCAAGTCGACGCTGGTGAATGACATCTTGTACCGCGCGCTGGCGCGGCAGCTTTACCGGTCGCGCGAGAAGGCGGGCGAGCACAAGGCGATTTCAGGCGCGGAGAATATTGATAAGGTTATCCGCATCGACCAGTCGCCCATCGGGCGCACGCCGCGATCGAATCCGGCGACGTATACCGGAGTGTTCACGGCGATTCGCGATCTTTATGCCATGCTGCCGGAGTCGCGCGAGCGCGGCTACAAGGCGGGACGATTTTCGTTCAACGTTTCCGGCGGGCGCTGCGAGGCCTGTCAGGGTGAGGGCCAGCGCCGCATAGAGATGAATTTTCTTCCCGATGTGTACGTTTTGTGTGAGGTCTGCGGCGGGCGGCGCTACAACCACGAAACTCTGGCGGTAAAGTACAACGGATATTCGATTGCCGACCTGCTAGAGATGCCGGTCTCAGACGCACTTCCAATTCTTGAGAACATTCCGCAGGTGAAACAGAAGCTGCAGACGCTGGTTGATGTGGGCCTGGGATACATTCACCTGGGGCAATCGGCCGTGACGCTGTCGGGCGGTGAGGCGCAGCGCATTAAGCTGGCGCGCGAGTTGAGCAAGCGGCAAACCGGGAAAACTCTTTATCTGCTGGATGAGCCGACGACCGGGCTGCACTTCGATGATGTACGGAAATTACTCGACGTCCTGCACCGGTTGACCGACCTGGGGAACTCGATCATCATCATCGAACACAATCTGGATGTGATCCGCAATGCGGATTGGATCATCGATCTGGGCCCGGAGGGCGGCGAAGATGGCGGCCGGCTAGTAGCGCAAGGGACGCCGGAGCAGGTGGCGCGAGTGAAGAAGTCGTATACGGGGCAGGCCTTGGCCGCGTATTTCGGCAAGCCAATTCCCAGTGCTCAGGTGTCAGTTCTCAGTTGAAGGAAATTCTTTTTGTCATCTCCCGATAATCCGCAGTTCGACCCGCAGGTGCCCGCGAACGCCGAGCCGCAGAGTACTGTTCCAGGGTTCGGAGACCCATTCGCCGCAACTTCCATCCCTCCCGCGAGCCTTGCACCGCCCGCTACGGCTGCGCCGCCAGTGGAAAATCCTGTGTGGAATGGGTGGGATGTGTTGCTGGTGGTGGGATTGGCCTTTGTCACCATTCTGGTTGCGCAGCTGGGAATTTTGTTTGGGGCGAAATATTTCCTGTACCGTCACGCATCGTTGGCGGACCTGGCGCAGCGACCCATCCTGTTGCTGATTTCGCAGTTCCTGATTGACGGGGCGGTTGCGATCCTTCTTTTTCTGCTGGTGGAGGGCAAGTATCACACTCCATTCTGGAGGGCGATCCGGTGGAACTGGCCAAGGCCGGCATGGAGGCTGCTGGCATTGGGCGCAATCATGCTGCTGGGATTGAGCATGCTGGAAAGTTTCCTGCCCATGCCGAAAGAGACTCCGTTTGAAAAGCTTTTTATCCGGCCAAGGGATGCGTATTTGCTGGCGATCATCGCCGTGACTCTTGGGCCGCTGGTCGAAGAATTATTCTTTCGCGGATTTTTCTATCCCGTGCTGGCCAGACGTTGGGGCGCGGGCTGGGGAATCTTTTTGACTGCGCTGCCCTTTGCCGCGATGCATATGCCGCAATACGGCTATGCCTGGGGTGCGCTGCTGGTCATCTTTATTGTGGGCGTAGTCTGCGGGCTCGTGCGGGCCGTGACTCATTCTGTGGGAGCGAGTTTCCTGGTACACGTCGGCTACAACGGATCGCAGATGCTGATTGCGATCGTGGTGACGCACGGCTTCCGGCACATGGAGAAGGCGTTCGTCTGCCTGAGATGAAGCAGTTTTTTCGCAGCGCACTCCGACTTTCACTGCACAACTAATGAGCACCTTGCCGCCTGCAGGTGATCTCATTATCATGAAGCAACATTTGAATTGGGATGAAGTGGAAGTGTGGGGTGGCACGTTGTCCGATTCCGTAAGGGACTTGCAGTCCAACCAGAAGAATGTGGCTGAGACGCTGCTGTCGTCCGCCATCCTGGAAGCCATTCCCGATGCGGTTGCGGCCGTCAACCAGCAGGGCGTCATCATTCAGGTCAATTCTCAAGCGGAAGCTATGTTCGGCTACACCCGCGATGAATTGATCGGCCAGAAGATCGAGATGCTGGTGCCGGAGCGCCATCGTCCGCAGCACCACACGCACCGCGAGCATTTCCATCAGCAACCCAAGATCCGCCGCATGGGATCGGGCCTCGATCTTTATGGCAGGCGCCGCGACGGTTCGGAATTTCCGGTGGAGATCAGCCTCAGCCCAGTTGTTACCGGGAACGGCACCATCGTTTTGAGCGCGATTCGCGACATCAGCGACCGCAAGCGGATTGAAGAGGAACTGCGCCGCGCCAACGAAGAGCTCGACCGGCGCAAAACGCGCGAGGTGCGAGAATCGCAAAACCGGCTGGCGTTGATTGTCGACTCCTCGCAGGACGCGATCATCGGCAAGAATCTCGACGGCATTGTCACCCACTGGAACAAAGGTGCGGAAGAAATCTACGGCTACACGGCGCAGGAGATGATTGGCCGGCCGATCTCGACACTCGCTCCGCCGGACCGTGCCGACGAGATTCCAGCCATTCTGCAGAAGATTCGCAACGGCCAGCGTGTCGAATACTTCGAATCGGTTCGGGTCACGAAAGATAACCGGAAGTTGGACGTTTCAATTTCGGTTTCACCCATTTACGACGCGGAAGGCAAGGTCGTGGGCGCTTCGACCATCGCCCGCGACATCACGGCACAGAAAAAAGTTGAAGAGCAGCTGCGGCAGTCGCAGAAGATGGAGGCCGTGGGCCGTCTGGCGGGTGGGGTCGCCCACGATTTCAACAATCTTCTCGGAATTGTGACGGCATGCTCGGAACTGCTGCGCAGCCGCGTGCAGGGCGAGGCCGTGGAGTATATCGATAACATCCGTGAGGCGGGGAAGCGCGGCGCCTCGTTGACCCGCCAGTTGCTCGCTTTCAGCCGGCGGCAGCCGCTGCAGGTGCAGGTGCTGGATTTGAACGACCGGCTCAAGGACGTCAGCA
>Ga0209166_10001733_pt1 | contig 17592 bp, 16 predicted proteins | sample Coa_R1_3_FD_187151 | JGI IMG/M metagenome (GOLD analysis project Ga0209166, IMG submission 187151) | Surface soil microbial communities from Centralia Pennsylvania, which are recovering from an underground coalmine fire - Coalmine... | ecosystem: Environmental > Terrestrial > Soil >... | reverse complement strand
CAACTCCTCGCGCTGCTTCTCCGTCGCTGTCACTGGAGACTTGCCCGTCATGATCCACCTCTCCGAATCAATCCAGAAAGCGAATCACAGCCGCCAAGCGTTGGCGACCCTCAGCAAGCCTGCTTAGGGGTTTTGCTTCTTCAGCTCCGCGCGGAAGCTGGCTTCGGCTTTATCGACGAAGGCCCTGCAACCTTGGGGATCGACGAAGACGTCGGTCTTGCCGGCGTCGAGCGCGATCCGCTTGGCCCTCATGTCGAAGAATGAACCATGCGACGCGATAAACACCTCACAGGGCAGGCGCTTCCACTCGGCGAAGCTGTGCTCGTAGTCGGCGGTTTGGCCCGGGTAGGTCTCGGTCTTGCCGAGTTTATAGCCCGGCAGGACGCTCGCCGAGCAGAGGTCCAGCGCCTGGCGGACCTTGCCAGCTACGGTCACCGGAAAGGTCCAGGTGGTGCACCCCTTGGTGTGCCCGCCCGTGATGTGAGCCGTCAGCGTCCAGCCGCCAAGGCTGACGGTGTCGCCGTCCTTGACGATGACGTCTGGCTTTACGGGCTCATATTCAAAGCGCGCGCCCTTCAACAGCGGGTCGCCCTTGCCGCCGGCCGCCACGATCGCGCCGTCGTCGGCGCTCGCATAGAATTTGACGTCCGGCGAGGCGGCGCGTTTGACCTCGGCTAAGCCTGCGGCGTGGTCAAAGTGCTGATGGGTATTGAGTAGAATCTTGATTTGCTTGGTGTCGAACCCCAGCGATTTGATGTTCTTGACCACCTGAAGCCCGACAGGGGCGTCGCCGCCATCGATCACGATGAGGCCGGATTTGGTGACAATCAGGTAGGAGGAATAATCCGAGGCTCCGACATAGTAGAGCCCCTCTCCGATCTTGAACGGCGCGTAGGGGTCGTGGCCGGCCGGTTCTTGAGCCGCGGCTCCAGAGGCGAAGGCGACCGCCAGAGCGGCCGCGCCCAGAATTCCAACTGTGCGTATGCTCACCGCGGCGCCAGGATCATGATCATCTGACGGCCTTCCATGCGCGGCTCATATTCGCACTTGGCGATCGGCTCGAAGTCGGCGCGAACCCGTTGCAGGAGCTTCATGCCAAGCTCGGGGTGCGCTAATTCGCGACCGCGGAAACGCAGCGTAACCTTGACCTTGTCGCCCTCCTCGAAGAAGCGATTCATCGAACGCTGCTTTACCTCATAGTCATGGATATCGATGTTCGGGCGGAGTTTTATCTCCTTAATTTCCTGAACTTTTTGCCGCTTACGAGCCTCGTTCTTCTTCTTCTGCTCCTGGAACTTGAACTTTCCATAGTCCAGAATTTTGCAAACCGGCGGATCCGCATTGGGGACAATCTCGACCAGGTCCAGGCCCGCCTCCTCGGCGGCTTCCAGAGCTGAAGATGTCGGCATCACGCCTTGCTTCTCGCCGTGCTGGTCGATCAGCAGAACCTTGGGAACGCGGATTTCGTCATTGATGCGCGGCCCGTCTTTGACGGGGGGCGCCTGCATGGGGCGGCGAATAGGCGAGGCTCCTAATGTAGTTTCAACATGAAACGCCGGGGCGCCTCATGAGCGCTCCGGCTAATCACGACAGTATATGATTTAGCGCCCCAACGCTATCAAGCGCCGGCTCACGCGGAGGCGAGCAGAGCGCTCGCCGTCTGCGCCACTTTGGCCACAGCAAGTTCCGACAGTTTCGCCGCTTGCAGGACGGCGACTTTTCCGCGGGGCGCAGACAGCTGCGGGTCCGATGCGCTGGAGAATAGCACGACCGTGGGCGCTCCGCCCGCAGCCGCCAGGTGCAGCGGTCCGGTATCATTGCCGATAGCCAGCGCGGCCTTGGCGCCCAGGACAGCGATCGAGGCGAAATCGGTTCGGCCGGTCAGGTCTCTGGCGCGCGGCACCTGACGTTGGATCGACTGTGCAAGGGCCGATTCCTGCGGTCCGCCAATGATGACGATATCGAGACCGCGGGAATAGAGAATGCGGGCGAGTTCACCATATCGATCGACCGGCCAGCGCTTCTCGGGCCGGTGCGCAGATCCGCCCGGCACGAACATCACATAGGGCTTCGCCTTGACGCCGAGCGCAGGGGGCCTTGCGCCCTCGGCCAGCGCCAGGACCCAGGAAAGATCCGGCGCGGGCGCGCCGCCCGGCTCGGTCGGCGCGTCCGGCCAGATGCCGGCGTACATCAGCTGGTCGGCCTGACGCTCCAAGGTATGCATCTGATTGCGAAGCGGGTTCGAATGTGGAAGCGAGCAGCCAAACGCCACCCCTGACCAGGCGGGCGGGTTGGGTCGAAGGATCTGGAAAATACGGTTGGAATGGGCGGAAGTCTGCAGGTCGTAGACCCGCGCGTAGCCGGCCGCACGCAAACGGTTTCTAAGGGCGATCCAGTGGGCGAACCCTTCGGGGCGGCCATCGGTGAAGACCGCGTTGAAGTAGGGGGAAGCCTTGGCGAGCCCCTCAAATGGAGGCGTGGTCAAAAGACTGATGTGGGCCTTTGGGTGGGCTTGGCGGATCTTTTTCATCGCCGCGAGCGCCAGCACGAAATCGCCGAGCGCCGAAAGCTTGATGACCAAAATCCGCTGAACTTCGCGCCTTGGCATCAGGCTCGGGCCTCCAACACGCGTTCGTAGGCGGCCAAGGTTGCGGCGCACATTGCATCGACGCGGTAGAGTTGCCGGGTTCGATTGATGCCGGCCTGGCCCATTTCGGCGCGCTTTGTCAGCCCAAGCTCGATTGCGCGCGCCATCGCCATCGCCCAGGCGCCGGCGTTGGCGGGCGGCGCCAACCAACCGGTCACGCCGTCCGCCACCGTCTCGGTGGTGCCGCCATGGTTCGAGGCGATCACCGGCCGGCCCATGGCCTGCGGCTCAACGGCGGCGCGCCCGAATGATTCTGGCACCACTGTTGGAAGGATCGCGACGTCGGCCAGCAGGTAGGCTGCAGGCATGTCGTTACAGTGGCCGACGATACGAAGCTGATTGGCGAGGCCAGCCTCAGCTATCGCCGCGGCGAGTTCTTCGCCGTAGCCGGTGCGACCCTGATCATCCCCAGCGAAGATCACCAGAAAATCAGTTCGGCCTTGCGATTTCAGCATCGCAGCCGCCTCGATGATGGTTTGATGGCCTTTGATGCGGGTGAGCCGCCCAGCCAGCAGGAATTTGGTTCGTACGTCGGCGTCCTCGATACCCCAGGACTGGCGAAGCGCTGCGACGCGATCTGGCGTCACCCAGGATGGATTGAACCGATCAAGGTCGATGCCGCGCGGGATCGAGACGACCTTGGCAGGATCGAGATGATGCTCAGCCAGGACGTGATCTCGGGTGTAGTCTGAATTGGCTATCACCAGATCGCCGCGTGTCATAACCGCGTTATACCAGCGCTTTAGGCCAGACTGGGCCTTGTAGACGCCGTGGTAGGTCGCAACGAACGGTGTCTTGGTGAATTGCGCAGCCGATAGCGCTGAGAAGGCGGGCGCCCGCGAGCGGGCGTGCACGAGGCTCACCTTTTCGTGTCGGATCAAGTCCACCAAGCGCGCAGCATTCCCAAGCATTACGAGGGGGTTCTTCGATTGGACCGGCATCTGGGCCAGCCGCGCGCCGTCGGACTGGAGGCGCGCAGTCATCCGCCCGCCGCGGGTCGCCACAAGCGCTTGGCCGCCGGCTGCAATCACAGCGCGAGCCACGTCAAGCGTGGTCTGCTCGGCGCCGCCGGTTTCCAGCTCCGGGACGACTTGCAGGAGGGTGAAGTCAGGAGGTAGCGCCACAACCCTCTGCATACCCCGAAACGGGGTGGCGTAAAGGCGTCGTCGCGTTATCTGTCGCGAGATGGATGAAGGTTTTGGAAAACTTGATCGCGCCGATGGCGAGCAGATCGCCTGGCGCCGAGTCTATGGTGATGGCCCCACGGTGGTCTGGCTAGGTGGATTTCGCTCCGATATGACGGGCGCGAAAGCCGAGGCGCTCGCCGACTGGGCGAAGGCCGAAGGGCGAAGTTACCTGCGCTTTGACTACCTGGGCCATGGGGCGTCGAGCGGTGACTTCCAAGCCAAGGGGACGATCACCCGCTGGCGAGAAGATGCGCTTTGCGTCCTCGACAATCTTGTGGAGGGCCCAGCGATCCTGGTGGGATCGTCGATGGGCGGTTGGCTTTCATGCCTGGTCGCCATGGCTCAACCCCAGCGGGTGAAGGCGATGGTGTTGATCGCCCCGGCGCCGGATTTCACTGACAAGCTCATGTGGCCGACCATTCCGGCTGAGGGGAGAGCGACGTTGGCTGCCAACGGGGTTTGGATGCGGCCCTCGGAATACGGCGATCCCTATCCGATCACCCAAGCGCTGCTGTCAGATGGCGCGCGTTGGACCATTCTGGGCTCGGAGCCTCTGGCGATCGAGGTTCCGGTGCGCATTTTGCAGGGCGGAGCCGATCCGGATGTTCCCTGGCGCCACGCTCTGGAGCTCGCCCAGGCGATAAGGGGCGATGACGTGGTGTTCTCGCTGATCAAGGACGGCGATCATCGGCTGTCGCGTCCGCAAGACATAGCGCGGCTCCTTGCACTCGTGTCGGAGGTCTAAGGTCCTTCCGCCGCGATGATCGCCCTAAGGCCTTCTCGATAGGTCGGATATCGTGGACGCCATCCGAGCTCGGCCTTGGCGAGCGCATTGGAGACCCGTTTGCTCTCAATGTAGAAGCGCTGGGCGCTGGACGGCAGGCCTGCGTCAGCCAGCGGGACCTCTGGCGGCGGCGTCAGCCCAAGCAGCTGTGCGCCGAAGGCCACGACAAGGGGATTGGGGCAGGGTTCGTCGTCGCAGAGATTATAGACGCCGGCGGCCCTTGGCCGGTCCATCGACGCTGCAAGGCCGGTGGCCAAGTCGTCGATATGGATGCGTGAAAAGACCTGGCCTGGAGCTGCGATGTTGCGCCCATCGCCCCGGCGCAGGCGATCGAGCACCGATCGTCCCGGACCATAGATCCCAGGCAAGCGAAAAATGGCCACGTTCAGCCCCATGCCGCGGCCGAGCTGCAACCAGTCGCGTTCGGCTGCGACGCGCCGTGCGCCCTGCGGCGTTTGCGCGGCCAGTCGACTGGTTTCAGTGACCCAGCCGCCGCGCCGATCGCCATAGACGCCCGTGGTCGAAAGATACCCCGTCCAGTCGGGAAGTCGATCAGCCTGGGCCAGAGCCGGAGCCAAGGCGCGCAGGCCAGGGCAACCCTGCTCGTCAGGCGCAGCGGTAACCAGCAGAGCGCGCATTTCCGCCAACACCGCCGCCAGATGGTCGCGCTCACCTAGCTCGACGGGGGTTACGCCGACGGCCTTAAGCCTTGCGCCGTCGGCGCTGTCTCTTGCGCTGGCCGATAAGCTCCAACCCCTTGGGATCAGTATTTTCGCCAGGGCGCGGGCGGCGTAGCCAAAACCGAAAACGAAAAGGCCGCCTGGGTCCGCCATTGGAGGTCAGAGCAAGGCCTTGATCGCTGCGCGCGCCTCTTCGGCCAGATCAGGGCGGCGCAGTGCAAAGGCGACGTTGGCGCGCAACAGGCCGATCTTGTCACCGCAGTCGTAGGTCGTCCCCTCATACTCCAGGGCATGAAAGGTCTGGTTTTTCATAAGGTTGAACATACCGTCCGTGAGCTGAATTTCTCCTCCGGCGCCGCGTTCCTGGGTCTCAAGGATGTTGAAGATCTCAGGTTGCAGAATGTATCTGCCTGAGATGAAAAGGTTTGAAGGCTCGGAGCCCAGCGGCGGCTTCTCCACCATTCCGGTCATTCGATTGAGACGGCCATTTTGGCCGTCCAAGGCCACGATGCCGTACTTATTCGTCTCACCCTGCGGCGCGGGCTCGACAACAACAATATTGCCGCCCACCTGCTGGTAGGCGTCGACGGCCTGGCCCAGGGCGGAGCGGTCGGCGGCCATCAGCATGTCGGGCAACATGACGGCGAAGGGCTCGTCGCCGATCACGTCGCGGGCGCACCACACCGCATGACCAAGGCCAAGGGGAGCCATTTGGCGGATAAAACTCATCTGGCCGGGCTTGGGCAGGTCGCGCCTGAGGTCGGCCAGAATCTCGGCCTTTCCCTTGGCCTCCAGCGCCATTTCGATCTCGGGACTGGAATCAAAATAATCTTCGATCGCGCCCTGGCCGCGTCCGACAATGAATACGAAGTGCTCGACGCCAGCTGCGCGCGCCTCTTCGACGACGTAGGACAGGATCGGTCTGTCGACGACGTTCAAGAGATTTTTCGGCGTCGTCTTGGCGCCTGGCAGCACGCGCGTGCCCATCCCAGCCACCGGCAACACCGCTTTACGCACACGCTTGTTCATCTAAGCCCTCCGACTGCGATTCCAGGCCAAATTCGGGCCCCCCGGGCGTGCTGGGACGCCTTTCATGCCAGACGCCACGCCTCGCAACGCGCCGGACTAGATAAGGTAAGACTTGAATTCCGCAGCGAGTGCGACGAAAAAGCACCTCGGACGCACGATCACGATTTCGGGAACTCACGAAGCCGTGTAAGAGTCGCCCATTGTCGGGGGATCGTCCTCCATAGTCCTCCAGGGGAGCAATTCCATGAAACTGCGTATCATCACTTCCGTCGCCGTCGCCGCCGGTCTGGCTCTGAGCCTCTCCGCCTGCGCCAAGAAGGCCGACGATGCGGCCGCCACCACCACTCCTCCGGCCGCTGATTCGGCAGCTCCCGCGGCGGCGACCCCGCCTGCGGCTGATGCCTCTGCGACTGCTCCGGCCGCTGCTCCTGCAGCTGCTCCGGCCGCCGACGCTGCTGCGGCTCCTGCCGCCGCTGCTCCGGCCGCTGGTGCGATGGCTTCCACGCCGCCGAAGAAGTAAGTTCCAAACCCTCTGGGTTTAGGACTAAAGGCGCGGCCGCCCCTCAAAGGGCGGCCGTTTCCTTAGGAGCGCCTGGTCAACGCCTTCCCGTGGACGCGGTGATTCGCCGGGCGGGCTACTCGACTGTCACCGACTTGGCGAGATTTCGCGGTTGGTCAACGTCAGCCCCTTTTTGGACCGCCACATAATAGGCCAGGAGCTGGATCGGCGCGGCCATGACCAGCGGTGCGATCAGCGGGTCGCACTTCGGCGCTGTGACCACCACGCGCGCTCCGGCCGGGGCGTGCTGCTGGCCTTGCGGATCAGTGATGAACACCACCTGGCCCCCCCGCGCCATGACTTCGCTCATGTTTGAGGCCGACTTTTCAAAATAGCTGTCGAAGGGCGCCAGAATGACGATCGGGGTGTTTTCGTCGACCAGCGCGATCGGCCCATGCTTGAGTTCGCCTGCGGCATATCCCTCCGCATGGATGTAGCTGATTTCTTTGAGCTTCAAGGCGCCCTCCAGGGCCAGGGGATACATCGGGCCCCGGCCCAGGAAGAGCACATCTCGGGCCTTGGCGATTTCCGTCGCCACAGCCCTCACGGCGTCTTCAAGATTGATAGATTCGGCGATCAGCCGAGGCGCACCCAAGAGGACATGGACGAGGCGATCTTCTTCAGCCTCCTCAATCCTTCCGCGCGCGCGCGCAGCTGCGACCGCAAGCGCGGTGAGCACGCTGATCTGGGCGGTGAAGGCCTTCGTCGAAGCGACCCCGATTTCTGGGCCGCAGTGGATCGGCCAGACCACATCGACTTCGCGGGCCATGGTCGATTCCTGGGCGTTGACGACGGCGGCGCTTTTCATTCCCTTGGCCTGGCAAAAGCGCAGCGCAGCGAGCGTGTCAGCGGTTTCACCCGACTGGGACATGGCGATGACCAGGGAGCGCGCTGAGAGGGCTGGCCGTCGATAACGGAATTCCGAGGCGATTTCGACGTCCACCGGCAAGTCGGCGAGCTGTTCGATGAGGTATTTGCCGAGGAGGCCGGCGATGTAAGACGTGCCGCAGGCGACGATCTGAATGCGATCGAGTTCGGCGAAGTCGATACCGCCAGGCATGGCGGTTCGGTTGGTCAGCGTGTCGACGTAGGCTGCGATGGTTCGTTGGCAGCCTTCAGGCTGGTCATGGATCTCCTTTTCCATGAAGTGCCGGTAGTTACCTTTTTCGACGAGCGCTGCGGAGGCTGCGACGGTTCGCACCTGTCGCTCAACGGGTTCGCCGCGTTCATTGAAGATTTTGGCCTTGTCGTGGTCGATGGCGACATAGTCGCCTTCCTCCAAATAGGCGATCTTGTTGGTGAAAGGGCCAACGGCTAGGGCGTCCGAACCCAGGTACATCTCACCTTCGCCATAGCCGACAACCAGGGGGCTTCCTTTCCGCGCGCCCATGATCAGGGCGTCCTCGCCTTCGACGAGCACGGCGATGGCGTAGGCGCCGCTTAATTGGTCGAGCGCCGCCTTGAGGGCGTCCAACGCCGGCTTGCCGTTTTCAAGTTCGGCGTCGATCAGGGCGGCGATGACCTCGGTGTCTGTCTCGCTTTCGAAGGTGCGTCCTTTGGCTTTCAAGGCTTCACGCAGCTCTGCGTAGTTCTCGATGATGCCGTTGTGCACCAAAGTGATTCGGCCAGCTTTTTGGGGGTGCGCGTTGCGGGTGGTCGGTCCCCCATGGGTCGCCCACCGGGTGTGGCCGATGCCGACCGTTGCGTTGAGGGGCTCATTGGCGAGCACCTCCTCCAAAGCCCTGATCTTGCCTGCCGATCGCCTGCGTTCGATGCGGCTGTTGACGACGCCGGCCACGCCGGCCGAATCATAGCCGCGATATTCAAGACGCTTCAGGCTGTCGATCAGACGTTCCTGTACGGAGCTTCGTCCGACGATGCCGATGATGCCGCACATGGGGTAAAGCGTCCTTTTGTGGTAGTGCGTCGCCTGGTGGAGCCTGTGACTGTGCGGCTTTATCATCCGCTCAACGCACGTCGACTAAATCTGGGTTTCGGATCGTTTCGTGAGAACTCGATGACCAAGCGCGCTTATTTCGGAACAGATGGCATTCGCGGCCAGGCCAACCGCTTCCCCATGACTGCGGAAGTGGCTTTGCGGTGCGGGATGGCGGCGGGAAAGCTGTTCATGTCCAAGGATGATCGCCGACATCTGGTTGTCATCGGCAAGGACACCCGGCTTTCAGGCTATATGGTCGAGCCCGCGCTGGTGGCTGGGTTCGCCAGCGTGGGCATGGATGTCCGCTTGCTGGGCCCCATGCCAACGCCTGGGGTGGCCATGATGACGCGGTCGCTTCGCGCGGATCTCGGTGTGATGATTTCCGCCTCGCACAACGCCTATATTGATAATGGAATCAAGCTCTTCGGACCTGATGGCTATAAGCTTTCAGATGAGCGGGAACTCGAAATCGAAGCCTTGATGGATCAGGGGCTGGGCGATGGCCTGGCGGGGCCGACGGCGTTGGGAAGGGTCGCGCGGGTGGATGATTCTCAGGCGCGTTATGTGGAGATCGCCAAGGCGACGTTCCCACGAAGGCTCGACCTGTCCGGCCTGCGTGTCGTGATCGATTGCGCGCATGGCGCCGCCTATAAGGTCGCGCCCGTCGTGCTCTACGAGCTAGGCGCCGAAGTCATCAAGATCGGGGTGGATCCCGATGGTACGAATATCAATGCAGACTGCGGCTCGACACACCCCGAGGCGGTCGTCGCAGCGGTCAAGGAATATCGCGCCGACATCGGCATTGCGCTGGACGGCGATGCTGACCGCCTGGTGATCTGCGATGAAAAGGGCCAGATCGTCGATGGAGATCAGATCATGGCCCTCATCGCCGCCGACTGGGCCCGGCGAGAGAAATTACGCGGCGGAGGCGTTGTCGCCACCGTCATGTCAAACCTCGGCCTCGAACGCTTCCTGAAGGATCGCAAGCTCAACCTGGAACGCACCGCCGTTGGCGACCGTGCGGTGATGATGCGAATGCGGGAGGGGGGGTTCAATCTCGGCGGCGAACAGTCTGGGCATATTATCTTGTCGGATTTCTCCACCACGGGGGACGGTCTCTTGGCGGCGCTGCAGGTCCTGGCGGTGCTTAAGGAGAGCGACAAGCCCATGAGCTCGCTGGCCAGACAATTCGAGCCCGTTCCGCAGAAACTGGAAAATGTCCGTTTCGGCGGCGGTAAACCCCTTGAAGACGCCGATGTTCGGGGCGCGATCGCTAATGCTGAAGAGCGCCTCAACGGGTCCGGTCGCGTCCTCGTGCGCGCCTCCGGCACCGAGCCTTTGATTCGCATCATGGCGGAGGGCGATGACGAGAAACTTGTCTCCCAGGTCGTCAAGGAGATCGCTGGAGCCGTGAAGAGGGCGGCCGCCTAAGGGCGATCACGAGATTTGGCCTTGTTTCAGAGCAAGGCTACCCAAGCCCAATGGATTATGACAATCTCGTAATCTCCGCACCGCTCGACCGGTTCGGAGCAAAGAATAAGTGTTGGGAGAAACGATGGCTCGTCACTTCGCATTCAATGCGACGCGACCCATGGTGCGAGGAACAACCTCGCTGGCATGTCTTGCGTTCGTCGCACTCTTAGCGATCGCGTTCTGGGCCGGAGCGGTATGGATCGGCCAAGCCATACTGCAGATCACCGGTTTCGGAATCTAGCAGCTCAGTCCGTCTGGGCTGATCCGATCGTGGTGCGGCCGACGCTTGAATAGGCGAAGCCGCGCGCGCGCATGTCCTCGGGCTTATAGATGTTGCGAAGGTCAACCATCACCGGGGCGTTCATGAGCAGCTTGATGCGGTCAAGGTCGAGCGCGCGAAACTGATCCCATTCCGTGATGATCACCAAGACATCGGCTCCTTCGGCCACGCCGTAGGGGTCATCTTTGAAATCCACATCGCGCAGCAGCTGGCGCGCCTCGTGCAAGCCCTCCGGGTCAAACGCCTGAACCCGGGCTCCTTTGTCTTGAAGGGTGGGTATGATCGCCAGCGAAGGCGCATCGCGCATGTCATCGGTGTTGGGCTTGAAGGTTAGTCCAAGGACGCCGACAGTCTTTCCCTTCAAGTCGCCGTTAAGCGCCCGGACCACTTTGCGCGCCATGGCGCGCTTGCGCTCATCGTTCGACTTGACGGTCGTCTCCACCAGTTCGACTGGGGCTCCAGCATCACGCGCCGTGCGCACCAGGGCCAAGGTATCCTTCGGGAAGCACGATCCCCCATAACCGGGGCCGGCGTTCAAGAACTTGCCGCCGATCCGACCATCCAGGCCGATCCCGCGCGCAACCTGCTGCACATCGGCGCCAACCGCTTCGCAGAGGTCCGCCATTTCATTGATGTAGGTGATCTTCAAGGCGAGGAACGCATTGGCGGCGTACTTGATCAGCTCGCTGGTGCGCCGATTGGTGAAGAGGATCGGGGTTTCGTTAAGGTAGAGCGGTCGATAGAGCTCGCGCATGACGGCCTGGGCGCGCGGTTCCTGGGTTCCCACCACGACCCGGTCGGGGCGTTTAAAATCTTCGATGGCGGCGCCTTCACGTAGGAATTCCGGATTTGAGACGATGGCGACGTCAGCATCGGGCCGCACGCGCTTGAAGATCGCCTCGATCTCGTCGCCGGTGCCCACAGGAACCGTCGATTTCGTCACGACGACGGTGAAGCCTTCCACGAGGCCCGCGATTTCTTCAGCCGCAGCGTAGACGTAGGAGAGGTCTGCATAGCCGTCGCCGCGACGCGATGGGGTGCCTACGCCGATGAAGACTGCGTCGGCCTCGCGCACGGCTTTCGTCGCATCTGTGGAAAAGAACAGGCGCCCGGCCTTGACGTTTTGCGCGACCAGCAAGTCCAGTCCAGGTTCGTAGATTGGAATGCCGCCGGATTGCAGACGCTCGATCTTGGCGGCGTCCTTGTCGATGCACGTCACGGTGTGGCCGAAGTCGGCGAAACAGGCGCCGCTAACGAGCCCCACATAGCCTGTCCCGATCATCGCCACGTGCATGCGAAATTTCCTATGAGATGCTTGAGCGGCCGGTGTTCACCACGCCGCTTGTCCAGTTTCCAGCGGCTTAGCGCCACAGAGATTAAATTTCCTGATTGTAGGCGCCGACCTCGGGCCGCTTGGCGAGCCGAGGTTTCACCTCCTTGTGGAAGAGTGCGCGCATGTCGTCGTCGCTTTGGGTGCTTTCCACGACAACAACGATTTCGGGCTTGTTGGAGGAGGCCCGCACCAGCACCCAGGAGCCATCCTCCAACGCCACGCGCACGCCGTTGACCGTGATCAGCTCGGAAATCCTGCGACCGAGAATCTTACCGCCCGCGTCGCGAAGGGCGGTGTATTCAGCGACCACATCCTCGACCAGTCCATATTTCAGTTCGTCAGCCACATGTGGGCTCATGGTCAGCGACGTATATGCGACCGGCAGCGCCTTCTTCAGGTCCGACAAGCGTTTTGCGGGATTGCGATCCAGCATCGACAGAATAGCTGCGGCGGCCACGATCCCATCGTCGTAGCCGCGACCGATCGGCGGGTTGAAGAAAAAGTGGCCGGACTTCTCAAAGCCCGCCAGAGCGCCTAGCTCGGCGGTCTTGCGCTTGATGTAGGAATGGCCGGTCTTCCAGTAGACCGTTTTGGCGTTGTTGGACTTCAGTACGCTGTCGGTCGCAAAAAGGCCGGTCGATTTTACGTCAACCACAAAGGTCGCGTCCTTGTGCAGCCCCGACAGGTCGCGCGCCAGCATCAGGCCGATCTTGTCTGCGAAGATTTCCTCGCCTTCGTCATCGACGACGCCGCAACGGTCTCCGTCACCGTCGAAGCCAAGCGCAAGGTCTGCGTCGTGCAGGCGCACCGCCTCAGCCATGGCGTGCAGCATGACGCTGTCTTCGGGGTTTGGATTATACCTGGGGAAAGTCCAGTCGAGCTTGCAGTCCATTTCGATAACGACGGCGACCCCCATGCGCCGAAGGGCCTCGGGCGCAAAGGCGCCCGCCGTGCCATTGCCGCATGCGCAGACCACCTTGAGCGGCCGCGAAATGCTGGCGCGGCTGGCCGCATCGGCGATGTAACGCTCCGCGACCCCGGCGACCTGGGCGAGGCTGCCGCCTGGACGTTGCTTCCACGAACCTGAGAGCACGATTTCTTTCAGGCGGCCCATTTCGTCCGGCCCGAAGGTGAGGGGCCGTTGCGCGCCCATTTTCACACCCGTCCAGCCATTCTCGTTGTGACTGGCGGTGACCATGGCCACGCAAGGCGCGTCGAGGTCGAACTGGGCGAAATAGGCCATGGGCGAAGTCGCCAGGCCAATATCGATAACTTCGCAGCCCGCGGCTATCAGCCCGAGGGTCAGGGCCTGTTTGATGCTGAGCGAATAGGATCGGTAGTCATGGCCCACGACGATGCGGTTCTGGCCCAGTTCGTGGATATAGGTTCCAAGGCCAAGACCCAAGGCCTGAACGCCCAGGAGATTGATCTCCGGGCCGAACAGCCATCGCGCGTCATACTCTCGAAAGCCCGTGGCTTTCACGAGGGGGCTGTTCTCATATTCAAAGGTGTTGGAGACGAGGTCGGCGCGAGGAGCAGGCAGCATCAGAACTCCAGGAAGGCGAGGTGTTCGAAGGGTGTCGCGGACCAATAGTCTGTGGGTCCTTCAAGAGTGTGTACGCGCTTGGGCCTCCTACATGACCCCCGCGCGCAACAAATCGTGGATGTGCAAAATTCCGACGGGTTTTTCGGCTTCGACAACGAACAACACCGTGACCGCCGGCGCTGGATCGCTCATCAGCGACAAAGCCTCCGAAGCAAGCATCGTTGGCGGAACGGTCTTCTTTGGTCCTGCGGTCATGACTTCACCAGCGGTGTGCGACATCAAGCCTTCGATGTGGCGACGAAGGTCGCCATCGGTGATGGCTCCGACCAACGATCCGTTGGAGCCTGTGACGCCGACTGTCCCCCAGCGCTTCTCGGTCATGACCAGCAGAGCCTTAGGCATTGGCGTTGTGGCGGAAACCAATGGCAGTTCGCCGAAACCATGCATCAGATCGCCAACCGTCCTCAGCATTGCGCCGAGCTTGCCGCCCGGGTGAAATATTCGAAAGTCGTGCGGCCTGAAACCGCGGCGCTCCAGCAAGGCGACGGCCAGGGCGTCGCCCAGGGCCAGCTGCAAGGTGGTCGAGGTGGTCGGCGCATTGACCTCCGAGGTGGCCTCCGCGGAAGGTGTGAGCTGCAAGACGATGTTGGCGGCCTTACCCAAGACGCTTAGCGGATCGCCGGTTATGGCGATCAGGGGAATTCCAAAGCGCGTGGCGTAGGAGATCACATCGGCCAGCTCCGGCGCAGCGCCCGATTTCGACAGAGCGATTATTACATCGTCCTGGCTGATCATCCCCAGGTCGCCGTGGCTCGCCTCGGCGGGGTGTACGAAAAACGCTGGCGAGCCCGTGGAGGCAAAGGTCGCAGCGATCTTGCGCGCCACGTGGCCTGACTTGCCCATGCCCGTACAAATGATCCGGCCCTTCGCCAAAAAAAGCCGATCAACCGCTTCAACGAACGTGGCGCCCAGGTCGCGGGCTTGAGACAAGAGTGCTTCGGCCTCGACCGTCAGAACGCGGCGGCCGACGGATATGGCGTCGAAATCGCTCATGGCGTGGGATGTTTCACTGAGAGGGCGCAAGCGCCTGGGACTCAATGTCGTGGGCCGCGGCGCGCACTTGGTTTGTCCGCCGCTGGGCCGAGAGTGTTTCGCGGCGCATGGCGGCCTGCATCTCAGCGGTCCGCTGTACAGGAAACGAACCAAAGGGCGCGGGGGATCGGTCGCCAAGGCCTTGCGGCCACACCATCGCAAACGCAATGGCCGCCGCTGCAGCCACGACCAAGAAGGGCAAGTAGAGGCGATCGAGCATCAGGGTTCTATAGCTGCTTCGTTTGCAGACGACCAATCCGTTGCATCCACCAGCTTGGCGGATAGAAAGCCGCAGTATCATAGATGGAGCCCGCGCCTTGCCCACCCTGATCCTGCTGCGACACGGCCAGAGCCAATGGAACCTTGAGGACCGCTTCACAGGCTGGGTCGACGTTGATCTTACCCCTGAGGGCGAAGCGCAGGCGCGAAGGGGCGGAGAGCTGATCGCCGCTGCAGGGCTCGCCATCGATCGTTGCTATACATCGGTCCTCACCCGAGCGATCAGGACGTCTTGGCTGGCCTTGGCGGCCGCGGGCCAAAGTTTCGTTCCCGAGGTGAAGGATTGGCGGTTGAACGAGCGACACTATGGAGGGCTCACAGGACGCAACAAAGCCGAGACCGCCGCCTTGCACGGCGAAGCGCAGGTCAAGATCTGGCGTCGGTCCTATGACGTGCCGCCGCCGCCGCTGGCGCCGGGGAGCGAATTCGATTTCCGCAACGACCGTCGCTACGCCGGCGCCGTCCTGCCGGATACCGAAAGCCTCGAGACCACGCTTTTTCGTGTCCAACCCTATTGGGACGCGGAGATCGTCCCCCACCTGGCCGCCGGCCAGACCCTGCTGGTCGCAGCGCATGGCAATTCCCTGCGCGCCATTGTGAAGATCCTGTTCGGACTGGACGGGGATGCGATCGTCGGCGTCGAAATTCCGACGGGCAATCCGCTGTTGATCACGCTGGACGCCGCCCTAAGACCCAATTCGGCGCGCTACCTGGATGAGGCCCGGGCCCAAGCGCTTCCGTCTCTGTCCTAGCTTCGTCGACCGCGATGTTTGCCCCACTCACGCCCAGCCTCACCCAAGGTGGCGAATGACTGATCAGGCTTGGATGCGCCGGGCGATCGCGCTGGCCCGAGCCGGCGTCGGAAAGACCGGCGAAAATCCTTCGGTAGGTTGCGTCATCGTGAGAGACGAGAAGGTTGTCGGCGAGGCCGCCACGGGCCTTGGCGGCCGGCCGCATGCTGAAGAGCAGGCCCTGGCTCAAGCCGGCTCTTGGGCGCGTGGCTCGGTGGCGTTCGTCACGCTCGAGCCTTGCGCGAAGCGCTCATCAGGGGCAGCCGCGTGCAGCAGCCTTTTGGTTGAGGCCGGTCTTTCGCGCGTGGTCATCGCCTGTGAAGATCCCTCGACGCTGGCTGGCGGTCGCGGCCTCGTCAGATTGCGCCAAGCAGGGATCAGGGTTGAGCTAGGACTGCTTCGCCACGAGGCCGCCAGCCTCTATGAGACCTATGCGCCAAAAGGGTCCGACTAAAGAGGTGGAAATGGGCCGTTAATCATCTTGCACTAGGAACAGGTAACTATTTGCCCGCCTCTCCAGGATCCATGTCCGAAGCCTCGCATATCACCCGTCGGATCACGCAGGCTGAAGCCGATCAGATTTGCGGGAAACACGACCGGCTGTGGGGTTCCAAACCCGGCGGCGCGCGCGCGGTGTTCGCCTGGACCGATCTTTCGGGGCTCGATCTCTCCGGCCGTAATCTTTGTGACGCTGACTTCAGCGGCGCGCTGCTCGCCGGCGCCAAGCTGCAGAACGCCAGGCTGGACAACGCCGTCATGTTCGGCGCCGACCTCCAAGATTCCGACCTTCGCGGCGCCTCGCTTCGCCGCACGGACCTTCGCGGGGCTTGCCTGCGAAACGCCGACCTGACCGGCGCCGACATGTTCGAAGCCGACCTTCGCGAAGGCGTTCTGGCTGCAGCCGACGCCAAGTTTGGCTTTCGGCGCATCGAGGCGGGCGGCGCCGCGCGCGTGGGTGACGCCCAGGGCGCAAAACTCGTTGGGGCCAATCTCGAACGCTCCAAGCTCTCCGGCGTGATCGCAGTCAAGGCCGACTTCACTGACGCGGTTCTCAAGGACGCGCGCCTGGTCCGCGCCAATCTCAAACAGGCGACCATGAAGGGCTGCAACCTGTCTGGCGCTGACCTCTCAGGCGCCGACCTTGGTGGTGCGGATTTGCGCGATGCGGTGCTTGTCGGCGCCAAGACGCTGCAATGGAACGTCTCCAACGCCAATATGGCCGGGGCGCTGACCGACAAGCCTGCAGGCATTGCTGCAACCGCCTTGCCGTACAAGACCATGATCCAAGACCATGCCCGGTGGTGTGAAACCGGCGGTTCGCACGGGGCGCCGTCAGTCTTTGATGGGGCTGATCTTCGCGCGCTGGAAACCGTGCGCGGCTATAATCTCACCGCGCTCTCAGCCAAGGGGGCTGTGTTCTACGGCCTGGATATGGAGGGGGTTCAGTTGCAGGGCGCCCATCTCGAAGGCACGGACCTGCGCAACTGCAACCTGCGACGGGCCGACCTGCGCGGCGCCAAACTCGCCGGCGCGAAGCTCTCCGGCTCTGATCTGCGCGAAGCTCAAATGGGGCCCCTTCTCCTGGGCGCCGATCGCATCTTAGCCTGTGACCTTCGGGGGGCGGAGCTAAAGGGTGCGGATTTGACGGGCGCCGATGTGCGCCAAGCGATTTTTGTCGACGCCGATGTCAGCCGCGCCAATTTTACGGGCGCGCTGCTGCGTCAGGCCAATTTCACCGGTGTGTCTCGTCATGGCGCCCGCGGCCTAGACGACGCCATCTAAACCCAAGAACAAGGACGGCGCCTGCTCAGGCCCCGTCCTTGCCTCTCGCTAAATCCGAAGAATGCTAGTCGGTCGATTCATCTAAAGCACGGGATATAGGTGCTTGAGTTTGACGCGGGCCTCGTCGGTGGTGAAGTGCCAGTCGGCCTTGGCGTGGTGCAGATTTCGATGTTTGACCCAGGCATCGACCT
>Ga0209166_10001732_pt1 | contig 17604 bp, 14 predicted proteins | sample Coa_R1_3_FD_187151 | JGI IMG/M metagenome (GOLD analysis project Ga0209166, IMG submission 187151) | Surface soil microbial communities from Centralia Pennsylvania, which are recovering from an underground coalmine fire - Coalmine... | ecosystem: Environmental > Terrestrial > Soil >... | reverse complement strand
TTGGGCGGCTGATTCGCACGAAGACAGACCACGGGGTGCTGGCACTGCTGGACACGCGGATTCAGCGGATGCCCTATGGTAAGATTTTTCTAGAGTCGCTGCCGCGCTACCGGGTGACGCAGGAATTGACGGAAGTGGCCCGGTTTTTGGATGAAAGCGCAAAGGGAAAAGCGGCGAATTCGGCAAGTCCCGCCTGAAGCCTTCAACGCCAAGAGACCCGGTGTAAAGGCGGAGCAGCCATCGGAGCGAAATGTTTCAAGTCAGCGTGGAAGAGACGTTTTCGGCAGGGCATGCCCTGCGCGGCTACAAAGGCAAGTGCGAGAATCTGCACGGACATAATTACCGGGTGCGGGTTACCGTTGAAGGACCACAGCTCGACTCGATCGGCTTGCTGGTGGACTTCGTGCACGTAAAACAAATCATCCGCGAGGTGATGGGGCGGCTCGATCACCAGTTCATGAACGATTTGGAGCCTTTCAAGAGCGTGAATCCTTCCGCGGAGAACGTGGCAAAGTATTTTTACGACGAGATCACTAAACAGTTGAATGGCATGCCACCGGGGGCAAAAATCACGGACGTGGTTTTGTGGGAGACGGACACAAGCCGGGCGCAGTACCGGCCGGGGAATTGAGCAGTTGTAAAGTCCTAAGTTGTAAGTCTTAAGTAGAAGACTTACCTTTCGGGTTGCTGCCCAGGACTTCAAGGCAAGGGGTTGCTGATGTTTACGTTGAGACTCCTGACTGCTGCAGTCAGGCTTCGGCCGCAAAAAGTTTGGCCTCAGGATTCGATGACGCAAGCGCGTTGACGGCAAATAAGAATGAATCGGGCGTTCCTCATCATTCTCGTACCTGCAATTCTGGTGGCTGTGGGCTACGTTCTGGTGTTCCGTCTTCTGGGGCTCTCTCTCGTTTACTTGCGATTCATCCTGGGAGGCTTGGTTTTTATCGCCGCGGCGTATTGGCTTTGGCCTAAAAAGCCGAGAGGGACGCAAAAGGCGTAAAGTTAGATTCGGAGCGGCAACCGCTCCTCACAATTCAGCTATGGTCATCACGGAAATCTTCAAATCCATCCAAGGCGAGGGCACACGCGCCGGATTGCCGTGCATTTTCGTGCGGTTGACGGGATGCAATCTGCGGTGCACGTGGTGCGATACGGCGTACGCATTTCACGGTGGAAAGAAGATGACCGTGGAGGAAGTGCTGGCGCGGGTGGACGAGCTGGCAGGGGCAAGCCCCATTTCGGCAGACCGAGGCGTTGACAACAGGGCGGAACGGTCCGCTTCGGAAAGCGGACCCTACAAAGCAGCTCCCGTCGTGCCGCTGGTGGAGTTGACGGGCGGCGAGCCGTTGCTTCAAGAGGAGATTTATCCCCTGGCGGAAAAGCTGCTCGCCGGGGGTTACACGGTGATGATCGAGACGAGCGGCGAACGTTTTGTGGGAAAGCTGCCAAAGGAAGTCATCAAGATTGTGGACGTGAAGTGCCCGGATTCGGGCGAGCCGGACACGTTTGAGATGCACAACCTGGAAGAGCTGACGAAAAGCGATGAAGTGAAATTTGTGCTCGCAACCCGGCGGGATTACGAGTTTGCACGCGAATTCACGCGGCAGCAGGGATTGGCGGGGCGCGTACGAGAGGTTTTGTTTTCTCCGGTGTTTGAAGATCCAGAGGGAAAGTGGCCGGGGCTGGAGCCGCGCCAGTTGGCGGAATGGATTTTGGCGGATGGTTTGGCGGTGAGGCTGGGGCTGCAATTGCATAAGTTCATTTGGGATCCGGCCGCGAAGGGCGTTTGAAGACAATGTCAAACGCATTGAAGTAGGAAGCAAAGAAAAAGGAATCCAGCCGAATACATTAAGTACCGCACCTACGGCGCTCGCGATTTTCTTACTACCTACGCCCAACCCTTACGGGTTGGGCTAAACTGTGACGCGCCTCCGGCGCTTCGATTACGAGAGCTAAGCATGAGCGATGAAAGAAAAGCCGTGGTGCTGTTGAGCGGGGGGATGGACTCCTGCGTTAGTACGGCCATTGCGCGCGAGCGGCATGGCGCGGAAAACATTGCACTGCTTCACGCTGGCTACGGACAGAGAACGCAGCGGCGCGAGCGGCGGGCTTTCGAGGAGATTGCGGATTTCTACGGGGTGCGCGAGCGGCTGGTGGTGCAGCTCGATCATTTTCGCGCGATTGGCGGGTCGGCCCTGACGGACGAAAAGATTGCCGTGCCGGAAAATGAGTTGGGCGCGCCGGGTCTGCACGGCAGCGCGATTCCGGTGACCTACGTGCCCTTTCGCAACGCGCATTTTCTTTCCGTGGCGGTGAGCTGGGCGGAAGCCATCGGCGCGGGAGCGATTTATATTGGAGCGGTGGCCGAAGACAGTTCGGGTTATCCGGATTGCAGGCCGGAGTATTACAAAGCGTTTCAGGAACTGATTCGCGTGGGGACACGGCCGGAAACGCGGATTGAAATGGTGACGCCGGTCATCACCCTAAGAAAAAGCGAGATTATCCGGCGCGGACTTGAACTGGGAGCGCCGCTGCACCTGACCTGGTCGTGCTATCAGGACGAAGAGATGGCTTGCGGCGCGTGCGATAGTTGCCTGTTGCGTTTGCGGGCGTTTGCGGAGGCGGGAGCTACGGATCCGATTCCGTACCGGCGAGTTGTTTCCGCATCGCGCTGAACAAGTGGTGGCGGCGCCAGACTGATCTGCCGATTGCGGCGGGCCTGCCTACGCCAGTCAGGCTTGGAATATGGCGCGAACAAGAGCGATAATGGGGGCGAAAAAGGCCCGGGTTTCCGGGCCAGCTCCTCGTAAAAAGGAGAATGGGGCATGAAGATTCTCAATAAGCCAGTTGTGCTGACTGCAATTCTTGTGGCCGCGCTCGCGTTGGCTTCCGCGCCGCGCGCCGCGGCCCAGATGGGGTCGATCAGCGGGCAGATTATGGACATCAATGGGAAACCCTGGGCCGGGTTGACGGTGCAGGCGACAAGTGAGCAAGGCGGAAAGCAGACGGCCAAAACCGACAACGACGGCAAGTACAGCATTCCGAACCTGCGCAGCGGGATTTACATGGTCGTTATCACGGCCTTTCCGCCTCCGAACGACAAGCAAGTGGCTTACGACCTGGCCAAAGTCCGAGTCGAGAGCGGCGGGGAAGCCAAGGCGGACGCAAACTTCAAAGACATCATGGCCAAACAGGGGGCGGTGGCCCAAGAGCAGGTGAAGAAGAACGAAGAGGCCAAAGCCAAGTTCGAGGGCATGAAGGCGCATTTCACTGCGGGGAATGCGATTCTCGAACAGGAGAAGGCGGCGAAGACCGAATTACAAAACGCCAAGCCGGATCAGCGCGATGCCGCGAAGCAAAAACTGGCGGATCTTTCCGATCAAGCAGCAAAAGAATATAAGGCGGCACAGGAAGCCGCAGGCGAGAAGGATCCTAACGTGCACCTGCTGTGGGCCAAGCTGGGAGAGGCGTACGACACGGCTGGCCGCAACGACGAGGCGGCGCAGGCTTATCAGCAGGCGATCACCACAAAGCCAGATGTGCCGGGGTACTACAACAACCTGGGGAACGTGCTGGCCCGCGCGGGGAAGATCGACGAAGCGAAGGCCGCGTACACCAAGAGCGCGGAACTCGATCCAACCAATGCCGCCACGGCCTGGAGAAACTTCGGCATCAGCCTGTATAACGCGAACCGGTTGGGTGACGCCGTAGAACCCTTGCAAAAGTCGGCGGAACTGGATCCGAAGAACCCGCAGACGTGGTACCTGCTGGGAGCGTCACTCGTTTACAAAATGACGATCAAGAAAGTGGGAGATAAGCAGGTGCCGGAGTTTGCGCCGGGAACGATCGAGGCTTATCAGAAGGCCATCGAGCTGGACCCGAACGGCACGTACGGCCAGCAAGCCAAAGCGGGACTGGAACAGTTGCAGCAGATGGCGCCCGGAATCGACCTCAAGGTCAATGTGAGGAAGAAGAAGTCCTAGCGAGCGGGCTGTTACTCTTCCGGTCGGTTCCCGTAAAACTGGGCCGGCCTTCTGTTTTGCGAGCGAGTGGGATGCGGCGGTGTCAAAACTTCCTGGATTCCCGCTGTCCGTGGCGAAGCGCGACAATCCCCGGTAGAATACTCTGCGAATCAGAAACTACTCTTTCGCCGCGAACTATGCGGTGGGAGTCTTCACGTGGAGATGTGCGGATGCTGACATTCAGCGATCGCGCCGCTACGCCAGCGCATGTGCTCGTGCGGCTTCTGGATCAGGAATCCGTTCTGTTGAACCTGGAAACGGAACAGTATTTCGGCCTGGATGAAACGGGCACGCGGATGTGGCAACTGGTGACGACTTCGCCCAACATTGACGCCGCGTATGAGGCGCTGCTCGAGGAATATGACGTCCAGCCGGAAATGCTCCGCGAGAACCTGACCGAATTGCTGGGCCACCTGGTGGAACACGGGTTGCTGCAAGTTCTACCCACTGATGCTGGAAAGCCTGCGGCGGTTTAGCGCGCTGGAGTGGCCGGCGCAAACGCTCTTTCTGCGCTCGCTTTTGATGCTGCCTCTGGTGGGGCTGAGTTTGAAGTTTCGCGGGTTCGACGCGACGCGATCCACTCTGCGGAAAAGCCTCTCGCACAACGAGCCGCAGGCGGGTTCCGGTTCACAAGACAAGCAAATCTCTTTGACTGCACACATGGTGAACGCCGCGGACCGCCACGGGCCGTTTCATCCTTCCTGTCTGGTGAAGTCTCTTACGCTATGGTGGCTGCTTGGACGTCAGGGAATTACCTCCCGACTGCGCGTCGGCGTCCGCAAAGAAGGCGGGAACCTCGAAGCTCACGCGTGGGTGGAGCGTGAAGGAACAGCGTTGAATGAGCCGGAGGAGCGCCATCATCACTATGCCGCCTTCGACGCGGCGCTGGCGTCGCTTTCTGAGGAAGAACGCGAGACAGGCACAAGGCTTTAGCCGAAGGAAGAATCGCAGAAAGCAAAAGCCCCGCTTCGGGAATGAATCTTGCCCAAAGCGGGGCCTTTCTGTGCTTCCTGAGAAGGTGAGCTAGATGTTTGTGTGGTGCGAGATGAAGCGCTTGGTGCGAGAAGCCGGAGCTGGCAACTCGATTGTGAGCGAAACTTCGTTCCTGTTGCGCAAAACGCCGAGCTTCACGGTCTGATCTTTATCTTTGTCCTTTGCTTCGTGCTTCGCGGCGAGCTTCTCGCGCAGATCGCCGACGGTGCGAACGCGCTCTCCGTTGACCGAAGTGATAACGTCGCCGGCCTTGATTCCGCCCTTTTCGGCCGCGGAGCCAGGATTCACTTCGCGAACCAAAATGCCTTCTCCATCAGGAGCGCCGAAGAAGCTGCCGAGCTGGCCATTCAGGTCCTCCGCGTCAATGCCAAGCCGCGGCTGGCCACCCATCATCACGGTGCCGTTCCATTCCATAGGCGGAGTCATAGGAATTTCCGGCATGGCGAATGCGAAACTTCCAGGAGCGCCAGGGGCGGGAGTAAACATCTTAAGAGAGTGGCGGCGCTCTTCGGCTTTGCCCAGGGTGACGCTCATGGTCTGAGCGCGTCCATCGCGCCACACGGTAATTTGCGCAGCGCGGCCGGCGGGAATTTCGTGAATAATTCGGCGGAATTGCGCCGCGCCCTCGATGCGCTGCCCGTTGATTTCCGTAACGACGTCATTTTCCTTGAGACCGGCTTTCGCCGCAGGGCTGTCGGGAACGATGGAACTGAGAACCACGCCGCGTTCGGCAGGAAGTTTCAATTCCTTGGCGGTGTCACTGGTGACCTCGTGCAGTTCCACGCCGAGCCAGCTCGAGCCGTCAGCGTCCAAAAGAACGCTTACTTGACCATCATCGTCGTCGCCAGCCAGAGCCGGAAAGGCCTCTAATTGCTCGATCGCCTTAAGGTTCTGAGCGAGGGCCACTTCGGACGCCAGATTCGCGCGCAGCTCACTGAGCTTGCCGATTTGTTCCTGACTCCCTGCAAGCTTTGCCTGCAACTGGGCCAATCGCTCGGCCAGTTGAGCCGTGACGGATTCATCGGGACACGGCGTTTGAGAATTAGTTTGTGAATGGGCGGGAGGCGCGGGCAGAGCGATCAGCGCGAGGCTGAGTGCCGCGACCCCTCCGGTAATTAGAAGATTGCGCTTATTCATTTTGGTCCCTTCCTCCTCAGCACTTAGACGCAGCAGCGGTAAAATCGTCAGACACTGGAGCGCAAAACAACCAGCCGGATGCCTCCATTCACCGTGCGCAAGTGAAGGGGGACTCCGCCGCGGCCCAGCTTGCCGCGCATTTCCCGTGGACGGTCCGTGCTTTCCATGGTGATGGGTAGCTCTGAATAGAAATTGCCGTTGAGGCAGCGCGCCTCGACATCCGCTTCGAGACTGGAAGGCACGGCAAGAACCAGCGATCCGTTGGTGGTTTCGGCAGTGGCTCCGGCCTTGTCGGAGGGCGGGTGCGCGAGCTCGACGCGGACGTTTCCATTGGTGGTGTGGGCGCGAACGTTGCCGCCGGCCTCAAACACTTCGATGTCTCCGTTTACGGTGTGCAAGTCTTCCACGTTGTCCAGCCCGGAAATGCGCAGAGTGCCGTTGACCGTGCCGATGTGCTCGACGTGGACGCGATGGGGGACATGGATGGTGTATTCCACGGCGACTTCCACGCCTTCGTTCTGGGGGTAGCGCGTGGTGACCGCGACGGCATCGGGGCGCGCGCTGACTTCAATCGAAACGCGCTCGAGATCGGATTCCTGCTGCTTCGCCGTTTTCACCGCGTGGATTTCCACTTCATTGCGGTCCCAACCTTCAACGTCGACAGGTCCATTTACGTTTTGCAGCTCAAATGTGCCGCAGGGTTGCAAAGGGACCGTTTGGTTGAAGTCCTTGCTGATGGCGTAACTGGGAACGACTCCAAAGGCAGCTAAGAAAAGAGAGCAAAAACAAAAAACTGTCGCGCGGAAACCGTGCCGTGACATAACGTTCTACCCCCTTGAACTGCAATTTACAGAATCGAGTTCTTACAGAGCCGAGGACTAAACACCATCAATTGCCGGGAGAAGAGCGCTCACGGCAACTGAAAATCGAATTTGACCGTCGAGGTCACCTCACACTGTTTTCCCTTTACCCAAGCTGGCTTCGCGCGCCAGCGTTTCACGGCATCAATCGCCGCGTCCGCCAGGACCGGCTCGCCTTGCATAACTTTTTGTACCTCAACGTGGCCGTCTCTGGTCACTTTCACCTGGAGAAGAACAACGCCGTGGACTCCGGCGCGCTGGGCAAGCGCAGGATACGAAGGCTTTGGATTGTAAGTAAGCCGTTTCAAGAAATCATCCGGCTTTTCATCGATGCTCCCCCAGAAGGCCAACTCCAGACTGTTGATCCATCTTTCGATGACGTCGCCATTGTCGATCTGCTGCTCAACCGGATCCTTGGGAGCGCGTTCCTCCATGGTGGTCCCAAGCCACACTGCGGAGGAATCGTTGAACTCGACCGGCAGAAAACCGACTTCCACAAACCGTTTGTTGAGGCGATCCACTTGTTCATGCACCAGCGAATTGCGAAGTGCGGCCTGAGAGTCCATGTACTGGAGCCGGATTTTGCCGCCGGTGGTTCGCAGCTTCAGCGGAGCACCGCCTCCGTTCAAAACGCCCATGGCGCGGACCTGACCGAGTCCGGTTAGCGGGCCCTGCATCGTCAGGTGGAGGGCAGGGTCCGCTTCAATGTGCTGGCCCGTGCCGCTGGCGACAAGGGCATCTATATTTGCGGCGAGATTCCGCGGAAGGTACACAACGAGGTCGCCGGTGCCGGACGCGAGTTGGGAAGGAGCTTCCAGACGCACCATTCCTCTTTCCGCGGCCACGGTTGGATTGATCCATGCCGTGATGCTGCCACCGGAAGTAGCTGCCTGAACCGCGCCGGAGGCTCCAGTCACGCAGATGCTGCCGCCGTTCGATTCCACTTCCATGGGCCCGGAGACATAGATCACGTGGATCCCGCCGCCACCGGTCTGAGCGCGGACGGAGCCGCGCACTTCACCAAAATCAATCTGGCCGCCACCGGTTCGGACGCTTACAAAGCTGGCAGCCTTTCCTACGGTGATATTGCCGCCGACGGTTTCCAAATCGGCGCGCCCGCTAATCTGCCGCGCGCGAATGTGGCCGCCGCCAGTGCGCAGCGAAGCGTCTCCACTAATGTCGCCCACGTTAATGTGGCCGCCGCCAGTAAACGCCGTAAGGTCTCCGGTAACCCCCATCACTTTGATGTGCCCGCCTTCGGTCTCCAATTTGGCGACGGGGCGGTTACGCGAGACTTCACGCACTGCGGTTCCTGCGATTTTTCCGGTAAAGATGTTTCCGCCCTGGGTTTTCAGGAAAGCCGTACCGCCAATGTCTGCGGTGGTGACGTCGCCCGCGCCGGTGATGATTTCCACGTTGTAATTGCGGGGCACCGCAATTTCAAATTGCACCCAGAACTGCGCATCGGTGTGATGCGCGCCCGGGGGAAAGAGCAATCCGGCAATTTCGACGCCGGTAGAAGAAGTTCCGTATTTCAGAGAGTAATTGCTCAGCAGTTGCGCCGCCGCGGCTCCGTGTGCGTCCGTTTCCACATGGACTGTATACTTCACCACGGGAAGAGCGCCCGGATCGAGTTGCTTGACGTTGACCGAGCCGAGGTCCGCGGTCAAGCGCAGGGTCAATCCTTCCCTGGTTTGCAGCACGCCGCTCCGAATTATTGAAGTGCGCGGCGGCTCTCCCGGCTTTTCCGGCAAAGGCGCGGGTTCTTTCGGATCCGAGGCGAAGGCGGCGGGAGAGAATTGCGCGCCAAAAAAAACAACAACCAGCGTCCAGAGCAACGCGGAGTGGCGCGCCCGCAAAGAAACCCTTCGATCGAAATTCAAATTCATCATGAAAATAAAATCTTGGCCCGATGATTAATGCTGTCCGTTACTGCACTTCACGTGGCCCGATTTGCCGCAGGGCGGCGGCGCTGCGCAGGCGTACGTAGCGGCTTGGGTCACGGCGCTGCAACTCCTGAAGCACCTTGACGACTTGCTCGAAATCGTCGCTGTCTGGCGCCCGGGGAGCAGGCGCAACGAGCGGCGGTTCAGCGGCCGAGGGAGCAGCATCGTTACCCGGCGCCTCGCTTTGCAGAGACCCCACCAGCAAATTCACAGCTTCAACGCGCACGCCAGCATTGGTGTCGTGCTCCAGCGCATCGAGAATCGTCCCGCGAACATCGTCCTCGCTCGCGGCCTCGCGCAACGCTTCCAAAGCCTTCATGCGCACGGCTGGATTCTGATCCTTACGGGCAGCGTTGAGCAAAGCGGCGCGCACTTGCAAGTCACGCACGGCGACTTTGAGCGCATCGAGGCAATCCAGCCGCATTCCAGCGTCGTAACGCTCGCTGTTTTCGACAACTTGCGTAAGAATCTGGCGCATACGGGCGTCGTCGGTGTTACCTGTGAGCACCATCGGTTGCTCGGCGCTAACCTGAACTTGAACGGTGGGAGAGTCGGAACCGGAAGATGGTGAAAAGCTCACGCCACTAACCACCATGTTGCGAAGTTGTTCGGGGGTCAGCGGCTGCGAGGCGCGAACGTTTACAGCTTGGCCGGTATTGTTCGAATTCCGCTGCATCCAGGGAACGAGCTGCGCGCCGGCCAGAATGCCGACGAGCACCAGCATGGCGCCGCTCCAAGCCGGGCGCAGGGCCATCCAGCGGCGCAACCAGCCGAAAGGCCGCCAATGCTCTTCGAGCGGCGGCGCAGAAAGATCGTCCAAGGCTTCTTCCAATTCACTACGGCATTGCGAAAGAAGGATTCCCGAGGAATCGAGTTCGTCGGCGGATTGTGGGGCAGAAACCAGAGCGGAATGAAATTCTTTTTCTTCGGAAAGCTGCTCGGAGCAGGATTTGCAATTTGCGAGATGTGTTTCAATCAGCTCACGTTCGTCGTCACTGACTTCGTTGCAAACATAAAAGACCATAAGCGGTGCAACGTCTTTGCAAGTCATCTTTGCAGAAGAATTCTTGTCGAAGGGGCTCATCGCAAGCCTCCCAACTCGTTGCGGAGTTTGCGCGTGGCGCGGAACAGCGAATTTTTCACGGTTTCCTCGGTGGTGCCGAGCGCGTCGCCAATGGCGCGGAGTTTCAGGCCCTGGTAGTGCTTCATTTCAAAAACAACCCGCTCCCGAGGCGACAGGCGCTCCATGGCGCGGGCGATTCGCGCTTTAATTTCCTGGCCCATCATAGAACGTTCGGGATCCAGTGTCGGCCGGTGCTCGCGCTGGCGCTCAAAAAAATCGGTGATGCCTTCTTCGTGGCGTCCGGCGACGAGTTCCGGCGCTTGGTCTTCGGGGCGGGCCTGCCGGCGACGCAAGTGGTCGAGGCAGACGTTGGTCACAATGCGGTAGAGCCAGGTGTAGAAGCTGCACTCGAAGCGGAAGCGGTGGAGATTGCGGTAGACCTTGAGGAAGGCCTCCTGATAAACGTCGCGGGCGTCTTCCGGACGTTTCATCAAGTTGAGGGCCAGGCGAAGGACATCGCGGTCAAAACGGCGGACCAATTCCTCAAAAGCGGCTCGGTTGCCAGCTTGCGCTTCCGCCACCAGAGCTCGCTCGTCGAGGTTCGGCAAAGAGGTCACCGACGCCAGGGCGGCATTCGTGCTGCCCGAGCAACCGTTGTCATCGGCCAAGGCTAAAGCCCATCTGGGAAGCTGCATGATTCGCTTTCTCTTCGCGCGCGGCCAACTTAATGGTTGCAGAGCAACAGGTTAGAACAGAATTCTGCAGTCCGTTTGAGGCTGGCTACCGCGGTATCATCCAAATTGGACGGACGAATACCCGAAGCGTGAGCGTAGCTCCCCTTTCATAACGACGTCAATCCTGTGGGTTTTGTTTCTGAATAAGGCACCAAAAAGGCCCGGTTTTGGCCACAGGACCAGATGGAGTAATCGATGGCTACGCTTTGAGGTAAGTTGCCTAGGAGTTTCCTGTAGAGCCGGCGCTGGGCCGGGCTATGTTCATCGAGTTGAAACGCCATGCCGCCAACGGCCAGGCAAACAGAAGAGCCAGCATGAGCAGGACGGCGTAGCCATTGGCGCGGTAGAACGCGTCCGGCTGTGCCAGCATTTCGGCGGATGAGGTGACAAGAGATGTTCCCGCCACAACCAGGAAGCATCCCAGAAGGTTGAACCGCATTACAAAGCGCACGCCGAAAACAAGGACGCCCAGCAAGATCAGCCGAGCGAGAAATTGTTTCGCGAAATCGGCTGGCGTACCCCAGCTTCCACCGACGAGACTCAGCGCTCCCAAGAGAAAGAGAAGGACGCGAAGGCCGGACTGGCGCACATGCGCAGCGATGAAAGAAGCGATGACCGTTACCAGGCCGGTCCAGAGTAGCCCGCGCAACAAGGTCCCACCAAAGATAGAGACCGCAGGGAAAACGGCGTCGAAGTCCTGTCCGAAAACGACATCGAGGTATCGGTGCGCAGTCAGCCAGTGCGTCGAAGCGGCGGCAAGAAGCCGCTCCAAACCAAGCAGTCCCGCCGTGCCTCCCAGCCCAATCAACAAAGCGTCGCGGTAATAGTCTGCGGGCATGCCGAGCCAACTGGGGAGCTTTTCCTGTCCGAAAGCTTTCGCTGCGAAATACCACGATAATCCGAAGAGCAGCGCGATGGCGCCCAGGTATAACGGAGCGCCAAGAATGGCGCCGATGGCCAAGAGGCCAAAGAACATTTTCATAGGGACTGCGGTGTCGTAGCTATTCAGAAAGTTGGGCAGGCGATCGCCGAGGGCATAAATTAAAACATAACCCGCGAAGCCCCAAAGAGACCAAAGGACGATGCGTTTCCACGGAATGGACCTCGCGGCCTGCGATTTCAGATTTTTTAGGAAAAGGATCAACGCGGTTATACCAAGCCCCACAAAGAACAATGTTGGAACTCCAAAGCTGACGACTACACGCAGCAGCGATCGCTCGGCATGTTCGCGGCGCCAAGCATCGGGAATTTTAATGTAGGTTCGATAGTTTGTGACTTCGTCGCCCAATACCTGCAACTCGATCCGCGCATAGGCGTGTTCTCCGGAACCGGCGGGTGTGCCAGGGTCGAACGCCGTCTTCTGCTGCCAGCTCAGAGTGTGGTCGGTACGGTGGGGTTTTTTGTCTGAGGTTGAATCAACCAAATCCCACTCTTTCAGATCAACCTTTTTTTCATCGCTCAAGAACTTCTGTGCGCGCGCTACGGCCTCTTCTTTGGTCAAGGATGCGCCAGGCGCTTCCTCGGCGAGGCTATGCCGGAAGGAGTGGAGCGTCCCATCGGGGCGGACAATTACGGCGAATTCTTCCGGCTGGCTGTCGCGGAAATAGCGCACGCGCCAAAGGGCGGCTGGTACCTGCTGCGCATAAATGGCGTTGACGCGCGTGGTTCCCAAACGCTCCCGCAAGAATTCGTTGGTGACCGGATCAGCGATATCTGCAAATACGGTGGCGCGGTAAAACGAGCCTGGATCCAAACCTCGATGGCGCATCGCTTGGTCAGCAATCGAGCGGGCCGAGCGCGAATCCGTCGAGAGCTTCAAGTAATCGCCAATGGTTTCAGGTTTCAGGCGCCAAACCAGAACAGCCCCAACTAGCAAGCAGACCGTTAGAAACCCCAGCATGGCAGGCGCAAGAGCGTCGTAGCGACGAGAGGCACTCTCTCCCGCCTCGCCGATGAGCTCACCCTCCTTGTCGACGTCCACCGGACGCGCGGCGCGGTTGAGGAGATCTTCGTCAGTCTCGAATCCGCCCCGCGTTAAGTAAGAAATGCATGCGAAGGCCAAGGGTGCCAGGGCTGCGGCTGCCACGACTACGCCCGAGATCTTGAAGTACAAGCTATTCGAACGTAAGAGAAGCAAACCGACCAGCGAGGCATCCACTGTGTAATGCCAGATGAGCGTTGCCACGATGCCCCATCGCAACATCACCAGCCCCGCGATCACTCCGACGATTCCGATTTCAATTCCGCGAATATATGCCGGCTCCTGCGGATAATTGCTGTGCAGAAAACTCCACAGAAAGGCGGGCGCGATAACGGCAATCCACTTGGAACGGGTAAACTTTGCAAAGAAAGGAATGGCAAAAAGGCGGAACGTAAATTCTTCATTGGTAGAAGCCAACAGGCCGATCGCGGCCCCGGAAATCCAAGGGAAAGCGGTGTTCACGGAGTTGTCGAAGTTCAGCTCCTGCGGCGCCCAAGCTCCAAAATGACCGGCTACCACGTAGAAACCAACCACGTAGCCTATGTGAGCGGCAGCAAGGGACACGCCTACGACCGCGGCGGAGAAGAACTCTTTCGAACGCAGACCGCTCAAGGTGAATGCGCGAGACAGACGCAACCGCTCCGGCTGTGATTCTCGATAAAGCGGTTCGGCGGCAGGAAGCACAAGCGTGACCGTCAGCGCCGAGACCACAGAAAAGAGCACTGCGACCGCCAGCTTGCCTGCGAGGAAAGTGCTGTAAGGATCGTTCGTATTATATTCCGCGCTCCAGTGCGGCCAATCGTTCAGGTTTTGCAAAAAGAGAAGCGCTGCAACGACCAATCCGAGGAGAATGGCCCCTCGCCAGCGGGTTTTCCCTTGCAGGGTGAGTTTGATTGCTTGCCATATCGCCACGCCGAGCAGCGCAAAGTAGAGGACAAAAAAAACGGAAGCCAGTGTGTCGTTCCCGGAGCGCATGCGCCGGTAGCTGCGTTGCCAGGCTTCAGGAACCTTCAGGAATTCTTCGCTGCCGCCGACGCGGTTTCCTTGCATGGTGACTTGCACACGGTAGGGCGCATCTTTCGCCCGAAAGCTGTGCTTTTCCCAGGTAAACGTCCAATCTGTACGGTTTGGCTTTTTTTGGGAATTGGCTTCTTCCGGGAGCGCGTCCCAGCCGTCGAGATTCATTCCAAGTTTCGCGTTGAGATAACCCTGGGCGGCGGATTGCGCGGCGCCGCGGTCGAGCGAAGCTCCCGCACGAGCCTCTTCGATTTTGTGGTCATAGCCCACGATCTGCCCCGCGGGGCTGACGCGCACTTCGAACTCTTCTTCTTGCAGCGGCTTGAAAAAGCGGACTTCCCAATACCAGATATTTAGCTCGGAGGACATCAAGCGGTTGGCCTCGCGCAATTCGAGTTGGCGTTCGAGGTAGACCTTGGCGTCCTCGTCCACGTCAAAAATGATCGAAGACTTGTAGCCGCTGAGGTTTTCGTCAAGGCCCGTTACAAATCTCCGGGCGCGCGTAAGGGCTTCTTCCCGCGAAACCTGAAGGTTAACCGAAGCTTCCGGGAACGCCTGAAAAAAGTACTTGTGAGCGAAGATCAGCCCAACAATTCCCGCGGCCACCCACAAAAGCAGCGCGCGCTTTTCTGAACTGGTCAGGCGATCACCGGCCACTCTGGCCTCCGTTGTTTCCGCTTAGACGCACCCCTGCCTGATAAGAATGCCACACTCTATCGGTACGCAGGGCCGCGGCGCAAGTTTCGCGCTGGCCGCAACCGTCTGGCCCGCAATGATATAAAGAGTAAGCCATGGGGATGAGCCTCAGCTCCGAAGTACGCATGATCAAGGGCGTCGGGCCACAGCGCGCGGAATTGCTCGCCGAGCGGGGCATCTACACGCTCGAAGACCTGCTTGGCTACCTGCCTTTTCGCTACGAAGACCGCATTCACTTTTCGAAAGTGAAGGACGTTCAGCCGAACGGAACCTACACCATTCGCGCGCGTGTGATGAGCGGCCAAGCCATTCGAAACATGCGCTTCCGCCGCGACGCCATCTACCACTTGCTCGTCCAAGACGAGGCTGGCGGCCAGCTCCCCTGCAAGTTTTTTCACGGAGGTTATCTCGAAGGCCGATTGAAACCCGGCCAGATCTTGATTCTTCACGGCAAGGTGGAAATCGACCGGATGCGGCCCGCGCGGCTGGAAATGATCAATCCGCAAATCGAGCTGCTAAACAGCGACGAAATGGACTCCACGGAGGTCGGGCGCATTGTGCCGATTTACGAAGCCATCGGCACCTTCAGCTCAAAGCAGATTCGCCGCGCGCTATATGCGGCGGTACAACTTGTCGATTCGCGGCTGCCGGATGTTTTGCCGGAAGGCATTCGGATGCGGCTCAAGTTTCCCACGCGCGGGGAAGCGATCATCCGCACGCATTTCCCTGAGCCGACGGAGTCTCTCGACGCGCTGAATACGTTTCGCTCGCCAGCGCAGCAGCGGCTGATTTTTGAGGAGTTTTTTTTGTACCAGCTCAGCCTGGGCTTGGATCGCCGTGCCACGAGGAAGGAAAATGCCATCGCTTTCCGCGTGCGCGAGGACAGCATCCGCGAGGCGCTGAAACGCATTCTGCCATTCAAGCCAACAGAGGCACAAAAAAGGGTACTTGCGGAAATCGTTGCGGACCTCGAAAAGCCTGCGCCGATGAACCGGCTTCTGCAAGGAGATGTTGGCAGCGGGAAAACCATCATCGCGCTGCAGGCAGCGGTCATTGCCATCAAGAATGGCACGCAAGCGGCGCTGATGGCGCCGACGGAAATTCTCGCGGTTCAGCACTTCCTTTCCGCGCGTCGCATTCTCGGCAAAGCGGGCTATCGAGTGGAACTGCTCATCAGCGGACTGAAAGCCGCGGAAAAACAAGCTGCGCTTGAACGAATTCATTCAGGGGAAGCACAACTCGTCATTGGTACGCACGCGCTCATTGAAGAGAATGTCCAGTTTTCGCGGCTCGGGTTTGTGGCCATTGATGAGCAGCACCGTTTCGGTGTCCTGCAACGCAAGCGGCTGATGGACAAGGCCGCTTCGCACGGCCTCGCTCCGCATGTGCTCGTGCTGACGGCCACTCCGATTCCGCGCACGCTCTCGCTCACGCTTTACGGCGACTTGGATGTTTCTGTGCTGGACGACTTGCCGCCGGGGCGCACGCCTATCGTTACACGCGTCACCAGCGAGCCGCACCTCCCGGGCGTTTGGGAATCGCTTCGGCGCGAGGTGGCGGCGGGGCGGCAAGGTTACATCGTTTATCCCGTAATTGAAGAATCGAAGCTAGAACTGAAAGCGGCCATCGACGAATACAAGCGGCTTTCGAAAGAAGTTTTCCCGAAGCTAAAGGTGGGCCTGCTACACGGGCGGCTTTCCAGCGAAGAAAAAGACGAAGTCATGCAGCGGTTTCACAAAAACGAAGTGCAAGTCCTCGTTACCACTACTGTTGTGGAAGTTGGCGTGGACGTGCCCAACGCGACGGTAATGGTCATCGAGCACGCGGAGCGTTTCGGGCTCGCCCAACTGCACCAGCTTCGCGGACGCATTGGGCGCGGCGCGCAGAAGTCTTATTGCATTTTGGTGGCGCCATTTCGAATGACCGACGAAGCGCGCGCACGGCTCGACACGATGGTGCGCACCGCGAACGGCTTTGAAATTGCCGAGGCCGACCTGCTGCTGCGCGGTCCCGGCGAATTTTTTGGCACGCGGCAGTCCGGTGAACTGGGTTTCCACATCGCCAATCCGCTTCGCGATAAGGAACTGCTCGAACTTGCTCGCAAAGAGGCCTTTGCTCTCGTCGAAGACGCTACCCAACGGGAGGAACTGCAGCGTGTCTTGCGGATGCTCCCGGGAGAGTGGCAGCGCCGGTATCACCTCGCGAAGGTGGGCTAGGATGCGCGTCATTGCCGGTGCTTATCGCAGCCGCATCCTGAAAAGCCTCAAGGGCTTGGCCCTTCGCCCGACCAGTGACCGCTTGCGTGAAACGCTTTTCAATGTACTTGGTCCGGCCGTCGCTGGCTCACGCTTCCTCGATCTTTTCTCAGGAACTGGCGCGATTGGCATTGAGGCGCTGAGCCGCGGTGCCAAAGAAGTCGTTTTCGTCGAGAATCACGCGCCTGCCGCTGCACTGATACGACGCAATCTGGAATCGCTCGGCATTCGAAAAGGCGTGACGGTGGTCGGCATGAATGCTCTTCGCGGATTGGAAAAACTGGCCAGCCGCCAAAATCAGAAGGTTGGAGAGGCGCTCTTCGACTTTATTTTTCTCGACCCTCCTTATTCCGCCGCCAAAGACTACTCCCGCGTGTTAGAATTTCTGGGTTCCGGGGATCTCCTCGCGTCCGCCGGCATCGTGATCGCGGAACACCGGCGCGGTTTTGAATTAACCGAAGAAGTCGGCACGGTGCGACGTTATCGCGTTCTGAAGCAGGGCGATGCAGCCCTGAGCTTTTACCGCCGCGCTTCCTCAGTCGCCGGCGAGGACAGTTCTGCTCCGTAAACCCGCTCCGGCAGAATGTCATTTTTCTGAGGTATTCTGCAGTCTTCCGTGGAATGCGTTGTCAAAGGCAACGAGCGCGTGCTCTGCAGAATCGAAAGGGACATGCTTCTGAATCACTTCAGCGCATTTGGGAGCTCGGGACAGGCCACCGCCGCCGCACCCGCTCGTGTGCGCCTGCCAGCGGCCCGTCCGCCGCAGCTGGATATTGCGTGGGGCAGTTTTCATCAAGGGATTGCCAGCAGCGTCCGCGTCATCCTCAGCAAATGGCCCGTGCCAAAGAAATCGGCGATCGAAGGCTTCTTCCGGTATTGCTGGCTTGAAGGCAAACTCCC
>Ga0209166_10001729_pt1 | contig 17610 bp, 10 predicted proteins | sample Coa_R1_3_FD_187151 | JGI IMG/M metagenome (GOLD analysis project Ga0209166, IMG submission 187151) | Surface soil microbial communities from Centralia Pennsylvania, which are recovering from an underground coalmine fire - Coalmine... | ecosystem: Environmental > Terrestrial > Soil >... | reverse complement strand
ACAGAACTCCTGTTTCGTGAAAAAGGCGCTGGCCAGTCCCGACACAAAAACTTTTCCATTGCGCCAGCGATCGCTGCGACGAACGTGTGTATATTTCATCCGCCCCATAACCCATTCGAATGATGCGTGTTTCCCCGCCCGAACTGGCCCGCGCGTTCGACGGTCCATACGCATCCAGCAGCACCACGCGCTGCCCGCGCCGCGCCAGATGCCAGGCGCTCCACGCGCCAAATACACCCGCTCCGATGATCGCCGTGTCGTACGTCTTCGCAGTAGCCATCGCCGCAGCATCCTACCGCATTTGCTATCGGTAGCACAGGCGCTCCTGCCAGTGTGGTTTTTGGATTCCAATCGATCCATCTCGACGGTTGGGGGTCAGTTCTCGGTAACGACGTTAAACAGGGGCTAGATTCTTGGCACTAAGCACTGTTGTTGGCGTCTAAGAGTTGAGTGCGCTTAGAATGACTACAGAGGTGATGTGAATGCAATTCGTTCTGGTGGTTTTAGTGGGGTTGCTCTCCCCAACTATTGCGAGCCCGCAAACGTCAAATCCACGACGCGCAAACGATTCGACTCCCAAGATTGAACTAAGACTCGTGCCGGAAAAGTCCACGATTCGTCCGGGTGAACGGCTGAAACTCAGAGTAGAACTTTGGAACGCCGGCTCCGATGATGTAATCATCGCGCAAAACATCGACGCAACTTTCGGTAATTCACAGCTTCGATTATCCTTGGAGGTAGGTTCAATACGAGAAGCCGGAGGTGGAATGGTTGCCGACCGAATTCCTGAGCCCAACCCAGATTTTGAAAAAATGTTTGTGACTAACTGGCTGACCCTCAACCGCGGGCATTTCTACGGCACCTACGTCTACATGGACCCGATTGACTTTCCACATCTTCGCAAACCGGGCCACTACAGGGTTATAGCGGAGTACAACTCAAGAGGCATTTCATCGACGCCCGGCTGGAACGGCGGCTACCTCAAACAGGAAGATGTCGAGAAACTTCCATTTATGGCATTGAAGGGAACGATTAGCTCAAACACCGCGACAATTCAGGTGAGCGCCAAGAATACCTCGGAAAAATAATTCATAACTCGTGTAACTCTCGGTAAGGCGCGTTACCGGAACTGACTCACGACAATCTCTACTACAGTCTATAGTTTCCGGTTCCTCCAGTGATACCATGCAGCGTTCCGTTTGATCTTCGGAGGTTCGTGTGAAATCGCTGCGTCAGTTCGTCAAATATTTTGTCACTGCCTTTCTTCTCTTTCTCTGCGCGTCTCTAGCCGTTCAAGCACAGCAAATCGATCCCAAAACTTACGGTGGTATGAAGTGGCGGCTGATTGGCCCTTTCCGGGGCGGCCGTGTTATCACCGTAGCGGGCGTGCCCAGCCAGCCGTACACCTATTATTTTGGCGCGGTCGGCGGCGGCGTCTGGAAAACGACCGACGGAGGCAACACCTGGGATCCGCTCTTTGACAAGCAGGGGATCTCCTCCATCGGGGCGATTGCCGTTGCCGATTCTGATCCCAACGTGATTTATGCCGGCTCGGGCGAGGCGTGCATCCGCGGCAATATTTCTTTCGGCGACGGCGTCTACAAATCTACTGACGCTGGAAAGACTTGGACGAACGTCGGCCTCAAAGACACGCGCCACATCGGCGACGTCATTATTCATCCCACGAACCCAGACATCGTTTACGTCGCGGCGCTCGGGCATGCTTATGGTCCCAACACCGAACGCGGCATCTTCCGCACGCGCGATGGCGGCAAGACTTGGGAAAAAGTTTTGTATCTCGATGATCGCACCGGAGGCATCGAAGTTGTTTTCGATCCCCACAATCCGCATGTTCTATTTGCCGCGATGTGGGAAGGCTGGCGCACGCCCTGGACTCTCAATAGCGGTGGGGCAAAGGACGGCCTCTATCGTTCGAATGATGACGGCACGACCTGGAAACGCATTGAAGGCAACGGCATGCCCGAAGGCACGCTCGGCCGCATCAGCGTCGCGGTTTCTGGCGCGGATTCGAACGTCGTCTACGCTCTTATCGAAGCCAAAAAAGGAGGCCTTTATCGCAGCGACGACGGCGGCGTGAACTGGTCGCTCGTCACCGACGACCACCGCTTTACACAGCGCGCCTGGTATTTCACGCATGTCTGGGCCGATCCCAAGAACGCCCAAGGCGTGTATATCGCCAACACCGGACTGTATGAATCGAGCGACGGCGGCAAATCATTCGGACGCCTGAACGCTCCGCACGGCGATCATCACGCGCTTTGGATCGATCCCAATAATCCGAATCGCATGATCAACGGCAACGATGGCGGCGCCACCATCAGCGTGGACGGCGGAAAAAACTGGACCACCCAGTACAATCAGCCCACGGCGCAGTTCTATCACATCGCGGCAGACAATGATTTTCAGTATCGCGTCTACGGCTCGCAGCAGGACAACACTTCCCTGGGCATCCGCACGCGCAGCGACCACGGAGCCATCCTCCAAGGAGATTGGGATGCGGTGGGCGGCGGCGAAAGCGGCTACATCGTACCCGACCCGCGCGATTCGAATATCGTTTACGCCGATGACGAAGGCCCCATCTTCACGCGCTATGACCGCCGCATTAATCAAGCCCAAAGCATTCAGGAATGGCCCGAAGATCCCAACGGCCACGCGGCTGCCACTCAAAAGTATCGCTACACCTGGACCATGCCGATTGTGATTTCCTCGCACCATCCCGACGTGATCTACCACACCTCGCAATACGTTTTTCGTTCGAACGATGCAGGCCGCACGTGGGCCACCATCAGCCCCGACCTGACGCTCAACGATAAATCCAAGCAGCAGGATTCCGGCGGCCCGCTCACGAAGGATCAGTACACCGTCGAATATTACGACGTCATCTTCAGCCTTGCGGAATCGCCGAAGCAGGAAGGCGTGCTTTGGGCCGGAACCGACGACGGCCTGGTTCAATTGACGCGTGATGGAGGCAAGAGCTGGGAGAAAGTCACTCCGAAAGATATGCCGGAATGGGCGATGATCAGCCTCATCGAGGCTTCGCCTTTCGACGCCGGAACCGCCTACGTTGCCGTGGACGCGCACAAGCTCGACAATTTCAAGCCGTACGTTTTCAAGACCAGCGACTTCGGCAAATCGTGGACAAAAATCACGACCGGTTTGCCGGACAGTGTTTATGTTCACGCTGTACGCGAAGATCCCAAGCGCAAGGGCTTGCTTTATGCAGGCACGGAAACAGGCATCTGGGTATCGTTCAATGACGGTGCGAACTGGCAGCCGCTGCAGCTCAATCTCCCCCCGTCTCCGATCCACGACATGGTCATTCACGATGACAATCTGGCCGTCGCGACTCACGGCCGCTCGTTCTGGATGCTGGATGACCTGAGCCCGCTTCGTCAAGCCAGCGCGTCCATCGCCGCGGAGGACGCGCATCTCTTCACCCCCAACACCGCCGTGCGCACTCGTGAAGGCCACTTCAATCCGCGCCGCTATCCGGTTGGTGAAAATCCGCCGTCAGGCGCAATCCTTTATTATTATTTGAAAGACGCGCCGAAAGAGCCTGCCAAGCTGGACTTGCTCGACGCCGATGGCAAGGTCATCCGCTCTTTCACGAGCGAAGAAAAGAAGACGGACACCGGGCCGGACGAAGGCGAGCGCGATCTGCCGGTCGAACACATTCCGGCCAAACCCGGACTGAATCTATTCGTCTGGGATTTGCGTTACGAACATCCGACAAAAGCTCACGGAGTCATATATGATGCCGGCGAACCAACCGGTCCGCTCGCTCTTCCTGGCAAATACCAAGTCCGTCTTACCGTCGCGGGAAAAACGCAAACCGCAGCTTTTGAAGTGAAGATGGATCCCCGCGTTCAAACTTCTGCGGACGATCTGCGCAAACAGTTCGACCTCATGCTCAAACTGCGCGACCGTCAGGACGAGATGAACAAAGCCGTGATTGCCATTCGCGATTTGCGCACGCAACTCCAATCGCTTGAAAAGCGCATCGGTTCCGGCGCCGAAGCCAAGCCTCTCCTTGCGGCTTCCGCGGATTTGCAGAAGAAAATCGGCGCCATTGAAGAGGAACTCGTGCAGGTAAATTCGAAGTCCAGCGAGGACCAGGCCAACTACCCCACGATGCTCAACAGCAAATTCGCCTATCTGGGAGCGGTCGTCGATAGCGCGGACACCGCGCCCACCGCGGCGGAAGCCGCCGTCTTCGCGGACCTCGATCAGCGCCTCGAAGCCCAGCTAGCTAAGTGGCGCGAGGTCCTTGCAAAGGATCTTCCCGCGCTCAACGATGCGATGCGGAACAAAAACGTTCCACTGGTCGCGCCTGCCGCAACCCCAAGCCGTTGAAGTTCCATGTAGGGGCACGATATGTCGTGCCCCTACTGGCAGAGTGGCCATGCCGCGCCTGCTTTTTGCGTTGGGGGAAGCGGCGTTGAAGGGCAAATCAAAGGTTGAGCGCGCCGGCAATCGTCTTTCCCCAATGCGAAAGATGATTCAAGGATGCCGTATCGGTCGGATCGAGATGCAGCGGCGTCACCGACACGGCCCCGGCAAAGATCGCCGCGTAATCCGTGTCTGGCTCGACGTCTTTGTCAATCCGCTGTTCGAACAGCCAGTAATACGTCCGTCCGCGGGGGTCTTTTCCTTCGCTCAATTGATTTCGCGTAATTTTCTTTGACTGCCGCGTAAACTTCACGCCGCCTTTACACGGCTCCGGCACATTTATGTTGAGGAGCACCTGGTCCGGCAAACCTTCTTTCAAAATTAACTCCGCCGCCGACCGCGCGACACGCGCCGCCGGTTCAAAGCTCACCTTCGGCGCCTTCGAACACAGCGACATCGCCACCGCCGGCATGTGGTGCAGCGCCGCCTCCCGTGCCGCTCCCACGGTTCCCGAGTAGTAAGCGTTCTCACCCAAATTTCCACCATGATTGATCCCGGAAATCACCAGGTCCGGCTTCTCCGTCAACAATTTGTGCAGGGCCACGATCACGCAATCCGCCGGCGTCCCATCCACAGCCCATTCGCGTTCCGCCACCGGGTGACAAATGATGGGCTGCCGCAGCGTCAGCGATTGCGCCGTACCGCTCTGCTCGCGGCTCGGCGCCACAATGCTGACGGTAGCGAAGCCTTCCAACGCCGCCGCCAGCACGCGCAATCCTTCCGCTTGAATCCCGTCATCATTCGTCAACAATATATGCTTCATAATTTCTAGAGGAGCTTCTAGCTCAATTCAAAATGTGCGGTGCTCACGAATACGCGGTCAGGGATGAATCACAGCCAGACCTAAAATCTGCTCAAAAGCGTCAAAATCACGGTCCCGATGCAAGAGAGCATGGCCATGGATCACGCAGAATGTCGCGATCAAGCAATCAATCGTCTTCCGAACGGTGAGGCCTTCTTCGCGGATTCTCTTGTAGTTTCTCGCTGCCGTAATCGCCAGTTCCTCCCCGCCAGTCTCAAACAGCTCAAATCTCTGCAACTCCGTCCGCACTAGGCCAAACTCCTGCTCGCTGCGCACGCCCTGTAGGACCTCACATAAAATCAAATCGGTAAGTCCGAGTCGTCTTCGGTCCGCTTCTATCTCAAGCCATTCTGTTTCCGGATTCCTCGTGCCGCGCAGGTAGTCCACCCAAACAGTTGTGTCGACGATGATCACGTCGTTGTCTACTCGGTGTTTCGACCAAGCCGTGACTCATCCAGGTTGCCTTCCCACTTTATCTTTCCTCGCAGTCGCCGGATCCCCGCCTGTCCCCGCACCTGCACAAGAAGTCTCAGTCCGGCTTCCACCGTAGCGCGCTTGGTTCGTGCGCCGCTGCTTCGCATAGCTTGCCGCATGAGTTGATCATCAATCTCTATATTGGTTCGCACTTCTCTGATCCTCTATGTGTAAGTATCTCACATTTATGTGTACCGGTCAATCTAGAGAATTTGACAGCGTGCCTCATCCCCCTACGTTCAGCTGCGGCAAATGTTCATCAAGAAGATTAGCCACTGGGACAGGCAGCATACCTGCCCGCATTATTTCTCTCGCTTCGGCAATCTCTATCCTCAGATATCGATATGCATAGCGCCTCACTGAGTCACGCTGGTCCTGATCGGACGAAAACACGCTACGTACTCATCGGCTCTCTTATGGAGGTCCAATTCGGCGAGAAAGCATTCGTGATGGTTCTTGGCGTACCCGTCCAGCACTTTAAAGAGCCTGGCGTAATCCGATCTCATTTTTGGCGGCAGGCGGAGACGCCTGAAGGTATGCGAGAGAAAATGGTCGGGACGACTGGATTTGAACCAGCGACCTCACCCACCCCAAGGGTGCGCGATACCAGGCTTCGCTACGTCCCGACCGAACAACGGCGAAGTGGGCTTTACAGCTTTATCAGGCTATCACTTGCGTTCGAGGAGCGTCAAGAAAGCGCGCAGCGTGTCTCGCAGGTCCAGCAACATCCTCCGGCTCAAAAGTTGCGCTGCGCCCTCAGCGACAGCGCTTCCAGCGCCAGCCGCGTGTTCGCCCTCGCCCGCGCCGTTCTGTTCGCGCAAATGCCGGCGCGCGCCCGCGATTGTAAAGCCCTCGTCATACAGGAGCCGCTTAATCCGCAGCACCATGTCCACATCTTCCTGGCGATACAGCCGGTGCCCGCTCGAACTCTTCACCGGTTCCAGCATGGGGAATTCCGTCTCCCAATAACGCAAGACAAAGGGCTTGAGATTCGTCAGACGGCTGACTTCGCCGATGCGATAGAAATCCTTTTCAATCGTGGGCTGCGTTGCGGTGGCGGTGCTAGGCATAGCGAATTCCAATCAGAAGGGGACGCCGCTATCCTAGCAGTTTCGGGCATTTTCCTGTAGGGGCACGATATATCGTGCCCCTACCTGTACGTCATTTTGTGCCGCGTCTCGGCGAGCTTGCCGCCACCGGAGCGCCCCTCTCATTCCTCGTCTTTGTTTTTGCGGGGCCGCGGCTCGCGTTTCCGCAACCGCTGCACGAAGCGTACCGGCGCTCCAAGAAATTCATACTTCGCTCGTAGCTGATTCTCGAGAAACCGCTCGTAGCTAAAATGCATCGGCTCTTTTTGGTTGCTGAACAGCAGAAATGTCGGCGGCGCGGTCTTCGCCTGCGTGATGTAATAAATCCGCACGGGCCGCGCCTTGGGCGTGGTTCCACGCTGCAAATCGACCTCTTCTTTGAGCCAGCGATTCAGCTCGGGCGTGGGAATGTGCCGCCTTCGCGCCTCGGCCACTTGATCGATCAACGGAAAAAGTTTCCCCGCGCGTTCACCGGTTTTCGCAGAAAGAAACACAATCGGCGCGTAGCTCAGAAACTTCAACTTCCCGCGAATCATTTTTTCGTAATCGAAGGCCAGCTTCCCCGGATCAAAATCTTCCGGCCTATGCCGTTCCCCGGCAGGCCGCCTGGATTTGCCTTTCGCGCTGTCCGCGTCGCGTGAAGCGGCATTGCGCGCCGCCACGACCGCCAAATCCCATTTGTTGATGACGATGATGACCGAGCGCCCGGACTCCTCCGCGTAGCTCGCAATCTGCGCGTCGCCCTGGGTGACTCCTTGCTCGCCGTCCACCACGAGCAGCGCCACGTCGCACCGCTCGAGTCCCCGCCGCGCCATCACCACGCTCAATTTTTCCGCTACCAAAGTCGTCTTGGCCTTGCGCCGAATCCCCGCCGTATCCACAAACCGGTACGTATGCCCCTCGCGCGAAACTTCCGTATCCACATTGTCCATGGTGGTCCCGGGAATCGGCGACACAATCGAGCGCTCCTCGCCCGCCATGCGATTCAACAGGGTGGATTTGCCCACGTTCGGCCGGCCGATGATGGCCACTTCGACGGCGTCCTCTTTCGCCACTTCTTCTTCTGACTCAACGGCATCCACTTCCGCGAGCGCCGCGTCCAGCAAATCGTCCACGCCCGTCCCATGTTCCGCCGCAATCGGAAACACCGGCACGCCCAGCGAATGAAAGACCGCGGCATTCACTTCCTGCGAAACCGCATCGACCTTATTGACCGCCACCACAAACGGCTTCCCAGTAGTGCGCAGCAGCCGCGCCAGCTCCTGATCCAGCGGCGTGACGCCCGCCTGGCTGTCCACCACGAGAACAAGCAGCGCGGCCTTCTTAATCGCCACATGCGCCTGCCGCAAAATCTCCGTTGGGATCAGCGCCTTGTCATCCGGAACGATTCCGCCCGTATCGACGATTTCCAGCGCCTTGCCGCGCCACTCCGCCTTGCCATAAATACGGTCGCGCGTAATTCCGGGCTCGTTGGTGACAATCGAGCGCCGCGTCCCGGTCAGCCGGTTAAAAAGCGTGGATTTGCCCACATTGGGCCGCCCCAAAATCACCAGCGATGGAAGTATTTGCGTCATGGTTTCAAGCGGCGGGCGGACAGTCGAGAACCGCAACAGCGCTGCAACCTTCCACTTTACAGCATCCTGCCGGTTTCCGCTCCTCTTGACGCTTTGCTACGTTGGAAATGGTCTCGCACTTTCGGCGAATAGCGGGATAGGTGTAATATCGGCAGCACGTTTGAAGACAACCAGGAGATTCTGATTATGAAAACTGCGAGGAAGAGGTCTATCGTCACCTTGTGCGCGGCGTTGTGCTTTTTCGCGACGCTTCTTCTCTGCGTCAGTTCCGCGAAGGCGCAGACCTTCCGGGGCACGATTCTTGGCACAGTGACAGATTCCACTGGGCTACCCGTGTCGGGGGCGACGGTCGAAGTGAAGAACAAAGAGACCGGCTTGGCGCGCACGACCCAGACCAGCGACGACGGCAGCTACACGGTGGCGGAACTGCCGATTGGAACCTATCTAGTGACAATTTCGCAGAGCGGGTTTCAAACTTCGGTGACCAGCGATGTCGCTGTGAACGTGGCCGGTGAGCGCCGGGTCGATGTCGCGCTCAAACCAGGGCAAGTCTCGGAGCGAGTCGAGGTTTCCGGCGCAGAGCTGCCCCAGGTTGAGACCACCACAAACGAATTGGGAGGAGTGCTGACAAGCCAAACCGTGCAAGACATCCCGGTGAACGGCCGCGATTACACCAAGCTGATTTATCTGAATCCTGGCGTGGCCGGATCACCCGACATGATTTCCGATTCACCTGGCTCCTTCGGTGAGTTCAGCATGAATGGCGCGCGGGGGCGCTCGAACAATTACCTGCTCGATGGCACGGACATGAACGACGGCTATCGCAACGACCCGGCGATCAATGAGGCCGGTGTCTTTGGCACACCGGCGACCATTTTGCCGATCGACGCAGTCGCTGAGGTGCGCGTCATTTCCAATTTCGAGCCGGAGTACGGGCGAAACGCGGGCGCGGTCGTCAATATCGTGACCAAGAGCGGGACCAATACCTTCCATGGGTCGGCGGCGGAGTATTTCCGCAATAGCGCGCTGGATGCGCGAAACTATTTCAATCCGGTCAAGAATGCAGACGGCACGCCAAATCCGAAGGCGCCTTTCCACAATAACCAGTACGGCGGCTCGCTTGGCGGACCCATCATCAAAGACAAGACTTTCTTCTTCCTGGACTACGAGGGGCAGCAGGAGCCGGTAGGAGTGGTCACTCTAGCCAGCGTGCCCACGGGCAGCGCGCCCGATGGTTCCCTCAGCCCCAGCGATGCCACCAATCCAGTGATCGCACAGTTGCTGGCACGCCACCCCTGGCCGGCGCCGAACTTGGGTGGGGGCGCTGCTTCCGTCGTGTCTCCCTCTTTCAACCGTCTGAGCAGCTTGATCGCTAAGATCGACCACAGTTTCAATGCAAACAACCTCCTGACTGGGCGCTACTTCTTCGGGGACAGCGTTCAATCCTTCCCGCTGGCGCTGACGGCCACGGGCGGACAGTTGCCGGGGTTCAATACCTTCACGCCGACGCGAGTGCAGTTGGTCTCACTTTCTTACGTACACACTTTTGGCGCCACGAAGGTGAACGAGCTACGCTTTGGCTGGAACCGCTTCGCGGAAGGTTTTTTCCCGCAGGACCAGAGTTTCCAGCCCAGCTCCATCGGATTGAATACGGGCCCCTCCGACAGCGGCTTGCCCATCATCCTGGTGAGCGGGGTGGCGCAACTCGGTGCGACCAGCAGCGTTCCGCGGCACCGCGTGGATAGCAACAGCCAGGTGCTCGACAATTTTTCCTGGAAGCTCAACAAGCACGATCTCAAGTTTGGAGTGGACTTCCACCGCACCAGCATTCAGCAGTATTTCAACAAGTACTTCCGCGGAAGATTGAAGTTCGCCAGCTTGTCCGATTTTCTTGCGGGCAACGTGGACAGCGGTTTCCAGTACTTCGGAGACTCGACGCGCCATACCTTCGAAAACAATTTCGGTCTTTACCTCCAGGACAGCTACCGCATTACGCCGCGATTGACGCTGAACTATGGAATGCGCTGGGACTATTTCGGCGTGATTGGCGAGAAAAAGAACCTGCTCAGCAACATCACCAGCGTCTCGCCGGCGGCGGGCACGGGAACATTCACTTTGACGCAGGTGGGGCAGCCCGGATTGAGCAGCTTGTACAACCCGGACAAGAAGAATTTTGCGCCGCGTGTCAGCCTCGCGTGGGACGTCACCGGGAAAGGGAAGACCGTGGTGCGCGCCGGCTACGGAATCTTCTTCGACTCCTTCTCGCAGGACATGGCGCTCGGACACCTGCCTTACGCGCCCTTCTTCGACCCCGGTCCCGCGTACAACAACATCGGGCCCGCACCGATTCTATCGACCGGCGCAGTGGGGGGAACGATCGTCTCCGGCAGCCCGGTATTTGCGCCGACAACGACTTGCGACTTCGAGTGCGATGTTTTCGGCTTCGACCGCAACATCAAGACACCGTATATGGAGAACTACAATTTGAATATTCAGCAGCAGATCAGCAGCAAGGTCGTGCTGCAATTGGGCTATGTGGGATCCCAGGGGCATCGCCTGTGGCGCTTCTTCGATCTCGGGCAGCCCAGCGCTGCGGCGATCAACGCCGCCGATGTGGCCTGCGACTGCATCAACGACTTCGGCAGTGCCGCGCGTCCCCTGGCGGGAAACCCGTACGGCGCGTTTTACGTGCTGCAAGAGAACTCCAGCGGAAAATCGAACTACAACTCGTTGCAGGCGAGCCTCCGGGTCATGGGCTGGCACGGAGTCACATCCATCGTGAACTATGTCTGGTCCAGATCCATGGACAATTCCAGCGACGGCGAAGATTTCGAGCCGAATGCAGCGCAGCCCAACGACAGCACGCAACCGAATCTGGAGTACGGGCCTTCGAACTTCAACGTGCCTCACCGGTTCACCTGGATTTTCGGATACGACCTGCCGCAAATGGACGGGAGCATGCAGAAGCTCAGGAACGGCTGGGGAATGAACAGCTCGCTGACCTTGCAGAGCGGCCAACCGTTCCAGTTCAATTATAATTTCCAGGACGATTTCAGCGGAAGCGGCAATGGGTTCGACCGGCCGGACGTCGTCGGACCGATCGTGTATCATCCGCACGATCCTTCGAATTACATTGATCTGACCGCCTTTGCCATCCCGTGCACGATTACCGCGGCGGCGCAAGCGGTTCCTACGGGCACGGCCTCCGATTGCGAAATTGGTTCACGGCATTATGGCAACCTTGGCCGCAATGCTCTGCACGGGCCGACCTTCAAACAATGGGACCTGGCGATCTACAAGAACACAGCGTTAACGGAGCGGTTAAAGATGCAGCTCCGCGCCGAATTCTTCAACGTACTGAATCACCCGAACTTTGCGAATCCGTTTCTGCCGGCATTCATTGCCGATCCAGGGGTTAATGGCTTTGGGGTCAGCGGAAACCGTGAGGTGGGCAAGGGCGGGTATCCCATCGTGGCTACAGGCGACGTTGGGATAGGGAACCCGTTCCTGGGCGGCGGCGGTCCGCGTGGAATTCAGTTGGCGGCCAAGTTCACGTTCTAGCGGCTGCGTAAACTTCTAAGTCAAAAAGGCCCGGCGAGCGGATCGGGGGAGTCTTCTTGCTTCTTGATTTGTCGTTTCCGCGGCGTCGAAAATACACTTGGGCGCTGAGATCCCTCGGCACTTTTTTAGTCAATCACTGCCTTTGTCGCCGACTAACGAACACCTTTGGACGAGGGTCTGTCAATCCAGTGTTTTCGATTTGACCGGGCAAGAGAACGAATGGACTGAGTCACAGGGTCGCCGGGCATCTATGCAGTTGGATAGGCCTCCCCCTAGCGCGGTACTGTGCGGTCCAGCTAGGCGCGGCGGCGTAACTCCTTGCTCGCGTGAATCTCATCGCTAAACCTTCCTATTCCGGCTCCGTCTGCGCGCCTAGACCCCGTCAGCAGGCATCGTAAGGCCCGTCGCCTGGTATTGCAGCGAGGTGCCGCCCGGGGGGAGCCATTTCTGGTAGAGTGCTGAACACAGAAGAGATAGCCGCGAGCCGCGATATTGCTATTTGTTAAGCTCGTGTAAGTTTTAAGGGCTCCCCTGCGTATTAACTTATGGAACGGCTGAGACCAGGCCCGATGAGCGTGCCGGGAATGACCGATACCACGGAGGCAGTTGCCCGGGCTCGAGCAGGGGATGCCGACGCTTGGGGTGAGCTTTACCGGGATTTTGCGCCGGCGATTTTCCGTTTTTGCAGGAGGACGCTGCCGACCCGGGAAGACGCCGAAGATGCCACCATGGAGATCTTCATGAAGTTGCGGGATAAACTGAGCCAGTACGACGAGACTCGCTCCTTTTCCGCCTGGCTCTACAGGGTGGCTGCAAACCATTGTTGGGATATACTGCGCCGCCGCAAAATTCGGCAAGACAAAGAGACCGACGACGTGGAAGATGTGCCGCTGGAGCATCCGGATCCCAGCCAATTGGACCGGCTGATTGAAATGAAAACGAGCGAGGAAGTCCGCCACGCCTTGCACAAGTTGGGGGCGCGTGCTCGTATGGCCCTCGTGTTGCGCTATTACTCGGACATGAGTTATGACGAAATCGCCGATGCGCTCGGCGTGCGGCGCGCTTTTGTGGGCGTCGTGCTGCTGCGCGCACGGCATGAACTTCGGCAGGCGCTGGAAGGAAAGAGTGCGCTGGCTGCAGGAGGAACTTCGTGAGGGAACCTGGAAGCCCGGTGTCGCAGGAAGGACCGGACGGGACGATGGACCATCTGGATGAGATGACTTGCCTGCTCTATGCGGAGCGCCAACTGGATCGCGCCCGCGCGCAAACCGTCTCCGCGCACGCTCAGGAATGCGCGTCGTGCCGTACTTTGTTGCGAGCGCTTGATCGCGAATCCCGGCTTCTGACGCGCGCGCTGCTGGAGGAGGACGAACCGCTGCCGTCGCGCCTGGCGCAATTCCAAGAGCGCGCACGGCAATCTTTTGGCTGGATTTGGGGCGTGATTCTTGGGCTGGCGGCTACGGGTGTCTACGCGCTCTACACAGGATTCGTTGAACCCTGGGAGCAGCGATTGGAGCAAGCGGGATTCGGCGGCACGAGCCTTTTGAGCTTGCTTATTTTTCAAGGCGCCTTCTGGAAAGGATGGCAATCCGTGATCACACTTCTCGAGGTGCTGGCGATGCTCACTGTGGCGGGATTTGGCGTGGCTGTATTCCGGCGACGTCTGCGGCGCGGCGCGGCACTGGCGTTGGTGCTGGCGGGATTGTGCGCCGCGTTTGCCTTGCCGGCGCCGGCAGGCGCCACGGAATTTCATAAAGGCGAGACCTATGAACTCGCCAAGGATGAGACCGTGAAGAGCGACATCTTCGTTACCGGTGCGCGAGCGCGAATTGACGGTACTGTCGATGGAGACCTCTTTTTCTTCGGCCAGAGTATTGACATCAGCGGACATATCAAGGGTGACGCCATCATTTTTGCCCAGTCGGTGCGCGTAAACGGGCAAATCGACGGCAACATTCGGTCTTTTGCGAATAACCTCACCATTACGGGAACCGTGGCAAGAAATGTCCTCACCTTCAACGAAGTGGTGAACCTGGATTCCGCTGGAAAAGTGGAAGGCAGCTTGACGACGTTTGCGCAGTCGGTGGGAATCGACGGCCACCTGGGACGCGATTTAACGGCTATGGCTGGCGAGACCATCATTTCAGGGACCATCGACGGAGAAGTACGCGCCAAAGGGCGAAATATGTCGATTGCCCCCTCAGCGCATGTTTCAGGCTCTATTCGTTACGAGGGTGACAACCCGGCGAGTGTGGCTGCCGGGGCGAAACTAGCCTCGCCGGTTCAGTTTACCAAGATGCGGCACAAGTCCAGATACACCCAAGGGCATTACTACGTGTGGCGCGTTATTTGGACAGCGGCTTTCGTTTTGTTTGGGATGGTTCTGTTTTTGTTGCTCCCGAAATTCGCCGGGGAGACTGTACGTGCCGGGGAACGGTTCGGAGCACCCGTGGGGCTGGGTGTCCTCGTGTTCTTCGGAGTGCCGATCGCAGCCGTCATCGCGTGTGTAACCGTCGTGGGCATACCGCTTGGAGTTCTCACACTCGGTCTCTGGCTCCTTGCGCTCTTTTGCGCGGAGATTGTCGTGGGTACGGTGGTCGGCAACTGGATCCTCGGGAAGCCGGCCGATACCTGGGGTTTGATTGGGAGAATGGCAGCGGGTTTCGTGCTCGTGCGCATTGTCTACACCCCGCTGGCTGATCTGCACGTGATCGGGGCGCTCGTCGCTTTGGGCATCTGGATATGGGGCATGGGTTCCATCGCACTTGCGCTCTACAATCGGCTCCAACCAACGGCTTCTCAGGGCGCAATACCCGGGCCCCTGCCCCCCGTTGCGATGCCTCCACATACAACGGTCGGCGGAATCCAGCCAGCATAACCCCGCTGGTTAATGCAACCACCGCGATAAATCCACCGGTCGTGGACGCCCTCCGAGGCGCTCCGCCATTCGGGGCGGAGCTTTCTTGGACCGCCTACCCCCTACCCCGTTTTTCCGTAAGTGCGGATTCTAAAGGAGTTTAAGTGCTGTGTTTTGGAAGTGCGGATTCCAAAGGGGTTACAGGCGCGTTTTCTGTAAGTGCGGATTCTAAAGGAGTTAAGCTCCTGGGAAGGATTCGGTCATTCGCTCCCGTACTGTTCAAAATTCGACCGAAAGGACAAGAGGGGCGAACCAGGTAAAAAGGAAGAATTACGCAGCAGTACCCATTGAAAATTATAGCAGAAAGTATAGAAATGTCAATGCCAGCATTTTCCGACAGTCCAACTTACCTGAGATATTTGGAGCGAAAAGAACGGGCCGAAGCATTAGAAACGCTCCGGCCCGTGGCCTTTTGCGGAGGCGGGAAATTCCTTGGGATCAGTTAGTGCTGGCGAACCTTGGCGGCAAAAAAGGCCGGATTAAAGGTGTTTGCCGTGGTGTCAATGAAGAGGGCGCGAACGCCAACCGCCGGGGTAGAGGCCGGGGCACTCCCATTTGCGATGCCGTCGAGATTAGTCACGCCCTTGGCGCCTGGTGTGCCGATAAAGATTTCCGCGCCAAAGGTAGTAGTAGGAGCCACAAAATACGCGGGAAGGGTATTCATGAAGAAGGCGGAGGAGCTCAATGGCTGTGTGGGTGAGGCGGTAAAGCGGGACCAGCGCAGCGTAACGGTGTCCACATTGTTAGCAATCGCCGCAGTGGTACCGTTGGCGGCAGTAAACGCATTGACGTGGATAGCGACGGATTGGCCCAGCTGGAGGCCCGTCGTATCGGTGGACTGAGTGAAGTGTCCGGTGCTGCTGGGGAAACTGTTCGCTACGGGCAGGCCTTTAGTATCGACATGGAAGACCGGGCCAATTGCCAAATTCACAGTCAGTGGAGCGCCGATACTCAAGCTGCTGATCAGGGAGCCCGAGGTTGCGGGAAGGATGTCTGTGACCACGATACCAAATTGCGTCGTGTTGTTCGTGGCGATGGAGACGACCGTTCCTTCGACGGTGTCCACCACCGGGCTGGCGAGGAGCGGCTCGATTTCCTGGACCGTAAAGGTTCCGTCGGAATTAAGAATGGCATCCATGCTCGCGGCTTCATTGGCGGTGGGGAAACAGCCCGACAGCGTTGTTTGTGCGGCGCAGAGTGAACCGGTCGGGTCAGAGTCGTAATTCGTCCCGGAAGCGCTCGAGGCGGTAATGGGGGCGCGGTTCATAAGCGTGGCGGGGGTGATTGTGACCTTTGAACCGCTAACGGTGGCGAGCCCTGTGAAGTCCTCGATGAGGTCAAGCTGGCCAGAGGCAAGGTTGGAGTTTGCGCGGGGAAGCGTAAAATCGCTCACGGCAGTGGTAGTGGAGGAATTGGTAAAATTTAGGCTCAACGTGGTGCCGCTTCCAGTAAGGATATTCTCGAGATTAAGATCGATGCCGATCCCCGCGTTGCCGGTGATAGACCGCGAGGTGGTAATCGTGGAGGTAAAAGGTCCCGCGAATGTGGCGACGCAGACGGTGCCTGAGGCGCACGCCGGGCTAGTTAAAGAAACGCCATTATTATAAAAGGTAACCTCGGCGCTTGCAAACGTAATTGCGATCGAGCTATAGGTGCCCGTCGGGACTTTTGCCACTGTGCCCAGAAAGGCGGAATCGGATTGCAGCCGAACCAAGTCGAAAGAGTAGCCGTTACCGCTATTGATGTCGAAAGTAGTCGCGGTTCCCGTTGACGGAGTCAAAACGATGGAGGTAGCGACAACCTTAAAACTGAGGAGCCCCAGGTTTGGCGGCGGCGTGTCTGCGACCATGATAAAGCTCACATTGGCTGTGCTGCCCACGCTCGTGCTGCCTTTGGGTACGCCGCTGCAGGAACTCAGCACCAGGCACGCTATTAGGCTAAAGAAAACAAAGGATTTATAGGACTTCATTTGGCACCCCACGCCGCTCAGGACTCAGTTCCTCAGACCACGGAGCCCATCCCTTTTCCATGTCGTCTTTCAATGTAACCCCTGGCAACACAGAAATGGATTCAGAACTTCCCTGCGATGCCCAATGATTAAACCGCCCGTACGGCAGGAAGTAGCTGCCGTGGGAGCAAGAGCGGCGAACGGGAGCACTGCGGTGGATATGCTATCGTTACGAGTCCGCGGCAAGCGCAAAAGTCCGGTCGACGGATGCAAAAGTATCCGGATCGGGCGAACAAGGTGGGCTCTCTGGCAAGAAAAGTTGCGAAACCGGTAGGCGGTCCGACGGAGCGGAGGCGAGCCTCGACGCCGGAGGAAGTGGAAGAAGTGTTCATTGGGGAGACGCCTGAGGCGGCTGAGATCAGACAGTTCTACAGGGAAGAGGACGCTGCGCCTGCGGAGACACCTGCCAAACCTTCCATGCGGGAGGTGTTTGGGCCCGGGGGATTGCTGGAACGCTGCATGATTGGCGGGTACGAGCACCGGCGCGGGCAATTGGAAATGGCGGAGATGGTGCACGATGCGTTCGAAACGCATCATCACGCGATTTTGGAGGCAGGAACCGGAACGGGAAAGACGCTGGCGTATCTGGTGCCGGCGATTTGCAGCGGGCGGCGAGTGGTAATTTCGACGGCGACGAAATCGCTGCAAGAGCAGCTCTATCAGAAGGATATTCCCTTTTTGCAGAAACACTTTGCGCCCAATTTGAAGGTGGCGGT
>Ga0209166_10001728_pt1 | contig 17614 bp, 18 predicted proteins | sample Coa_R1_3_FD_187151 | JGI IMG/M metagenome (GOLD analysis project Ga0209166, IMG submission 187151) | Surface soil microbial communities from Centralia Pennsylvania, which are recovering from an underground coalmine fire - Coalmine... | ecosystem: Environmental > Terrestrial > Soil >... | reverse complement strand
TCACCCGCGACGCGCGCTCCGCGCCGCTTCACTGATTCTTCGGCAGGTGCTCGGTTCTTTGGGCACTCTGTGCCAGGAATGAGGGGACTGGCCCCGCGCTCGACCCTGGCTCTCGCGCTCGCAGTGCTCGCAATCGCCTTCCCGACGGCGAGCGGCACGGCAGCGCTCAGTCACGGGCCGATGCTGGGTGTCGTCCCGCACATCGGCGTGCGCGCCGCCTCCCTCGCCGCGGCCGCAACGCCCTCCGGGCCCGTCGTCTACCACGACGGCCAGGTCATGCACACCAACACGGCGTACACGATCTTCTGGTCACCGAGCGGCTACCCCATCAGCACCGTGTACGAAGGGCTCATCAACCGCTACTTCGCCGATGTCGCAGCCGCGAGCGGAACTCAGTCGAACGTGTATTCCGTGGCCACACAGTACTACGACACCTCCGCGGCGATTCAGTACACGTCGGCATTCGGCGGTTCCTACACCGACACCGACCCGTTTCCGGCGAACGGCTGCTCGCAAGCCGCCGTGTGCCTCACGGACCAGCAGCTCCAAGCGGAGATCCAGCGGGTGCTGACCGTAACGGGCTGGCATGCGAACACGAGCACGGTGTTCTTCCTGATGACACCGAACGGCGTCGGCTCGTGCTTCGACGCGTCGGGCGCCCAGTGCACGACGAACACGTACTGCGCGTACCACAGCGACTTCATCGACACGAACAACGAGCACGTGATCTATGCGAACCAGCCCTACGATGGATCGATCCCGGGCTGCGCCGGTGCCACGGGGCAGGGATTTCCGAACGATCACGACGCGGACGCGACGATCAACGCGATCAGCCACGAGCACATCGAGGCGATCACCGATCCGTTCGGCGACGGCTGGTACTCCAACGACGGCCAGGAGGACGAGGTAGCCGACCTGTGCGTCGGGGAGTTCGGCACAGCACAAGGCACGGTCAACGGGCAGCCGTACAACCAGGTGATCAACGGCCACGACTACTCGCTCCAGCTCGAGTACAGCAACGACAACGCCGGCTGCGTCTCGAGCTACACGCCGACGAACGCACCGGTCGAGGTCGCCGAACCGGTGTTGCGCGGAGCCGCCGGTGTGGGCCTCCCCGTTGCGACCTCGACCGGCGCCTGGATGCACGCTCCGAGCGGGTACGCGTACGACTGGCTGCGCTGCAGCGCCGCAGGCACCGGCTGCTCGGCAATCGCAGGCGCCAACTCGTCCACCTACCTCGCGGTGAAGGCGGATGCCGGCCACACACTCGATGCTCGGGTCGTGGCCACGAACGCCGCCGGCGCAACGACGGCGTTCTCCGCGCACAGCGGCGTCGTGGTCGGCGTTCCAGCGGCGAGGAAGGCACCGCGCGTGTCCGGACGCGCGCGCGTCGGACGGAGGCTCTCGGCGAGCAGGGGCGCGTGGAGCGACGCGCCCGCCGGCTACCGCTACCAGTGGCTCCGGTGCAACGCGCACGGCGGGTCGTGCGTCCGGATCGGCGGCGCGACGCATCCGAAGTACCGGCTCACGAAGCGCGATGCGCGACACCGACTGCGCGTCCGCGTCACGGCGAGCAACGTCGCCGGTCGCGGAACCGCGACGTCCCGCACGACGGCGCGCGTAGCGGCCTAGTCCGACAGGGCACGCGCGATCCGCGCGCACCCGTCCGCCGTTCCGGCGGCGACGACGCGCGAGCGCGACTCGAGGTCGAGCGGAGCGAGGCCGAACGGCTCCTCGACGTCGAACAGATCCACCGCGAGTCCGACCTCGCGGCAGAGGAGCTGCCCCGCCGCGATGTCCACGGAGCGCGCCGGCTTGAGCGAGCACACGGCGTCGACACGGCCCGCGGCGAGGTGGCAGAACGAAAGCGCGAGAGAACCCATGATCCGGAGCCGATGCGCGAGATCGGCGACCTTCGGCGCATCGCGCGCAACGAAGGACGTCAGGGTGGCCTCGAAGGAGAGGATCTCGATCTCGTCCTTCGGCCGCACGGCGCCCAGCGGCTCGCCGTCCAGCCAGGCGCCCTCACCGCGCTGCGCCGTCCACTCCTCACGGGAGCCGAAATCGTGGACGAAGCCGAACAGGACGTCGTCCATCGTCTCGCCTTCCGCGACGGCGATCGAGAGCGCGAAGAACGGGATGCCCCGTTTCGCGTTGAGCGAGCCGTCGATCGGATCGATCACGAGGAGTGGTCGTGCCTCCGCGCCGAGCCGGCCGACCTCCTCCGAGACGATCGCGCCTGCGGCCCCGCGAACCCGCGCAAGGATCGCCTCTTCCGCGGCCCGGTCGATCGCCGTCGTGTCGTCGCCGCCGAGCCCCGCCCCGACGACCGGCTCGCGCTCGGCTCGCGTGGGCAGCCGCTCGAGCACGGCATCGACGTCCGCAACCGCCGCGCGGCACAGTTCCAGCCAGTCAGTCAAGCGGCAGCAGCAACAGGCCGGAGGTCAGTTTTGGATAGAAGAACGTGCTCTTCTGCGGCATCACATCGCCGCGGCGCGCGACCGCCCAGACGTCCTCGATCGGCGTCGGGCGCAGGAGAAAAGCTGCTTCGGCGTCGCCCCGGTCCACCGCCGCGACCGCCTCCTCACGGCTGGGCGTGTACGTGACGCCGCTCGGCGAGGCGCGCTCGACGACCTCGGGATCCGGCCCGTCGGTCGCGAGCAGCTCGTAGCGACCGGCGCGGTAGAGCACCGGGCCGGGGAGCCCGTTGCCAGGAGGATCGATCGGCGTCCCGGACGCCGTGCCGGCGCTCTCCGCGATCCGGTGCGTGGGGAAGATCGTCAGCCCCGCCTGACCGGTGGGGACGATCGCGGCCAGTAGCCAGGCAGAAGCCTCGGTGCCGTCCTCCTCGTGAAACGAGAGCGCGGTCTCGTAGCGGTGATGGCCGTCGGCGATCAGCAGTTGCGCGTCGGCGAGCTCCGCCGCGAGAGCGTCGCTGAACTTTGGGTCGAGCCGCCAGAGGCTTTCGCCTCCGCTCCGCAGGTCGGGCTCGCCCAGGCCGTCGACGTCGATCGTCCCGTCCCAGAGGAAGAAGAGCGGCTCGAGCTGGGTGCGCGTCGCGCGCAACAGACGCAGCCGGCCTTCCTTCGGGCCGGCATGCGTTCGCTCGTGCGGCAGGACGACGCGCTCGGCGTACGGCTCGAGCCGCAGCGCCGCGACGAATCCCTCGCGCCGTCGCGCGACGCCGTCGGGGCCGACGTACTCCTGCGACAGCCACCAGCACGCCGGCTCGGGGTCGCGGACCAGGACTGCGCGCTCCTGCCACTCCGCGAGCTCTGCAGCCGCCGCGTCCTCGGAGTCGGGCAGCGTCAGGTGGACGACGTTGTACCGGCTCCGTCCGCGGAGCTCTGCTCGCTCGGCCGGTCCGATGACGTCGTACGGCGGCGCGACGAGCGAGTCGAGCGGCCCCGCGGCAGCCGTGTCGTAACGGAGCGCGCGGAACGGCCGTACGACTGCCACGGCACTGACCGTACCAACCGCACGGCCTCGCCACCGCCACGTCTGCTCGCGCGCGCGACGACGGGCGAGCCTTCGACCCAGGCGCGACGGGCGAGCCGGAACAGATCAGCCGTGAGAGCAGCGGAGATTCCGACGCCGACGACGAGGACACGACGCAGTGCCCGAGCTCCCCAGCGGAGCCGCAGGCTCAGGTCGCGCTTCCGATCGGGCATGAAGCGGCGCCCATGACCGACCACCAAGACCTGCTCGGAAGGCACGACCGCGATCACGGCCGAGGCCGGCACGCGGCGCACCCGGCGTCTGCTCGTCCGCACCTCCAGCAGCGAGGGGTCGTACGGATCGTCGTCCGCGAGGACGCGCTCGACCGTCCCGCGGCCGCCACCAGTGATCGAGAAGCCGACACAGTTGGCGAGCCAGTAGCGGGTGACGGGGCTGGGCGCGGCGAACCGCCGGCTCCGGCGAGATGCAACCGCCATCAAGCCCCGGTACCCCGTAACCCGGCCATGCGAAACTTCGTCCATGACGACGATCGCGGAGCTGGAGGAAAACCGCACCGTCGAGGGCGTCTACGCGGTCGCACGCAAGGAGCGGCTGCGAACGCGGAACGGCTCGACCTATCTCGCACTCGAGCTCGTCGATCCGAGCGGCCGGATCGGCGCGAGGATCTGGAACGACGTCGAGCTGCTCGACGGACGGTTCGAGACTGGCGACGCGATTCGCGTGCTCGGTCGCGTCGAGCGGTTCCGAAACGAGCTGCAGGTCGAGGTGCGGACGCTCGAGCCCGCGGAGGACGTCGACCCCGCGGGGCTCACCCCGGGCCTCCGCCGCGACGCAGACGAGCTCGAGGGCTTCCTCGAGTTCCTCGTCGCCGAGGTGCACGATGACGCGCTGCGGAACGTCATCGCGCGGGCGCTCACAGCCGCGCCACTCCGCGAGTACCCGGCAACGCCCGACGGCCACCACTCGTACGCCGGAGGGCTTCTCGAGCACACCGTCGGGGTCGCGACACTCTGCCGCGAGCTGATCCAGATTCATCCGCGGCTCCGCGGCGACCTGCTCATCGCCGCCGCGCTCGTCCACGACGTCGGCCGGACGCGAGAGCTCGGCCGTCCGCCGGTCTTCGCGCCGACCGCGGAGGGCCGTCTGCTCGGACACGTCCACCTCGGGCTCCGGCTGCTCGAAGAGCTCGGCGCGCCCGCGGAGCTGCTGCACGCGGTCGCCTGCCACCACGACGCCCGCGCCGCCCGCACAGCCGAAGCGGCGGTCCTCTACCACGCGAACCAGCTCGACGCGGTCGCCGCGACCCGCCCCGTGCCGGATTGATCGGCGTCGTACTCGCGCTCGCCGCGAGCCTTTCGTGGGGCATCGCCGACTTCGGCGGCGGGATCGGCGCACGACGCGCGCACGTGGTCTGGGTGCTCGTCATCTCGCAGGCGGCTGGTCTCGCGCTGGTCGGCACGCTCGCGCTCGCGACGCTGCCGCAACCACCGTCCGGCCGCGAGCTGGCGTGGGGAGCATTCGGCGGCGTCATGGGCGCCGTCGGCCTCGGCTGCTTCTACCGCGCACTCGCCGTGGGGACGATGGGCATCGTCGGGCCGATCTCGGCGACCGGCGCGGTCGTTCCCATCGCCTACGGCCTTGTCCGTGGCGAGCATCCCTCGGTCCTGCAGGGAGTCGGGATCGTGGTCGCGATCGGCGGCGTGATCGCAGCGTCGCTGGAGCCGCTACCCGAAGGGGAGGGTCGCAAGCTCGCAACCGGCGTCGGGCTCTCGCTCCTCGCCGCTCTCGGCTTCGGATCGTCCATCCTCGGCCTGAACCGGGTCTCACAGGCCGGAGTCGTGTGGGGAACGCTGACGCTGCGGCTCACCGTGATCCCGCTGGTGCTGCTCGCGGCGCTCCTCGTCCGTCCGTCGCTCGCCCGAGTACGCCCGACCTTGCCGATCCTCATCGTGGCGGGCCTCTTCGACACCGGCGCGAACCTGCTCTACGGCGCGTCCGCGAGGCACGGGCTGATCAGCGTGGTGTCGGTGCTCGGGTCGCTGTACCCGGTCGTGCTCGTGGTGCTCGCGCGCTTCGTGCTGGCGGAGCGGATCGCCCGCCCTCAGCTGGCCGGTGTCGCCGTCGCGCTCGCCGGCGTCGCGCTCATATCCGCAGGCTAGAGACCTTCTCCTCGATCACGGCACGTAGCTCTCGCACCTCTTCGAGGCATAGGCCGGCCGGATCGGGGAGGTTCCAGTCGACGTACTCCTTGCCGGGAACGACGGGGCACGCATCGCCGCAGCCCATCGTGACGACGAGGTCCGCCCACTCGACGTCCGCACGCTCGAGCCCCTTCGGCTTCCGGCCGGAGATGTCGATCCCTATCTCTTCGAGCGCTTCGACGACGGCACCGTGAATCTCGGCGACAGGTCGCGACCCGGCCGAGCGCGCCTCACCGCCCCGTCGCTCGTAGAGAGCCTGGGCGATCTGCGACCGCCCCGCGTTCTCGATGCAGACGAAGAGCGCCTTCATCCGCCGAGCGCATGTCGGAGCCCGCTCACCGTGTCGGGCACGAGCCGGTAGTAAGCCCAGGTCCCGCGGCGGCTCGACTCGACGAGCCCCGCGTCGCGCAGCACCTTGAGGTGGTGGGAGATCGTGGGCTGGGACAGGTCGAACGCCGCGTTGAGATCGCACACGCAGCACTCCTCGACCGAGGCCAAGCGGTTCACAATCGCGACCCGCGTCGGATCGGAGAGTGCGCGAAAGCGGGCGGCGAGGGTTTCGCTTGCCACCGGGTCGAGCGGCTCGACGCCGGGACCGCAGCAGAGGATGGGCAGTGTCTTCATCGAACTCCCTCAATATACTGCATCGATGTCAGTCGATGAAAGGAGGACGCACAATGAGCGGCAAGTGCTGCGAAGGCTGCTGCGGCGGCACCGGCTGCTGCTGAGCGGCGCATGCCGGCGGGGCGTACGACCCGCCGGCTCCAGCCGAGACGCCAGTGGTCGCTCCGGTACGTCCAGTGCCCTTCGGCCGTGCGAAAAGCGGGCAGGCCAGGGACGCAGGGAGGCCGCGTACCCGAAGGTACGCGGCCGACCGAGGACGCCGGCATGCGACGCCTTGCAGCCGGACAAAGGGTGCTGCTTGCCGGAGTGACCACTAGACGTTGAATCGCACGTTGAGGACGTCACCATCCTCGACGACGTACGTCTTGCCCTCGAGTCGCTGCTTGCCGGCCCGCGCGGCCTCGGCATGACTGCCGGCGGCGACGAGATCGTCCCAGCGCACGACCTCGCAGCGGATGAAGCCGCGCGCGATGTCGGAGTGGACCGTCTCCGCCGCATCGATCGCCGTCTCACCGCGCCCGAGCGTCCACGCCCGCGTCTCCTTCTCGCCGGCGGTGAAGAACGTGATCAGGTCGAGCGTCTCAGCCAACCGGCGCACGACTTCGCCGAGAGCAGACTCGCCGGCGCCGCGAAACTCGGCGGCCTCGTCTGGCGAGAGGTCTGCGAGCTCCGCCTCGAGGTGAAGGTCGACGCCGCCGTCGCCCCCGTTGACGACCTCGAGCAGCGGCTTCGTCGTCAGGGGATCGAGCTCGGGCGGCAGCTCGCCCTCCCACTCCGCGAGCGTCCGTCCCGCGTCGAGATGCGCGAGCAGGCGCTCGAGATCGGCCGCCTCGGCCCTGAGACGAGCGTCTCCGGACTTCGCCTGTTTCGCGACCCGCTCCAACCGGCGCTCGACGTGATCGCGATCGGCGACGAGCAGCTCCAGCTTCAGCGTCTCGAGATCGTCGGCGGGAACGCGGGTCCCGGAGAAGCCATCGAGGACGACAAGGAGCGCGTCGACCTGCCGCAGGTTGCCGAGGAGCTGCGGCCCGGTTCCGGGCACGTCGACGACGCGCACCGCCGCGGATGTGACCTTGCGCGCGCCGACGGTCTCGGCCAGCCGGTCGAGCCGCTCGTCCGGGATCTGCGCCATCCCGACGTGCTCCTTCCCGGAGCCGTGCGTCTCGGCGCGAGTCAGCGCGCGGAAGAGCGTCGTCTTCCCCGAGCTCGGCAGACCAACGATTCCCACCTCCAACGCCACGCGCGGAGGCTAGCGGGGACTAGGCGACTCCCTGCTGCTGTATCTGCTTCTGCAGTGAGACGAGCGCGCGGTGCTGGAGCGACTTGATCGCTCCCTCCGTCTTGTCGAGGATCGCCGCGACCTCGGCGTTCGGGAGATTGAAGACGAACTTCAGCGTCAGGACCTGCTGCTGCTCGGGCGAGAGCCGGTCGATGAGCTTCAGCATCGACTCTCGGCCGATCGTCTGCATCGCCTCGAGCTCCGCGGACGGCTCGGCGTCGCCGACCGGCTCCGGGACCTCCTCCTCGGGCTGCCAGCGGCGACGCGCGCGGAAGTGATCCATCGCGAGGTTGTGAGCGATCCGAAAGAGCCACGCCGAGAACGGGGCCGACTGCCACCTGAAGCTGCCGATCTTCTCCAGCATCTTGAGGAACGTCTGCGTCGTCAGGTCTTCGGCGTCGTGCCGGTTGCCGACGCTGACGTGGAGGTAGCTGTAGATCCGGTCGAAATGGATGAGGTACAGCTCCTCGAGCGCGTCGCGATCACCTTGCTGGCCGCGGGCAACGAGCTCGCGGACGTGCTCGGTGGACTCGCGCGCACGCGCCCCTTCGGCTGGAGAAGTCATCCCCTCTTCGTTTCCCCGAGACGCCACCGGAGCTAACGCATCAAGCGGTGCGTTTCGTCAACCGGAGGAGAAACCGACGCGACCGGCGCGCACGACCCGCTTGTAGTACGCGACGTTTCCGATGACCACGTGAAGCGGACCATCCTCGGTTTCGAGCACGACGACCGGCCGGCCTGCTCCGGTCGAGTTGAGCGCCGCTTCGAGCTCGTCGGCCGACCGCGCTTCGACGAAGCTGCCGACGATCTGGCCGCCTTTGAAGCCGACCTCGATCCGAACACGATCGTCAGACACCTGCGCACACCACCTCGGAAAGGACGCCGTGCACGGAGTCCGGATGGACGAAGGCGACCTCGAGACCGAACATGCCGCGCCGCGGCGTCTCGTCGATCAGCTCTGCGCCCGCCTCGGAGAGGTGCGCGAGCGCCGCGCCGATGTCGTCCACCTCGTATGCGACATGGTGCATCCCGGGACCGCGCTTCGCGAGGAAGCGGCCGACCGGCGTGTCCTCGTCGAGCGCGCCGAGCAGCTCGAGCCGGCTCTCGCCCACCCGGATGGACGCGGCCTCCACTCCTTGTTCCTCGACCCGCGAGCGGTGCTCGAGCATCGCTCCGAACAGCCGCTCGTACGTGTCGAGCGCGCCGTCGAGATCCTCGACCGCGAGACCGACGTGATGCACCGAGCGAGGCGTTTCCACCGTCCGATCGTAATGAAAGACTCGCGACGCCGATGCGGGCCCCGTCTCTCATCCTCGTCCTCGCGGCCGTTGCCCTTCTCGCCGGCTGCGGCGGCGGGGGCAGGTCGGCGAAGGCGAACGGAGAGGCCTCGAAGTCGCCCGGGAAGGTCCTGGCCGACGCCAAGGCCGCGGTGTCGAGTGCCAGCTCCGTTCACGTCTCCGGAAGCATCCACTACGGGGGCAACCCGATCACGCTCGACATCTCCATGGCCACCGGCAAGGGCGCCACGGGGTCGATGACGACCAGCGGGTTCGCGTTCGACCTCGTTCAGATCGGCAATATCGCGTACATCAAGGGGAGCGACCAGTTCTACAAGCACTTCGCGGGGCCGGCGGCGTCGCTCCTCCACGGCAAATGGCTCAAGACGCCGACCACGAGCGGACGCTTCGCCTCCCTTGCTGCACTGACCAACATCGGCGTGCTCTTCGGACAGGTCGCCTCCCACCATGGAAAACTCGCCAACGACGGCGCGAAGACCTACAAAGGGCAGCAGGTCGTCGAGATTCGCGACACGTCGGACAACAGCAAGCTGTACGTCGCAGCGACCGGGAAGGCCTACCCGGTGGCGCTCGTCGGCGGAAAGAAGAGCGAATCCGGGACGATCGCCTTCAGCGATTGGAACAAGTCCGTGTCGCTCAGCGCGCCCAAAGGCGCCCTGGACATCTCGAAGCTCGGCGGCTAGGGCAGGCTAGAGCGCGGGGTCGGGATCGCTGGCCACGATCCGCGGCACGCCGACGCTCTCCGACGCGCGTGACTCGGGCTCGACGTCGGTAACCAGCTCGAGCAGCTCGTCGCGCACCAGCGTCTCCTTCTCGAGGAGCGCGGCGGCGATGCGATCGAGCGAGGAGCGGTGCTTGCGCAGCAGCCGCACCGCCTCCTCGTAGGCGCCGTCCGTCAGATGCGCCTGCTCCTCGTCCCGCACGCGCTTCGTCGCTTCCGACAGCGCGTAGTTGTCGGCGCGGAGCGTCCGCGACGAGACCGTGTCGGCCATGCCCCACTCGAACACCATGGAACGGGCGATCTCGGTCACCTTCTCGAGGTCGTTGGCGGCGCCGTTGGTGACGCGGCCGAAGACGACCTCCTCGGCGGCACGCCCGGCGAGCGCCACGATCATCCGGTCGACGAGCTCTTCCTTCGTATGGAGGTAGCGATCCTCCTCCGGAAGGTAGAACGCATAGCCGAGCGCGTTGCCGCGCGAGACGATCGTGACCTTCTGCAACTCCATCACGGCGCCCATCAGGTGCGCCATCAGAGCGTGGCCGCCCTCGTGGTAGGCGAGGATGCGCCGCTCCTTCTCCGTCAGAACCTTGCGCTGCTGCAGGCCGGCGACCACGCGCTCGAGCGCCCAGTCGAAGTCGGCCTGGCCGATCGACGCGTCGCCGCGGCGTCCGGCCTTGATCGCCGCCTCGTTGCAGACGTTGGCGAGCTCGGCTCCGGTCAGCCCGGAAGTCTGCCGCGCAACGGTCCCGAGGTCGACGTCGTCGAGGTTGAGCGGCTTGCCGCGCGTGTGCACGCGGAGGATCGCCTCACGGCCGGCGAGGTCCGGCGGCGGCACCAGCATCTGACGGTCGAAGCGTCCGGGGCGCAGCAGGGCCGGATCGAGATCCTGGATCCGGTTCGAGGCGCCCATCACGACAACCTGCTCGGCTCCCGCGAACCCGTCGAGCTCGACCAGCAGCTGGTTCAGCGTCTGATCCTGCTCGCGGTTGAAGCCGTGGCCGGTGCGCTGCGCGCCGACAGCGTCCAGCTCGTCGATGAACACGATCGCCGGCGCGTTCTTGCGCGCCTCGTTGAAGAGGCGGCGAATGCGGGCGGCGCCGAGACCCGCGAACATCTCGACGAACGACGAGGCCGACGCGCTGTAGAAGTTCGCGCCCGACTCGTGCGCGACAGCCTTGGCGAGGAGCGTCTTGCCGGTGCCGGGTGGACCGTAGAGCAGAATCCCTTTCGGCACTTTCGCGCCGAGCCGCTGAAAGCGCTTCGGGTCCTGCATGAACTCGACGACTTCCATGAGCTCGTGCCTGACCTCCTCGACGCCCGCGACGTCCTCCCAGCTCGTCTGCGACTTCGCGCCGTGCGTCATGTTCGCCGGCTTGACGCGCGGCATCATCCCGACGGTCTTCCAGAGCAGCCAGGCCATCAGGATCAGCAGCAGGAACAACGCCAGGGGGAGCCACGTCGTGGCGAAGTCATTGATGGCGTGGAACCAGTGGCTCACCATCTAGTGGTTGCTCCGGTACGTCCAGTGCCCTTTGGCCGTGCGAAAAGCGAGCAGGCCAAGGACGCAGGAAGCCGGCATGCCACGCTTCGCAGCCGGACAAAGGATGCTGCTACTTCCCGGAGTGACCACTAGCGTCTCATCGGCAGCGTCCAACCCATTCCTTAGCGGAGCGATGCACTCGCCTCTTTGGCGGTGGTGAAGCCGACCCCTGCCTCGCGCCACGCGGCCAGGCAGGAGGCGACACGCGACTCGTCCACGCCGCGGGCCGCATCCTCGACGAACGTGACCCGACGGCCCCGCCGCAGAAGCGCACGAACGGTCGCGTCGCCGCAGATGTCGGTCGCGACGCCGAAGAGAAGGATCTCGTCGGGAGCAAGCGCGTCGAGCATCGTCTCGGCGTTGGGGTTCGTGAACGGGTCGTAGTGCTTCTTCGGGATGAGGATCTCGCGCCTCCCCTCGAGTCGGCGACGCAGGATCGCGGCCGGCACGGGGACGAGCGGCAGCGGCAGCGGGTCGAGCTGCCTCGTCTCGGCGATCTTCTCGGCGCCGGGCGTTCCGCGAAGGCAGTGTGGCGACCACGTACTCTCGAAGTCGGGCTGTTCGGAGATCTCCGGATCGCTGAGCTCGTGGTCGTCGGCCGACGCGACGTGCACGACGCCGGCGGCACGCGCGGCCGCCACGAGCTGCGCCATCGCAGGCTTCGTCTCCTCCGCGCCGGGGACGTGAAGCTTCCCGCCAGGCTCGATGAAGTCGGCCTGCGTGTCGACGTCCCAGAGGATCGTCCCGCTCATCGCAGGGTCCGAACCGCGGGCTCGAGCCGCTGCCTCGTCGTCAGCACACCCGCAAAGAGGTCGCCATGCCTCCGGATCCGCTCGCGCACGACGTCCATCGTGAACGACGTCGCGTCGAGGGTGTCGTCGACCTCGTCCCAGCGCAGCGGCGTCGAGACGGGAGCACCCGCCCGGGGCCGTACCGAGTAGACCGAGGCGATCGTCTTTCCCTCTCCGTTCTGGTTCGCATCGATGAGCACGCCGCGCCGCTTCGCCTTCGACCACTCCGTCGTGACAAGCCCGCGATTCGTACGCGCGAGCGCCCCGGCCACGATCTCGCAGAACTCCCGCGTATCCGCGTACCCGTAACGCCGCTCGACCGGGACGAGCACGTGCATCCCGACGGCGCTGCTCGTCTTCGGCAAGCACACGAGCCCGAGCGCGTCGAGCGCCTGCTTCACCAGGAGCGCAACCTGCACGACCTCCGGGAAGCCGACGTCCGGAGACGGGTCGAGATCGAAGAGGACGAAGTCGGGGCGGTCGGGGCGGTCGACACGCGAATACCAGGCGTTCATGTCGATGCAGCCCATGTTGACCATCCAAAGGAGCGAGTCCTCGTCGTTCACCATCGGCGCCTCGATCCACCGCTCCTTCGGCGGACGCTCGCGCGTCGAGACCTGCACGCGAAACCGTCGAATCCAGTCCGGCATGCCTTTCGGCGCGTCCTTCTGGAAGAACGCCTTGCCGAAGGCGCCATCTGGATACCGGCGCATGGTGAACGGCCGGTCTCGGAGGTGCGGGACGAGCACGCTCGCGACCGCTTCGTAGTAGTCGAGCAGGTCCCCTTTCGTGATCCCCTCGTCCTCCCAGAAGACCTTGCCGAGGTTGGAAGGCTTCACCTTCCCCTCCTTCGCGGCAACCGGTCGCTCGCGGCGCACGTCCACCGCGGGCTTGTCGTCGCGGAGACCCTGAAACGAGGGCGCTCGCAGGTGGCCATCGTGCGTCCACTCCGCGAACTCGACCTCGCAGACGAGCTCGGGCGCGACCCAGACGACGTCGCCCTTCCGCACCTTCGCCATCTTCGGGACCACAGGGAACGGCGACTCGACCCGTCGCAACGGCTCGAGCTTCGCGAGCAGATCGACGATGACGCGCTCCCCGAAGCCGGTGCCGACGTTCCCGACCCACTCCCACCGCCCGCCGCGGTGAACGCCGAGCACGAGTGCGCCGAAGCTCCCGCTGCGACGGCCTTGCCCTTTCGTGTAGCCGCAGATCACGAACTCCTGCCGGCCGTGCGTCTTGATCTTCAGCCAGTCGCGGCCACGTCCCCCAGCCTGGTAGCGGGAAGCGACGCGCTTCGCCATCACGCCCTCGAGCTGCAGCTCCCGCGCCGCCTCGAGTAGCGCCTCCCCGTCCTCGAAGGCGCCGGAGATCTGGACGACCGGGTTCCGCGCGAGGAGCGTTTCCAGCCGGGCCCTCCGCTCGGTCAGCGGCAGGTCGACGAGGGATTCGCCGTCGATCTCGAGCACGTCGAACACCTCGTACGCCAGATGGGAGCTCCCCTGCTGCATCGCCGAGAAGCTCGCCTTCCCGGCAGCGTCGAGCGCGACGATCTCACCGTCGAGGACGGCGTCCGGCGTGCGCAGCGCGTTCACCAGCTCCTTCGCGACCGGCGCGAGCCGCTCCGTCAGGTCGTTGCCCCGGCGCGAGACGAGTTTCACTTGGCCGGCGCGCACGTAGCCGAGCGCCCGGTAGCCGTCCCACTTCGGCTCGAACTGCCAGCCCTCGCCGCGAGGCAACTCCTCCGTCAGCGTCGCGAGCATCGGCTTGTAGACACGCTGGTTCGCCGACGCTGCACTCTTCTCGTCCCGCTTGCGGAGAATGAGCCAGTTCTTCTCCTGGCCGGAGAGATGCGCCGGCACGAGCGTCCACGTTCCCTCGAGTCGCGTGCCGTGCAGGCGCACCGTGAGCCCGCCGTCCCTCTTCTCCTCGACCAGCTCGTACGTGCCGTGATCCCAGATCTCGACGGTGCCGGCGCCGTAGTTTCCGCGAGGAATCTCGCCCTCGAAAGCGCCGTACTCGAGCGGATGATCCTCGACGTGGACCGCAAGATGCTGCTGGCCGGGCTCGAGCGGCACGCCTTTCGGAACCGCCCACGACACCAGAACGCCATCGCGCTCGAGTCGGAAGTCGTAGTGGAGCCGCCGTGCATCGTGCCGTTGTACGACGAAGATCGGCTTCTTCGCCTTGCCGCGCGCCGATCCGAACGGCTCCGGGGTCCGTTTTCGGTCGCGTTTGCGCTCGTATTCGCCCAGCTTCTTCGGCACTGTTTACCGGCCTCGAGTCATACGTCTACCGTTCACACAACGCATACATGGCGGGGATAAGCCTGTGGACGCTGTGGACAGTGCCGACCGATGAGCCGCCGAAATCTGGGTAAAGCTGCCTCAAGTTACTCAGGCGAAGACGCCGAGCGAGCGGAAGCGCGCCCGGCGGCGGCGGCGAAGGTCGTCGCCGGGAACGTCCTGCAACTCCGCGAGCGACGACCGCAACGCCTGCCCGAGCATCCGAGCGGCGAGGTCGTGATCGATCTGCGCTCCACCGACCGGCTCCGACACGATCTCGTCGATCACGCCGAGCTCGAGGCAATGGACCGCGTCGGGGCGGAACGCCGCGGCCGCCTTCTTCGCCTGGCCCGCATCGCGCCAGAGGATCGCCGCGCAACCCTCCGGCGAGATGACCGAGTAGATCGCGTTCTCCTGCATGAGCACCCGATCGGCGAGCGCGATCGCTATCGCGCCGCCCGAGCCGCCCTCCCCGATCACGCAGGCCACCGTCGGCACGGTGAGCCGCGCCATCGTCGCCTGCGACCGGGCGATCGCAGCACCCTGGCCGTGCTGCTCGGCGACGACTCCCGGATACGCACCCGGTGTGTCGACGAGCGACACGACAGGGAACCCGTGCCGGTCGGCGAGCTCCATCGCATGCCGCGCCTTGCGGTACCCCTCGGGGTTCGGCATTCCGAACCGGCGACTGACACGGTCGTGGATGTCGCGCCCCTTTTGCTGGCCGACGAGGACGACCGTGCGGCCGTCGAGCTTGCCGAAGCCGGCGACCATGGCACCATCGTCGCCGAGCGCACGATCGCCACGCAGCTCGAACCAGTCGTCGAGGAGACGCTCCACGTAGTCGAGCGTGTACGGACGGTCTTCGTGTCGGGCGAGCTCGACCTTGCGCCAGATCTCCTCGTCGGTCGCCTCCTCGCCGATTCGCTCGATCTGCTTCTGAAGGCGGGCGAGCTCACCCGAGAGCCGCGCCCCGCCGATCAGCGGAAGGTTCTTCAGGCGGCCGAGGCGCTCCCTCAAACGCAGCTCGTGCTCACTCGGGGGCATTGAACAACCTCAAGAGACGAGCGAGGGTCGGGCGCAGCTCCGGCCTCGGCACGATCGCGTCGATCTGGCCGTAGCGGAGGTTCTGCTCGGCGCGGCCGAAGTCGTCCGGCAGCTTCTCGCGGGTGATCTCCTGCACGACCCGCGGGCCGGCGAAGGACATGAGCGCGTTCGGCTCGGCGAGGAGCACGTCCCCGAGTGTGGAGAAGCTCGCGAGCACGCCGCCCGTCGTCGGATGCGCCATCACGCAGAGAAACGCCTGGCCCGAATCGCGGAGATCCTCCACCGCAGCAACGGTCTTCGGCAGCTGCATGAGCGCCAGGATGCCCTCCTGCATGCGCGCGCCGCCCGAGCTCGTGACGGCCACGACGGGCATACCGGTCTCGGCGGCGGCGTCGCACGCGCGGGAGAACTTCTCGCCGACGACGCTGCCCATCGAGCCGCCCATGAAGGCGAAGTCCATGATCGCGAGCTCGCAGTGCCGCCCCTCGATCGACGCCCGGCCGATCACCATTGCGTCGGCGAGGCCGGTCTCCATCTCGGCCGCGGCCAAGCGCTCCGTATACGGGCGGAGATCGAAGAAGTGGAGCGGATCCTCGGAGTGGAGCTCCGTTGCCTCCTCCGAGAAGGAGCCGGGGTCGGCGAGGGAGGCGATCCTGGCCCGCGCCGGCATCGGAAAGTGGTGCGCGCACTGCTCGCACACCCAGAGGCTGCGCTCGAGCTCGTCGTCGCGGTAGTGCGAGTGACAGCTGGGGCAGGTGTTCGGGTGACTCGGCGGGGGACTTGGCTGGTCGTTTGTCTCGACCGAGAAGTCGATCTTGGCCACGTTGCCAGCTTAGACCGCGCGCCGCTGAAGGAGGTTGCGAAGCTGTCAGTAGCCGAGCGCCGCAGTGAGGCGGTGGAGCTTCTCGACGTTCGCCGGATCGGGTGCGAGACCCGTGAGCCCTGCACCGACGAGCTTGCCGCTCTCCCGCACCTCGCCGAGCAGCTTCTCGATCTCGGCGAGCGACGGCCCGTCGGGCTCGGGCATGAAGACCGCGAGCTCGTCCGGATCCAAGACGTCGCAGTCGAGAGCGACGTAGACCGACTCGGCGCGATCGAGCAGGACACCCGGCTCGTCGCCGATCCCGTGCGCGGCGATGAACTCCTCTTCGGGCAGATCGAGGTTGCGCGCGCCCCAGAGGACGACCTCGGTCGCGTTGACCGTGCCCCTGTCGAGCAGCATGCGAAGTGGCATCCCCCACTCGTTGCCCGTTGGCGACGTCTCGGGGGTGTTCAGGTCCCCGTGGGCGTCGAGCCAGAGAACGCCGACGTGGCCGTAACGGGCCGCGAGCCCTTCGACCGCTCCGACGTGCGAGCAGCAGCAGCCACCCAGAACGAGCGGCCGCACCGGCAGGTCCGAGGCAACTGCCAGCGTCTGCATCGCGAGCGTCTCCTCCTCGACCACGGCGGCTTCCGGATAGTCGAGCTGAAGTGAGGCCGCCTCGACCATCGCCTCGCCACCGTCGCCCCAGGCGCGCGGCACGCGCACGAGGCCCGCGGCGAACGTGCGACCGCAGGAGTGGCACTCGTAGCCCTTGCCCAGGGCGACGGCCGTCAGCGTACGGCAGCTCGGACATTTGGCGCGAAGCAGGCTCACGCGAGAACCTTCTCCCAGACGACCATCTCCTGCTCCGGGTGCATGCCGACGCTGTCGTAGAGGTGCGTCGCGCCCGTTTCGTTGGAGGCGTCGACGCCCAGCGCGGCCCGCGTGTAGCCGCGGCGCTGGAACTCACGGAAGCTGTGCTGGAGCAGAGCCCGGCCGTAGCCACGCCCTCGCCAGGGACGTCGCACGCCGAGGGCGCCGACCCAGCCGGCGGGCGGGCGTGCCTCGCAGCGAGCGACTCCTGCGATCTCGGCGCCGTCCCGGATCACGAACCAGAGCGACGTGTCGAAGTTCTCGCGGCGGCGCTGCCGCTCCCACCAGGCGTCGAACGACTCCGGCTCGTGCTCCCAGTGCTCCGCGAACGACTCCTCCAGAGCGGCGTGAAACGCCTCGGCGTCCCCGTCGGTGTAGGGCTCGACAGGGACGGACGGCTCGGGTGTCTCGGTTTCGAACTCGACAGCCATCTCCCAGAAGCGGCGCGCCTCGCGGTACCCGCGACGTTCGAACAGCGCCTCGGCAGCCTGGTCGCCTGCCACAGCCCAGGTGTGGGTTCGATTCGCTCCTTCGTCGATCAGCCGCTGCTCCATCGTCTCGACGAGCATCGCGCCGAGGCCGCGGCCCCAGGCCGAAGGTCGGACGGCGCCGGCGCAGTTTCCACGCTTGCCGAAACACTGGGCGAACGCGGCCGCGACGAGCTGACCGGCCTCCTCGAAGAGCCACGTGTTGG
>Ga0209166_10001725_pt1 | contig 17639 bp, 12 predicted proteins | sample Coa_R1_3_FD_187151 | JGI IMG/M metagenome (GOLD analysis project Ga0209166, IMG submission 187151) | Surface soil microbial communities from Centralia Pennsylvania, which are recovering from an underground coalmine fire - Coalmine... | ecosystem: Environmental > Terrestrial > Soil >... | reverse complement strand
GCTTTTCTCTGGAAAGCACCTGTCACAAACTTGGCTGGTCAGAGCAGTAACATGTTACCACCTGTTACCAGGCTGTTACCCATGAAACTGGTCAGAGCCGTTCCACGGTTCCCCCCGCAACGATGATAGCCCAGACAGAGCGAGCCTTGCCTCGCCGTCGCCCTGCGTGTAGAGACAGAGCTTTGCCTCGGTCTCGCTGCCTTGCTGTCTGGTTACGAGACGATCTTCCGCTTGCTATTGAGGTAATCCACCAGCAGATATTCCCCCAGGTTATCTTTATCCGCGTAGAAGGTGCGACCATGATTGACCTGCGACAGCTGGTTCACAAAAGCAGTCATGTATATATCGTCGTACAACATAAAGGTATTAATGGTGATGCCGTCGCGCGTACAGCGCTGAGCTTCCAATAAGGTCTGCTGTTCGGCAAGAGGGCTGGGGTAGGAGAATTGCCAGCCGCCAAATTGCTCCTCATACCAGACGGTTGGGCCACCATCGGTGATCATAATGATCTGCTTGTTGACGCCACGATGCCGGGCCAGCAATTGACGCGACAGCATCAGCCCGTGAGCCATATTCGTGCCCTTCTCATTATCATAGCGACTGATTTCGATCAATTCGTCCGGTTTGTATTCGCGCGCAATAAATGAAAATCCTACGATATAAAGATTATCGCGCGGAAATTGCGAGCGAATCAAACTCTCCAGGGCTACCGCCACCTTTTTCGCCGCCTGTTGACAACCGTTGTAGATCATACTCAAGCTCATGTCGATCATCAGTACGGTTGAGGACTGCGTGGTGAATTCGGTGCGATAGACCTCAAAATCCTCTTTGGTCAGTCCCACTGGAGTGCCGGTGCCGCGCCGATGCAGGGCATTCATCAGCGTTTTTTCCAGGTCCAGCAGGAATGGGTCGCCAAATTGATAGGGTTTGCTTTCGTCGGTACGCTCTCCTCCCACTCCTCGGAAGGGGCTTACGTGCCGTCCAAAGCCATCGCGCTTCATTTTGTTGAAGATGTCCTGGAGCGCCTTCTGACCAATCTTGCGAATGCCTCTGGCGGTCAACTCCCAACGGTTGCCCTTCTTCTGGATATAGCCCGCCTCCTCCAGCATCTTCATCAGTTCTTTCATTTGCTCCAGAGATTGATACTCATCATCTCCAAGCAATTGCTTGACCTTCTCGCTATCAATTGCCTCGATATCATCCAGGCGTTTGGCCTCCTGGAACTGATCCTCCAGGCCTTCCATCTGTTGCAGACGACCCATCATGCGCATAGCTTCATTGAGCGGCATTGTCTCGTTGCCCCGGAAGGGGAAACGCGTGCGCATCTGCTCCATCGGCGAAAGGGTTTCAAGATTCTGCGCCAGTTCCATCATATCGACGCGAATGCGATCATCTCCCATGAGTTGCTCCATGAGATCCTGCAATTCTTGTCGTTGCTCTGGCGACAGGTTATCCATGATGCCCTGCATCGCGGCCATCTGCTGCTGCATCTGCTCGATCAGGTCGTCCAGCGAGTTGACGCCGGGGAAGTACTCGCCATGCTTTTGCATAAATGCATCAAAGTCTGGCTCACGTCCTTCCTGGCGGTCGCGCAGCATCTTATTCAAATCGCGGATCATCTCGCGCAATTTGGCGATATCCTCCGGGGTCATATTCTGCAACGATTGCTGCATGCCCTGGAAGAATTGCTGCATCATCTGCTGCTGCAAGCCGTCCAACAATTCCTTGAACTTCTCACGCGCCTGATCGTCCATAAAGTCATATTCGGAGAGGCCTTTGATCTGGCCAGGCACATCCTGCGGCAAACCATTCAGAAAGTCCTGTTTGCGCTTCGCAATCATCTCCAGCATTTTCTGCTTCTGCTCAGGCGAAAGGCCATCTTCCTCCCCGCTCTGCCCACCTTGCCCTGGCTGACCACCCTGAGACTGCTCCCCAGATTGGGATGATTGGCCCTGCTCCCCTTGCTGCCCACGTTGGGATTGGCTGCCCTCCTGCCCTTCCTGAGATTGCGGGTCCGGACGTGATTGCTGCCCCTCCTGACCTGGCTGATCCTGCTGAGCGTTATCCAGACGTCGCTGGATGCCTTCGCGCTCTAACTGCTTGATCTCCTCAAGCTTCTGGCGCAGGTCATCCATGACGCCGGAGGCCATGTTGTACCGATTATACTGCTCTCTGCGCGTCTCACGCATGCGCTCCATCATCTCGCGCAACCCCATCGCGCGACGACCATCCTCGCCACGAATGCCATCCTGCATCAGCCGTTTGAGCGCCTGCTGCAGATTGCCATTCTCCAGATAATCGTCAGAGAGGGCCTTGAGGACATCATCGGCATCAAGTCCTTCAATACGTTGCGTCCCATCCCAGCGTGAATACCCATAGCGATTTCTGTCAAAACGTTTGAACATCTCGCGTATCCCTTTAGTGGTGCGATTACTCATTGCAGGCCGCGTAGGAGGGCCCCTTGTGGACCTCTGACTCGCCTGTTTGCACTCCACCCCCGCAGCAGAGGCCCACAAGGGGTCCTCCTACGCGGTGAGATGGATGGAATAATCGGACTATGCGATCTCTTTAACGCCGATAGCGAACTTTCCCGCTCACTTCATCCTTATTAAGACGCCGGTTCAGGTGCAGTCCTTCGAGGATAAACTCGATAGACGATGCAATACTGGAGGGGCTACCACGCCCACCCAATTTATCAATAGCTTTGCTCAAGCCGCCAACTTTGGACAACTGGTTGACATATTCCATCGAGGACATATCATCGCCAACCTGGACGCTCAGACCACGTTCAAAGCCAGCCAGCAGTTGATCAAATTCGCGGGCATCAAAGTATTCGCTAAAGACGCTGAGAATGGCCGCGTTGACGAGCTTCTGGACCACCCGGTCCTCCTTGACGTCGCCGACTGCATCCAGTTCAATCTTGCCACAGGTCGAAGCCATGATCGCCGAAAGGTCGCTCACACGGGGCGAGACGTGTCGCTCCTTCAAACGCAGGGCGCGCCGGCTGGCATTACTCAGCACATTCTCATAGTTCGACACCGAGACGCGCACACTCACGCCCGAGCGCTGACTGATATCATTGCTGCGGCGCGCCAGATGCGTAATCTCGGCAACCACTTCCTTCATAAACGGCGGGACAAGAACATCCAGCCCCTCAGTGCTAAAGTGATTGCTCTCAGATTCCATGATCTGGATCTCATGCTCCGTCGTCTGCGGGTAGTGCGTGCGAATCTCTGAACCCACACGGTCCTTCAGAGGCGTGATAATACGACCACGATTGGTATAATCCTCAGGATTCGCGCTGGCGACAACATAGACATCCAGCGGCAGGCGAATCTTATACCCGCGAATCTGCACATCGCGCTCTTCCATAATATTCAAGAGGCCAACCTGAATGCGTTCCGCCAGATCTGGTAGCTCATTGATACAAAAGATACCACGGTTGGTGCGAGGGATCATGCCGTAGTGAATAGTCAATTCATCGGATAGATAGCGCCCTTCGGCCACACGGACCGGGTCTACCTCGCCCACCAGATCAGAAATGGTAATATCAGGCGTGGCCAGCTTCTCGCCGTAGCGTCGATCGCGTGGCAGCCAGTCGATCTCCACCTGGTCGCCCAACTCCTCTACTTTCTCGCGGCACGCCTTACAAATTGGCTCAAAAGGATTATCATTAATTTCGCAGCCCGCGATGATCGGCACAACCTCGTCTAACAGATTGGCGAGGCTGCGTGCCATACGTGTCTTCGCCTGACCACGCTCACCAAGAAAGATGATGTCCTGACCAGAGAGTATAGCATTCTCAATTTGAGGAATGACGGTATCCTCATAGCCAATGATCCCTGGGAACAATTCTTCTCCTCTACGAATCTTCTGGATGAGATTTTTGCGCAGCTCTTCCTTAACAGAAAGCACCCTATATCCACTTTCACGCAGCTCGCCGATAGTGCGTGGTCGAGTAGTTATGGTCATTCAGTTTTATGCTACCTTTCTTGGGGGTTGGCTTCGTAAGATGCATAGCCCTGGGGCGGAGGACACTAACTGCCCCTGTATACTCCTACGCGACCAAAAACAGGTGGAACCTATTTGATTCTACAGCCTCATAGAAGAAAACGCAAGTGTTCCATAGCCACCCGGGCCTTCTCTATAACATTACCAAAAGCAAAGGTCTGCTGACAACGCCACTTGCTTGTAGCGTTATTAGCAGGTCCTGGCAGCAGATCCTTCTATGCAGGCGATTGTTCCGGCAAATGCTGCGGCATATTGGTCACCACAATGCCTGGCCGGAAGAGCAGGGCCGCCTTCAACTGCAAAGCTGTCTGGTTGTGCAAAAGGTGCTCCCACCAGTGGCTCACAATAAATTCTGGCAAGAGCACAGTCAACGTGTACTCGGGATAGAGTTCATGCACTGTATCAATATAATCAAGCAGGGGACGTGAGAGCGAGCGATAGGGCGATTCGATAATCACCAGTTCAGTCTTCTCATACGCCTCGATATTATGTCGCCATCCCTTCCACGCCTCGCTCACTTTTCTGGCGTCCTCCTCGTCAACGGCAACATGTACCGCGATCACATGCGACGAGATCGAACGCGCATAGGCCAGACTCTGGATCGAAACAGTATCGAGGCCCGCGATTGGTACCACAAAGAGATGCTTAATATCCGCTGGTTTGGCGGGAATGGTTGTGGTACGCTCACGCTCAATACGCGTATAGTGGCGATGAATACCCAGGAACATCAAGACCAGCAGAGGGATCAGGATCACCACAATCCAGGCCCCTTCCAGAAACTTGGTCGAAGCAATCACTGCCGCCACCACCAGCGTGGTGATGGCCCCTGTCCCGTTAATCAGCAAACGACGCAACCAGCCCCTATCCTGCGCGCGCAAACGCCACCAATGGCGCACCATACCACTCTGCGAAAGGGTGAAGGACATAAAGACACCCACCGCATACAGATCGATCAGATGCGAGATATCACCATCAAAGACCACCAGGAGCACGCTGGCCATAATGGCTAGAAACAGGATACCGATCGAAAAGGCCAGGCGATCGCCCCGGAAGGCAAATTGATGCGGCAAGAAATTATCACGAGCCAGCAATGAGGCCAGGCGCGGAAAGTCGGAATAACTGGTATTGGCCGCTAGCGTCAGAATAAGCAATACCCCAATCTGAAACAAGGGATACACGAAACCCAGCGGCCCGGTAAACACCCTGGAGGCAATTTGAGCGATAACTGTCGTCGATGGGTCGGGTGCAATCCCATAGGTCATCGCCAGCAGGGTGATACCAATAAACAGCGTTCCCAGGATCACCGCCATCCATGTCAGGGTGGTGGCGGCATTGTGCGTCTCTGGCTTCTTAAAGGCAGGCACTCCATTCGAAATAGCCTCCACACCCGTCATCGCCGAACACCCGGATGCAAAGGCGCGCAGGATCAGGAAGATCGTCAGTGGCTCGGTCGTGGCAGGCATGGCAGCGGGCACAACGTGGAACGAGGCCATAAAAGGCAGGTGCAATACAACATACGCCTTGAAGAGTCCAACCCCGATCAACAGCAGGGCGGTGAAGATAAAGAAATAGGTGGGAATAGCAAAAACCGAGCCAGACTCGCGTACACCACGCAAATTGACCACGGTAATCAAAATCACCAGGAGTACATCAATCTCAACAATGTTTGATGTAGAGAGTAAATTAGCAGGAAAGAGCGCTGCCAGATTCTGCACACCGGAAGCCACGCTCACTGAGACGGTCAGCACATAATCAATCAGCAACGATGCGGCCGCTACCAGGCCGGGCAGCGTTCCCAGATTATCCTTTGCTACGATATATGAGCCGCCACCGTTGGGATAAGCAGGAATGGTCTGGCGGTAGGAAATGGCCACAATCGCCAGCAGGCCCACAATCGCCAGGCTGATCGGGAAAATCGTGGTCAGCGCCCCCGCTCCCGCCAGTATCAAGACTGCCAGACTGGCCTCTGTAGCATAGGCAACTGACGAGATGGCATCAGATGAGAGCACCGCCAACGCTTTGACTTTGGTGAGTCGTTCATGCACAGCCATTTCATTGGCAATCGGGGCGCCAATCAGGGTGCGTTTTATCTTGTAGATCGCTCGCCCCAGGCCACCCGGCGGGGCCGACGTTGCCTCTGTGGCCTGCAGCATTCCGGTGCCGACCCGCTTCAATGAGGTATGGCTGGGGCGCACAATGCGAATACGCTCCTGGCCCGGGAATTTGCCTTGCACCACCTCCGCACGCGCGAGCAGAGCCGGGTCATCCTCGATAAGTTCGGTATCCTTCTCACTATGGTCTGTGCTATCGTCGGCGTCTGATGTTTGATTCTCTATCTGGTCCATCTATATGCTTTCCTGGATTACACCATGTTTGACGGCAAGGCAACAAAAGAGCAGGTCTGTTGCGCAAATATCCATTTCTCTATCTCTATCGGCGAAGCCTGGTTACCTAGCAACCAGAATAGAAGCTCCAGGAGAACTATACTTGCTTTTTGCTCAAAAATATGTCAAAAAAGAGGGGGAATCTCTCAAGGGTCGCTCAAAATAATGGAGAAATCTCTCAATATGAGGGAGAGAAAAGCGGGAAATACCTAAGTTTCTCGCTTCTTTTCCCGATTGGGAGAAACGAGGTGAATATCGGCATCAGGCTTTAAGCGCAGCAGGCGGTTAATGGTCGAGCCATAGAGGAACTCTTCCCAGCCAGTACGCGAAGGCGGTCCCAGTACGATTTGCGTGACATGTCGCTGATCGGCAACTTCGGCCAGCGTCCACGCCACATCACGACTTGTGCGACGGATCACTTCCGCCCCCAGATCCTCTGCATAGAGCGCATATTCGGCTAAGCGGCGCTGCGCCTCTTTCTGATAGGTACCAGCCCCGCGACCATATTTGAGGAACGTAGATACTGTATGGGCAAAGGCAGGATAGCCCTCCAGCTCAATGTAAATAGCCAGTAGATCAGCATGCAAACCGTGCGCCAATCGCCAGGCATCGCGAATAATATCGCGGCTCTGTGGGCGGTCGTCAAAGCCCACCAGCACCCGTTCGGTCGTTGCCCATTGCGTAGTAATCTCATGGTCGGTCATATATTCTTGCAGCTGCGATTCCGCCTTGTTAGCGGTCTGCCGCAATGCAAGCTCTCGTAGAGCCGTTAGATTGCCTTCGCGGAAGAAATTATTGAGCGCGGGCTGGATACGTTCCTCTGGATAGATGTTACCATGACGCAGACGCTGGAGCAGGACACGGGGAGCAATATCGATCAGCTCAACCTCGTCCGCCTGATCCAGGATGCGATCGGGCAGCGTCTCTCGCACTCGCACCCCGGTAATACTGGCAACCAGGTCATTGAGGCTCTCAAGATGCTGCACATTCAGCGTGGTCACGACATTGATGCCAGCATCTAAAATATACAGCACATCCTGGTAGCGTTTCGCGTGCTTTGAGCCAGCCACATTGGTATGGGCCAGTTCATCGACCAGCACGACCTGGGGATGCCGCGCGATAATTGCGTCGGTATCCATCTCCTCAAGCAGGATGCCGCGGTACTCGATTTTTTTGCGCGGAATAATCTCCAGGTCGCCCACCTGCGCCTGCGTCTGAGGGCGTTTATGAGTCTCCACATAACCAATCACGACATCCGTGCCCAGCGCCTTGCGACGGCGACCCTCATTGAGCATAGCATAGGTCTTGCCCACGCCCGCGGCGGCTCCCAGATAGACGCGCAGCCGCCCACGTTTCTGGGCAGGCTGCACATCGCCAATCTCAGACGTAGAGGCGGGCGCCTCTACATCGCTATCGCGCAAATTGTAGCGTTTCAGCAGCGCCTCTGGATCAGGGCGCCCATCATCACGCAGGCGTTTCTCAGGTGGTTGTGTACTCATAACCGCGCAATACTTCGTCATCTTCAACTAACAGGATACGGGCTCCTTGCATGTGATGTCTTCTTCCTTACCTTTGGGGTAACCCTATAGCACCTTTGAACATATCTCACGGCAAACTATACTCCCTTTTTGCTCAATGGATGATAAGAAGAGAGCAATAATAGCTCAAAAATTACTCAAGATTGAGCACAAAGACACTTTCTTTCCTCCTGAAAGGTCAGCTTGTTTCATACAGATACCCACCATCGCTCCATCGAGTCACTGCTCTTTCAGAGGATGAGCACCTCAGTAAGCCTCAAAAAGAGAAGCAAAGGAGCATAAATCTGCAAAAATACGTTTGTTCCATGCTCAAAATTTCCTAAAGAAAGTATGAGAAATGCTAAAAATTTGCTCAAGAGTTGCTAGGGAGTGCTAAAAATACGCTCAAGACTTTTGGGAAAAATTTTACTTCCCCCTCATAACTATGCTACACTCTGTACAGGTATCTGAAGCCTTACAGAAGCGCTTCTTTTTTCTATATTTAGGAACCATTTTCTTTACGCAAGGAACAGCACACGCTATGGAGCAGCAATCCGTAACTGAGGAATCGTCGCCGATTGCCCACACAGATGAGCACACATCCAGCAAAGGGATGCTCGGTCCCCTTCTCTGCTGGGCAGTGGTCTTCGCCGATATCGGCACCTCGGTCTATTACACACCTGGCATTCTCTATAACAACGTCCAGGGCCTGGCTGGTTTTTTCGTCTTCTTAACGATGACCGTCTTTATCTTGCTCACCTTAAAATACGCGGAGGTGACACATCGTTTTCCTCAGGGCGGTGGCGTCGTTACTGTAGCAGCCCAGGCGCTCAACTCCTGGTTTGGGGCGCTGGGAGGTATGTTTATCCTGGTGGACTATTTCCTCACAGCTGCTATTAGCTGCCTGTCAGGCATCATCTATTTGAGCGTGGTGATCCCTGCCATCGGTCCAGCGCAACTATGGATTGCTATCGCGATGCTTGCATTATTAGGACTCCTCAACTGGGTAGGGATCAGCGAAAGCGCCAGGGTGAGCCTGGTTGGAGCCATCATAGCCTTTCTCAGCGACCTGGCAATTTTATTTACTGTTTTCACGCACATCTCCTTCTCCGAGTTCTTATCTTTGTTTCCCAGAATGTTTGCCCATCAATCACTCACCTTCCCGGCGCTCCTCGCGGGCTTTGCAGGCTCCTTCCTGGCCTTCTCGGGATTGGAGAGCATCTCGCAGCTCTCTCCTGTGATGAAACAGCCACACAAAAAAGTTGCGGGTATGGCGCTTTTCCTGGTGGTCTTAACGGTTGGCATAACCAGCCCTCTGCTTACAATGTTGTCCACTCTGCTGCTGCCACAAGCTGCCGCCAGTGACGCCCAATCAGGGCAGATCATCTCCCTGCTGGCCGGGCACTGGGGAAACATCGCTTTACAGACCGAAGTAGCGATCAGTGCTACCGCGCTCCTGATCTTCGCAAGTAATACCGCCATTATTGGCGCCTATCATGTCTTTATTGCCCTCTCCCGTATGGATTTTCTGCCGGGCTTTATTTTGCAGCGCAACAGGCTCCGTGGCACGCCTCATTACTCTATAGCACTGGCAACGGGCATTCCCATCCTCATTCTCATTCTAGTCTGGGGCAACATTAATATACTGGGAGATATGTATGCCTTCGGCCTCTTGGGCGCCTTTACGCTGACCTGTCTGGGGTTGGATATTGTGCGTGCCCGCGACTGGCGAAAAGCGCGTCAGGCTAAAAAGAAGGCCAGACTCAATGGCGAGCGGCCAGAAAGCAATAATGGACAAGTGAACGACGCGGCAGCTATTGCCCATCTTGCCGCTACCAGCGAGCAGCTATCCACGCTGGCAGCCCCTCTCCCGGCAAATTCGGCCACCCAGAATAGGCAGGTAACAGTAGAGACAGAAACCAAAGGGCTCTGGTTCAAAATCGACTTCTTCTTAGGCATCCTGACGACGCTATTGGTCGCCATCGCCTGGTGTACGAATCTGGTAGATAAACCGTTGGCAACGGCCTTTGGTGGGGCGGTAACTGCGCTGGGCATGGGGATCGCGTACTTCAATCATGTCCGCCATCAGAGAGCAGGCAAAGTACCAGTCCCGGTGGTCATCACGCACATCGAAAGGCGCGCACCAGGCTCTGTGTTGGCCATTCTGACCGCGCGCAATGGGCATAACGAGGCGGTGATCCAGGGCGCCATTAACGGAGCACAGGCCGATCAGCCGGTGATCTTCCTCTATCTGGGCGGGCGCAAGGAGCGTGAAACCGCGCCACGTATGCTGGAAATTGTTGACCCCTATCTGGAAGATACCCAGGCCAAGGAGCAATTTAGCAAAGCCGAAGGTCTCGCGATCAAGGCCCAGATTCCGTCACGCCAGTATATCTACCTTCGCGAAGATCCCGATGTCGCCAACCAGATCTGGCAATTTATTCATCCTCATGACACCGTCATTCCCGCAGAGGATCACGAAGAGTTCAAAGATATTAACCCAGACCGCATTCGCTACGAGCTAACTACCAAAGGCAAAGTAGCCCACCTGCTCAAACAACGCTGGTAAACAGAGAGGCTTGTAGCTCATCAGGTATCGTTCCCAAAACGATAGCCAACACCTGAAATCGTGTGGATAAACGTTGGATGGGCAGGATCGGGCTCAATCTTACGGCGTAATTGACCAATATACACATGTAGATAATGCGCTTCAGAGCCATAGCCGGTGCCCCATACCTGGGAGAGCAGCATCTGGCGCGTCATGATCTTTCCATTATTCTTGATCAAGGCCTTCAACAGATCATATTCGGTAGGTGTTAACTTCACATCCTGCCCATTTACCGTCACCAGACGTTGCGCGAAGTCGACCTTGAGAGGCCCGGCGGTAAAGGTGGGTTCCGTCCCGGATTGCACCTGAGCCGCATGGCGCAAGGCCACCCGCACACGGGCCAGCACCTCGTTCATGCCAAAGGGCTTGGAGACATAATCATCGGCCCCCAAATCAAGGGCCTGCACCTTCTCACGTTCGGCATCCTTCACCGACAGCACGATAATAGGTAAATTTGACTGCGCGCGCACCTGCCTGCACACCTCCAGCCCACTCATACCCGGCAAACCAAGATCGAGCAGAATCAGGTCAGGTCGATGGTGCGCAATCTCTTCCAGCGCTTCTTCACCGCTCCCTGCCGCAAAGACTTCATAGCCATGGGCAATCAAACTACGTTGCAATGCTCGCATAATCTCAACTTCGTCATCAACAACAAGGATACGAGCCCCACCTTTACTCATAGCTCTCTCCCTCCGCCTTTCCCCGCGTAGAAGATCCCCTTCTAGACCTCAGTGGACAGCCCACCCGCAAACCCATAAAGGAACTTCTACCCGATTTGTAAGTAGCCCTTACTGTACCATTCATCGACCATTTTCGGTCGTTCCATATATATTTTCCCATGTTCAAATCCATCGAAGAAGAGATTTTTACGATCAGCTCGCAAGCGACAATAATTGCGATCGTGAGACAGGCAATGTAAAGCGAAAAACGGCTCCCCCTCCTTCACGATTCTCGGCCCAGATATGCCCCCCATGCGCCTCGACTAACCCCCGACAGACGGCCAGCCCCAATCCCGTTCCCATGGTACTGGTCGCCCTGCGGGTCGTACCTATCACTCGATAGAATTTGTCAAAAATGCGCTCCAGGTCTGCTGGAGGAATGCCTGGCCCTCTATCACCGATACTGATCATGATCTCATCCGCGTGTACTTCTACCGCGATTTCAATCGGCGATGAAGCAGGCGTATATCGGACCGCATTCTCCACCAGGTTCGTCAGCACCTGATCCATCTGCAGGTAATCCAGCTGCACGGGAGGAAGATCGTCAGGAATAGCAGTCTTGATCTCTCGCCCCTGCAAGACAAACTGCATATGCCCAAGCACATCATGAATCAGTTCATCGACGGGATAGAGCTCTTTTTCAGGCTTGAGCGCCCCCCCCTCGATGCGCGACATGTCCAGCAGATTTCCGACCAGCCGATTCAGCCGATCCGCTTCACGCTCAATGGCAGTCGCGAAGCTGCGCCGCTCCTCGTCATCCCATTGTACATCTTCTTGCAACAGGCTGCTAGCTGCGGCTTTGATCGAGGAAAGGGGTGTACGCAGGTCGTGCGAGACAGAGGAGAGCAGAGCAGAGCGCAACGCATCTGTACGGCGTAACAACTCAATCTGTAAACTCTCACGGCGCAAGCGTGCACGCTCAATCACAGAGGTCGCCTGGTCAAGAAAACTCCAGAAAAAAGCCGTTTGTGGGTTGAGTCGCTCCTTCTCACTAGCTGAACTTCTTTCAACGCTTAAGTGCCGTGCATCTCCCTCTATCAGCAAACGCACGACCCCGATGACTTTCTGACCCAGTTTGAGTGGGATCATGCGGATATATTGATATTCTGGGTGCCCATCTGCGATCACCCGCCTGAAGCGATGTGGCATAGACTTACCAGCAGGCAAAACAGTGGAGTCGGTGTAGAGATCAACGATGTGCCCTTGCATCATCACTGATACTGCTGTAACTTCTTCATCCTGGGAAAGCTGCATCTCTCTGATGTCATCGCGCGCGTCGGCCTGCAAAGAGAGTTTACCTCCTTCATCAAGCAGCAAGATCGCACAATCACGTACACCAGCAGAAGCAAAGACGTTGACCACGGCATGGGCGACAATACTGAGCTGGCTCTCCAACTTTACTTCGCCAGTGGTCGCGCTGACCAGTTCATAGAGAGCCCGCGTTTCTCCTTCTCGCTGTGTGGCCTGCTCAGCTCGCCAGCGCATAGCCGCCGCTAACTGCCCTGTGATAATGGCAGTCGCCATAAAGACGAGCAAGGCCAGCCACTCTTCCGGCCGGTTAATGGTAAATGTATACAGGGGAGGAACCAGAAAAAAGTCAAACGAGATAAAGGCCACGACCGATGTGCCGATTGCGGCATAGCGGCCACGTGTACTTGCCAATCCTAACACTACAGGCAGATAGAGCAGTGAGATATTTGGTATGGTAGGATACAGATGGAATACAGAGATAATCGCTGTGACCAGCAATGCTCCCACAGCCGCCAGCACTGTATCAATAGTATAGCGTTTCCAGGTTTCCTCTTCTCGGACTCCCGGCAATGGCATGTTTTTGATTGATCTCATAGAATATGTCTGTTTCTGAAAAGATAAAGTTCAATCCACAAAAAATCATATCACACAAATGAGAATAGGGTAAATCTTCGTGGCCTGTCATTCGGGTGCATGCCCACTTGACCATGCCATGCTTGGAACGCTATACTGCTGGCATGAAACTGCAACGCCTTGTTCTATTTTTACTCCTGTTGGCAGGCTTCCTGGTATCCTGTAGTCCAGGGCATCTTGGCAGCAACGTCATTGCATTTCTCCGTGATGGTCACCTCTGGACTATCGATCCGAATGGCGCTAACGCTTTTGACACCGTCGCGCAGGATACGGCTGTTATCGGCTATGCCTGGTCGCCAAACCATCAACTCCTTGCCTTCCGTACATTGGATAGTAACTTCGCCAGGACAGCTGAGGCGCAGCACATTGCGAGCAACCCTATCACGGGTCAGGTTGGCGATCTGGCAACCAGCATCAATACCATTGGCGTCGACGGCGGCTCCCCCATTCCAGTCCAATTCTCCAGCTCCGACGTGCGCTTTAGTCAGCCAATCTGGAATACGACGGGCACGCGTCTGCTCTACCGACAAACGCCCAAGACGCCGCCCTCCAATCCTGAAAGTGTGCCATGGTTGGTATCACAGAATGATCAGCCCGCTGGCATTGCTATTAAAGAGTTACCAGGGAGCTATGCTATCCCTTCGCTCTCCTATGTGGCCCAACAACAGATGGCGCTAGGAGATTCCGACAAAGGCGTTTTCAGCAGCACACTTGATGGTAAAACGGTGCATTACCTGCTGCATACACCTCTCCCTGATCATCCGCTACCAGCCACTCTAGAGCGCCTCCTCTGGCAACCCGCCCATCAGGATGTGCATTTCTTATATGCCGTTCCAGCTCCCTCCCAGACTACCACCAATACCGGTCCGCTCACAGTACAATTGCTGCTGGGTACACTGGATGGTCAAAATACTATACTCACTACCTGTACTTGCACGCAATTTGCCTGGTCGCCCGATGGGAACTCGATCATCTATAGCACCGGTTCCAACTACACCATCTTCCGCCTGGCCGACCATGCCACGTTCACCATCACAGGCGTGAATGGCAGCGTCCCTTACTGGTCACCTGACAGCCAGTTCTTGCTGCTCGATGGTTTGCATACCCTGGTCCTGGTGCAGATAGTTACAAAGCAGCAGACGCTCCTGTTAAATGATGGCGCCACCTCGGAAAACTATACGACGGAGGAAAACCTACCCACCACCAGTGCCTTGCTCCAGCCGGTAGCAAATAGCATCTGGGCAGCGGATAGCCGGCATTTTCTCTTTATGACGCGTAACCGCCTGCTCTGGCAAAACACCGCCTTACATCCTGGCAAGGGGCTCTACACGGCAGCTGTCGACAACAACGGACATCCTCAGGACCCACCCGCAGTGGTAGATACAGGGAATGATTCTCAACCTGGCTGGACCTATCAGGATGCCAATACCTCCTTCCTGTACTAAATAACATGAGCCAGAAAGGTGGGGGAGCTTCCATCAGTCGGGTCTTTTTTTGAGAAAGAAGAGGGAGCCAGGGTGAGAAAATTACAGAAAATTACACTTTTTGGCATGTAATTTTCTGTAATTTTGCTCGATCGGCCTCTGGAGGCGGTTGAAGGCTTGAAATTACAGAATTACAAAATTACACTTCGAGGGGGGTCAGGCAAAATCCCGGTAATGCTGCTTTTGCATGATTAGATAGTTGTAGAATTGCATGATTAGATGATTGTATAATTGTAAGCACTCTGACAGGAGGAAATATACATGTCCCAAGAAACCACAAATAGCTACAATGGCATCACCCTCACGATGGCCGAAGTACGTACGCTCAAAGCATTAGAGGGTTTACTTCATACTACCGGCGCGCTCGACGCTGGGGAAGCCATTCCCATTGTGTCATATACGGATCTTCCTTCTAATGAGAAGAGAATAAGCTTCTCTGTAGAGAACAACACTGTTACCACTTTGTCAGCGCGCTATTGTTTATTGACGACTCTTCCTGAGTCGCTCGGCCAATTCACCAATCTTCAACACTTAGACGTTACGGGGAACCAGTTAATAGCCCTGCCCACATCATTTGAAGGCCTGACACGCCTCAAAAGACTCTACGCAGATGACAACCAGCTCACCGCTCTCCCTGCATCAATTGAACGCTTCATGCATCTTGAAGAGATCCATCTCGATAGAAACCGGCTTATCACCCTTCCAGAGAACATAGGCCAGCTCACAAGCCTTACCACCTTGAACGCCTACGGCAACGCTCTGACGACTATTCCTGCCAGCCTGGGTCGATTGACCAATCTCAAAACAATAAGTCTGGGAGGAAATCAGCTCACAGATCTCCCCGAGTCGTTCTGGCAGCTCACCAACCTTGAATTGCTCAATCTGGCAGAAAATCAGTTATCTTCTTTCTCCGAAAGCATTGGCAACCTCACATATCTTCATACACTCGATATAGCTCATAATAAGCTGATGGCTCTCCCTGAGTCTCTTGGCAACCTCACCAACCTGACTTTTTTTCTCTATCTTAGCAATAATCTATACACTACGCTCCCCAGGTCACTCTTCGAGCGCATGAGTAACCTGCTCTACCTCAACATCACTGATAATCAATTGACAGCGCTTCCCGAGTCTCTTGGCGACCTCACCAGCCTCAGAGAACTAAGGCTTTACAATAATCAGTTGAAGACCCTGCCTGAGTCTCTTGGTAACCTCACCCAGCTCAAAGAATTGCATGTGATGAACAATGCCCTGATGACCCTGCCCGAGTCTCTTGGCAACCTCTCCAACCTCAAAGAGCTACACCTGTCTACAAACAGGCTAACCGCTCTCCCTGAGTCACTTGACCGGCTGACCCATCTGACTCACCTGGATCTGAGAAATAACCGCCTGCTCACCCTACCAGAGTCACTGAGCGCCTTGAAAAGTCTCACTCATCTCGATTTAAGGGCAAACAAGCTGGTTACACTCCCCGCCTCTATCGCAGACCTCCCACACCTGGAAAAGCTGGATCTGCGCTGGAACAAGCTATCCTCTCGGCCTGGGTGGCTGCAGCAACTTGAGGAACGAGGATGTATTGTCTTCACATAGAAGTAAAATGATCTGCTACATGCTGTACCTCTAATGTTCAAAACAGATTACAATCTATTCATAATTATGTCTTTATGTAAAATACTATAGACGGGCAACGAAAGTAGTATTATACTCAGGAATAAGTATATTGCAAAATCTAAACATATGTGGAGAAGGGCATGAACAAGAAAAAACTACTTGAGAAAGTTGTAATGGGACCACGCAATGTCCAGTTCCGTGATATGATTACAGTAGTTGAAGCTTTGGCTTCCGCTTATCGCGTGTGAATGGTAGCCATCATATCTTTGTCCATCCAACGCTACCTGAGATCGTTAACTTACAAGAGAAAGACGGTAAGGCAAAGCCCTATCAGGTTCGTGAGTTCTTACAGTTAATTGAAGATTACGATCTTAAAATAGGAGAGTAAACATGAAAGACTATCTCATTAACATCTTCTACAGCGAAGAGGATGAGGGATATATTGCCGATATTCCTGATTTGAGGTTCTGTTCTGCCTTTGGAGAAACACCCGAAGAGGCGCTGAAAGAGGTATTACTTACTAAAGCCGCATGGTTGGAAGCCGCCCAGGCTGAGGGCAAGCCGATACCACTTCCAAGATATAAACCGGTTATACATCAGATGGCCTCTTAATTTTTCAATCGATAAAGCGAATCCACAGTTGAAAAGGAGCCAGTTAGCATGGCAGACCTAAAAGATACATCCAGTTTTGAAATGGATGACGAGCCAGACGATGAAGAATACGACGACATGGAGTTGCTGGAGCGCCTGGAATCACTGCGTGAGGACATGGAGGACCTGAGGGTAACGACGCTTGATGAAGTCATTCAACGTATCGAAGATCTGCACCAGCAATTAGATAACCGACATCGCTAACATAAAATGTGATGCCAGGAATAGAGCGACCGCACCCCACAGGGCGACCGCACCACGCAGGGCGACCGCACCCCACAGGGCGACCGCAAGGGATCGCCCCTACTATACACGGTTAATTCCGTTGGGCAAACATCTTCGTGTATAGTAGGGGCGATCCCTTGCGGTCGCCCTGCAAGCTATCTAAGCCTGGAGGGGAGAGGATTACGCACCACCCAGATAGGCCTGGCGCACGAGATCGTTGGTCAACAGGTTAGGGGCGGTATCGCTCAGCACAATCTTCCCTGTCTGCAGCACATAGCCGCGATCGGCCAGACTCAGCGCCATCGAAGCATTTTGCTCGACCAGAAAGATCGTCACGCCTTCACTGCGAATGAGCTTGATGGTATCGAAGACGGTCTGCACCAGAATCGGGGAAAGGCCCATCGATGGTTCGTCCATGCAGATCATAGTTGGGCGCGACATCATCGCACGTGCCATCGCCAGCATCTGCTGCTCGCCACCCGACATAGTGCCCGCAATCTGCTTCAGGCGCTCTTTGACACGTGGGAAAATCTCGCAGACACGCTCCA
>Ga0209166_10001724_pt1 | contig 17643 bp, 20 predicted proteins | sample Coa_R1_3_FD_187151 | JGI IMG/M metagenome (GOLD analysis project Ga0209166, IMG submission 187151) | Surface soil microbial communities from Centralia Pennsylvania, which are recovering from an underground coalmine fire - Coalmine... | ecosystem: Environmental > Terrestrial > Soil >... | reverse complement strand
TTTTGCCATCGGAGCCGCTTTGGTGCTGGCTGGTGCGGCCCGCGCCCAGGATGTGATTATCACCAACGATGGCCAGCAGCGCCAGGTGCGGGTCATCGGCGTGTCGCCCTCCGGCCAGACGCTCGATTTCTTCGTCGGACAGGGCCAGCTTGGCCTGCCGCTGAAGTTGACCGCCCACCTGCGGACCTACGACATCCCGGCCGCGAACGCCAAAATTGCTGGTAAAGAAATCCTGCTTCAGGGCTTCTGCAATCGGAGCGGGCACGACCGAGGAGAGCTCGTCGATACTGGCCAGGACGCCGCCTTTTGTTTTATCGCGATAATCAAGAATTACACGCGCCAGACGCTTGTATTCGTCCGGAGTTGTATGCAGGGGGTCCCGCTTCACCAGAGACTGTTCCACCAGCGCAACGCCTTCGTTGTTCAGATCTTTCTTGCCCTCGGGAGGATTTACCTCCAGCGCCTGGATAATCTGATTCTCGCCCCGGGAAAGATCAGCCTCGCTGGTCTCCTTGATGTCCAGAGCAATCAGGACTTCATGGTTCGCGGCTGCGCCAAGACTCTGAATCCTGGCATTGTGCAGACCTGCGCGGTCCAGATCAGAGCGAATCTGAGTGGTGTTTGGCGTATCCGTGAACTTTACATACAGAACTGTGCCGCCGCGGAAGTCCACTCCGAGAGGGACTCCGTGCCAGAACAGCATGGAAAGGACGCCAGCCACGCTGAAGATGAGCGAGAAACCGAGAAAATACCACTTCTTCCCGAGAAAATCTATGTTCGTATTGCGAAAAAATTCCACAGGATCAACCCTTTTGAACTAGATGCTGAGCGCTTCTCCGCGCTGCTTGCGGCTGAGCACGAAATCAAAAATCACACGTGAGACAAAAACAGCGGTAAAGAGGTTGGCCAGCAAACCAATAATCAGAGTCAAACCAAATCCGCTGACCGGCCCTTTACCCACAAGAAACAGAATGAACGCTGAAACCACGGTGGTGACGTGGGTATCCAGAATGGTCGTCCACGCCCGGCTGAAGCCCTGATCGACTGCCGCCGATGGCGCCTTGCCACTCCTCAGCTCTTCGCGGATACGCTCGAAAATCAGGACGTTGGAGTCCACACCCATACCAACCGTAAGGATCACACCCGCGATGCCGGGCAGAGTGAGCACCGCTCCAAACAGGCCCATGCAGCCCAGCAGGATCACCAGATTAAAGATCAGGGCCAAATTGGCATTGATTCCTGCTCCACGGTAATAAATGAGCATGAAGATCATTACCGCCAGCATGCCGCCAATAGCAGCCTTGACTCCGGAACGAATGGAATCAGCACCCAGGGAGGGGCCAACCGTATTATCCGCCAGAAAACTCATACTGGCCGGCAGAGCTCCGGAAGTCAGCAGCGTCGCCAAGTCCTTTGCGCTCTGCTCCGTGAAGCCGCCCTCGATCAGACCTTCATCGTTAATTTGCGACTTGATGTTGGCAGCTTCAATGACTCTGCTATCGAGAATGATCGCGAGGCAGGAGTTGGCGGCGCCGCTCTCTTCATTGTGTTCCCGAGTGAAGTCGCCAAATTTGCGGCCAGCGGCATTGGTAAGGAAAAAATTAACAACGGGCTGATTACCGTCGCTCTTGTGACCCGCTTCCGCGCTCCGCACATCGGTTCCGCCGACGATGGCCGTTTTAGCCACCACATAAACCCGCTCACCATCACTGCGAGAACCAACGCTGCGGCCATGAACCAGCATTTGGTTGAAGGGCAGCGGAGTACCATTGGCCGCACCCGCAGCCTCCTCACTCTCATAACCGCCTACATTGCCAAAGCACTGGTGCAACTCAAGGCGAGCGGTGGACTTAATGATGTCCTTCACGCGCTCGGGATCGTCCACGCCAGGAAGCTGAACAAGGATCTGGTAGTTACCCAGGCCATTTTCCTGAATCACCGGCTCGCTCACGCCCAGCGAGTCCACGCGGGTACGAATGGCCTCAATCGACTTGGTCAGAGTCTCCTGCTTCAGGCTGGCCTGGCGGGTGGGCTTCATCGTGACATTCCACTCACCCTCGCCGGCGCGCGATGCTTCGTAGTCAGGCAAAAAGTCCTGAGCAATCGTTCGCAACTGCTGGCCGGCATCGGCCGTGAGACCCTTTACGATAATTGTTTCCGGGTGGTTGACTGAATCCGGCTTGGAGATATCCGTGAAAGAGACATTCTTTTTCTGCAGCTGCTCGCGGAGCACCTCGGCTGCATGATCGGAATCGGAGCTCACGGCCTCATTCACCTTGACCTGGAGAATGAGGTGAACACCGCCTTTTAAATCCAGCCCCAGATGGATACTTTCCCGCAGCCCGCCTTCGATGCCGTGCTGCCGGATGGCCTGGATACTCTTTCCCCAGTCATTGCCGAGAAAAATGAGGGCCGTGAAAGCCACGATCACGGCAACTATGAGGATCAGTTTTGTTCCAAGATTCTTCTGCATGACCAAATCACTTCTCTGATTATTTTGGTTCTTCCTCGCGCGACACGGAGACAATCGACGACTTTACAACTTCAAGCCGCAGATTGTCGGGCGGCACACGCAGATGCAAGGCATCTTCTTTTACCGCGATGATCGTGCCGCGGATACCGCCGCCGGTGGTCACTTTATCACCGGCTTTCAACTCACTGACCATCTGCTGCCAGCGCTTCTGCTTGCGCTGCTGCGGCAGGATCAGCAAAAAATACATAATGCCGACAAAGAAAAGCATCGGCATGAGCAGGAAACCAAGCCCGCCCTGGCCACTGGCCTGTAAAAGCAACATACTGAGTGCGTTTTGCATCATCATCAAAAATCAAAAAATGCTTTCCAAAAATCTGCCGGGAGCCAAACGCACAGCCGCCTTTTCAATTGGGACAACACAGCAAAAACAATTGTCACCGCTGAAATGCTACCGCCTGGGCCTCCAGCACACGGCGTTACTCATGCCGGAGTTATTCGGAGGTTTTCTGGCTTTGGTCAGGCGTGCTCAGACACAAGCGCATCCCCTGACTGTTTCCCAAGTCGTATAGCATGACGCACTGCCTTCATAGTGTCAAGGTAGTGGGCCAGATTGTGGATGGTATTGAGAACTCCGGCCAGCGGCTCTCCTGTCACAAACAGGTGGCGCAGGTAGGCCCGGCTGTAGCGGGCGCAAACTTTGCAGCCACACCGCAGGTCGGGCGGATTTTCATCCCGCGCATAGCGCAGGTTCTTAATATTCATGCGCCCTTCCGAGGTAAACAGCAGTCCATGGCGGGCCGCGCGCGTGGGCAGAACGCAATCCATCATGTCCACACCCATGGCGGCATACTGCACGATTTCCTCGGGATAACCCACGCCCATTACGTAGCGCGGTTTGTCTTTGGGCAGCACCTCGAGAGCAGCGGCAATCATCTCGCTGGTTTTCTCCCTCGGCTCGCCTACACTCAGGCCGCCAATGGCGTATCCGGGAAAATCGAGCTCCACGGTGCGCTCGGCGGACTCGCGGCGCAAATCGGCGTGCATGCCGCCCTGGACGATGCCGAACAGGGCCTGGGTCCTGCCTGACGCATTGCTCGGCCAGGGAACTTCATGCTTATGGGCTTCAAAATATTCTTTGGACCGCCTGGCCCAGCGCAGCGTCATCTCCATGGACTGACGGCTGCGTTCGCGCCCGGCGGGATGCTCGGTGCATTCATCGAAAGCCATAATGATGTCGCCGCCGAGGGCAATCTGAATTTCAATGGAGCGCTCCGGGGTAAACAGGTGCGAGGAGCCATCGAGATGCGAGCGGAAATTGACGCCGTTTTCGCTGATTTTGCGCAGTTCATTCAGGCTGAAGACCTGAAAGCCGCCAGAGTCAGTAAGAAGAGCGCGGTTCCAGCTCATGAAGCGATGCAGTCCGCCGAACCCGCGAATCAGTTCGTGCCCCGGACGCAGATATAAATGGTAGGTATTGCCGAGAATGATTTGCGCGCCGAGGGCTTCCAGCACGTCCTGCGGCACGCCCTTCACCGAGCCCAGGGTCCCCACCGGCATGAACACCGGGGTTTCCACGTCTCCGTGAGCGGTGCTGATTTTCCCGAGACGCGAGGCGTCGCGCTGGGCTTCAATTGTAAAAGGAAGAGTCACCAGAATAATGGTACCTAATGATTGGGAATGCCTACTTTCGATTGCTCTTTGCCGACCGTTCGACCACACGGGAAGGGTTGACGAAGGCCCGCGTGACGGTGCCCCGGCCAATCTCGGCCACCCCGTTGTGCGCCGTGACCCGGAAGACAAAGAAACGTCCACTGACCGATTCGAGCTGGGCTTCCGCTTTCACACGCGCTCCAGTCGTGGTGGGCGCGCGATGCTCAATGTTAATGGCGGTACCCACGGTGATTTCGCCTGATTCGCAAAACGGGAGCAGCGCATTGAAGGCCGCTACTTCCATGAGGCCGATCATGTTGGGAGTGGAATAAATCTCCGGCAGGGCAGGGTTGTGGTGGTTCAGGGTGTGCTGGTGCGTAACCGTCTCCTCCGCCTCGCCGCGAACGCCAATTGGGATCTCTTTCGCCATACTGAGGAATTTATCAAATTTTGAAAGCCGTCTAGAATGCAGACCGGCGAGCAAAACTTATTGGGAGAGAAATTTATGTCCACACTGGGACTCATTGAATATGCAAATGCCAGCGCAGAAGTGCGTGCCGTCTATGACGATATTATGGCCACACGCAAGACCGACCACGTAACCAATTTCTGGAAGGCCATCGCGCACGATCCTGCGAACCTCCGGCGCACATGGGAGGCGACCAAGGCGATCATGGGCGCCGGAGCGCTGGATCCGCTCACAAAAGAGCTGATCTACGTGGCGGTGAGCGCAAGCAATCTGTGTGAGTACTGCATCGCCGCTCATACGGCAAGCGCGCGTAAAAAGGGCATGACCGATGCCATGTTCCACGAGATGATGGCCGTGGTCGGTTTGGCTAACTCCAATAACCGGCTGGTCGCCGGATATCAGGTGGAGATTGACGAGGAGTACAAGAAATAGGAGATCTCGTTGATGGCTGCTCTATATCTTTCGGCAGCACCTTTTGCAGTGAATCACTTTTGAGATCTTCGCTCTTGTTTTGGACGGAGAAGAAGTTTGAGCCATTTTTAAGATGCGCTCTATCTCCGCTTGTTCTATATGGTTAAATTTAGCCAATACTCGCACGTTTCGAGAATATATGTGCCTAGAAAGTATTGGTGCTATTTCGTTAAAATTTGGCCCGTCGTCTTCGAATAAAATGAAATGGTCGAATCTAACCAGTGGTCCGCGCATATTAGGAAATATCTGTTTTCGCGGACCAATACCAATCCAATTTACTTTTCCACTAATCCCCGCAGCTTTGGCTTTATTACCAATTCCGCCGACGCCAATGACAGCATCAAAATTACGGTTTCTGACTGTCCCCATGCAATCATGTATTCCAAAGCAGCCAGTTTCGTCAGGATCTCCCTTATGCGTGCGTTTGTAAACAAGCGTTTTCATAATGTTTGTCTCATCGCCAAGTTGAATTGCCGTATAGCCAGTCGCACAAAAGCATGATTTTTGCATTCACTATTACATCTCTGGCTTTGCCGCAAGATTTATATATCCGAATACGCGGACATGGCACTTATTATTTTGGCAGTTAACCCGTTAAATTCCGCTAAGCTGAAGTGCTTCTGCTCATCCCTGTATATAATTGGAGATTGTCCTCATGGCTTTAAAACGTTCACTCAAATCAGCTTCCAGTCATCCGAAAATCCGCTCCACAACCGTCGTCAGCGTTCGTCGCGAGGGCACGGTGGTGATGGCGGCGGATGGCCAGGTCACCCTTGGCGAAGGCGTTATCAAGCATTCGGCCAAAAAAATTCGCCGCCTTTACAACGACAAGATTCTGGCCGGCTTTGCCGGCTCGACCGCCGATGCGTTCTCGCTCTTCGCCCGCTTCGAGGCCAAACTGGAGCAGTATCATGGCAACCTGGGCCGGGCCGCGGTGGAACTGGCGAAGGACTGGCGCACGGACAAAGTTCTGCGCCATCTTGAGGCCCTGATGCTGGTCTCCGATGTGACGCAGACCTTTTTGATCAGCGGCGCCGGCGATGTGATTGAGCCGGATGGCGGCGTTGCAGCCATTGGCAGCGGCGGCTCGTATGCCGTGGCGGCGGCCAAGGCGCTGGTGGACAACACCGATCTGCCGGCACGCAAAATTGCCGAAGAAGCCATGAAGATCGCGGGCAAAATTTGCATTTATACCAACGACAGTTTCACGATTGAAGAGCTTTCGAGCGACCGGAAAGAGGGCGCAGCTCCCGCGCAATAACGGAAATGGCAGGCTATTCAGGAACTCCGCTGCTCAGTAAGATCGGCATCAAACCGGGGCAGCGGGTGATTCTGCGCAACCATCCAGCCAGTTTTGTGAAGGACCTGGGGCCGCTGCCGGAGGGCGCGGCCATCTCGGAGCGGCTGGCGGGCAAGGCCAGTGTAGTTATCCACTTCACTGACAAGCTTGCGGATTTGGAGAAGAGTTTTTCTGGCCTGATGAAAGTTCAGCTTCCGGATGGCATGATCTGGATTGCGTGGCCCAAAAAGGTATCGGGCAAGCCTACGGACCTGAACGAAAACATCGTTCGCGAGACAGGGCTGAATATCGGGCTGGTGGATGTAAAAGTTTGCGCGATCGATGAAACCTGGTCGGGCCTGAAGTTTGTTGTGCGGTTAAAAGACCGTCCGCCGAAAAATGCGGCGGAACACAACGCCAAAAAGCAGAAGGAGCAGTAATGGCGATTTATTTACCCGGAACGGCAGAAGACGCCGAGGCAATGCTCGACGATCTCACACCCAAGGAGATCGTGGCCGAACTGGACAAATACGTGGTGGGCCAGAATGAGGCCAAGCGCGCCGTAGCCATTGCGCTGCGCAATCGCATGCGCCGGCAAAAACTCACGCCCGAACTGGCGGAAGAGATCATGCCCAAGAACATCATCATGATCGGACCCACCGGCGTAGGCAAGACCGAGATTGCGCGCCGCCTGGCCAGACTGGCGAATTCTCCGTTTTTAAAAGTCGAGGCTTCCAAGTTCACTGAGGTCGGCTACGTGGGGCGCGACGTTGAATCCATGGTGCGCGATCTCACCGAAATTGCCATCGACATGGTGCGTGAGGAGCGACTGGAAGAGGTCTCGGAAAAGGCAGAGCTCAATGCCGAAGAGCGGCTGCTGGACCTGCTGCTGCCGGCACCGCCTCCGCCCGCACCGGCCTCATCCACAACCAGCATTGCGCTTCCGGCCGCGACGGAAGATGGCGACTCCACTGCCCGCACGCGAGAGAAGCTTCGCCAGCAACTGCGCGAAGGCAAACTCGATGAGCGCATGGTGGAACTGGAAGTCCGCGAGCGCTCCATGCCGGCCTTCGAGATCATCTCCAACCAGGGCGTGGAGGAGATGGACATCAACATCAAGGACATGCTGCCCAGCATCTTCGGCCAGCGCACCAAAAAGCGGAAGATGAAGGTCAGCGAGGCCTTTGAATATCTGATTCAGGAAGAAGAATCGCGGCTGATTGATATGGATCAGGTCACACGCGTCGCCGTGGAGCGAGTGGAGCAATCGGGCATTATTTTTCTCGATGAAATCGACAAGATCGCCGGACGCGAAGGCGGCCACGGCCCGGACGTTTCCCGCGAAGGCGTGCAGCGCGACATATTGCCCATTGTCGAAGGCACCACCGTGAACACTCGCTATGGCATGGTGAGTACCGACCATATTCTGTTTATTGCCGCCGGAGCTTTCCACGTTTCCAAGCCCAGCGACCTGATCCCTGAATTGCAGGGGCGCTTCCCGATTCGGGTAGAGCTGAAATCGCTGACCATGGAAGATTTCATCGCCATCCTTACCGAGCCAAAATCTTCTTTGGTAAAGCAGTACACGGCGCTGCTCGAAACCGAAGCACTACGCCTCGAATTTACCCGCGACGCTCTGGACGAGATCGCTTCGTTCGCTTTCCGGGTAAATGAAGCCACGGAAAACATTGGCGCGCGCCGCCTGCACACCATCATGGAGCGCGTGCTGGACGATGTGAGTTTTAACGCTCCTGACATGAAGGACAAAACAGTTACGATCGACGGCGACTACGTCCGCAAAATGCTGGCGGACATTGTGAAGGACCAGGATTTGTCGCGGTACATTCTGTAGCCTGCCAGTCGCGGCGGTGACCGCTATAATCGACTTGCTGTAAAGCATCCGTGGGTTGCTGCTCCGCTTTATGCGCGCTCTCATTCTCATTTCGCTGGCATCGGCTCTGTTGAGCGGCTGCGCAACTCCGGGTGCTCCGCAGCCGCCCTCTCTGAATATTCCCGCGGCGGTGACCGACCTGAGGGCCGAGCGCAAAGGCGATGTTGTGACTCTCACCTGGACCGCTCCCCAGGAAACGACCGACGGCGCGCTGGTGCACAAGTCAGGCAAAATGATTGTGCGACGCACGAGTGAGCCTTCCGCGCCGGTTGTGATCAGCGAGCTGCCGCTTCCATCGGCAAAAAAATCGCAGGCGGCACAAGCGGAAAGAGCGCAGGATTCGCTTACCGCCGTGCTGGCAACTCCCACCGCCGACTTTGCGAATTACACCGTAGAGGCACTGACCGCTTCGGGAAAAAGCGCGGGATTATCGAACCAGGTTGCGGTGCCTCTGGTCGCGGCGCTGCCGGCGCCAGAGGGAGTTCAGGCAAAGACCGTGCCCCAGGGCGTTAGCCTCGCGTGGAAGCAGACCTGGCCTCCACGGAACAGCACGCATCTCTCAGCCCGCTATGCTTACCGCATCATGCGCCGCGCCCAGGGCGGACAGCCGGCCATGCTGGCCCAGGTGGACGCGGGCAATGAGGCCATGCTGTTCATTGACACCTCCATTGAGTGGGAAAAGCAATATGAATACTGGATTGCCCCGGTGACGATCTGGGAGAATCCGGCGCACGGAAATAAAGGCGAGGTCCCGGGCGAAGAATCGCAGACGGTGACCATCACCGCCACCGATGTATTCCCCCCGGCGGCGCCCGTGGGTTTGCAGGCCGCATTTTCCGGCAGCCTGCAGCAGCTTTTTATCGATCTGGCATGGACGCCGAACAGCGAGTCTGATCTCGCCGGTTACAACATCTACCGCCGAAGCAGTGATGAACAGCAGTTTCAAAAGCTGAATACGGCTCTGGTGAAAGAGCCTGCTTACCGCGACAAAGCCGTTCAGCCGGGAATGAAATATTTTTATGCAGTAACAGCAGTTGATCTTCGCAGCAACGAGAGTCCGAAGTCCGCCGAGGCTTCGGAGTCAGTACCGCGGGAATAATTTTTTTGCAGAGGACGAAATGAAATATTGCTGTTTCTCTTCACCCAATGGTTCACAGTACGGTCTGGTGGATGGCGACCAGATCACGCATATTCTGCCGCTGAGTGCATCGGGTCTGCCCGATCTGGCGCGTCCGGAAAAAATTCCGGCCCTGCCGCTTTCTTCCGTGAGTTTGCTGGCGCCGGTGCGCCCGTCGAAAATCGTCTGCGTGGGACGCAACTATCGCGATCATGCGAAGGAAATGGGCAACGACGTTCCGACCGAACCGCTGATTTTTCTGAAACCGCCTTCTTCCCTCATCAATCCTGGTGACAAGATCGTCCGCCCGAAAGTTTCCGAGCGTGTGGATTTTGAAGCCGAGCTGGCCGTGGTGATCAAAGAGCGCTGCCGCAATCTTAAGAAAGAGGACGACGTGCGCCCTTACATTCTGGGCTACACCTGCGCCAACGATGTGACCGCGCGCGACCTGCAGAAAAAAGACGACCAATGGACCCGGGCCAAGGGTTTTGATAGTTTTTGCCCCGTCGGCCCACTGGTGACCGATACGGTGGACCCGTGGAAAGGCGTGCAGGTGGAGACGCGGCTTAATGGCGCGGTGAAACAGTCCGCCAGCACGACCGAATTTATTTTTCCTTTGGACGTAATCATCCATTACATCTCGCGGGTGATGACGCTGCTGCCTGGCGATCTGATCTGTACCGGCACGCCCGCAGGTGTTGGCCCCATGGTGGCTGGCGATGAAGTGATGGTCTCCATCTCCGGCATTGGCGCTCTCAAAAATTCCGTCGTGGACGGTGACTAACCCGTGGAGTTAAATTAAAAGCTGCAATCAACACTAAATTTTTTTCCCGGTGACTCCGATGAAACTTTCAGCGGGTGCCTTTCATCCAGAGTAAGGAGCGCATGTCTCGCCGGAGACGCTGATCATGGCAGGTACACTTTATCCGTATGTGGCAATTGCGGGCGCCGCCGCGCTGGTGGTGGCGCGCGCCTTGCTTCGCCGCAAGCGCAAAAGTCCGGAACAGCTGGAGCGTGAGCGGCGGACTCGCATCAGCGTGAGCGGACGCATTACCGATGGCGCCGTGATCGACGTAAACCAAATTCATATGAATGGTGACGGCGAAACCCAGTTGCTGATCTACAAGTATGACGTTGCCGGCGTGAGCTATGAAGCCTCGCAGGACATTACCCATCTTCGCCACCTGGTGGACCTGCATTCCTGCAGGCTCGGGTTGCAGGCCTCCATCAAATACGACCCGGAAAACCCGGGCAATTCGATTGTAGTTTCGGAAACCTGGACCGGCTTAAGAGTGTAGATCCAACTGTCTCGACTGGCCCTCGTGCGCCAGAAGCCAGCGTTTTCTCTCGAGGCCTCCACCGTAGCCGGTAAGTGTACCGTTGGCGCCGATCACACGATGGCAGGGTACGATAATTCCAACCGGGTTCGATCCATTGGCCAGCCCCACGGCGCGTACTGCGGCAGGCCGGCCAATCCGCTGCGCAAGCTGGCCATACGAGATGGTGGTTCCACAGGGAATTTTTCGCAGCTCCTGCCATACTTCCTGCTGAAAAGGCGTGCCGCCGGTGCATACGGGCAGGTTATCGATGACGGCAAGCTCACCGGCAAAATAATTTCGAATCGCGGCAGTGAGTCCATGGGGATTGCTGGCAGGCTCGAACCGGGCCGCATTTTCTCCATACTGCAAATGCAGCAGACGGCGCATGCGAGCTTCATGCTCTCTCCAGTCGGCGGCGCGCAGATTTCCCTCCTGGTCGGAGACGATCAGGAACTCACCGATGGGAGTATCGATTTGATCTATGAGGAATGGCAACACTTGACTTACGCTATTTGTTCGCCTTTTATTGACCCTGGTTCATTGACCGCGAATGTTATTTCGCGGCCAAGGCCACCATGATGCGGTCGAAATCTTCGAGCGATGAATATCGCAACACAATTTTTCCCTTGCCTTTGCGGTCCTGAATCTCCACCTTCACGCCCAAAGTTTCTTCCAGGCTACGCTGCGCGGCACGAACGTTGGGATCAACCACAGGCGCGGATTTCGCCGGCTGCTGTTCGGCTTCCGGACTCATGAGCTGCGAAACCAGCTCTTCCGTCTGCCGCACAGAGAGATTCTTTGCAATGATCTGCTGTACGGCATGGTCGAGATGTTCAGGAAAAGCAATCAGCGCACCCAAAACTTTGCCGTGGCCGAAGCTCAGGACGCCGCTATCCAGAGTCTCCTGCACATTCTGAGGAAACTTGAGCAGGCGGATAAAGTTGGCGACACTGGCGCGGTCTTTGCCGGTCCGGGTGGCAATCTGCTCCTGGGTCATGTTGAATTCGCGGCTGAGCCGTTCAAAGGCCCGGGCCTGCTCCATGGAACTGAGGTCCTCGCGCTGCAGGTTCTCGACGATGGTGATCTCCATGGCCTGCTCATTGGAGATTTGCCTGACCACGGCCGGAATCGTCACCCGCCCGGCACGCTTCGAGGCCATCCAGCGGCGCTCGCCAGCCACCAGTTGAAAGCGGCCGTTGGCGCTGGGGCGCAGCATGACTGGCTGCACCACGCCCGTGGCCCGAATGGATTCCACCAGCTCATTTAGCGCATCTTCATTGATGCGGCTACGGGTCTGATAAGGATTGGGATCGATCAATTCAACCGAAATTTCCTGGTAACCCCGGTTGGCGTCGGCTGCCGGAGCTGTATTCGTTGCGGCAGGCTTTCCCGGCAGCAGGGATTCCAGTCCGCGCCCCAGTGCTTTACGCTTGTCATTCATCGTTTCGGCTATAACTCCTTAAGTAATGTTGGCGGAAAGTGTGCCTGACCCAGCCGCTGAGGCTTGCTGCTGCAGCATACGGTCCATCAATTCCTTGGCCAGGCGGATATAACTCTCCGATCCGCGCGAGCGGACGTCATAGAGCAGCACGGGCTTGCCGTAACTGGGCGCTTCGGCCAGGCGGACGTTGCGCGGCACCGAGGTATTCAACAGCTTTTCGCCAAAAAACTTCTTAAGCTCGTTGGTAACCTGCTGGGCCAGGTTGGTGCGCTCATCGTACATGGTGAGCACCACGCCCTCGATCTGCAGGCTGGCATTAAAGCTCTGCCGCAAACGATCAATGGTGTCTATGAGTTCGCTGATGCCCTCAAGAGCAAAGTATTCGGCCTGCATGGGGATGAGAACCGAATCGGCTGCCACCAAAGCATTCAGGGTAAGAAGATCCAGCGCCGGTGGGCAATCGAGAACAATGAAATCGAAGCGGTCGCGCACACTCTGGAGAGCGTTACGCAGGCGAAACTCGCGCTCTTCCGCCGTCACCAGCTCAATAGTGGCGCCAATCAGATTTTTATGCGCCGGCAGTATGCTGAGCCCTTCCAGTTCGGTGGGAAGTATGGCATCACTGGCCGATGCCGAGCCAATCAGCACGTCATATGTGCTCAGGCGCTCCGGATCACGGACGAAACCGAGACCGCCGGTGGTATTGGACTGCGGATCGCAATCCACGAGCAGGCACTTGACTTCCGCTGCGGCAAAAGAAGCGGCGAGATTGATGGCGGTGGTGGTCTTGCCGACACCGCCTTTTTGATTGGCTACCGCGATTACGCGTCCCATGAGTTTTGATTCCAAATACGTTTTGACTTTAACCAGGTGGCGGCAAATCCGCAATGCCTGTCTGCCCAAGCTTGAAGGAGTAATGTTCCACGTGGAACATATAACTCACCTGTTTGCATAGTGTTCCACGTGGAACATTACTCTTCTGCTTTCTCTATCAAAAAAAGCCGTATCCTCACACGGAATCATTCGGATGCTTTTGTCCCACTAAAAGTACGCGCGAATGCCCGCCCGGAATGGCGATCGGCCCCTGCCACGCCACATTCTCCGCAATTTTTTGGGCTACAGGCACTTGAGCTTCGCCAATCATCAGAGCGATGCGCCCTTTCGGCTGCAACAAGCGCAATGCAACCGGCAGCGAGCTTTCAAACTTCTCTACCGCCCGCATGGTCACCAGGTCTGGAACCTGACCGGTATAATTTTCGGCCCGGCCGCAAAATACCTGCGCATTCTTCAGTCCCAGGGCAAAAATCACTTCCTTGAGAAAGGCAGCTTTCTTATTGTTGGATTCCACCAGCAGAACCGGGCAGGCGGGCGCGAGAATCGCACAGGGCAGACCGGGAAAGCCCGGACCGGAACCAAAATCCATCATCAAATTCGGCGAAAAGGCACTCCAAAGATGTTTGCCGACAAAGAATGACTCGCCAAAATGCCGTGTAACCATCTCGTCCGGCCTGCGAATGGCTGTCAAGCTGATTCGCGCATTCCACTTGATCAGCAGGGACAGATACACTGACACCTGCTGGAGCTGTTCAGAGCTCAATTCAGTAAAAGGCGCCAACAGTCGAACTATTTCAGTAGTATCCACGGATTTCAATTGTAACGGCGTACTGCCCCGGCCTCGGCGGGCAGATCCTGCAACAACTCGCGCGCCGTGCGCTTGAATACCGGGTGAGGGATGTCAGGCGCAATCTCCGCCAGCGGCTCCAGCACAAAACGGCGCTGATGCATGGCCGGATGCGGAATGGTCAAAGAACCTTCGTCCACCACCAAATCTCCAAAGAAAATGATGTCGATATCGATCGTCCGCGGGCCTTTAGCCTGTGTGCGTCGGCGGCCCATGGCCAGCTCAATGGCCAAAATGCGCGAGAGCAGCTGCCGGGGCATAAATTCGGTCTCAAGGCTGACGACGCAATTTAAGAATTCCGGCTGCTGTTTGATCTCCATCGGCTCCGTCTCATAGAGCGAGGATTGGGCAACCAGCGTACCCAGCTCATGCAGCCGCTCAATTGCCTCGCGTATATAGCCAACGCGGTCGCCCAGATTCGAACCTAATGACAGATAGACGATTTCCTTCACGCGACTTGCATCAGGCCTGGGGGGCCGGGGTGAGTGACGCCAATTCCGGTGCGGACTCTTCCATCCGTCCAGATGGCACGGTGGTCTCTTCCCACAGCGAGTGATCTTTCAGCAGACGGGAGACCAGAGCCGTGTGCATGGCATGGCCGGCGCGGTCCGCCACAATGCGACCGACCACCTGTTTGCCCAGCAGCGCCAGATCGCCGATCAGATCCAGCACTTTGTGGCGCACAAACTCATCACTGAAGCGCAGCGGGCCGTTCTTCACGCCATCGCTGGTAACCACGATCACATTTTCTTCCGACGCTCCGCGAATCAGACCCATGTTCTTCATGGCCTGCTCTTCGCGCAAAAAGCCAAAAGTCCTGGCCGCCGCCAGCTCACTGCGATACAGATCGCGGGAGAGGTCGATTTCAAACGACTGCTCACCAATAGGCGGAGCGAAATTGATCTTGTAAGCCACGGAATATCCGGGCGCGGGGTAAGCGGCAATGAACTTATCGCCGTCCCGCACTTCAACCTGTTGCAGGATCTTCAAATACGAGCGCTTCCGCCGCTGCTGCCGCAGGCCCGCGCCGAGGATCATCTCGACGAACGGCCGGGCGCTGCCATCGAGAATCGGCAGCTCAAGATTATCCAGTTCGACAATGGCATTATCCAGCCCCATACCAATAAAAGCCGAAAGCAGATGCTCGGTGGTCCAGATCAGTACACCCTTTTTTTGCAGGCTGGTAGCGTAGCTGACCTTGGCCACATTGCGCCCAATGGCCTCAATCTCAAAACCATCCAAATCGACACGCCGAAAGACAATGCCGCTTCCTGCCGCAGCCGGAAGAATACGCAAATTCACCGGAGCGCCGCTATGCAGCCCTACGCCCTGGCAATGCACTGGTGTACGGATTGTCTGTTCAAATGACAAGTTGTTTAAGATGAACAGATTACAACAGAAATAACAAGTGCGGATGTTGTATTTTTACAACATATCATGGCGTGAATGAAACGAAATTGCGGGAATAAAATCGCGATTACTTCTTCCGCGAATCGTAATTCATGGCGCCGGGATCAAAGAGTGCAGGCTCCAGATGGCTGTTGTAAGTCACGCTGGTAATAAAGTACTGGCGGAACAAATCTCCGTTAAAGGTAATGAGGGTATTGTACGGAGTGTTAACGCCCTGCACCTTCTTCCAGTTATCGTAGACTTCGCCGATCTCGTCGCGGTCGCGGGTTTGCGGATCGCGGGATATAAATGTCTTCTTCACCGGCAAATGCGTGTCGGAATCAATGAGCAGCGTAACCGCTTCATCATTTTTGTTGATGACCGTCACTCGCTCCACACTGTGGTTCTCGCTGAGTGCGGGCCCTTCATAAAAAAGCGCAGTGCCGGCAGCAGGCAGCCACTCACGCAGCACGATCTCCAGAGTGTACTTGCGGCGCAGCATAAAACGTCGCAAGTCGTTATCTTTCTCGGGATTCAATTCCCGGGTACCGCGAAACGTCCGCTCGTACGCTCTGTCATCCACATACAGCGCAATAATGTCCCGCTCTTTGGTATGCTCCCAGCGCTCCTTCCCCGGCCATTGCCAGAAGCGGACAAAAACACTTCCGCCTTCCGAACTGCCGTGATAAAAAACGCCGGTCCGCCCCTCGATATGCGAATCCTGCAATGTCAAATAGGCCTGCCCGCCCAGCGCCGTGATCATCTGATCCAGCAGATGGCGCGCCTTTTGCTGATTGGCCTGGGCGTCATTCGCGGGCGCAGCCGTTTGCTGCGCGAATGCAGTAAGGCACAGTAGAAGTAGTGTCAGGACTCTCATTATTTAGGTTCTTACAAAGTAAGATGCCATTGCAGGCCCGAGCAGATACTCTTCCATTATCCCACCAGCACCGCGCCGCCGTTCACGTTCATGATCTCGCCGGTGATAAAGCCTGCGTACGGCGTACACAAAAACAAAACCGCCGAGGCAATCTCCTCCGGACTCCCTGCCCTGCCCAGGGGAATCGCGGAAAACACTCGTTTGCTGACCACCGGATCTTTCAAAGCCGGCGCCGCCATCTCCGTCTCCACCCAGCCCGGCGCCACGCAGTTCACATAGATTCCATCGCGCGCCAGTTCGGTGGAAAGCCCCTTCACCATGCTGATCACCGCGCCTTTGCTTGCGGCGTAGTCGCAATGAAATGCCTCGCCGCGCTGGCCGGCAGTCGAGCTGATCAGCACTACGTGTCCGCCGCGCCCCTGCTTTTTCATCTGCGCCACGCCGGACTTGACCAGGCCAAAAATGCTGTCCACGTTGATGGCCAGGGTCGATCGCCACTGCTCATCGGTCATCTCGTTAATGGGGACGTCCCGGGGCGGCCACACTCCATGATTGCCCACCACGATATCCACCTGGCCAAAGCGCTGTATGGCCGCGTTCACCAGATCGTCCGACGCCTGGGCCGAATCGAGCTCCGCCTTCACCGCCATGCACTCCTGCGCTCCGCATTCGCGCACCAGCCGCTCGGCTTCCGCCTCGGCGCGCTGGTAGTTGAAGAGCACGCGCGCTCCGGCGCGCACAAACATTCGCACAGTCGCTGCGCCGATGCCACGCGATCCGCCGGTGACCACGGCAACTTTGTTTTCGAGAGAGAGCACTACGCCTTTTTGCGACATGGCCTTACAAGATACGTAAGCCGAACTGCGTTTAGCAAGTGTGCGCCCGTGATTTATGCCGGAATGCGCCACTCCCGCGCGGCCCGCAGGAAACTTTCAAACAGCTGCCGCGAGGGCGCATCGCCCTCGAAGGTCCGCTCCGGATGCCACTGCACCGCGAGCACAAAGTGGCCGGCGGCGGTTCCTTCAATGGCCTCCACCGTGCCATCTTCAGGACATTGCGCCGCGATTGCCAGCCCATCGCCAATCACTCCGGCAGCCTGATGGTGGCTGGAGTTTACCGGCAAATCGCAGGCTCCGGCCGCGCAGTACAGCGTTCGCGCCAGCAGCGAGCCAGAATTTACGCGTATCTGATGCGCCATTGCCGTTTCGCGCTTTGCCGAATGGTCCACGATTGTTTCAAGGTGCTGCACCAGAGAGCCGGTGCGCCAAACGTTCAATGACTGCAATCCATAGCAAATGCCAAACACCGGCTTGCGTAGATTCCACGCATCCTGCAGCAAGAGCTCGTCCACGCTGTCGCGCATCGGGTCGGCAATCGCGGTGCGTGGATCACGCGCCGCACTGTACTTTTGCGGATCCACATCTGCCGGGCTGCCCGGCAGCAATACCGCACTGCAGCCGGTAATCGTGCGCGCCACGGCTTCGGCCGGCAATCCCAGCGGAATGGTCACGGCTTCGCCGCCGCAGCTTTCGACCGCATGAATATAAGGAGGCAAAGCGCGCTGGCTGTACGCCTTGTCGGTGGCG
>Ga0209166_10001723_pt1 | contig 17645 bp, 11 predicted proteins | sample Coa_R1_3_FD_187151 | JGI IMG/M metagenome (GOLD analysis project Ga0209166, IMG submission 187151) | Surface soil microbial communities from Centralia Pennsylvania, which are recovering from an underground coalmine fire - Coalmine... | ecosystem: Environmental > Terrestrial > Soil >... | reverse complement strand
CACGGGTCGCCCTCCACCCCCGCCACGCGCAGCCAGCCGAAATCGCCGACCCGCTGGCCGCTCGCCAGCCTGGCGATCAGGGCGTGGCCGGCGTCGGTCGTCGGGCCGTAGCGGACGAGCGCGCCGAGCAGCCCGAGCGCCACGGCCAGGGCGAGGACGCCGATCGCCCAGGCGCGCGGCCGCGGTCGCTGTGGGGTGGCGGGCGTGGCCGCGGCGGTCAAAATGCCTGTCCAATGCTGATGTAGATCTGGACCGGGCTATCGCCGCGCCGCGCGTTCAGGGGCGTGGCGATGTCCAGGCGCAGGGGGCCGAAGCCGAGGTCATAGCGTACGCCCGCGCCCACGCCGACCGCCAGGTTGTTGAAGCTGGGCGTGGAGGTCTCGCCCAGGGAGCCGACGTCCGCGAAGGCCACCAGCCCCAGACTCCTCGACAGCGGCTGGCGCGCCTCCACCGAGGCCTCGAAGACCGACAGGCCGCCGATCGGGGTGTTGTCCGACAGGCGCGGGCCGACCCCCTGGTAGGCGTAGCCGCGCACCGACCCGCCGCCGCCGGCGTAGAAGCGGCGGTCGGCCGGCACGTCGGGAATCGAGCCGCCGACGATGGAGCCCAGCTTCACCCGCGCCGCCAGGTCCGGCAATCGCGCGCCCAGGGGCCAGTAGCCGCTGACCTGCCCCTCGGCCCTCAGATACTCCAGGTTGCGGTCCCCGGAGATCAGAGTGGGGTCCGCCTCGGCCTGCACCCGCCACCCCTTGGTGGGATTGAGGATGCTGTTGGAGCGGTCGAGGGTGAAGGCCGCCGTCGTGGTGGCGATGAACAGGTTGAGCGTCTGGCCGACCGGCAGGCCCTGCAGGTTCACCGCCGTCTTGTCGCGGGTCGAGGCGTAGTCGAGGGCCGCGCCCAGGGTGAAGGTGGTGGTCTGGGTGAACTTCTTGATCACTCCGGCCCTGACCCCGCCGCCCACGTCGTCATAGGCGGCCGTCCGGTCGCCCAGGAAGCCGCCGCCGATCTTCAGCGTCTGGTCGACGCCGCGCCAGTCGGGAAGGTCCTGCTCTAGGTCGAGCTTCTGCTGGATGTCGTAGAGCTTGGCGGTCAGGATCAGGGAATCCCCCAGGCCCAGACGGTTGTAGCGGGTCAACCTGGCGTCCAGGCCCGAGCCCTCGGTGGTCGAGTAGCCCCCGCCGAGCTCCACCGTATAGGGCTTGCGATCCACCAGGGTGACCTCCACCGGCCGCGTGTCGCCCTGACCGACGGCCGGCGCCGCCAGGGCCACGGTGGCCGCTTCATAGGCCCCGGTGTCCAGCAGCCGTTTCTGGAACCGGGCCAGCAGGGCCGGATCGTAGGTCGCGCCCGGCTTCCATGGCGCGAGGCCCGCGAGCCAGCGCGCCTTGACCCGATCCTTGCTCGTCAGGCGCACGGCGCCAAGCTTGACGCGGTCGCCGGCGGCGATGTGGAAGGTCGGTTTGACGCTCCGGTCGGCGTGGTCGACGACCACTTCGCGGGGCCGGATGGCGGCGTCGGCGTAGCCGAGCTTCTGCAGGGCGGCGACAGCCCGACCCTCCGCGCCCAGGATGTCCGCCGCCCGGCCCGGCGCCCCCGGCTTGAGAAACAGCATCGCCGCCGCGGACCTGCGCGCCGCCGGGTCGGGCTCGGGGGGCGCCCACGCTATGGCCGGGTCCTTCAGCTGGAACCTTGGCCCGGGGGTCACCCGCACCACCGGGCGCGGGACCGGCCCGGCGGCGACGTCCGGTTCTACGAGGGCGTCGTAGTAGCCTTCGGAGCGCAACAGGGCGACCGCGTCGTCGGCCGCCTGGTTTGCCCGCCGCTGCGCCTCCAGGGCGCTGCGCGGCGGCGCCCGGGCTTCGCCGACCGCCGTCTCGAGCTCGGCGCGCAGGGCGCCGTCCGAGACGCCCTCGACCACGGCGTTGGGGGCTGCTTCCAGGGGACCCGCGATCGCCAGGCCAAGGCCGATCGCCATGACGGCGGCGCAGGTGCGGTGCAGTGGCGTCACTCATCCCTTTCAGTCCCGGCCGACGCTCTAGAGGCTCGGGCTCCGCCTGTCACGATCCGGGACCGCCGTCGGACCGGCGCCCAATCGGTGAGCGACCCCGCCCACCGGCCGCGGCCGCCTCGTCTGGCGGGGTTGCGCAACCTCGGCCGGCGGTGGACAAGTCAGCCCACGGTTCTTCGCGGCGTCAGGCGAGCGCGTGGTCGAGATCAGAACGACGACAGAGATGGCGATGGGGGCGCCGGCGCCGATGCGGCGGCCCGGCGACTATCCGCAGGGGCCGGCCTACGACGAGATGTTCGCCGCCTCGGGCGAAACGCGGGCCCACTACCAGCTGCTGCACAACCGTATCCAGACCCTCGGCGCCCTGGAGCTGGCCGACCGCCAGCAGACCCTCGAACGCTCATTCCTGCTGCAGGGTATCACCTTCACGGTCTACGGCGGCGGCGAGGCGGCGGGCGAGCGGATCATCCCCACCGACCTGTTCCCGCGCATCCTTCCCGCCACGGAGTGGACCAAGATCGAGAAGGGCCTGACCCAGAGGCTCAAGGCCCTGAACCTCTTCCTGGCCGACATCTACGGCGAGCAGAAGATCATCGCCGACAAGATCGTGCCGCGCGACCTGATCCTCGGCGCCCCCTCGTACCGGCGCCAGATGCAGCACCTCTACGTGCCGCACAACGCCTATGTGAACGTCTGCGGCAGCGACCTGATCCGCGGCGAGGACGGCGAGTTCTTCGTCCTGGAAGACAACCTGCGGGTGCCCTCCGGCGTCTCCTACATGCTGGCCAACCGCGAGGCGGCCCGCCGCACGTTTCCCGGCACCTTCCGCCAGGCGGGCGTCAAGCCGGTCGAGCGCTATCCAGACCTGCTGCTGGCCACGCTGAAGAGCATGGCCGGCGACTGGCGGCCGAACCCCCAGGTGGTCGTGCTCACGCCCGGCGTCTACAATTCGGCCTACTACGAGCACGCCTATCTCGCCCGGCTGATGGGCGTTCCCCTCGTCGAGGGGCGCGACCTGGCGGCGCACGACGACCTCGTCTACATGCGCACCACCTCGGGCCTGCGCCGGGTGGACGTGATCTATCGCCGCGTCGACGACGACTTCATCGATCCCTTGAGCTTCCGCCGCGATTCGTCGCTCGGGGTCGCCGGCGTCTTCAACGCCTATCGCTCCGGCAACGTCGTCATCTGCAACGCACCCGGCACCGGCGTCGCCGACGACAAGGCGGTCTACGCCTTCGTGCCCTCGATCATAAAATACTACCTGGACGAGGACGCCATTCTCCCCAACGTCAAGACCTACCTGTGTCGGGATCCGGTGGAGCTGAGCCACGTGCTGGCCAACCTCGACAAGCTGGTGGTCAAGGCGGTGGGGGCCTCTGGCGGCTACGGCATGCTGGTCGGCCCCCACGCCAGCGCCGCCGAGCGGGCGGCCTTCGCCGAGGCCCTCAAGGCCGATCCGGACAACTACATCGCCCAGCCGACCATCCAGCTCTCGACCGCCCCCTGCCTGGTCGACGGGCAGATCGAGCCGCGGCACGTGGACCTGCGCCCCTTCATCCTCTCGGGCGAGAAGGTGGTGGTCACGCCCGGCGCCCTCACCCGGGTAGCCCTGAAGCGCGGCTCGCTGGTGGTCAACTCCAGCCAGGGCGGCGGGTCGAAGGACACCTGGGTGCTCTCCGACGACGGTCGCGCGCCTCTGGGCGCTGCGGGTCCCGACGAAGCGGACACGGAGAGCGACCTATGATGCTCGCCCGGGTCGCCGACAGCCTCTACTGGGTCGGCCGTTACGTCGAGCGCGCCGAGCACCTCTCGCGCCTCTCGGCGGTGATGCTCAACGCCACCCTCGACCGCACCGAAGCGGGCGCCCAGGCCGCCCAGCTGGCGCGCGCCTCGATCGGCGATCCCGAGTCCGGCGCCCTGGCCGATCCTTTCGACGCCGCCCGCGCCTTGGTCCTCGACCGCGAGCGCGGCGGATCGGTGGTGGTCTCCCTGTCGGGGGCGCGGGAGAACGCCCGCCAGGTCCGCGACCAGATCACCACCGAGACCTGGGAGCGCCTGAACCTGCTCTATCTGCGCGCCACCGGGATGCAGGCCGAGCGCGACTTCGACGCCGACGCCCCGGAGTTCCTGCAGGGCATCATCGCCGACCTGCATCTCTTCAAGGGCGCCGCCGACGCCACCATGAGCCACGGCGAGGGCTGGCGGTTCATGCTCATCGGCGTCCACCTCGAGCGCGCCCAGCTGATCGCGCGGCTGATGCGCGTCTGCTTCAGTGGCGCGGAGGGCCGGGTCATCGACGACCACCTGGCCCTGGTCAGCATCCTGCGCATGGCGTGCGCGCTGGAGCCTTATCTGCGCGTCTACACCGCCGATCTGCACCCGCGCTACATCCTGGAGTTCCTGCTGTTCGACGAGGACTTCCCGAGGTCCATCCGCTATTCCACCGCCCTCATCGAGGATCACCTGACCCACATTTCCAAGGGGCGGGACATCGGCCGGGGCGATCCGCTGCGCCTAGCCGGCCGGCTCAACGCGCGCCTGACCTACACCGACGTGGAGGATGTGGAGGAGACCGGGGCCAGCGCCATCCTCAACACCGTCGAGGCGGAGTGCACGGCCATCCACCAGGCGATGTACGAGACCTTCGTGGCCTATCCGCTCGAGACACGGTTGCCCGCCTGATGCTGTTCGATATCACCCACATCACCCAGTACAACTACGACGAGCCGGTGCGCGAAAGCGTGATGGAGCTGTGGATGCAGCCCCGCGCGGCGCATGGGCAGAACCTGCTCAACTTCAATCTGGACATCGATCCGCCGGCGCAGGTGTTCTCCTATGTCGATTCCTGGGGTAACACGGTCCGCCACTTTGACGTGCCCCATCCCCACACCCGCCTGACCATCACCACCCACTCGATGGTCGAGACCGACGCCCGGCCGCCGCTGCCGGGGGCCTTGGACATGGCCGAGTGGGACCGCCTGGCCAACGACTTCGTCCAGGGCGAGTGCTGGGAGTTCCTGCGGCCGCACGGCTACGCCGCCTGGTCGCCCAAGCTGCGGGCGTTCTGCGAGGCGACCGGCGTCGCCGAGCTGCGCCGGCTCGACCCGCTGACCGCCCTGGACCGGCTGAGCACCGTGCTCTACCGCGGGCTCGACTACGAGAAGGGCGTCACCGGCGCCGACAGTCCGATCGACGAGGCGCTGGAGGGCGGCCGCGGCGTCTGCCAGGACTTCGCCCACATCATGATCACCATCGCCCGCGACTGGGGCATCCCGGCCCGCTACGTCTCCGGCTACCTCGCCGCCAGCCGCGCCCAGGGCGAGCGCTCCGATCCGCAGGCGACCCACGCCTGGGTGGAGGTCTTCCTGCCGTCGCTGCGCTGGGTGGGGTTCGATCCCACCAACGACATCCTGGCCTGCGACCGGCATATCCCGGTGGCCATCGGCCGCGACTACTCCGACGTGCCGCCCGCGCGCGGCGTCTTCAAGGGCGACGCCGAGAGCCAGCTCTTCGTGGGCGTCTCGGTGCGCAACGCCGCCATGGAGGCCGGCGAGCCGGAGTTCATGCGCCTCGGCGCCCCCGCCATCGCCGCCGCCCGCCGCCGCGCCAGCAGCGCGGCGCGGCTGGACCAGCATCACCAGCAGCAGCAGTAGCGTGCGTTGGGCCTTCGCGCTCAGTACTTGAAGTTCACCCGCAGCATGATCTCGCGCCCCCGGCTCACCGAAGCGATGCGGTCTCCGGGTAGGCCGGCCGCGGTCCCCGTTCCGCTGCCGGTGAAGGCCGCGTTGATGGAGGCGACCCAGTAGTGGCGGTCGGTCAGGTTGCGGCCGATGAGCGCCCACTCCCAACGGCCGTCCTCGGTCGACAGCCGCAGCGTGCTGTCGACGAGCGTATAGGCCGGTTCGCGGCCCGCGGGATCCGACGTGGCGTCCGTCAGGAAGCTGCTGCTGTAGGACACGTCGGTGGAAAGGCCGAGGTTCAGACCGTGGCCTATGGGCCTTTCGTAGTCATAGCCGCCACTCAGGTTCAGCGCGGGCGCTCGAATCAACTCCGTCCCGGACAGATCCTGCTCGGGATTTCCGTTGACTATGGTGCAACCCTGCGCAATCGTCTGACCATTATAGCACGGTGCGCCGACGTACTTGGTATATTGTCCGTGGTTGTAGGCAGCGGCGCCATGTATACTTAACCCTCTAAGGGGAGCCTGATAGGTGAAGTCGGCCTCGACGCCCTTGACATCGACCGCTCCGGCATTGGTGATCGTGCTCGACGTATTGGTATAGCTCGCGATCTGCAGGTTGCTGACGTCATAGATATAGCCGGCCAGGTTCACTCGGAGCGTGCGGTCGAGAAGCGCGGCCTTGATCCCGATTTCGCCACCCTCGATCGTCTCGGGCAGGTAGCTGAGATTCGGATTGGCCGCGAAATTCGGCGAGCCCGAGTTGAATCCGCCCGACAGGAAGCCGTGCTTGTATGATCCGAAAATCGTCAGATCAGAGGTCGGCCGGTAGGCGATCGTGGCCTCCGGCGAGAAGTCATCCCATGAGCCGTTCCTGACCGGCGTGTTCAGGACAGAACTGGCGCTCAGGATGGCGGTCGGACTACTCTCGACGAGCGGAAGGCTCTTCTTCTCGTAGGAATACCGCGCGCCGACATCGATCTCGAGGACGCTGACCGGCTTGAATATCAGTTGTAGATAGGCCGAATAGGCTTGGCCGTCCTGTTTCAGGAAATAGTCGTTGATTTGGAAAGGGGTCGTCGGGCCGCCGAAGCCCGGACCCAGCAGATCGAAATTGGATCCGAACAGATAGCTGAGCGCGCCCGTCGAGGCGTGCGTGTCCGAGAAATAGGCCCCCGCCGCGAAATTGAAGGGGCCGTGAAAATCGCTGACGACGCGAATCTCCTGCGAGAACTCGCTGTCGCGATAGGGATCGTCGCTTGGTATGATGACCACATAGTCGTTCTGGAAGTTCTGGGTATCCTTCAGATCGACGTAGTAATAACCGGTCACCGCGGTCAGCAGGAGCGCCGGCGAAATGTGATAGTTGATCTCCAGGCTGTCCATCGTCTGTTTTTGATGGACGAAGTTATTGCCGTCGCCAAAGGTGTTCAGCGTGCCGGGAAACGTGCCGATGATCGGACCGCTGCTGGCACTCACCGTGTAGTCGCCCGCCGTACACTCCGCCGGCGAGCCGCTCTGACGGTGTCCGGTCGGACAGTGGACGTACTCGGAGGTCGATATGCGGCCGTTGTTGTCGGTCTCGGCGTAGTTGAGCTTCAGCTTGATCTCGAGCCGGTCGGTGGGATTCCATTTCAGCGTGCCGCGCACCCCGAAATCGCTCGAGCGCGGATCCCGGCCGGTGTCGAAATACGGCGAGGAGCGCGGTGTCTGGTCCGTCAGCCAGCCCTCCATGTGCGAGTAGTAGCCCGCCAGGCGCGCGCTGAGATTATTGGCCAGCGGTCCGGAAATGTAGGCCTCCGTCCGGGTCTCGTCGGCGTAGAATTCGTAGCCGGTGGATATGCCGGCCTCGAAACGGTCCGTGGGGTCGTTGGTCTTGATCGAGATCACGCCGGCCGGGCTGTTCTTGCCGAAGAACAGCGCTTGGGGACCCTTCAGCACCTCGACCTGGCTGACGTCGAAGTCGCTCATGCGCCTGACGCTGGCCTTCGCCACCTGTTCGCCGTCGATGTTGAACGCCACCGCCTGGTCGGCGAAAGGGTTGGCGTCCTGGCCGCTGATCCCGCGGATGGTGACGATGCCGCCCTGAACGCTGCTGCCCTCGGGGGCGATGATCACCTGCGGAACGATCCGGGACAGGCCGTCGAGGTCGTTGATGGCCAACCGGCTCAGCACCTTCCCGCCGACGGCGTTCTCGACGACCGGGGCTGAAATCAAGGTCTCGTCCCGCTTGCGGGCGGTGACGACGACTTCCTGGATAGCAGGGGCTTCCCCCGAAGCGACCGCGGCCGTGGTCGTCGCGTCGGTCGCGGCGTAGGCCGCGCCCGCGGCTGCGAACGCGAGCGGACTGGCGCCGGCCGCGAGGAGTCTCAGGATGACCTTGTTCATTGTTGGTGACACGCGCCGTGTTCCCCCTTTTTCCTGTCGTGGTTGGTCTTTTGCGGATCGGGTGGGGGTCACGACGCGCCACCGCCGACCTTGACTTCCGCTCCGGCGATGTAGCTGGCCTCGTCGGACGCCAGGAACACGACGACCTGCGCAACCTCGTCCGGGGCGCCGAAGCGGCCCATCGGGATCATCCGGGCCATCCCGGCGAGACGATCGGGACCGTTTGCCTGGATCATGGGGGTGTCGATCATGCCGGGGAACACCCCGTTCACGCGGATGCCGAGCGGCGCGAGCTCACTCGCCGCCAGGGCCGTCATGCCGCGCACGGCCCACTTGCTGGCGCCGTAGGCGAACTGTCCCGGATAGCTGCTCAACCCCGAGATGGAGACGATGTTGATGATCGAGCCGCCACCCGTCGGGATCATCGCTCGCGCCGCCGCCCGCGTGCCGAGGAAGACGCCGCGCTGGTTGACCCGGTAGTGCAGGTCCCAGAGATCGTCGTCGGTATCGAGGAGGGAGACGGGCTTGAAGATACCGGCGTTGTTCACGAGAACGTCCAGGCGCCCGAAGCGCTCGGTCGCCTCGCCGACCACCGCCGACCAGTCTGCCTCGTCGCCGACATCGTGGCGCATAAACAACGAGGGCGCGGCGAGCTCGGCGGCCGTTGCGGCGCCGGCTTCGTCCACGTCGGTGAGGATCACCCTGGCGCCGCGTTCGGCGAACAGCTTCGCTTCGGCTGCTCCCTGTCCGCGCGCCGCGCCGGTGATGATCACGACCTTGCCGGCCACCCCGCTCATCGCCAGTCCCACACGGTCGAGCGCATCTTCCGGTCTCCTCCCCGTGGTCCCGCCCCTGCGTGCCGCAGAACAGAACTACGTTCTATCGATAGCTAGCCTTCCGTTTGCTCCTTTGTCAACGGGCTCGTTCCTTCGCGCCGATTTTTCTGACAGAATGTGGTTGCGTTGGATGGAATTACGGGGCAATGAGTCGCCGCGTCGGCCGCGAACCAAATCGGCCGGCCAAGGCGTGAACCGCGGCCCCGCCGGGCCCTGGGCGAGGTGGAACCTATGTCGAAGGACCAACGAGGCTCGCAGGCGAGCAAGCTCGACACCGTCAGGGAATATTATCGACGCAACGACGCCGGCGACTTTCCGGCGGAGCTGTTCACGCCGGACTTCCAGTTCTTCTTCCCCAAGTTTGGGGTGGGTCACGGTCCCGCGGAGTTCCTCGAGCTCGGCGGCGGCTTGATGCGCGCCACGATCAGGCAGGCGGCGCATCACGTCGATGACCTGGTGCTCATCGAGCAGGGAGACCGCGTGGCCGCCGAGGGCGTGACGGAGGGGGTCGGGCACGACGGCGTCGCCTGGTGCGGCGGCAAGACCCCTGGCGGGCGCTTCTGCAGCATCTTCGAGTTCAACCCCGAAGGGCTGATCTCGCGCATGCACATCTATCTCGACCCCGACTACACCAGCCGGGACAGGGCGGGCTTCGTCTGGCCGAAGCGCGCGTCAGAGCAATGGTAGCGCAACGGGCCGTGGGCCAACCGGATCACGACGACTTCGCGGCCCTGGAGGCCCGCTATCGCGAGGAACAGGCGCGGCGCCTGCGTCCGGAAGGGACCGCGCAATATATCGGACTCGACGGACGGTTCGCCCACATGGCCGAGGATCCATACGTCGAGGGACCCCTCGTCCGCGATCCCCTGGCCGAGGAGGTGGATGTCGTCGTCGTCGGCGGCGGCTGGTCCGGCCTTCTCGCCGCGGTCAACCTCCGCAAGGCGGGGGTCGACGACTTCCGGGTCGTCGAGACCGGCGGGGACTTCGGAGGCGTCTGGTACTGGAACCGCTACCCCGGCGCGATGTGCGACGTCGAATCCTACATCTACATGCCGCTGCTCGAGGAGCTCGGCTACATTCCCACCGAGAAGTACGCGAAAGCCGAGGAAATCCGCGCCCACGCGCTGCGCATCGGCCGACACTTCGATCTCTATCCGAACGCGCTTTTCCAGACCCAGGTGACCCGGGTCGAGTGGACCCCGGACCGGTCGCGCTGGATGGTGTCCACGAACCGGGGCGACAGGCTTCAGGCGCGCTTCGTCATCCTGGGCGGAGGGCCGCTCAACCATCCCAAGCTGCCGGGCATTCCCGGCATCGAGACATTCAAAGGCCACGCGTTCCACACCAGCCGATGGGACTATGCCTATACGGGAGGCGACGCGTCCGGCGGTCTCACGGGGCTTGCGGACAAGCGGGTCGCCATCATCGGCACCGGCGCGACGGCCATGCAGGCGGTTCCCCACCTGGGCGAATGGGCGGAGAAGCTCTACGTCGTCCAGCGCACGCCGGCGATCGTCGAGTGGCGGGGCAACAGACCCACCGACTCCGCGTGGGCGGCCTCCCTGGAGCCGGGCTGGCAGCGGCGGCGCATGGAGAACTTCGACGGGCTCCTCTCTGGCAAGGTCTCGGGTGAGGATCTCGTCGGCGACGCCTGGACCGATATCTGGGCCCCTCCCCCGTTCGCCGAGGCGATCGCCGCCGGTCTCGACCCGCGCACCGAAGCGCGCCGGTTCGATTTCGAGAAGCTGGAACGCGTCCGGGCGCGGGTCGGCAGCATCGTCAAGGACCCGCGCACCGCAGAGTCGCTCAAGCCCTACTACTACCGGTTCTGCAAGCGCCCCTGCTTCCACGACGAGTACCTGCCGACGTTCAACCGGCCGAACGTCGAGCTGATCGACACCAGCGGCCGGGGGCTGGACCGGATCGAGGAGCACGCCCTGGTCTTCGACGGGCGGCGCTACGAGGTCGACTGCATCGTCTACGCCACGGGGTTCGAGCTCAACAACTATACCCACAAGGCGGGCGGTTTTCAGCTGATCGGACGCGACGGGCTGACGCTCGATGAGGCGTGGGCCGAGCATGTCAGATCCTTGCACGGGGTCTATGTCCGGGGCTTCCCGAACGTGTTCCTGATCGGCAACTCCAAGCAGGGGGCGCCCACGATCAACTTTCCCTTCATGGTGGACGAGCAGGCCAGGCACACCGCCGCGGTCGTGCGCCGGTTCCTCGACGAGAAGATCGCCGCGATGGAGGTGTCGCCGGCCGCGGAGGCGCGGTGGGGACGGACCATCAAGGAGAAATCGATCTTCGACCGGGAATACGTCAGCGCCTGCACGCCGAGCTTTTACAACGCGGAGGGCAAGGCCGACGACACGGCGGCGTTCACGACGGTCTTCGGCGGCGGACCCATGGAATATATACAGATCCTGGAGGATTGGCGCGAGACAGGCCTGGAGCAGGACCTGGAACTGAAGCGCGAAGATTAGCTTCGATGAAGATATCCCGGGTCGAAGTGGTGACGACGCTGGTCCCGGTCGTCTTCGGCCGCCACCAGTCGCAGATGCCGGTAGTGATCGCCAGGATATTCACCGACACGGGAATCGAGGGCGTCGGCCACACCTTCAGCGCCAATCCCGAGTTTCAGCGCTCCCTGTCCAGCATGGTGCGGGAGCTCGCCGATCTGCTGGTTGGAGAGGATCCGCGACGGATAGAGCATCTTGCGGCGAAGATGCTCTATCCCGCCAACTGGGTCGGCCCGGGCGGCCTGCTGAACATCGCCGCGACGGCGATCGACATCGCTCTTTGGGACATCATCGGCAAGGACAGCGGCCAGCCGCTCTGGCGGCTTCTCGGCGGCTTCTCGGACCGGGTCCGCGCCTACCAGAGCGGAATGGCCCTGGGAGGGCCGCCCGATAGTCTCCAGCGCCAGGCCGCCGAACTCGTCGCCCAAGGGCACCGGGCCATCAAGATGCGGCCGAACCATGAGCGCCACGCGCGCGTGGGCGAGGTCGCCGCGCGGGTGCGCGCCGTGCGCGAGGCGATCGGCTACGACATCGACCTGATGTACGACGTCAACCAGGCCTGGACGCCGTCCCGGGCCATCCGGGTCGGCCGCGCCCTCGAGGAGTTCGATCTCTTCTGGCTGGAGGATCCGACTCTGATGCACGACGTCGAAGGCCAGGCCGCCATCGCCGAGGCTCTCGATGTGCCGATCTGCTCCGGCGAATACCACTACAACATGGTCTCCCTGCTACCGCTGCTGAAGTCGCGGGCGGTGGACTATCTGATGGTGGACCTGTGCCGGATGGCGGGCGTCACCCAGTTCCGCAAGGTGGCCGCCATGGCCGAGGCGTTCGGGATCCCCGTCGCCAGCCACCTGGTCCCGGAGATTTTCGCCCATTGCATCGCCGCCGTTCCCAACGGCTTGATCGTGGAATGGATGGACTGGACGGCGATCCTCTTCGACGGCCTGCCGATCCTGGAGGACGGCGCCCTTCTGCTCTCGGAACGGCCGGGTCACGGGCTCACGCTCCTGGAGGACGAGGTCCAGAGGCGCCGCGTCGATTGACGCGTCACGGCGCCTTTGGTTTCACCATAGAGAATGTGATTCCATAAGTTAGCCCGGCGCGCGCGGCCCGCGGGACTCCTTGACTCCCACGCCATTCTGTTTGATTGGAAGAATGTCATTCTCTCTAGTGGAACGTCCGGAGGATTTCAGCATGGACAAGGCAAGGGTCACCGAGCTCGGCTATCTCGGGCTGGGCGTGAGCGATCTGGGCGCTTGGCGCGATTTCGCGACGGAAATCCTCGGGATGGAGTTCCTGGACGACGGCGACGGCGCCCGCCTGCGCATGGACTATTGGCGCCAGCGCATCGTCCTCCATCAAGGGGCGGAGAACGATCTGCGCTATCTGGGTTTCCGGCTCTCGGGGCCGGACACCTTCTGGGCGATGCAGCGCCAGCTGACCGATGTCGGGGCCCGTTTCGAAGTCGCTTCCGCAGCCGAGGCCGAGGACCATCACGTCCTGGAGATGCTCCGGCTGGAGGATCCCGCCGGGGTTCCCATCGAGCTCTTCCATGGCCCCCAGGTTGACCTGCATACGCCGTTCCGCCCTGGCCGCGGCATGCACGGGCGCTTCCTGACAGGTGACCAGGGGCTCGGTCACGTCATCATCCGTGACCGGGGAATCGCGGAATCCGAGCGCTTCTACCGGGAGGCCCTGGGCATGCGGGGCAGCATCGAAGGGCGGCTGCAAATCGGCAACCAGCGCGTCGACCTGCTGTTCATGCATTGCAACGCCCGGGGACACACCGTCGGCGTCGGCGTCCCCGGGTGGACCAAGCGCATCCAGCATTTCATGGTCGAGGTCGACAGCCTGGACGACGTCGGCCTGGCCTACGACCTGGTCCGCCAGCGACAGATTCCGGTCCTCATGGGCCTTGGTCGCCACGGCAACGACAGGATGGTGTCCTTCTACATGCAGACGCCGTCCGGCTTCTTCTGCGAGTACGGATGGGGCGGCGGTCACTCGCTGGCCCAGTCGGAATACAACCCCCGCGGCAACATCTGGGGGCTGGACGCCGAATCGCCGCCGCTGATGGATCCCTCCTGAACGGTGGCGCCGGCGCTGGAAGGCGCTCGGTGAACGGGGCGTGAGTGTCGCCAGGCTCGGCTGAGCCGGTCTACTCGCTGGCGGCGGGCGCGCCTCCATAGACGATCGAGACGATGGCGCCCGGATGATTGTCGGCCACATGGACTTTGGCGTGGAGCTGCTTGGCCAGCGCCTCGACGATGCTGGTGCCGAGGCCCGTCCTGGGGCCGGCTGAGCCGCTGGGCATGCCAACGCCATTGTCGCGCACTGAAAGCGTCCACTCGGTAGCGCCGGACCGGTAGCTGACCAGGATGTCACCGCCCGCGTCCAGGGGGAAGGCGTGCTTGAGGGCGTTGATCACCAACTCGGTGACGATCAGGCCCAGGCTGACGGAGACGTCGGGCATCGCGACGCCTTCGTCGGCCTCGACTTTCAGCCTCAGCTTGTCGTGATCATGGATCATCGAGGCGCCGATGCTTTGGCAGAGCTCCGTGAAATACGCGCGCAGGTGCACATCGCCGACTTGCGAGGCGGTGAGTTGTTGCTGGAGGGTGGCCACGGACATGACCCGGCTGTGGGCGGCGTAGAGGTGGCTGCGGACCCGAGCCGAGCCGACCCGACGGGCGCTCTGCATCAGGACGCTGGCGATGATCTGCAGGCTGTTGGCCACCCGGTGCTGCAGCTCCCGGTAGAGGAGCGCCTTCTCGCGCAGCAGGTCGTCCTTCAGGCGCTCGGCGAGGCGGGCGTCGGTGACGTCCGACACCGCCAGCAGCAGCCGCGCGTCGCGGGTATCGCTGTGGTCGAGCCGATGGGCGGTGATCACCAGACGGCGGGCCTCGCGGCCGGCCCGCTCGAGATCCATCTCGTAGGCGCCGACGTCCGCCGCGCCCGACAGCGCAAGCCTGAGCAGCGAACGCAACTGCGGGACGTCCCACTCTCCCGCCCCCAGAGAAAACAGCGAGCGCCCGTTCGTCGCCTCCGGGTCGATCTGAAAGGCGCGCACGAACGATCCGCTCGCCGCGATCACCGTGAGCTGGCCGTCCAGCAGGAGGATCGGCGCGTCGGACGCGGCTACCAGGGCCAGGGCCAGGGTGTCCGCGACAACGGGAGGAGTCGATACATTGTCGGAACTAAGGACACTGGCCACAATGATTTCCTACGACACCGAGGCGTCCTTCTAGGCGCCGCCAGGCGCCGACGTAAGCGTCGGAAACTACCTAAGCCGATAGCGGGAAAGCTGACTCCAGGCGGCCGGCCAAGGGAGCCAACCCGGTCATGGCGCGGCCCGCCGGTTCGGCGTCGCGCGCCGACCGCCGAGCCGTTGCTCGACTTAGGTAGTTTCCGAGCCTTCCGCCCGGAGCGGGCCGGCTCTAGGGCTTGCGGGGTGAACGGTGGGCGTACCCAGGAGCGCCGCCGTGATCCATGGTATGGTTCTTAGGCCCTCGTGATCGACGAAGGGCCCGCGGAACGTTGAGAGTCCATGACGACTGAACCCCGCGCCCGAAACCGGCGCCGCCGGCCAGGCCCAACCCCCCCGTCACGTCAGCCTCGGCGCGACGACTTCCTTGTGGTCGGTCTCGGCGCCTCGGCCGGGGGCCTGGAAGCCCTCTACAGGCTCTTCGATGCGCTGCCTTGCGACACCGGCATGGCGTTCGTCCTGGTCCTGCATCTCGATCCGACCCACAGCAGCATGATCGCCGACCTGCTGAGCGGTCACACGACGATGGCGGTCACAGAAGCGGCGGACGGGATGCCGATCCAGCCCGACTGCGTCTACGTCATTCCACCCGGCGCCTACCTGTCAATCGGCGAAGGCCTGCTTCGGCTGACCAACCCGTCCGAGCGGCGCGGCGCGCGCATGCCGTTCGACTTCTTCTTGCGCTCGCTGGCGCAGGATTGCGGCGCACGCGCCGTTGGCGTCGTGCTGTCGGGCACCGGCGGCGACGGCAGTGGCGGGCTGCTGGCGGTGCGCGACAATGGCGGACTGGTCATCGCGCAGGAGCCTAGGGAGGCCGGCCAGGCCGGCATGCCGCGCAACGCCATCCTGACCGGCGCGGTGGACCTGGTGCTGGCTGCCGGCGCAATCCCGGCGGCGCTGCTCGAGCACCGGCAAAGGTCCGCCCCCGAGGCGCGCGTCGAGCGCGTGCGTGCCGCGCCGGCGACGGGCGACGGCGCGGCGCTGGCCGGGATCATCGATCTCCTCGGCGCCCGCACCTCGCTCGATTTCACCCTCTACAAGGAGGGAACGCTGATGCGCCAGATCGGTCGGCGGATGGCGACCGCGTCGATCAGGGACATGCGCCTGTATCTCGAAGCGATCCATCAGGATCCCGACGAAATCGATCGTCTCGCCAAGGACATGCTGATCAACGTCACGCATTTCTTTCGTGACGAGAAGGCGTTCGAGGTTTTGGCCGAGACGGTCCTTCCGGAGCTGATCGGGCGGCAGCCGCTGGAGATTCCGATCCGCATCTGGGACGCCGGGTGCAGCACCGGCGAGGAAACCTACTCGATCGCCATGCTGTTCCTCGAAGCGATCACATCGGCGAAGCGAAACGTGAAGCTTCAGCTCTTCGCCTCCGACGTCGACGACGACGCGCTGATGATCGCCCGCAACGGCTTCTACCCGGAGTCGATCGGCAAGGACGTCTCGGCGGCCCGGCTGGAGCGTTTCTTCAGCAAGGAGGGGCACGGCTACCGCGTCACCCGCGAGCTGCGGGAAACGGTGGTTTTCACGACCCAGGATCTGCTGGCCGACGCGCCGTTCGCGCGGCTGGACTTCGTGTCGTGCCGCAACGTGCTCATCTATCTGCGCCAGGATGTGCAGGAGAAGGTGCTCTCCCTGTTCCATTTCGCGCTACGCGAGGGCGGTATTCTGTTCCTCGGGGCTTCCGAAGCCGTCGGCGCCTTTGGTGAACGCTTCGAGCCCATCTCCAAGAAGCATCGGATCTTTCGGCATCTCGGCCGCAGCCGGCCGGGCGAAGTCGCCTTCCCGATCGCGGCGAGCCCCGGCAATCGAGGACGCTCCGCTCACGTGTCGGGACGCAGCCCGGAGATCGCGCCGCGCCCCACGATCGGCGCCCTCGCCCGCCAGGCGCTGCTGGACGCCTATGCACCGGCTTCGGTGCTCGTCAACGCCCGCCAGGAGGGCCTTTACTACTTCGGGCCGATCGACCGCTACCTGAAGGTCGCCGCCGGCGAGGCCAGCCGGAATCTCTACGCGATGGCGCGCGACGGATTGCGCACCAAGCTGCGCGCGGCGATCCGCCAGGCCGCGCGGGAGCACACACCCGTCACCATCGGACGCGTGCGGATGCAGCGTGAGACCGACGCGGTGACGGTGAGGCTGTCGGTTGCGCCGGTCGGGTCGGACGGCGAAGAGCTGCTTCTGGTCAGCTTCTTCGACGAGCCCGAGCAGAAGAAGAACGGCAGGGACGCCGTCGAGGCCGACGACCCGGCGCACGTCACTGAGCTGGAGCAGGAGCTCGAGGCCACCCGCAGGGACCTGGAAGGCGCCATCCATGATTTCGAAGCCACCAATGACGAGCTGACCGCCTCCAACGAAGAGGCCATGTCGGTCAATGAGGAGTTGCAGTCGACCAACGAGGAACTGGAAACCTCCAAGGAAGAGCTGCAATCCCTGAACGAAGAGCTCACCGCTCTGAACAGCCAGCTCAGCGAGACCATCGAGCATCAGCGCGCCACGGCCAACGACTTGCGCAACACCATGAACAGCTCGGAGATCGCGATGCTGTTCCTGGACGGCAATCTCAAGATCCGGCTCTTCACGCCGGCGGCGAGCGCGATGTTCAACGTCATCGCCTCGGACATCGGCCGGCCGCTCGCCGACCTGGCGCGCCGCATCAACGACCCTCGGCTGCTCGCCGACGCCGCCGACGTCCTGGACGACCGCGTATCGCCGAACCGGGAAGTCGAGGCGGACAATGGCGCCTGGTACACCCGCCGCATCGTCCCGTATCGCAACCAGGACGATCAGGCCGAAGGGGTGGTGATCACCTTCACCGACATCTCCGACGGCAAGGCGGCCGAACGGGCGATCGAGGCGGCCCGCTCCTATTCCGACAGCATCATCGACACGATCGGCCAGCCGCTCGTCGTGCTCGACGCGGAGCTTCGCG
>Ga0209166_10001722_pt1 | contig 17650 bp, 20 predicted proteins | sample Coa_R1_3_FD_187151 | JGI IMG/M metagenome (GOLD analysis project Ga0209166, IMG submission 187151) | Surface soil microbial communities from Centralia Pennsylvania, which are recovering from an underground coalmine fire - Coalmine... | ecosystem: Environmental > Terrestrial > Soil >... | reverse complement strand
TCAGGCAGAACAAACGCGTCCCGCCATTTTTTGCGCTGCCGAGTTTGGAGTAAGCCTCAGCGCCCATCAGCAGGATGGCTGGAACGTTGGAAAGAGTTTCCACATTATTGACAATTGTCGGACAGCCATAAAGGCCGACCACGGCCGGAAAGGGCGGCTTAACCCGGGGGTAGCCGCGCAAGCCCTCGAGCGAATTCAGCAGGGCGGTTTCCTCACCGCACTCGTAAGCGCCAGCGCCAGTGTGCGTGGCAATATCAAAATTAAATCCCGAATCCAGAATATTTTTGCCGAGAAACCCGTGAGCGTATGCTTCCGCAATGGCGCGATCGAGGATATCCAGAAGATACCGGTATTCACCGCGAACGTAAATGTAGCCCTGGTTGGACTGAATGGCAAAGCCGCCTATGGCGATCCCTTCGATCAACTGGTGAGGGTCAAACTCAATCAGTGGCCGGTCCTTGCAAGTGCCGGGCTCGCTTTCATCCGCGTTGCACACCATGTACTTGGGCTTGTTGATATTCTTGGGGACGAAACTCCACTTCATGCCCGTATTGAAACCGGCGCCACCGCGTCCGCGCAAACCGGAATTCTTAACTTCGTTGATCACTCCATCCGGCCCCAATTCCAGCGCCTTCTTGAGCGCCTTGTAGCCGTCGTTCTGAAGATAGACGTCAATCGAAGGAGAATTGGGAATACCCATCCGCCGGGTGATGACCTTCACTTCTAGTGGTGATCCTTTCATGTAACTCTGGTAATCGCTCATAGGTCCATCAAGTAATTTATTCGTCGCCGTTTTTTCGCAACTTTTCAATCAACGCGTCAATTTTTTCCGGCGTCAGGTTTTCGTAGAAATCATAATTCACCTGCATGGCAGGAGCGCCGCAGCAAGCGCCGAGACATTCAACTTCTTCCAACGAGAATTTTCCGTCGGGCGTGGTTTGTTTATGGCCGATGCCGAGTTTTTTCGAGCAATGGTCCAGCATCTCCTCGCCTCCGCACAAGAGGCATGAGATGTTGGTGCAGACCTGAAAGTTATATTTGCCAATGGGGCGCCGATGGAGCATCGAATAGTAACCGATGTCCTCGATCACTTCGATGGGACGCACGTCCACGGCACGGGCGACTTCCTGAATCAATTCTTCACTGACGTAGCCAATCTCATCCTGGCCAAACATGAGCAAGGGCACAATCGCCGAGCGCTTAAGCGGATAGCGGGCGATGACCTGGTCGAATTTCGCTTTGAGTGTTTCTGAAAGCATGGTTTGTTGTCAGCAGTCAGTTATCAGTTGTCGGTCGTCAGTGGTTCTTCGCATCAGACCACTAGCTTCGAATGAAAAACATTCTTACCGGTCGATTTCACCCAAAATCACATCAATACTTCCGATACACGCCACCACATCAGCAATCAGACGACCCTCGATCATCTTGGGCAGCGCCTGCAGATTGGCAAAAGAAGGCGCGCGCACATGGCAGCGCCAGGGCTTGGGCGATCCATTGCTCACCATGTAGATTCCCAACTCGCCGCGCGGCGATTCAATCGACTGGTAAACTTCGCCGATGGGCGGATGGAAACCCTCCGTCACAATCTTGAAGTGGTAGATCAACGATTCGATGCTGGTCTTCATGCTTTCGCGGTCAGGCATGACGATGTGCGGAGCGTCGGCTTTGATGGGTCCTTCGGGCAGGCCTTCCATGGCCTGGCGCACGATTTTGAGCGACTCGCGCATCTCTTCAACCCGCACCATGTAGCGCGCAAATACGTCGCCCTGAGTCCGAACGGGAACATTGAATTCAAACTTATCGTAACTCGAATACGGTTGTTTCTTCCGCACGTCCCAGTCGACGCCCGAACCGCGCAACGACGGACCTGAAAGCCCGTAGGCTATGGCGTCTTCTTTTGAAATCACGCCCACACCCTGGGTGCGGCCCATCCAGATGGGATTTTTGGTCAGCAGTCCCTCGTATTCGTCGATGCGCTGGGGAAATTTCTTTAGAACTTTCTCCACCGCTTTCAGCCACCCGATAGGTGGTTCGAGCGCCAGCCCGCCAATGCGGAAAAAGCTGGTCATCATCCGTTGGCCCGATACCATTTCAAAAATATGCATCAGGTCTTCCCGCTCGCGGAAGCAGTAAAGGAAAACCGTCATCGCCCCGATATCAATGGCGTGCGTGCCCAGCCAAACCAGGTGGCTGCCGATGCGCGTGAGTTCCGTCAATAGCACGCGGATCCACTGGGCGCGCGGCGGAATCTCCAGGTCGAGTAGCTTCTCTGTCGCCAGACAAAATGCCAGATTATTCGACAGGGACGCAAGGTAATCCATGCGGTCGGTCAGAGTAATTCCCTGCGAGTAAGTTTTATCCTCGAATGATTTTTCGAAACCCGTATGCAGATAGCCGATGTCATAGATGGCGCGCACCACGGTTTCGCCATCCAGCTCGAGAACGAGCCGCAAGACCCCGTGCGTGGAGGGGTGTTGCGGCCCCATGCTGAGGATGACTTTCTCTTCCTGGCCCGGAATTTTTTCCAGCGTTACGGCCATCGGGTGATATTTCCCTGGACAGGGTAATCCTTGCGCAGCGGATGTCCCTCCCAATCTTCCGGCATAAGAATGCGGCGCAGGTCCGGGTGACCCTGAAATTGAATTCCAAAAAGGTCAAACACTTCGCGCTCAAACGCATTGGCCGCGGGCCATACGGGCACCATGGAATCCACCCGGGGATTTTCGCCCGCAATTCTTACCTTCAATCGCAAGCGCTCGTTGGTCTCAAATGAAAGCAGGTGATAAACCGTCTCGAAGCGTGGCTCGCCCGGATAATGGTCAAGAGCGGTTACGTCGGAAAGGTACTTAAAAGAAAGGTCGGGCTCGTCGCGCAGGAACTCGCAAACCGCGCGAAGGTGATTCGCCCGAATGTTGATCGTCGTTTCACCCCGGAAAGCCTGAACCTCCTCGACGGCGTCAGAGTTAAACTTCCGAAGTCTTTGAAGCGCGAGATTTGATTCGGGGCCGGTTTGCATAAAAGTGTGACAACAATAAAAAAGGTCGAAGGGTTAAAAGTTAAAAGGTAATGGGTAATAAAAACAAAAAGCAGTGCAATTTGGAAATGGTCGATACATGAATCCCAAGAGAAAAAATGATACAGAGATCATAACTTATAAATTGTCTTTACTTTCCAAGCGACCTACTCTCAAACTTAAATTTTACCCTTTAACCCTTTTTTACTTCTTCCAGTCGAGCGCCCCTTTCTTCCAAATGTAAACATATCCCGCTCCCAAAATGGCGATGTATATGAACATTTCCACAAAGCCGGACCATTTCAGGCTCCGATAAACCACCGCCCACGGATAAAGGAAAACCGCCTCAACATCAAACAAAATAAAAAGCATTCCCACCAGATAAAAACTTATGGAGAAGCGTTCGCGGGCATTTCCGACCGGTGCGATCCCGCACTCATAAGGTGATAGCTTTTCCCTAGAAGGCCGTTTGACGCCCACCCAGGCGGACATGCCCAGGATGGACGCCGCGATCAGAACGACCACACCAAAATGCACGAGAATGGGAAGATAATCTCCAAGCATTGCAATGGGTTACAGGAAGTTTCCGGATGCTTTTCTAAACTCAACACTATAAGAGCCGCGAAATAAGTGTGTCAAGTTTTTTCTTGCCTCGCGCCCATGAAGCCGCTAACATTCACGAATGGCTCAGGCATTTTCAGGCCATCCCGAGGTGCTGGTTTATGGTCACCGGCTTTAACACGGACATTAAGCATGAGGGCGTCGTCTATCACATTCAGACAGAACCGCGAAAAAAAGACGCGGGCATCGAGACAATGGTTTATATTCGCGGGGCCGTCATCCATTCTGTGACAACTTCCTACGAGGACTTCCTTCGCTCCCCCGATTACAGTGATGATAAGCTGAAAAGCATGTTGGAGGCTCAGCATCGACTGGTGATTGGGCGCATTCGCGGCGGCGAAATCAAACCTCCCGCGCCTCCGGCCGGCAGCGCATAGCGCCCCTCCAGCTAATTGGGTTCATTTTCGGCGCAAGCAGGGGGAGGGATATTTGTATAGAAATCATTCCTCCGGCGCCGCGAATTAAGCTGGAACGGGACCCTTTGGAGATCAGGTTGATCACCATTCAAGTGAACGGCGAGAAGAAAGAAATACCGGAGGGTTTGAAGCTGGCGGCATTGCTGGAATGGCTGAAACTTCCCGGTGATCGAGTCGCAGTGGAGCGCAATCTCGAAATCGTGCCGAGAAATCTCTGGCACTCGACTGCTGTGCAGAACGGGGACCGGCTGGAAGTGGTACATTTTGTGGGCGGCGGTTCCGATTTTGGGTTATAGATTTTTGATTTCTGATTGGCATGCCGGCGGTTTGTATTTATTACCCGATCGAATTTAGCCACCAGCATCGCCAACCCGGCTAAAATCAAAGACGCTCGCTTTCTATGGACCCCAATAGTTCTTCAACGCTCATTTTCGTTACCCTGCTCATCAAGCTGGGCGGCGTCGCGCTGCTGGCGGGTTTCATCGCGCGCTTCCCCCGCTTTCGGCGCTTGATTTTGGAAGAGCGGCGTTCACCCCGACAGAAACTTGAATTGGCGGCTTTCCTAGGCTCCCCTTTTATGCTGGGAGTGCTGACGCGTTTGGTGGCCCACTATCCGGGCACCGACCTGAGCCTGGAGGCGACGGTTCTTGCCGGGCTTCTGGGCGGCACCATTGTCGGCCTCGGCGTCGGAATGATGGTGAGCCTCCCAGCATGGTTAATTGGCCACGAATTTCTTGCACCTCTGATGGCGGCGCTCTATGCGGTGGTTGCCGGATCGGCCCGCTATGTTTGTCCCGATAAAGAAGAGATCTGGAAATTCTCTCCCTTCATTGACCTAAGCCTCTACCGGTCCATTAAGAAACGGTTCAAGCACCCCGCCATCGATTGGCAAGTTTTATTTTCGCTGGTGTGTGTGATTCTCGAAATCGCGCGCCTGACCATAGGCCGGATTTCCCACCATCGTCTTTTCTTTCTTTCGTCTCCGCATCCCTGGACGAATTTCCTGATTGTTCTCACCACGCTGATTGGCGTCGGTCTTCCGGTGCGCATTTGGAACAACACCCGCATCCAAAACAAACTCGAAGAGCAGGAGTTGGCGTTGATGCAAGCGCGCGTGGACGCGCTCATCAGCCAGATCAATCCGCATTTTCTTTTCAACACGTTAAATACGGTCTCATCGCTGGTGCGCTTTGATCCGGACACAGCCCGCACCGTGGTCTTGAAGCTCTCCAACATTCTTCGCCGGCGGCTCAAGGCTCAGGTTCACTTTTCACCTCTCAGGCAGGAAATTGAATTTATCGATGACTACCTGGATATAGAGGTGGTGCGCTTCGGCCGTGACAAGCTCCAAATCCGGAAGGAGATCGATCCGGAAACTCTGGAAGTGGTTGTACCCAGCATGATCCTTCAGCCGCTGGTGGAAAATGCCATCCGCCACGGCATTGGACCCAAGATCGAAGGTGGAACCATCACACTGCGCGCCTGGCGCAACAACGGACGCCTTGCGGTGGAAGTCATTGACGACGGAGTGGGGATTCCGGATGAACGGCGGCACGAGGTTTACGACTCCGGCATCGGGATCTCCAACGTCCGCGAGAGGTTGAAAGTTCTCTACGGCCAGGAATTCACATTCGAGATCGATAGCAAACCGGGAAAGGGCACCGCCATCCGCTTTGAAATTCCCGAACTCATCACGGCTGAGGCGGCTCAAGTTGTCCCCACCCCAGCGCCATTATGAGGTTAATTTCACCGCCATCCAAACCACATTCCTCCTCTCGACCGGGATAAGTTGTGCTAAACTTTTGCCGCTGGGCACAAAAATAATTTGTTCCGAAACGGGCTCGTTGAAACTGACAGAGAGGTGGCAAGCAACCAAAGTGGTGAATAATTAATCTCTCTCCAAGCTGGCGCAGATGAGCAACGTCAGGAGATGGCCTCCGTCCCTAACATTCGAATTCACAGGAGCGAGGACTTACGTATGGCGAAAAATGAAACGGCAGAAGAAAAAATGACTCCGGACACAACGGACGAGACGGAGAAGGCTCCGGGCCTGACCCAGGCGGGCAAGCGGAAGAGCGCAACCTCGATGAGCATGATCGAGCCGCGTTTTCGCAATATTTACAAAACTTTCTACAAAGAAACCTACTTCACTCCCACAACTCTCGATTTGAAAACCAAAGAACTGATTGCCATTGGCGCATCGTTGGCGGCGAAGTGCGAGGGGTGCCTTCAGGGCCACATCAAAAAGGGGTTGGAGATCGGCCTGACCAAGGCTGAAATCAGCGACGCGATTGTGATTGCCGTGGGCATCGCCGCCGCCGGAGTGGTCGATATGTCTGACCACGCCGCGACCAAACTGGACCTCCATCACTTCGAATAGGACGGCTTGGGGCCTCGACTCCATCACCCCGAGCGCCCGGGACCCGCGCGCCGGAGACGGGCCTTTCACTCCTTCTGGAATTTCTCGGGAAAACGGATCAAAGGCAGAGAGTGGATTACAGGGTTATCGCCAACTTATTTCTGCTGCTCTTTCTGGGTGTTGCTGACAACCAGATGGTCGCCGCGCTGCTGCCCGTCCTCGGCGGCTCCCTTCACAAAACCGTGGAAGTGGCTGGCATGCTCGTGGTGGTCTATTCGGTGACGGCCGCGATTGCGTCATTCGTCGCCGGTGCTCTTTCTGATCATTACGGACGTCGTAAATTCTTAGTGGCAGGCGTGGTGGTATTTGCCGCGGCCTCATGGATTTCATCCCAAACGCAAACCTTCAGTGAATTGATGCTGGCACGCGCGCTCACCGGATTTGCCGCCGGCACAATTTCTACTTGCTCCATCGCTTTTGCCGGCGACTGGTTTGCCTATAACGTCCGGGGCAGGGCGATCGGCATGGTTTCGTCCGCATACTTTGCGGCACCCATCATCGGCGTACCTCTAGCGGGGCAGATTGCCGACCATTTTGGCTGGCACCGCGTCTTCCTTTTTTTTGCGGGTCTCGCTTTTATCGTTGCATGCATTTCCCTGTTCCTCCCCTCGGAGCAGGTGAATCCCCAGCCTTCAGTGGACAAACTTCGCGCCACAATTTTTGTGTTTCGCTCTTTCCTTAAAAGGCGTGATATTGTTGCCGCGTTGTGCGTGGCCTTTTTCGTGTCCGCTGGCCTCGTGGGTTTTATTACTTATATCGGCCAATGGCTAAGCGATCACTTTAAAATTCCGACCAGCGGGATCACGCTGGTCTTTATGGTGGGAGGATTGGCGTCGCTTGCGGGCGCGCCATTGGGAGGAATCCTCGCGGACCGCTGGGGCAAGCGAAAGGTTTCCATTGCCAGCAACTTTCTTCTGGCGCTGGCCGTGGCTTTGGTTCCGTTTCTTCGCTGGGGATTCTGGCTCTTCCTGGTTTTCGGAGCCACAGGCTTGGGCGCGGCGTTCCGGCAAGGCCCATTGACCGCCCTGATGACGGAAATGGTTCCCACGGGGCAACGTGGTTTTTTCATCGCGCTAAGGAACATCGCTTCGCAACTCGGCATTGGAGCAATTGCGCTGGTGGGTGGAATACTTTACCAACACAACGGCTATGTTGCCGTCACAACACTTTGCGCCGTAATGACAATGCTGGTGGCAATCTTGCTTGCCACTCACATTGTGGAGCCTTCGCCTTTGATCGAACGCGCCAACTAGCGGCGGCAAGCCCTGTACCGTCCGGCACAAGGGCAAGCCGTCGCACTCCATAAGGAGAAACTTTTGAGTGCAGGCAAAACATTTCGAAAAATAGTTACTTGGGTGTTGGGTATAGCCCTGATTATTTTCTTTGTTTTTTTCTACGGAGTGGTGCCCTGGTTTCTTACGGGCATTGTCACCACCAGCCGGTTCCATTTTCACGACCCGAACGACGGGAAAACTCCAAAAGACTTCGGCATGGATTTCCAACCCGTGGAATTTCGTTCCTCCGACAATATTCTATTAAAGGGTTGGTACGCCCCCGCGAGCGGCCTTGCCAAAGGTACGATCATTTATTGCCACGGCCAAAACCGCACGCGCGTTGAAATGTTGCCCTATGCCGCCTTCGCCCACACTTTGGGTTACAACGGATTGCTTTTCGATCTTCGTCATCAAGGTGTGAGTGGAGGCAACGTAGGCTCCGTGGGATACTGGGAGCGGCTTGACGCGGAAGCGGCGGTCCACTATGCCTTAAGCCACGAAAAGGCCGCGCGCCCGATTATTTTATGGGGCGTCTCGATGGGCGCGGCTGCAGGGCTCATGGCCGCCGCTGATTCACCGGATGCTTCCGCGGTAATTTCTGACAGCACATTTCTTAACTTCCCGGAATTAATCAGGCATCACTACGAGCTTTTCCTGGGGATCATTCGCCGACGCTGGTGGTGGTTTCCGCCTTTGCCCAGTTTCCCCCTCGCAGACGAGGTCCTTTATTGGTCAGCCTGGCGGGCACATTTCAGTCCCTCGGATTTTGATTTGGAAAAGGCTGTGCGAAAAATTAATCCGCGCCCTGTTTTATTTATCGCCGTCCAGGGCGATCCGAGAATGCCTCCCGAATATGCGAAGACTCTCTTCGCGGATGCCACAAGCCCACGTAAAGAGTTGGTGGTGCTGGGAGGTTCGCGCCACGGCGAGGGCTTTAAGTTTGCAAACAAACAATACGAGGAGGCGGTTACTGAGTTTCTGAAGAATATCGCTCCGGAAGGACAAGCGAATTCTTCCCGTCGTTAGTTCATTGAGGGGGTCGAGTTGGAGCTGACTTCCACCCGCTCCGCCACATCCGGGCGCTTCAAATTGGGGCCGCCCTTCTTCTTCACTTTGCCCACTACGCCCCCGGACTATTTGGCGGGCGGAGTTTCTTTCTTGCCTTCCCAGGTGGCGTGCGGCTTGCCGTCGAGAGTGATACTCCCAGCCAGTTGACCGTCTTTCAGCTTTCCGGTGATCACGTAGCTGCCCTGTGGAGTGTCCAGATTAATTTCAAGAATGTCTTCCTTAAACGTTCCGGAAGTAATATCCATCCCACCCTGGGGAGAGTCTACTGATCCGGAAACCTTCTCCCCATCCTGCTGCAAGCCGAGGGTGAAACTTGAATCGCCATCCGGGCCGCCATGAGTCAAGCAAGTCCATGTGCCGGTTATGGGGCCCGGCTTTGCTGACTTTTCCTGTGCGAGAGAGATAGAGGTGTCGATTGTTGCGAGCAGGGATATCGTTAGAGCGCAAAACATAAATTTCCTCATTTTATTTCTCCTCCCAAAGCTTATTCCTGCCCGGAATTCTCACATTATTTGAATCTCATTTTACTTCCCTTCCAGGACCCGCTGGTAAAGGCTTTCATATTGTGGAATTATTCTGGTGGTACAGAACTGGTTCACCGCCCGCGCCCGCGCTGCTTTCCCCATTTGCTCGCGCCGCTCAGGGCTGGTAAGGATTTCGAGAGAGCGTGCCGCCATCATTTTAATATCACCAGGCGTTACCAGAAAACCTTCCACACCGTCAGTAATAACTTCCGGAACGCCGCCAACCTTGGAGCAAACAGCCGGAACGCCGCAGGCCATTCCTTCAAGTGCCGCCAGGCCAAAGGATTCCAACTCGCTGGGCAGGAGAAGCACATCCGCGCAATTCAAAAGTGACTGCACCTGATTCTGCTTGCCGAGGAAGATCACGTCGCGCGACAAACCTTTCTGCCGGACCAGCCATTCGGCCGTGGTGCGGTCAGGGCCGTCGCCAATCAACATAAGTTTGGCGGGAATCTCTTTGCGAACCAACGCGAAAATTTCAACGACGTCCGGCAGGCGTTTCACGGGCCGAAAGTTCGAAAGATGGATGAGAACCTTTTCATCATGAGGAGCGAATTCCTCCCGCCGGCAGTCGCCGTCCGCCGGCTGGAACACATCACAGTTGACGAAATTCGAGATCATATCAATGGGCCGCCGAATCTCAAATTCATTCACTGTCACCTGGCGGAGGTACTCTGAAATCGCCGTGACTCCGTCACTTTCCTCAATGGAAAACTTCGTGATGGGGAGGAAGGAGCGATCTGCTCCCACCAGCGTGACATCCGTGCCGTGCAGCGTGGTCACGTAGGGAAGTTTAAGTGGCGCGACCATGGCGCGCGCCAGATAGGCGCTGACCGAGTGCGGAATCGCATAATGGACGTGCAACAGGTCCAGTGATTCATTCACCGCCACATTCCGCATCATGCTGGCTAGAGCAAGAGTGTAGGGGGGATGATCGAAGAGCGGATAATTCATCACCTCCACTTCATGGAAGTGCAGGCGCTCCGAGGAAGCGGTCATTCGCACCGGAACTGCGTAACTGATGAAATGGACGTCGTGCCCCCGTGCCGCAAGCTCGATGCCCAATTCAGTGGCCACAACACCACTACCGCCGTATGTGGGATAGCATGTAATTCCAATTTTCATGAGGGTTTAAGATTGTTGCCCGCTTTCGCCTGCACGGGTTGCCCGTGGCAACGAGAGCGGGCTACGAGGGGGGAGAATGTTTCTTGTTCTTTTCTTCAGCGCCCGCCGCCAACACTACAATTTCCTTCACGGTGCGCCGATCACCCTTCTGTTCGTATAAGATGAGGACGTTGTTTCCCGGCTTCAGATCGTTTAGTTTCAGCCTCTCACCTCCCGCAGTAGAAACGGATATGCCTTTATTGACGGGAAAGATTTCCACGCTTTTACCTTCTATGGCATCCACCTCAAACACATGACGCTTAAGATCCACGGAATCCAGCTTGCCGCTGTATGCTTGACGGTAGCTCCCCGAGGTCAGCTTGTCCACCACAGGAATTTTTCGCCGGCGCTGGTCCTGGGCATGGCCTGCGCTGAATCCAAAAACAATTGCCATGATCAATGCCGCGCCAGACACAACCAAACCGGTCAAGGGTCGGCGCGTTGCCGGCATCTGGTGAACAAATGGGACGAACCGCGGATTCACCATAGTGATCATCGGGCGCTCCTTCCGTATGATTTTGAACATGAGAACAGCCGCCTGAGACTGGGGGGACTCAATCGTTGCCTAATCCCCGCTGCGAATTACCTTCTGCCTGTGAATGGCCGTTTCCACCATCCTTGACTTCAGTCTGCTTGTACATATACCGGATGACCGACTTCATGATCAGCAGGTTCGGTTCTTTGGCGCGGTGCACTTTAATGCAGTCCTTATCGTACCATTCAATCACGCCGCGAATTTCCTCGTCGGTATCCAGCACGACCACCATGGGGGTTCGGGCCTGCATTTGTTTGATGTAATAAAAGTTCTCCGCGTTGGTCTGGTCAGGCGGGGCAGGCTTCTTCCGCTGCAAACGCGCCCCCATCTGGTCTTGTATATCGGACAGTGATGGACGAATCAGTTTTCGGTTCACCATGGCACGCTCCTTGCGCCCCATCTAGTGGGGCTAAAAGTTCCGCTATTTTCCTATGAGAATCCCGGGGCGAGGCACCCTGACATTTAGATGGTGTTTAGGGCGGCTCGGTTTCCTGCGAATCAAATCGACACTCCGAAAGCCAGTCGAACCTGACATGCCAGATTCGGCGGACTATTCAATTTCAGAAGATGGTTGCAACTGGGCGACAGCTTACCATAACCTGCTGGACATCGCAAATTGATTTCGCAAGGCAATGGTGAGACGATAGGATCCAACGGAGTGAGGGGCAATGACGGCCGCTGAGAACGTCACCAACGCGCGTTATCACCGTGCTCCACGGGCGCAAAGCTCCGTTGGCAAGGCAACAGCCCGACCCCGCCTGCATCTTACACAATGGATGAATTTCAAATTCACGCCGACTCCTAAATCCGGGATGGAACTCATTATGAAATTGAAAACTTATATTGCCTTAAAATCAAATCTCTTCGCACTTTGCTGCATTGCTCTGATCCTTACCTTTGCAATGCCCGCCTTCAGCCAATCCACTTCTGACCAGGATTCAATACCGACCCAGAAAGAGAGTAAAAAGAAGAAGAAGAAAACAAATAAGGGACCTGGCAAGGAGATGGGCCAGGGGGGAGAAGACATTGGGAAAGGCACTGCCAAAGGAGCCGCGGACCTGGGCGAAGGCGCTGTGGGAACGGCCGGAAACCTGGCGACGGGAAACGTGGTGGGCGCCGGGATTTCGGCGGGCAAAGGAGTGGTGGGTGCAGGCACTCACGTGGGCATAGGCGCTGCCAAAGGAACCTACAAGATTGGCAAAGGCACGGGCAGGTTAATCAAGAAGATCACCGGAAAGTCCAAGAAAAAAGACGAGACTGACAATTGAAACCTGATTACGCTTAATATTTTTCAACCGCTATTTCCTCTCCTTATCCCGGCGGCACCAAACGCCAAGTCGCAGCATCAAATCACCGAGAGGACTAAATCAATTAAGGAGGAACTATGTACGTTATTACTGGAGCTACCGGGAATACTGGAAGTGTTGCGGCACGAAATCTGCTCGGGAAAGGGCAAAAGGTTAGGGCGATTGGCCGGAGCGCCGAGCGCTTGAAATCTCTCGCCGCCCTGGGTGCAGAGCCGTTCGTTTGTGATCTTTCGGATGCGCAAGCACTGGCCAGGGCTTTTGCAGGTGCCCGGGCGGTTTACGCAATGCTGCCGCCTGAGGTCGCCAACCCGGATTATCGCTGTCTCCAGGATCGCCTTAGTGACGCAACAGGCGAAGCGCTTGAACTCGCGGGATTGAAGTATGCCGTGTCACTCTCCAGTATCGGCGCTGATAAAACTGACAAAACCGGCCCGGTGGTGGGATTGCATTATTTCGAGCAAAGACTCAATCGCGTCCCCGGACTTAACGTCCTGCATCTGCGCGCCGGCTATTTTATGGAAAACACGCTGGCGCAAATCGGCGTAATCAAAATGATGGGTGTGACCGCTGGCCCGCTTCGCTCTGACTTGAAATTGTCGATGATCGCCGCGCGCGATATCGGCGCCGTGGCGAGTGAAAGATTGCTTACACTCGATTTCAGCCAACAACAAACTTTGGAGCTGCAAGGCCAGCGGGATATCACCATGTCGGAAATGGCGGCGACCATTGGCAAAGCAATTGACAAGCCAGGTTTGTCTTACATCCAGGCGCCTGACGATCAGATTCGGCCCGCCTTGATGCAAACTGGCATGTCGCAGGATATGGCGAACCTTATCCTTGAGATGGCGGTAGCTTTGAACTCCGGCCATATGCGAGCGCTGGAAACCCGGAACACTCGAAACACAACGCCTACTTCCTACGAAACTTTTGTGGCAGAACAATTTGTCCCCCGCTTCCGGGGCAAGGCCGCAGGCGCGTAAGTCTTGGGGAGAAGGCAACAAAGTTCGGCGGGCAATTCAAAAGCGGGCGAGAGGTGGTTAGATGTAGACGGGTCTCATATCCATCGCCCGCATGCCCCGGAACCGAAAATTTCTTGTCATTGATTGGCGGAAACTCGTCGCTGCTGACCGAGAAGCCCACGGCACCACAACCGTAATGGTGGCAACCACGCATGAAAGCCCAAACCCCGGCAAGATACCCGCTATCCGCAGGGTGAGTAATTTTCACCACCATCGAGAGCATTATTGAACTGACGCCGAATCAAACCAAGGATAAAAGACGAAGTGCATCCAGGATGCGCGTAATATGCCAAATGTTTTGACCTGGCTCGAAATTTAATGGCGACGCATCTGGTAACTCAGGTCGAGTACCTTACTTCCGCTTTTCCAGTCTTCAAAGCGCACACGGCGAGTGGCGAGGCCTACCATTCGGACAGTAGGATACTGTTGCTGGATTTCAGCGGAAGTCGCGCCCCGACGCTCGCGCCGGAATATTCGGCCAGCGTCCATTCGATTTCGCCCCAATCCGGCATGCCAATTCCGGGACTCCACGCATGTGGTCAAGTCGGTATGCCAAAGACGCACAGCGAGTCTGCTCGACCTGTTGGGGTGGTGATTGGGTCTCCAACCCTCTCCCGTTGAAGTTAATCTTTCTTCGTCTCCCATCGCCGCCGCCTGGTTCTCCCGGATTTTTATTTCATCGTTTGATGGCCAGTAACTCCCAAACCGCTGGTGGCACCTACGCCGCATTTCCCAAGGTGGATTCGCCAATCCAATCTCTCTTCCCCAACGCAAGCAACGTGACCAGAAGAACTCATTCCTTGATTCCAACCTTTGAAATCGCATACATTCAATAATGCGGAATGTACGCGACCCTTGAGGTCCCGTTCATCTGTACCACGGTCTTATCAGGAGTTGTTATGATCCTGGGTGTACCCAAGGAAAGTTTTCCCGGAGAACGTCGGGTGGCGCTGGTGCCCGCCTCCATTCCCAATCTTGCCAAGGCGGGGTTTGAGATCATCATTGAATCCGGGGCCGGCATTGGCGCCGGCTATCCCGACGCTGACTACATCGCCAAAGGCGCCAAGACTATTGCCGGGCGCGCCGAAGTCTTTAAGACCGCGGACGTCATCGTGCAGGTACTAACTGCCGGTTCAAATGACAGGACCGGTAAGGCGGACCTCCCGCTTTTCCATCGCGACCAGACTCTGGTCGGGTTCCTTCGTCCACTCGGGTCGCTGGAAACTCTTCAAGCGATCGCCGCCACCGGCGCAACTGCATTTTCCGTGGAGCTGGTGCCCAGGATCACGCGCGCCCAGAACATGGATGTCCTGTCTTCCATGGGAACGATCTGCGGCTACAAGGCGGTGTTGCTCGCGGCCGACACCTTGCCCCGGATATTTCCCATGCTCACTACGGCGGCCGGAACGATAACTCCGGCGCGAGTATTTGTGATCGGCGCGGGTGTGGCAGGGCTGCAAGCCATCGCCACCGCACGAAGGCTGGGCGCGGTCGCCAGTGCTTATGATCTTCGCCCTGCGGTCAAAGAGCAAGTGCAGAGCCTGGGCGGCCGTTTTATTGAACTCCCTTTGGAAACCAAAGATGCCGAGGACGCGCGCGGGTATGCGCGGGCGCAGGATGATAAGTTTTACGCGCGCCAGCGTGAGCTGTTGGGGCGGGTGGTGGCAGAAAACGATGTGGTCATATCAGCGGCAGTCGTCCCCGGCAGAAAGCCGCCCGTTCTCGTAACTCGTGAGATGGTCATGAAAATGGCGCCCGGTTCCGTGATCGTGGACCTGGCGGCCGAGCAGGGTGGAAATTGCGAATTGACGCGCTCCGCTGAAGTGATCGTCGAGCACGGCGTCACTGTGATTGGAACCATCAATCTGGCGAGCAAGGTCCCCTACCACGCCAGCCAGATGTATGCGCGAAACATCTCGGCTTTTCTGCTGCATTTGTACAAGGATGGGAAACTGCAGATCAACCAGGATGATGCGATCTCCAGTCAAACGCTCGTAACCCACCATGGTGAGATCGTCAACAAGCTGGTTCGGGAGTTTTTCAAGCTGCCCAACTCCTCGTAGGGCCGGGGCTTGTTCCGGCCCCACCCCATCGTCGAGTGGGCAGGGCGAACCCGGAGGCTGGAGCGAGCCTCTGACCCACAAAACGATATAATCTTTTACAGTAATGCATACTATTGATTTAATCAGGAGGTTTCGATGACGTCTGAAATTATCACCGGCCTTTACATATTTCTCCTGGCCGGGTTCGTCGGGTTTGAGGTGATTCGCCGCGTCTCCCCGCTGCTTCACACCCCGCTGATGTCGCTTACCAACGCGCTGGACGCCATTGCGGTGGTCGGCGCCATCGTGATCGCGGGCGAGCACAGGAGCACGCTGTCCACCGTGCTGGGGTCGCTGGCGGTGGCGGCGTCCATGAGCAATGTGGTGGGCGGCTTCCTGATCACCGACCGCATGTTGAAAATGTTTAAATCCAGCAAAACCAAAAAATCATGAGCAGCCCCCTGATCACCGAACAGATCATCCAAATCACCTACCTCGTGGCGTCAGTGCTCTTTATTCTTTCGCTCAAGTGGCTGAGTTCACCTGCCACCGCCCGGCGCGGGGTGAGAGCGGGGGAATTGGGCATGGCTCTGGCCATCGGGGGCACGCTGCTCTATCACGGCATCATCGATTACCGGTGGGTGGTGATCGCCCTGGTGGTGGGCGCTATCGTCGGAATTCCGCTCGGGCTCGTCCCCATGACCGCCGTCCCGCAGCGGACCGCTCTCAGCCACGCTTTTGGCGCGTTTTCCGTCACCCTCGTAGGGGCGGCGGAGTTCTACCTGCGCGCGCCGAATATTTCCCGCTTCATGATGTCGGTTCTTTCCATGGAGGTCATTCTCGGCTCGCTGACCTTCACCGGAAGTTTGATGGCGGCGGGAAAGCTCCAGGAATTCCTGCCGCAGCGGCCCATTACGTTTAAGGGACAGAACATCGTCAATCTTTCCATCCTGGCGATGGCGGTGGGCCTGGCCGGTTACCTCGTCTTTCATCCCGAACAGACAACCCTCTTTCCTCTCCTCATCCTATTGCCGCTCATCTTCGGCGTGATGATGATAGTGCCCATCGGCGGCGCGGACATGCCCACGGTGATATCGCTCCTCAATTCCTATGCCGGCCTTTCGGCGGCGGCCATGGGCTTCGCTCTCGACAGCAAGCTCTTGATCATTGCCGGCGCGCTCGACGGCTCCTCAGGATTTATCCTGTCCGTGATCATGTCCAAGGCCATGAACCGTTCTTTTACCAACGTGATTTTTGGAGCCTTCGGGCAGGTCCAAACCTCGGCCATTGCGGAACACGAAACCCGGAACGTGAGGACGGCAACCGCCGAAGAGGCCGCCGGAATTTTGGGTGCGGCGAACTCCGTGGTGATCGTTCCCGGTTACGGCCTGGCCGTGGCGCAGGCCCAGCACAAAGTCCGGGAACTTTTCGAAGTCCTGACTAGACGAGGGGTGACAGTAAAATTTGGCATTCATCCTGTGGCGGGCCGCATGCCCGGGCACATGAACGTGCTGCTGGCGGAAGCAGATATTCCCTACGATAAGCTGCTGGATATGGACGCCATCAATCCCGAGTTTCCCGAAACCGATGTCGTCCTGGTGATCGGCGCCAACGACGTCACCAACCCCGCCGCGCGCAATGACCAGGGCAGCCCTATATATGGAATGCCTATACTTGATGTTGATAAAGCCCGGACGGTTATGGTTATTAAACGAGGTATGAGCCCTGGTTTCGCGGGCATTGACAATCCGCTCTATTATCTCGATAAGACGTTGATGCTTTTCGGCGACGCCCGCGGATTTGTGGGGGATATCGTCAAGGAGCTGGGCAGCGCGGGTGGACACGGCTAAATTGGCTGGCCGGAATCTCGGGCTTCTGTGGGCGAGCGACTCTAAAACGTAACATAACTTCGTGCGTTTATATTAGATTGCCCCCATCAGCTTGCTGATACCGCGACTCCAATCATTTAGTCAAGCGACACCCAAACCGATTTCACCTGTGTATAGGACTCGATGGCGTGCGGTCCCATCTCGCGGCCAAATCCACTTTGTTTGTATCCGCCGAAGGGTGAGCCGGAGTCAAAACAATTGTAAGCGTTAATCCACACTGACCCCGCCTTGATTTCGCGCGCCAGCCGATGCGCCACGCCGATGTCCCGCGTCCAAACGGCCGACACCAGACCGTAAATTGTGGAGTTGGCGATTTCCGCCGCCTCTGCGGCGTCGCGGAATTTGATCGCTGATAGGAC
>Ga0209166_10001721_pt1 | contig 17654 bp, 18 predicted proteins | sample Coa_R1_3_FD_187151 | JGI IMG/M metagenome (GOLD analysis project Ga0209166, IMG submission 187151) | Surface soil microbial communities from Centralia Pennsylvania, which are recovering from an underground coalmine fire - Coalmine... | ecosystem: Environmental > Terrestrial > Soil >... | reverse complement strand
GCCCGTTATTACCATGCCGATCCCTCCTGGTTCGACGAGAACAACCTGTCCTTTGACGACGTCGTGCGCGCCCGAATGTGCGACACGTGCCGCGCCAAGGTCGGCCAGGAGGTTGAGGAGCGCGCGCCCGTGTTCGACAAGGCGACGGGCCGCATGCGGTTCGAGGTGCGCCAGACGACGTACGGCAGCGACCCGCTCAAGTGCATCCGCGAGCACTGCGGGCGCGCCAAGAACTACATCCACCGCGACATGCCGACGCTCGAGGCGATTTTCCGCATCTTCCTGGCGAACGCCAACACCGCCATGACCCTCGAACAGGTGCGCGAGCAGCTGGCCGAGTGGTGTCCCGGCGGCGGCTGCCAGTGGCTGCTGCTGCCCCAGGACATGGTCGAGCGCCTGGTCCAAAACGATCGGCACTACGGCCTCCGCCAGACCGAGCCGCCCACCCCAGCGCCCGAGCGCTAGTGCAGTGAGATGTCGACGCGTTCTTTGGGCGGCGGTGGTGGGTTGATCGGGCCGTCCTGGGTATAGATCGGCCACCAGCCCTCGCGGTCGCCATACACCATCCACCGCTGGATGCCGTGCATGCGGGCGTACTCGAGCGTTTCCTCAGGCGAGCGAAACACAATCGGCTCGCCGCGAGCCCGCAAAATGCTGGGTCCACTGTCGAGCACAATCATGCCGTAACGAGTCGCGCGATCTGACACGGAGGCGAACTATACACAGCCCACCCCGCCCGCGTCATGCCCCCCGGGTTGTCATTAGGTAGAATTGCAGCTCTCCCAGGCGACGTAGCCAAGTGGCAAGGCAGCGGTCTGCAAAACCGTTATCACCAGTTCGAATCTGGTCGTCGCCTCCCAGGTTTTCAAGTTGAAAATAGGCCCGCGGAGCGATCCTCAGATGGTGCGGCGCGGGGTTGTACACCCGTTTTGACACCTTAGCGCGCCAAAACGGCTGGTTCCAGGCCGATATTGGGCAAGGGATCGCCGAATAGTGCTTCCATCTCAGATGACGCTTGCCGCTTCAGTCCCATCATCACGTGCGCATACAGGTTGCCTGTGATCGTGATGGTGCTGTGGCCAAGGATTTCCTGGATGACCTTGAGCTCGAGGCCCTGTGCCAGGAGCAGCGATGCGCAGGCGTGACGCAGATCGTGGAACCGCTGATGCGGTAGACCGGCGCGCTCGAGGATCCGAGCAAAAGAGCGCGACGCGATCTGCGGATCCAGCGGCGCACCGAAGGGACTAGTGAAGACCAGGGCGGTCTCGGTCCAGCGATCGAGGGCCGCCTGTCGCTCGCCTTCCTGTCGCAGCCGGTGCTTTTGCAGCGCGCGGATCGCGAACAACGGGAGGGAGACCGTGCGGCGGCTCTTTGCGGTCTTGACGTCGAGCAGCTGCAGCTTCCCTTCCGCCCGCTGGAGCGACCGTCGGACATGCAGCAGCCCATCGTCCAGGTCGACGTCCTCCCACTTCAGGCCAAGCGCTTCGCCGCGGCGTAGCCCGAGGGCCAGCGCGACGGTGTACAGCGCCTCGAGCCGATCGCCTTTGATGTAGGCCAGCAGTTCGCGCGCCTGATCGGGGTCGAGGGGAGTGATCTCTTTCCGAGTGACATGGGGGCCATCGACCAGCCGCACGGGATTGCGCGCGATCATGCGCCACGCGGTTGCCTGTTGCAGGGCTCGCCCGAGCACGCGGCGGGCATTCGCTACCGTGCCCGAAGACACTGTGCCGCGGCCATCCTTCCGCGGGGTGCGCAGCAAGTCGTTCTGGAACCGCTGGATGTCCTGCGGCGTCAGCTTGACCAGCGCAACACCGCCGAGCTTCGGCACGAGATAGCTGTTGACGATGGTGCTGTAACCACGGAACGTGCCGGGCCTGACCGACGTCCTGACAGTGTTTTGCAGCCAGTCGGTGAGAAATTGGCCGACCCGCAGTTTGTCTGACGTAGGCGCCAGGCCATCTGCCCGCTGGGTCTTCAGTTGATCGAGCTTCTTCTTGGCCTCTGCTTGCGTCTTGCCGTACACGTCCTGCCGCGTGCCATCGGCGAGAGCAAGCCGGCCTACCCACCGCTCTCGCGCGGTGCCCTTATTCCTGACAAATAGCGCGCCCTCACCGTGGGCACGTCGCTTACCCATGTCCTGCCACCTCGTTCTTCCCCTGTTTCTTTTGCAGCTGACGCCGCGCGTACCAGTCGCGATATTTTTGTGTCTTCCGATAGGCTTGAGCCCAATCACGTCGCGCACGTAGCGCTCGAGGCTCGAAGCAGGTTTCGCAATAATTCCGGCGGTCGCTTCTTGTCGATACGTCAGGCATCGGTAGCCCACAGCCATCGCATTCGGCGATCAACTCGGCGTTACTTGCGGCAAGCAGAAGTCGAATCGCAAGAGCACCAAAGAGCCCATTGTTGGTCAGCTCGATATCGGGCTTCCGCCGGTAGCCCCACCAAAGGACCGGCCGAACGTCGGCGATCGCGAGCCAGTTGGTGACGAGCTCGCCAAGTGCGGCCTGTTCCACGGCCATAGCGTCGACCGCCGTGCCCATCGTCGCAGGGTGTCCTGGACGGCCTCGCACTATGCGAACCAACCTGGTAAGCGATGGCTCCCAGGCCAACTTTGCCCATAGCTCCGGAGCCGCTGGATTGCCGCCGTGAAGAGCCTTTGCAATCTGGCGCACAGTCAACGCGTCCGACGCGATCATGCGCCAAGCGCTTACTGATTCGCGGAGCCAGAGATCCCGCGTACTGACAGCCAAGCATCCAGGAACCGGGCGCGCCTGATCGTAAGGGTTGGCCGGGTCATAGAGCAGAAGGTGCCGTCGCGGTACCCCGTGCGAGCATAGCCCGAGATACCCCCACCGCTGGGCGTATCGCAGAACGTCGGCGTCGGGCGATTCCTGTTGGCGCCGAGCGCCCTGGTCGTCGTTGGCCAACTTCAGGAAGCCAGTGAGCATACCGCGGCCACTTCGAGTGCGATGGAACGTAGGGAGCTCGTTGACTTTCCATTCGAGGTGCTGGTCAACGAGGCGAACCTCGTCGGGCCGTAGCCACCCTGTGTCGGCGGTCCGCTGAACACGATCCGGCGCGCGGCCCGCGAGTGCCCCGTCGTCGCCATCCGTGCGGAACGTCAGCTGCATAGAACATTCATAGTACTTGCGAGATTGTGTCCGCACAAGGTTGGGGGAATACTCAGGTGTATGCACACACAAGCACCTGAGCCGCGCGCGTCACTCCTGAACACCGTCGATGAGACGACCGAGCAGCTGCGCGTAAGCCGATCGAAGGTTTACGAGTACATCCGCTCCGGAGCCCTGAAGAGCGTCGTGATCGGCCGCCGACGACTCGTCAGGCGTAGCGACCTGGAGCAGTTCGTTCGCGACCTTCAGCCGGTGGCGTAGAGGCTCTCGTGACAAGCCCTCACGCCCCAGCCCGAGCTACCGCCGCCACGGTGCTTCACCACGAACGAGCAGAGACCCCCGCCGACGCTTTTCCAGGGCGAGCCGGCGAGGGCCTCGAGTTGGCAGCCTTTGAAGAGGCCACCCCGGCAGATCTTACGCGGGGTGGGGATCGGCGGCGTGGGTGAACGCCGCGCATCGCCCATTTGCCGAACGGCTTGCGCAAGCACGGGAGCTCCTTTCTCACGATCCCGAGTCCTTCTCGGGCACGCCGCCCTACGACTGCGACCAGATGCGGGCAGCAGCCGAACAAACGCACACCTACATTCAGGATGCCGGTCGGTTCCTCGAGGCGACCCAGCCGCGCCGGGGTTGGAGAAGCCTGGAGCGGGCGGAGCCACTGCCAGACCAGCACGCCTATCTGGTCGCCGCCGTCCTTGGCTGCGTGATATGCCCGCATCTTCGAAGAGAGCGGCCGGAATCGGCGTTCGCGATGTTGCCGCTGGCACGACTCGATTGCGTGCGTTGCGTGCGGACGTTCCGCCGTCCGCCGCCTGGAAATGATGACCAGTGCGACGTGTGCCTCACGCACGGCGTCTCTTGGTTCACCCCGTTCAGCTGCGCCTTGGGCCCCGTGCTGGTAGCCGGGGATGCCTGTCGACGCTGCGCAGCAGTGCTTCTGCGGGGCGTGGAAGACGCTGCATGATGACCGGCTCGATAGCGACCGAGGCGACGCCGTTGTTGCGCTTCAACGGTCCCGAGGTGTCCCCTGCTGCGATCGTCCAGGGCCTGTTGCGGGTGTGCTTCCCGGATGCCCTGACGGTCCTGGACCTGACGATCGGCGCGGGCTGCTTCTGGCGTGGTGCAGCGGTGTTCGTGACCGCGTCGACCGCCGACTTCCGTCACCTGGATATTGCTGATCAGACCTACGACGTCGCTGCCATTGATCCGCCTCACCTGGGCGACCTCGGCGCAAACAGCGTCATGCGCAAGCGGTATGGCACGTATGTCGCCGCCGACCTCGAGCAGGTGTTTCGGCAGGGGTGCCGCGAAGCGATGCGTGTGGCCAGGCTTGGCGTGATTGTCAAGGTGACCGACCACGTGCACGGGCAGAAGTTCGTGTGCGAAACCGCTTGGGTACTCGAGGAGCTCGGCACACCCTTCGAGATGGTGCACGGGCAGCACGATCCGCTCGTGTTCCCAGGGTGGCAGGATCCGCCACTGTCCGCGCGCAACAACGGCTCGACGTATCTGGCGTTCAGGCGTGGCACGCAGCGGCACGTGCGGCGCAGTCCCTCGAAGGTCGCTGTCTGATGGAGACTGTCGCGGACGGCGTTCGTCTCTGGCGACACGTTCACGGCGAACGCCAGGATCTCCTGCAGGTCTTCACGGGCTACCGCAAGACGCGCGAGAAGAAGGCGAAGCTCGACATGGTCGCAGAGCGTTACTACGCGCCCGGTCAGGTCGAGGCGGCCGCTGCGTGGGTCTCCCAACAGGACAGCATCAATCGCGACGTCTACTTTTGCGCTCACCAGTTGCTGGCCAACAAGCGCATCAAAGACAACGCGTCGGCCATAGTCTGCCTCTGGGCAGACGTCGACAACGTCGAACTGGCGGAAAGCCCAATCAAGCCGACCGCGGTAGTCGAGTCCTCACCTGGCCATGTGCACGCGTACGCCCGACTCAGTCGACCGATCGCACCTCCCAAAGCTGAAGAGCTCAATAAGCGGTGGGCGCGTGCATTCGGCGCCGATGGCTCGGGGTTCGACCTGACCCAGTTGCTCCGCGTGCCTGGCACACACAACTATGGGTATGCAGATACACCCGAGGTTAGGTTGCTGGAGATCGACGACGAGACTGTCTACGATCCCGACGAGCTCGACCGCATCCTGCCCAAGCTCCCCGAGCCGAAAATCAGCGCGTCTCAAACGCCCAGCGCGGCATTGAGCGACGACGACCAGGAGCTGATAGCGCTTCTCCTCGAACGCTCGCCAGTGTTCGCCGCACTCTGGCAGGGAAAAACTTCGACCTACGCCGACGAGCATGGGGTGGTCGACGACAACAGGGCCGATTGGGGCCTGATCCGCGAGTTGCTGCGCGCGACAGGACACGACGCTGACCGTACCGAACGATTGGCGCGCCTGTCCGACCTGGCCACTATGCGTAAAGAGAAGTGGGATAGCGCTCGCGGCAACGAGAACTGGCTGCGATACAGCATTGGACGCGCCAAAAAGCAGTGGGACCAGGACGAGATGACGAGCTGGGGCGAGCCCTCGCGCCTGTTGGCGGCCTCGAGTTCGAATGGCACAGCTTCGTCGAATGGACACCAGGTTGATCCAACGACCGGCGAAGTGCTCGAGGACCATGCGAATGGCGTCACTCCGCGCGCTACAGGTGAACCCTCCTGGCCTTCGCCGCTGGCCGCGGAAGCGTTCCACGGCTGGGCGGGAGCGCTGGTACGAGCGATCGAGCCCTATTCGGAAGCTGACCTGGCAGCACTGCTGGCGCATGTCCTGTGTGGCGCTGGAGCGCTAATTGGGCCGAACGTCTATGCGAAGGCGGGTGATGCGTTGCACCCTGCGCGGCTCAACGCTGCGGTCGTAGGCGAAACGTCGAAGGGTCGGAAGGGGAGCGCCGCGCGACCCACGGAACGCGTGCTGCGACTTGCGGACGCCGAGTTTGGACCTCGGATCACCGAGGGTCTCTCGAGTGGCGAGGGATTGATCTGGCAGGTACGCGACCCAGTCGAGAAGTACGAGCGCCAGGGACGGGGCGAAGACCGAAAGGTCGAGCTCGTCGAGGTCGACCCTGGCATCAAGGACAAGCGGTTGCTCGTCATCGAATCCGAGTTCGCCAGCACGCTGCGAGTCCTGCAGCGCGAGGGCAACACGCTTTCGACCGTGGTGCGTCGGGCATGGGACAGTGGCGATCTCAAGACCCTGACCAAGAACAGCCCGGCAGTAGCCACGGGCGCCCATATCTGCGTCGTCGGCCATGTCACCAAAGACGAACTGCTCCGCTACCTGGACCGATCTGAAATGGGCAACGGCTTCGCCAATCGGTTCCTCTGGATCGCCGCCAAACGCGGCCAGGTCTTGCCCGACGGCGAAGGCACGCCGAATGAAGTGCTTCAGCCATTCGTGGACGAACTCTGGCAGACGGCTCGGTGGGCCAAAACGGTGAGGGTCATGGCCCGCGACGCCGAAGCGGGCGAAGTCTGGCGCGCGGTGTATCCGAAGCTCTCAGCCGGCGCACCTGGCATGTTCGGCGGCGCAACCAACCGCGCTGAAGCCCAGGTGCTGCGCCTGTCGGTGCTCTACGCCGTGCTCGACCGATCCGAATCGATCGGTGCTGATCATCTGCTCGCCTCGCTCGCCGTGTGGAAGTACGCGGAAGAGTCGGCGCGCTGGATCTTCGGCGATGCGGTAGGCGATCCAACCGCTGACGCCATCCTGTCAGCGCTCCGCCAGAACGGCGAGATGACGCGCAACGACCTGGTCGACCTGTTCGGCAGGCACGTGAACCGCAACCGAATCGACCTGGCGCTCAGTCTGCTACTTCGCCTCGGTCTGGTGCGGATGCGGAAAGAAGACACCGGCGGCCGACCACGGGAGGTCTGGCTTGCGAAGTAGAGACCTTTTCTCGCTTTTCTCCCTTATCTCGCCAGGTGAGTACGAGTGATGGACTACCTCGAGTTGGCCCGGACCAAGCTGCAAACGGTGCGCGTGGCCGCGTCGGCAGCAGCCGACGACCCGTCGCACCCCAACACGCCATGCGAGATAAGGGAGAAAAGCGAGAAAAGGGGTAGCGCCCGGGAAGCTGCTGAAGTCGAATGCATGCGGCTCGGCGAGCAGATCGATGGTGCGTATGCCCCACTGCTGTCATGTCCTGGCTGTGAACTGAGGTTGTGGTGGCAGCGTCCGGATGGTGGCTGGGAATGCGGGGTCTGCACCCCCGACCCGGTCAAGTGTCGCCAGTGCGATCGCCCGCATTACTCGCACCTTGCCTGGCCGATGGTGTGCGAGCGCTGGGAGCCGCTGGCATGAACACCGCCGACCAGGTCGTCCACCAGTTCGAGAACGGCCGTCAGTGGATCCGCGCGTCGGTATCCCAGTACCGCGGTGACGATCTCGAGGCCGCGGTTGTAGCGCTGCGGAAGGCACAGGCTTGAAGACCCTGGTCAATCCCAGCCCGCGGCCAATCCGGCTTGTGCTCGAGGATGGCACCGAACATGTCGTGCCAGCCTGGGGCATGGTCAGGCTCGATCAGCAGGTTGAGCGGGTCGAGCCAGTCGACTTGAGCGCGAGCGGCGCAAGCGAGAAGACGTAGCACAACACATGGCCTGGGAATCGCGCCGTGGACGGTCCTACTACTACAGATCGGTCCGTCGAGGGCGCCGGGTGACCAGCCAGTACGTCGGATGTGGTCCAGTTGCGCTCCTCAGCGCGCGCCTCGACGCTACTCAACGTCAGGAACAAGCCGAGCAACGCGCGCACGAACGCGCGCGGCTGCACGCCGCGGAGGCACGCTACCGGCCACTCGACCACCAGCTCGAGGAGGTGTGCGATGTCGCCGAGACGCTCGCCAAGCTTGCCCTGCTCACCGCGGGCTACCACCAGCACAACCGTGGCCACTGGCGCCGCCGGAGGGCGAATGGCTGAGACCGCTGCGACGCCGGAGCGGGCCTCGCTTGACCATCTGAACGTGCTGCTCGCCAAGGCGAAGGATGGCAATGCTGCCGCCACGGCCGAAGTCCGCGCGGCGCTATCAGTGGATCCATCGCTGTGGGATAGCCTCGGCGAACTCTCCAGTATGGCGTTGGGCAGATGGATCGACGTCGTGGCGGGTGAGCGCAACTCGGTCGCCAACGACGCGATTCGTCGCCATCTCCGCAAGCTGAAGAAGGATCTCGGCGGTGACGACGCCAGCCCGCTCGAGCGACTCCTGATCCAACGCGTCCAGATGTGCTGGGTCCAGGTCCACTACGCCGAGTACGTGTACGCCGCAGGCATGGACCAGATGAGCTTTGCCCAGCACGACTTCCACCAGCGCCGCATGACGCAGAGCCAGCGGCGCTACCTGGCCGCGATTCGTTCGCTGGCCACTGTGCGCCGGCTGCTCGTCCCGCGGCTGCCAGAGCTCAGGATCGATCAGGTTGGCCAACTGAACGTTGGCCAGCATCAGACCAACGGTGCGGCATTGCCCGCACATACGAACGGGAGTGCCCAATGACTACGCGGCCGACCCTCAAGGACATTCAGTCGTGGCCGGCGCTCCAAGTCGAGCCCCGTACACCCGCCGGCGATCCGCTGAGCATGGAGATGTTTCTTGAGTCCGTCGGGCTCGTCACCGAAGGCATCCGCCGCTTGATTCTCGGTGGCCACCTGGACCTTGACGAGGCCATGGCGGTGTTCAACAGCCTGCGCGCGCAGCTCGCCCAAGGGAGTAGTGATCATGCCTGACGATCTGCCGGATATCGGTCGCGGGATCTACCTGACGACGCCCACCTACCAGCGTTTGCAGGGCGACCTGTTCCAGCAGGCTGCCCACGGGATCGTCGCCGATGCCTGGCGTCAGCAGGTGACTGCGTCGCTCCCCGATATGCTCGACCAGGCGCAACAAGCCGAAGCGGTCAGGCAGGCTGCGGAGCAGCACGCCAACGACAGTGCCCAGCGCGACGCCAACGTAGCCCAGTTCCAGCAGAGCGCGGCACCGGTGCTGGCCAGTCTGGCGCCTTCGCCGCCAGCGCCCGGTGCTGGGTACGACCCGTCCAGCATGCAGGCCCCGACCTCGAGCGACAGCTTGACCAATCCGCTCGCCGCGGCGCCGACAGCCCCAGCACCGCCAGATTCGGCCCCACAGCCAGCCCCGGCGACAGACGCGGCTCCAGACCCCACGAGTCTGCCGGTGACGCCCACCGCGCCACTGGTGGCTCCTGACCTGATGCAGCAGCCGCCGGCACCAGTTGCGCCAGCGCCAGCGCCCACACCGACTGCGCCGCAGTCCCCCATCACGCCACCGGTTGCAGCCACGCCGACCACCGCGGGCATCAGTGGTGGCGGGGATCTCTCCGGTCGGGTCGGTCAGGCAGGCATGGCGATCATGTCGGCAGCCGGTGACGCCGCATCGTGGCTAGGCGACCAGGGCGCCAAGGCAGTTCAGGCCGTCTTGTTGACCGAGGGAGGGTTGGCCGGTGCGAAGGGCGACCAGGGTCGTTCGCGTGGGCCACTCCAGTTCCTCGGTGGTGGGGGCCAGCTCGACAACTTCGCAGCGCAGCACAATCTGACGCTGGCGCAAGCGGGCGACTATGTCGAGCAGCACCCGGAGGCTGCCATCTCCTGGGCGATCGGCACGCCCGACCAGCCGGGCTACCTCGGTGCAGCCATCCTGGCTGGCCAGAAGGCGGGGCTGCAGGGACCTGATCTGGCGACCTATGCGCAGCAGCATGGTCAGGTTTCTGTCTCGCCTGAACGCGCGGGCGCCAACTGGAATGCGCTGTTCGGCAATGGCAGCGACCCTATCAGTGGCATCGCGAACGGGGCCATGCGCGTGCTCAACAGCGTCGTGCAGAACGTCGCGGGCACCTCGAGGCCATCGCAGTTCGGCCTGGGGCTATCGGACTCAGAAGCCTACGCAGCCTGCGGCCCGGCGGCGGCAATGGCGTTTGCTCGAGCGACCGGCCAGAACCCGACCGCCGATCAGGCGATGGCGTTGGCGAAGTCGGTCGGCTGGTCGGCTGCGCAAGGCATGGCCGGGCCCTCGAGCGAGATCGACCTGTTGACCAAGATGGGGGTGCCGTCACACCTCGAGGCCGGTGCTGACCCGAACAAGATCGCCCAGGACGTGCAGAACGGCAACCCGGTCATGATCAGCACACCCGGCCACTACTTCGTGGTCGACGGCGTGCGGCAGAACCAGGACGGGACCCAGTCGTTCCACACGGGCACGTCAGGTACGGATCTGAAGGCAGGCTCGGACTGGATGAGCCTGGAGCAGATGCAGGCGGTGATGGGCAAGGCCCAGGGCACGCTGTACATGGACCGTAAGCCTGGCGACGGGCCGAGTGTGGCCGTGCAGCAAGGGGCGGCCGACACCGCGCAGGCGCCGGCGAGCTCAACCGATCAGCAGACCGCAGGGACTGGCTCGAGCTGGTTGAACCCGTTGAAGGGCATCGGAGATGCGGTCGGCGGCGCCGCTTCAGCGGTGGGCAATGCAGTGGGCAGCGGTGCGGCCGCGGTCGGCGGCGCGGTGCAGTCGGGGCTCAGTGGGCTTCAGGGCATCTTTGGTGGTACACCGGGTGCGTCCGCGGCGCCTGCCTCGAGCAACGCGCCGACGGCGCCACGCGACCAGTACGGCAATCCCATCAGTCTGGACGTATCGAACGTGCCGCGGGGCTCACAGCCTACGCCCTCGGACACCTTGACGAACCCATCGCAGGCGAATCCGTATGGGACACCGGCGGTTACGCCGACAGGTGCTCAGGTGCCGCAGCCGACGGTGTTCGATGCTGCTGGCCAAGCGATAGGCGCAGGGGCATCCGCGCTCGGCACGGCCACCACGCCGTTTCGCGGAGCATCAGACCAGTTCCCGACGGGTGGACCGGCGGCCGGCCCCGGCGTGGGCATGGAGCGTCAGTTAGCTGGCTTCGATCAGCTGCGCGCAACCAATCCGCAGTACGCAGCGCTGGCAACACAGCGGGATCAGTTGCTTGCGCAGCAGCCGGCGAATGCGGCCGCCGCTGGTGGCCCGGACGTGATCGCTCGAGCGCAGCAGATCCGCGACGTCGAAGGGCAGATGCTCCAGATAGCCCACGGCTCCGACATTCCAGCGCTCGCCCAGCAAAACCCGGACATTGCCAGCTATGAGGCGCGGGGCGGGATGCTCCAGGCGGCCGCTGCAGCTCCGCTGGTCGCTGGTGACGCACCGCTGGCCATGCGCGCGCTGGCCTCGGTCATCGACCCGCAGACTGGCCTGCCATCGGTTGCTGGCCGTGCCATCGAGGCCGCACGTGGCGCTGAAGGGGTTGTCGCGGGCGCTGGGCATCTGACAACTCCGGTCGACTCAGCAGTCGCCAGTGCCGCGGATACGCCACTGTCGCTCACGCCGGCGGTGCTTGGTGGTGCGCAGCCGGCAGCCGCCTCGGTACGCCTTGCTGCGACGCTCGGTGGTGCTGCCGCGGGTGGCGGCGCGACGTACGCAGCCACGGATCCGAGCGACCCGAACCGCATTCTGAAGATCGCTGGCGGTACGCTCGCGGGCGGCGCCGCCGCCTATGGAGCAGGCGGGTTGCTCAGTGCCGCTCCGTTAGCAACTGACGCCGCTGATGCGGCTAGTCAGGCTCGAGGGGCAGTCGCGGACGTGGCCAGCGGACCGCTGTCTCTGACGCCGCTCACCACCGCGGCGGCCACTGACGCGGAAGTCGTTGGGCCAAAGGCGGCCGAGTTGGCGAACAACATCAACCTGGCCAAGTATCCCGAGGAAGTGCGCCAGGTCATCGAAGCCGCGGCGCCGAGCATTCCTGACGCGGCCCGGCGTGGGGTGATGCCTGACGCCCTGGTGAGTGATCTCGCCCAGTCCTCGGGCATCGACATTGGCAAGATCGTGGAGAACTGGCAGCCCGGCCAGGCACAGAACGCCGAGACGTTGCTCGCCCTGCGCAACGGGCTGGCCAGCCAGGGCCAGAAGGTCCTCGACGCGCAGCAGGCGCTCGTCAGCAATCCCGGCTCGGCCGACGCGCAGGCCGGGCTCATCACCGCCCTGACGACGCACCGCGCGATTCAAGAAGTGGTCGAGGGCGGGACCGCGGAAGCCGGCCGCGCGTTGCGGCAGTTCACCCAGCCGGTTGATGGAACGGTGGCCGCCCTTCAGCAGCTCCAGAAGATGGCGATCGCCAGCGGTGAGACACCGGCGGCGTTTGCAACCCGTATCGCCGGCCTCGACCTGAGCGACCCTTCGATCCTGGCAGCGACCGCCAAGGCGTTGAGCCCAGGCGCCAACCCATCGAACGCCTGGAACGCTCTCCGCGCTCTCCGCGTGGGGAGTCTGGCGGGCGGCATCCCGACGATGACGCATATCGCGCTGAACGTCCCGCTCCAGGCCGCGTGGAAGATGCTGGCCGACGTCCCGGGCGCGATCCTGACAGGTCACCCCGAGACGATTCCGATGGAGTTCTATGGCGCCTGGCAGGGGCTGGCGAACTGGGCGCCGAACGCTGCAGCCAAGTTGGTTGCTCCAGGACCGCTAGCTGAAGGACTCGGCGGCGGAACTGTGGCCAGAATCGGCGAGGCTGGCTTACTGGGCTTGGTCAAGACGCACTCGGTGATCCAGGACGCCGCGAAGCAGGTCGGCTCGAGCATGGAGCTCTACCGCCAGGCGGGCGCCGCCGCTACGGATAGTGGTCTGCCGCGCTTCTCGAGTGCATGGCACGACGCGGTCAACCAGCTCGTGGCTAACCCGACCGAAAAGATGCTGGCCGACATCGAGCGCACTGGCAACACCTTCGGGCTGAGTGGTCCGATGGGTGCGCAGGGCGAGAAGATGGCGTCCTATTTGCAGGACAACCAGATCGGCAAGTTCATCCTGCCGTTCCTGAACATCGGGTATCACGTCGCCAGCGAGGGCGTGGAGCGGTCGCCGCTGGGCCTGCTGGGCACGGGCATCGACGTGGCCAAGGGCCTGGTCGGTAAGGGGGTGTACGCCGATGGCTGGCAAGGGACCGCGGCGGTTGGGCCCGCTGCCGAGCGAGCGCGCAATGGACTGATGGGCACCGGCCTGGCGATGGCGGCGTGGAACCAGGCGGGCCAGGGCAACATCACCGGCAACGGTCCCGACAATCCAACCGAGAAGGCAGACCTGCTCAAGCAGGGCTGGCAGCCAGATTCGGTCAGGCTGGGTGGCCGGTACTTCGATCTCCACGTGGCAGGCCCACTGGGCTGGCCATTGATCGAGGCGGCCAACCTGTACGAGGCGACCCACTCGGCGGACGAGGGGGGCTACATGAAGCCTGGCGCTGGCGGCGTCGAGCAATTCACGACGTACGCCGGTCGCATGGGCCAGTACGCCGAGAACGAGACGTGGCTACGGTCGGTCGGCCAGGTCCTGCAGGCAATGGGCAGCAGTGTTCAGTCCGGACGAATGGCTGAGACGGAGGCGGCCAGCATCATTGGCTCGCTGGTCCCACAGGGCGGCTTGATCAGCAACGTGGCGTCGATGCAGGACCCGCTGACACGCAAGGCGCAGCCAGGTGACCTCGGCCAGGCGCTCAGCCTGAAGGTGCCTGGTCAGGGGATCGGGCCGATACCCGGGCGGGAGACGGTGCCGCCGAAGCTCGGCGTGATGGGCGAGCAGATCCCGAATTCACAGCAGGGGCTTGGCATCCTGTTGCCGCGCAGCAACATCGCGGCGCCTGACCCGATCGTGCGGCTGTTCAACGACGCGGGCATGAACGCGCCGCCTGTGCCGAAGACGGTGGCCGTGTCGTCCAAGTACAGCATCGACATCACGCCTGACGAGCAAGCGCAGTGGGACACGCTGCGCGGCCAGGCGATCAAAGAGATCGGTGCCGAGCTGGTCGCCGATCCGGACTTCGCCACGGCGCCAGTCGCAACGCGCCAGAAGTACCTCCAACGGGTATTGGCTCAGGCCGACAAGCAGGCGACTGGCCAGCTGCTCGAGCAGATGCCCAACGCGGACCTCGAGCAGCGTGTGCTGGACCGTCTGGGGCAGAAGGTGCCCGTAGCTAAGACCGGGCTCTAGAGGTGGTACGGGTCAACGGGTTTGCTGTCGTGGGCCCAGTTGAACCTGACGCATAGCCACGTGATGCCGATCAACACGACGGCGATACCCCCAAGGGGCCAGCGCACCCACTCGGGAGCGAAGCCCGCGAACAGGACGGCGAGCACGAACCAGGTAACGGCCCAGGCGCGGGCACTTTGAAGGGGAGTCATGACCGGCGCTACTCACCGAGTCGCAGCCGCGGTCGTCGGTAGTACACCGCGATCGTCTGATTAGGTGGTTTCATGTTCGGCATCGGCTCCCATCCATCCTGATTGACCGCTTGCAGCACCTCGTCAGTTCCCAGGATGCGGTACTCGTACCAGTTTGTCGACGTCGCGATGCCGCTCACGAAACCGAACGCTCCGCCAAGCACAAGCCCGACCAGGAGTGCGACCACGACAACTACTCGCCCCATGGGCGTCTCAGCCCGTCGCCAGTGCTGTGCTCGGTTGAGCGAATCCCCAGGCGGCCAGGGCTCTTCGTTTGACAGGACCGCGATTCCCGAAGAGCAAGAAGATCTCGGGCCACATGAACCCGCAGGTATGCACGTGCGGCTCGTGCCTTAGCGCACCGCAGGAGCATTGCTCAGTCATTTCGCGCGAGTATGTGCGGATTTGGCGACGAATCCAAGAAGTCGGAGCCGTACTCTTCGCTGCAAAGGTGCGGGGCTTGCCAAGCCGGTCGAGGCGCTCGTACCGATCAGGTCGAAACGCACTGGCGTGTACGGGTGCTGCCGCGAGCGTCGGAACAAGCGGGCCAGCGAGCGCTATCCGCTCCGCCCCAGAAATCCACGCGGCTGAGATCGCCCGGTTCTGGAAGAACAAGCAGGCCAGGATGCTTGCCACGCCGGTTTGACCACGGTCCCAGCGGGACACAACGCGAGCGCGGGCGAATCGCAACCCGGATCGCAACGCCCATCACGCAGGTTCGCGACGTGAACCTCATTGTTGGCTGGGTGATCGCGCTCGCGCTTCTGGGCGGCGTGCTCTTGATGTTTCGGTATATGTTCAAGCTGTCGTGGTGGATGCTGGCAGTCATGGCTATCGGGGGACTGGCCATCCAGCATGCCGCGATCCGCTGACATCGACCGCCGCAACGCCGTCGGCCCCGTGGCGGCTGGTCTTACTGAGCCGGCGTGAGACGTCTGGTTCTGTAGAAACCGAGCCAGTCTGTAGCGATCAGTTGCTGCGCCTCGACGAGCTGAATGCTCCCGCGGCACACCTCGGCGTGCAGGTAGTTCTCGACGGCGTCTTCTGTAATTGACGGTCCCGCACCTGGGTGCGATGCTCTCGCACCTATGACAGACGTAACACCACCCGCGCCCTCTGATGCGACGGCGCCTGCTGCCCCCGTCGCGCCTATCGCTTCTCCCGGTCCTGCCGCGGCGCCTACCGTTCCTGAGATCGTCTACGTGAGCTTCTCGGCCGAGATCAACCCCAACACGACCGAGAGCCTGATTGCCACAGCCGCCAACTGCGTCAACCAAGGAGTGCGCCGCCTGTACCTACTCCTGTCCACCCCAGGCGGAGCAGTAATGAATGGAATGAACCTCTACAACGTGCTGCGGGGGATGCCGCTCGAGTTGACCACTCATAACGTTGGCAACGTGGATTCGATCGGGAATGCTGTGTTCCTCGCCGGGTCCCAACGATACGCCTGTCCGCAAGCGACGTTCATGTTCCACGGCGTTGGCTTCATGACCCCTGCCGCTCAGCAGTTCGAAGAAAAGCTACTCAGAGAGCGGCTGGACAGCGTGCTGAGTGATCAAAGTCGGATAGGGGCGGTAATCGAACAGCACACCAGCCTCACTGGTGATCAGATCGCCAACCTCTTTCGTGAGGCGCAGACCAAAGACGCTGCATACGCCGTTGGCTGCGGGATTGTTCACGAGGTTCGCGATGTCCAGATTCCCGCGGGCAGTACCGTAATCTCGCTTGTATTCCAGCGCTAGCGCGTCTAGTGCCACGTGGGTCTCCATGTCATCATCTCCACTTTAGCCCGCCCTCGGTTGGACAGGCAGCGTGCCTGCCATCCCTCAACGCCTCAGGGGAGCCCAGAATACGCCCGTTTGAGGACACTGGGCAATGGCCCGATCGTCCCATATGAACTGGCTCTCTGTACTTGACTCGACATGAAGCGGGCATTGCACGGCCGCGACAGGTTTAGCCACGCCGCCGCTCCTGCTCCGCCTCGAGCTCGGCGATCTGCTGAGTGGCGCTTGGGTTGAACTTCGCGAAGCCCTTGACCAGCGTCCGTTGCTCGTACGCCGCGTATACGAGTTTGGTCGTGTTGACGTTGGCGTGGCCGAGCAGGTCCTGGATGAGCTCCAGTGGCGCATCGTTGTTCAGCATCGCCGAGGCCATCGCGTGGCGGAACTTGTGCGGGCTGGCGGGAATGCCGGTCAGCTGCGAGTACCGCCTGACGATCCCCCAGCACGACTGGGGGGAGAGGCGCCACGACTCGCCATCCGCGCCCGGCGCGCCGCGGTGATTGTCCAGACGGATGAACACCGGCGGGTACGTGTCGGCCCGCGCCTCGAGATACGCCCGTAGCGCCACCTGCGTCTCGGCATCCCAGAACACCGTCCGCTGTTTGGAGCCCTTGCCGATGATGCTGGCCGTCTGTGCCCAGCCCTCTTCAATGTCGTCGCGGTTCAGGCTGAGGACCTCGGCGCGGCGCATGCCGCTCGACAGGAGCAGATGAAGCAGCGCCCGATTGCGCAGCAGCTCGAGGACGCCTTGCTGAGCGCGTGCTGAGCGTTGAGGATGTGCGCATGGCCGACCGCTCCAGGACGCCCTGCAGTTCGCCGAACAGGTCTTCCGCGGCGCGCTGGCCTCCGAGAGACCGTCGGCATATGCCAGCAGGAGTGGCACGCGGCGATCGTGGCGGGCTGGACGCGAGTACAGCTTGCCCAGCGTCTCGGTGGCATTCGCGTGCATCTCGTCCCACCGAAAGCGCTCAGGCAGCAGCTTGCGGCGGCTGGCCCACTTGAAGCAGTCGGCCACGGCGTAGAAGTAGAGCTGCACGGATGTTGGACCCAGCGGCCTACCAGTGCGAGCGTTAGGGCGTTTTCGGCACCATGCGATCCATTGGTCGAGGATGGACGCCGGCAGCGCATCGGCGGTCTCTTCGAACGGGTTGATCCCGCTCATGGACAGGAACTCACTGAAGTGGCGCAGCGGATCGGTGTAGGTCCTGACGGTGTGCTTCGCTGAGTTGGCCGACTTCCATTCCAGGTAGCGCTCGATCATGACGGCGATGGTGGGCCGATCGACCATCGTGCGGTCCTCAGCGGCCCGGATCGCGCGAAGATCAGGCCCCGACGGCAGGACGTGCGCCCGTGACGTGCGAACCTTCGCGAGTTGATGCTCGGCCACGTCAGGCCACCCAGCGCTGCAGCATGCGCTTGAGTCGGCTGAGCACGCGCAGCTCGGCCAGCGCCTGAGAGCGGTACTTGCGTAGGAGGGCCTCGAGCGCCAGGCGTTCCCA
>Ga0209166_10001720_pt1 | contig 17670 bp, 11 predicted proteins | sample Coa_R1_3_FD_187151 | JGI IMG/M metagenome (GOLD analysis project Ga0209166, IMG submission 187151) | Surface soil microbial communities from Centralia Pennsylvania, which are recovering from an underground coalmine fire - Coalmine... | ecosystem: Environmental > Terrestrial > Soil >... | reverse complement strand
GGCTTCGGGTTCAGGGCCGCGGTACAGGTCGCCGTATTGATGCAGCAGGTTTGAGAAACCGAGCGAAATCAAGCGATCTGGACTTCATGCGCCATCGGCGGCTCCGGAGTCAATTGGATTTGGATTCCGACGTTGGCAAGAGACTCAAACCCCGGATTGGGCTCTGCCGCTCCTGGCTGAACGCGTGTACTCCAGACAGGCATCGAGCACTCTCTGCCGGGCCGGATTGTCGTTGTCGGGCTTCCACGCGACATAGAGTTCGGCCGGCCGCATCGAGCGCATCTTGCGCACCTCGCGAAAGATCACGCCTTCGAAGTGCAGATTGGTGGCGGCTGCAGGCACCAGAGCGGCGCCGAGCCCGGCCGCCACCAGCGCGAGAATGGAATGAATCTGGCTCGTGTACTGCGTGAAATCCGGTTTGACACCGGCGGTCGCAAACACCGCGACCACCAGATCATGAAAATACCGGGCTTCGATCGGCGAATACATGACGAAGGGCGCGCCCTCGAAGTCGCCCAGAGAAAGGGGCCGGCCGCCGCCCAGTGAATACGACGTGGGCAATGCGGCGACCAGTGGTTCGGTGATGATGCGTATGGACCTGAATTCCGCGAGCGAGGCATGTGGCCGCAAGAGCGCCAGATCGAGAGTGCCGGAGGCGAGCGCGTGGATTTGCTCAACGGTCACCATCTCCCGCAAATTGACTTCGACATCGGGTACCCGGACGCGGCACTGGGCGATCATCCCGGGCATGACGCCGTAGCCTGACGCCGCCGTAAAGCCGATGGTCACGCTGCCCGACTCGCCGCGCGCCGCCCGCCGGACTGCGAGGGAGGCGCTCTCCGCCAGACGCAGGATCTGCCGTGCATCCGCGAGGAAGCTGCGCCCGGCGCTCGTCATGCGAACGCTCCGGCTGGTTCTGTTCAGCAGCTTGACCCCCAGCCGCTGCTCGAGCAGGTGCACCTGACGGCTGAGCGGCGGCTGTGTCATGTGAAGACGAATTGCCGCCCGGCCAAAGTGCAATTCCTCGGCAACGGCAACAAAGCAGCGCAGCTGGTTCAGTTCGAACATCGATATAAGTCCTGTATTGATCGATGCCTCTATTAGCTTGGACTTGCATGATTTCACATCCTAGACTCGGCCTCAATTGGCATCGACTCAAAGACCAATACGGCAACGCAAAGACCAATACGGGGGAAAATTCAATGAGCACATGGTCCAGACATCGCGTCGGCGCACCGACATTCGCGGCCTGCCTCGGACTTGCACTTGCACTGACGGGATTGGGATCGGCGGCCGGCGCGGAACAGGGTCCGAACGCGGCAGCGGGTTCCTCCGCCTCCAGCAATGCGGGTTCCGGCTCTGCGGCCGATTCGGAAGAGCTGCAGGAGTTGGTCGTCACCGCAGAACGTCGCGCCACCAGCGCGATGACCACTCCTTCCGCGGTGACTTCCATGGACCAGTCGCAGCTCGAGAAGAACAGTGTCAGCTCGCTGGTCGATCTGCAGTATGCGGCGCCGTCGATGTCCATCCAGCCGACGGGCGTCAGCCAACAGGTCAACATCCGCGGCATCGGACAACAGAGCACCGACGCCAACGCGGTGCCCGGCGTGCCGATCTACCAGGACGGCCTGCTTCTGTCGGCGGTCAACAGCTCGTTTGACTACTTCGATGTGAAGAGCATCGAGGTGCTTCGTGGTCCGCAGGGCACCTTTGCCGGCGCCAGCTCGATTGGTGGCGCCATCTTCGTGAATACCGCCGATCCCGAGCTCACGGGTTTGACCGGCAACTTCGAGGCGGGCGCCGGCAACTACAGCGATGTCATGAGCCGCGGCGCCCTCAACATGCCGATTTCCAGCACGGTGGCCGTGCGGGTGGCGTACTACGTGGAGAATCGCAAGAGCTTCTTCAGGAATATTGCGTCGCAGATCGGGCCGGGACCCGTGGCCTTCCAGGACCCGGGCGCGCTGAACGAACAGGAGCTGCGCGTCGGCATCCTGTGGCAGCCCACCGACGATCTGAGCCTGGTCTGGAAGACGCAGGTTGGCGCGAAGAGCACCGGAGGATATCCCTACATCCCGCTGCCGGATTCGGCGGGAGCCCTGGAGTATGCGGGATTTCAGACATACCCCACCAAACAGCGGGTACTGAACGACGTCAACGAACAGGACGATGAAAAGAGCGTCAAGAACACGCTGCAAATCAACTGGGAGCTCGCGAACGGGATCACCATCCGGTCGATCACGGGTGCAGCGACCTATCGAACGATCGAGGTCCTGGATGACAACGCGAATTCGAATGCGGTGGGCAACCCGGCAAACTATCAACAGCTGCTCTACGAACATGCGGATCAACCGGAAAGGGATTGGCAGCAGGAGTTCGATGTTCTCTCAACGGCCACGGGTCGCTTTCAGTGGCTCTTCGGCACCTTCTACTTCCATGCCGCATATCCGGTTTTCAACCGCACGGTTCAGGCGCCGACCTGCTACGATGCGGCCGGGAATCCCTCCTACGACCCCGCCGTCTGCCAGACCCCGAACCCGGCCTTCCCAACCACCTACTACCAGGATTCATTTACCGCGACGCACACGTCGAAGTACTCGGTTGCCCCGTTCTTCCAGACTTCTTACCAACTCACCTCCAAGTGGAAGGCGGAGCTAGGCGCGAGACTCTCACATGACCACTCTCAAGTGACTGGAGCATTCGGGACGATCGGCGCCCCTCCGACCATCTTTACCGTCCCCGCGTACTCCAAAACCCTCGGGACCGGAAAGTTCTCGCTGGACTATCAGCTCAATCCGGACAATTTCCTGTACGCGTTTGCCGCCAGGGGCGCGAGCTCAGGTGGCGAATCGAATAACATTCAATTCCAGCCGACCATCGACAAGAACTATGAAGTCGGCTGGAAATCCTACCTGTTTGATCGGCATGCGCGCTTGCAGCTCGATGTCTATCACAACGACATCACGAATCAGCAGTTCGACATTCTGGTACCGGCAAACGGCACCGTTACGCCTTCGAACATCCCGAAGGCCAAGAGCGATGGCATCGAGGGAACCCTGCAGGCGCAGGCGCATGGCTTCAGCTCCACGGTGTCGATCGCCTACGCCCGCACGAGAATGGGAAATTTCGATATCGTCAATTTGAACACGCTCCCGACCATCATAGTCGCCAATCCGGCGCCGCAGTGCGCTCCGGGCCAGACTCCGACACTGGGCGTGTGCAACGACTTCACCCCGTACCTCCTGCACCTGTCGGGCAAGGCCCTGCCGTATTCTCCGGAATGGACCTATTCGGCCAATCTCGAATATACCTTCCCGGTTGGAACGGGAGCCGAGGATACGCTGGTCCCCAGGATCGGCTACACGTATCAGAGCAGCCAGTGGGGAGCGCCGATGGAGCAGACACCCGACAACTTCATCCCGTCGCACGGGCTGCTCAACGCGCAACTCGAATACACCCACGGGCGATACGCGGTCACTGCCTACGGCACGAACCTCACCGACAAGATCTACGTCTCGGGAATGAACGTGCCGAACTACTTTCTCGGTCCGCCGCGTCAGTTCGGTATCCGGGCCAAGGTCAAGCTGTGAGAGGATTGATGATGTCGCGCAATGCAGCAGTGGGTCGGGTTGGTGCGAGCTTACTGACCATCTCGATGGGGGCTGCGGCGGCCGGCCAGCCGCCCCTGCTCCTCGAGCATCGGTTTGATCTTCCGGTCACCATCCAGGGCCACTTCGACCACTTCGAGGTTGATCCGGCCGGTCAGCGGCTCTTTGGGACGGCGGTCGACGCCCACCAGTTGGTGGTCATCAACCTCGAGACAGGTCAGCTCATCCGGTCGATCCCCGTTGATACACCGCGCGCAGTCGTGTATCGGGAAGACCTCGGGCGGCTCTATGTCACCGATGGCGCCGGGGCGCTGCGGATCTATGACTCGAAGTCTTATGCGCTCGTGAAGTCGCTCAAGATCGAGGTCGATGCGGATCCCATTGCGTACGATCCGGCGAACGGCCATGTCTTCGCGGTGAACGGTGGCGACAAGGCAGGGCACAAGTATTCGCACATCACCGTATTCGACTCGGTGGCGGAACGCCAGATCGCCAACATCAAGGTCGCGGGAGACGAGGTCGAAGGCATGACGGTGGAAGCCAACGGGCCCCGGCTGTTTGCGAACGCCCGGGCCCTGAATCAGATCGCTGTCATCGATCGCGAAACCTTCAAGCCGATGGCGATATGGCCGATCAAGGGTGCGAAGCAGAATACGGTCGCAGCGCTCGACGAGCAAACTCGCCGCTTGTTCGTGGCCTGTCATGAGGGACATTTGCTGGTTCTGGACAGTGATGGCGGCAAGCAAGTGCGGGTGCTCCCCATCGGTCAGGAAGCCGACTATATTGCCTTTGAACCGTCGTCCCGGAAGATCTTCGTTTCCGGAGGCGGTGGCCACGGCTGGGTGGACGTGATCCAGGAAGAGGATGGGGACCACTATCACCGGCTTGGCGAGGTGACTACCGAACCCGGTGCGGCGACGTCGCATCTGGTCTCTGCCCTCGGCAAGTACATCGTGATGGCGCCATCGGCCGGTAACCGCCCGGCGCGGGTGCTGGTTTACAAGATCGCATCGGAGCAGTAACCCTTGGCGAGCAGCGGTCCGAAACTCGGTTGCCAGAGCGGCCCCTCGACCGATGAACATTTTGCCTTCCTCGCGCGCTTCGGTGTGCGCCATGTCTGTGCGAGTCCGGTGATCGCGGAGCCGGGGAGGCTGTACCCGAGGGTCGAGGAACTGCAGCAGCTGCGCGAGGTGGTGGAACGGCACGGTTTGAGCCTGGAGATGACCGACAGTGTGCTGCTGCGCTCGACGCTCATCGACGACGAACGGCACCCGGCAATCATGCTCGGCTCGAGTCCGGAGCGAGACCGGGACATCGAAGCCTTCCAGCAGCTGCTGCGCAATTGCGCAGCCGTGGGCATCGGTACGGTCAAATACAACTTGAGCATCCTCGGCGTCGTGCGCAATTGCGATGAGACCGGCAGGGGTGGCGTCGTGTACCACGGGTGGAGGCGTGATGCGGACTCCATTCCTCCGGCGCGGACGAGCGCGGGTCTCGTGGACGAGTCGACCTATTGGGAACGCATCCGGTACTTTCTGGAGCGGGTCGTGCCGGTCGCAAACGAAAGCAAAGTGCGCATCGCCTGCCATCCGCATGATCCCGGTCTGCCGGCCGAAGGATACCGGGGAGTGCAATGCGTGCTGGGGAGCGTTGACGGGCTCGAGAGGTTCCTGTCGATCGAGGAGAGCCCGTACCACGGGCTCAACTTCTGCCAGGGCACCGTTTGCTCCCAGCTGGAGAATCCGTCCAGGGATATCTTCGATGTGATCCGGCGATTCGGCAGCCGCCGAAAGTTGTTCAATGTTCACATCCGAAACATCCGCGGCCGCAGAGGTGCCTTCGTCGAAACGTTCCCTGACGACGGTGACATCGATATGGTGCAAGCCGTCAGGACGTATCGAGAAGTCGGGTACACCGGCATGCTGATGCCGGACCATGTGCCGCTGCTTGCGACCGGAGACAAGGGCGATCCCTACGCATACAACTACGGTGTCGCAAATCCAGCGACGGACGGCCATCGTGAATCGTTTGCCTTCGCCTATGGCTATCTGCGTGGCCTGCTGCAGGCGACCGAGCCCGCGCGCTGAAATCGTATTTTCGCTGACACTCAAAGGAATCCCGATCACATGTCCGAAATGTCCCCCACCGAGTTGGTATCCGTCATTGGCAAGGGTCTTCTCTCGTTTCCCGTAACGACATTCCAAGCAGACGGTTCGTTTGATCCGAAGGGGTACCGGGAGCACATCGCGTGGGCTAGCAGCAACGGTCCAGCGGGACAGTTCGTTGCCGGAGGTACCGGTGAATTCTTCTCGCTCACCGCTGCGGAGGTCTCTCAGATCATCAAGATTGCGGCCGAGGAGATCAAGGGCCGCATGCCGCTGCTGGCACCGTGCGGCTACGGTACGCGGATGGCCGTGGACCTTGCTCGGGATGCGGAGGCGTCCGGCGCCGACGGCCTGCTGCTGCTGCCTCCCTATCTCACGGAGTGCGAGCAGGACGGCATAGCGGCACACGTCGAGGCCGTCTGCCGGGCCACCAGCCTCGGCGTGATCTTCTACAGCCGCGCGAATGCCACGCTCGATGACGAGACGCTTGCGTGGCTGTGCGATCGCTGCCCGAATCTCGTGGGCTTCAAGGATGGAGTGGGCGATGTCGAAATGATCACCCGCATCTACGCCCGGCTCGGTGACCGGCTCACCTATCTCGGAGGGTTGCCCACCGCCGAAACATTCGCGCTGCCGTACCTCGAGCTCGGCGTCAACACCTACTCATCGGCCATCTTCAACTTTTTGCCCAAGTTTGCCCTCGAATTCTATGCGGCCGTGCGGCGCCGAGATCGCGAGGCCGTCTACGCGAGGCTGCGTGAATTCGTGCTCCCCTACGTTGCGATGCGCCGTCGCCGCAAGGGCTACGCCGTTTCGATCGTGAAGGCGGGGATGAGAATCGTCGGGCGGGATTGTGGCCCGGTTCGCCCTCCGCTGACCGACCTGACCCCGGGGGAAATGAACGAACTCGCGGCGCTGATTGCCGGGCGCAGCTAAAGTCATCTGAAATGCCAGTGACCGGATGCATGTTGATCGGCGGAGAGGCTGTCGCGGGAACGGCGGGCTCCTGGCAGGCCGCTGACCCCGCGACTGGAGCGGTGCTCGCCCCTCCATTCGGCGGGGCAACGCCGCAGATGCTGGACCGGGCGTGTGAGCTTGCGGCGCTAGCGTTCGATGCCTATCGGGAAACGACGTTCGAGCGGCGGGCCTCGTTTCTCGAAGGCATTGCAGCCTGCATCTGGGATCTTGGCGATGAGCTCATCGCGCGGGGTATGGCCGAGACGGGACTGCCGCGCCCGCGGCTCGAGGGCGAGCGCCTGCGCACCGTGGAGCAGCTGCGGCTGTTCGCGCAACTGGTCCGCGCGGGAGATTTCGTCGAGCCGCGACTGGACACCGCACTGCCAGACCGCAAACCGGTGCCGCGGCCCGACCTGCGGCTGAGACACGTGCCGGTCGGGCCGGTGGCCGTCTTTGGGGCGAGCAATTTTCCGCTGGCTTTTTCGGTCGCCGGGGGAGACACCGCCGCGGCGCTCGCCGCCGGCTGTCCCGTCATCGTCAAAGCGCACAATGCCCATCCTGGCGTGTCTGAGCTCGTGGGCACTGCCGTACAGCGTGCGGTGCGAACCTGTGCGATGCCCGTGGGAGTATTCTCCATGCTGTTCGGAGTCGGCACCGAACTGGGCGCCGCGCTCGTGGCCGACCCGCGAATCAAGGCCGTCGGCTTCACCGGTTCGAGATCTGGGGGCACTGCGCTGATGAGAGTCGCGGCGGCGCGTGCCGCGCCGATCCCTGTCCATGCCGAGATGAGCAGCGTCAATCCTGTCATTCTCTTGCCGGGCGCACTGGCGGCGCGCGCGGCGGCGATTGCCAAGGCGTTCGTCAACTCCCTGAATCTCGGTGCGGGACAGTTCTGTACCAACCCCGGACTCGTCTTCGCGCTCGAAGGTGCGCACCTGGACGGCTTCATCACACTCGCGGCTGAGGCTGTGCGCGGCTCGGGCGCCGCGACCATGCTCACCGAACACATTCATCGCCAATACGAGAGCGGCCTGGACCGCTTGAGCGCGATGCAGGGCGTCACCGTGGCGGCATGTACGGAGCGAGCCGAGGGCTGCAGGAGCAGGACCGCGCTGCTGGTGGCAGACGCCGAAACGGTCATGGCTGAGCGGAGGTTGCAGGAGGAACTCTTTGGTCCTGCCTCCGTGCTCGTCCGGTGCCGTGATATCGGACAGCTGTGCGCGGCCACCGAAAGCCTGGAAGGCCAGCTCACCGCCACCGTCCACATGGAAGCATCGGATCTCGAGATGGCGCGCAAGCTCCTGCCCGTGCTCGAGCGCAAGGCCGGCCGCGTGCTCTTCAATGGCTTCCCGACCGGGGTTGAGGTTGCTCATGCCATGGTCCATGGAGGGCCCTATCCTGCGAGCTCTGATCCGCGATTCACGTCCGTCGGCACGCTCTCGATACGCAGGTTTCTGCGCCCGGTGTGCTATCAGGACGCGCCGCCGCAGCTGTTGCCACAGGCGCTGCAGGACGGTAATCCGCTGAACCTCCGGCGGCTGAGAGATGGTCGATCAGGCCATGACTGAGCCGGCGTCCCGCCACGAAGGACCGATCGCGGGTAAGCACGCCGGCGCGACCGGCCACGGCCGGGTACGCTATGTCATGGCGTTCATGCTCTTTGCCGCGACCACGGTCAACTATGCGGACAGGGCCAGCCTGTCGGCCGTGGGACCGGCATTGCAGTCGCAGCTGCATATCGACCCCATCTCCCTCGGCTATATCTTTTCCGCGTTCGGCTGGGCATACGTGGCCGCTCAGCTGCCGGGGGGCTGGATGCTCGATCAATTCGGCTCCCGTGCGGTGTATGCGGGAAGCATCCTGCTGTGGTCCCTGTTCACTCTGTTGCAGGGCATGGTGGGATTCCTCGCCGGGGGAGCTCTGATCGCGGCGCTGTTCACGCTGCGATTGCTCGTGGGGTTGGCCGAAGCGCCGGCCTTCCCGGGAAACAGCCGGATCGTTGCCGCGTGGTTCCCGGGGGGTGAGAGGGCCACCGCCGTCGCCATCTTCAATTCTGCGCAGTACTTTGCCACAGTGATGTTCTCACCCATCATGGGTGGGCTCACGGATACCTTCGGCTGGGAGTCCGTGTTCGTATTCCTCGGCGGGACGGGAATCCTGCTCTTTGCCGCATGGATGAAAACCGTATTTGCGCCGAGCAAGCATCCCCGGGTCACGCGTGCCGAGCTCGACCATATCGCCGCCGGCGGCGGACTCATCGACATGGACCAGGGACGCGCCGCCTCGCAACCGGTGCGCTGGGATCACATCAGGTTCCTGCTGAGCAAACGGATGCTCATCGGCATCTACATCGGCCAATACTGCGTCGGGGTGCTTACCTACTTCTTCCTCACGTGGTTCCCCGTGTACCTGGTTGAGCAGCGCGGCATGTCCATCCTCAAGGCAGGCGTCGTTATCACGCTGCCGGCCCTCAGCGGATTCGCAGGCGGTATCCTTGGCGGCATAGCATCCGATGCATTGCTGCGCCGTGGCGTCTCGCTCTCTGCGGCACGCAAGGTCCCGATAGTCACCGGCATGCTGCTCTCGACCAGCATGATCGTCTGCAATTTCGTCCACGAGAACTGGATCGTGGTCTCGATCATGTCACTGGCCTTCTTCGGGAAGGGACTCGGCTCGCTGGGCTGGGCCGTGGTCGCGGATACCGGACCGAAGGAGATGACCGGACTCTTTGGGGCGCTGTTCAATACCTTTGGCAACATCGGCGCGATCACCACGCCGATCGTCATCGGCTACATCGTTGCAATTACGGGTTCATTCTCGGGGGCATTGATCTATGTCAGCATCAATGCTCTGATTGCCGTGATCGCCTATACCCTGATCGCAGGCCGGTTCGAGCGTGTGCAGCTGAGCAAATCCGATGAGGAGCGGCGCGGCCATCCGCATCTGGAGACCTGTCCATGAGAGATCCGATGCACGAGACTGCCGCCAAACCTTCGCACTCCTTTGGAACGACGCCCAAGATTGTCGATATGCAAGTCGTGCCGGTCGCAGGCCGCGACAGCATGCTGCTCAACTTAAGTGGTGCCCACGGCCCGTTCTTCACGCGCAACGTAGTGATTCTCAAGGACGAGCGCGGCTGTATCGGATTGGGTGAAGCGCCGGGCGGAGAAGCGATTCGCAAAACGCTGGAGGACGCGCGCCCATTCATCGTCGGACAATCCCTTGGGCGCTACCTGACGCTCCTCAACCAGATTGCGCAGACCTTCGCGGACCGCGACAGCGCCGGGCGTGGGTTGCAGACATTCGATCTGCGCACCACGGTTCATGCGGTGGCTGCGCTGGAATCGGCCTTGATCGATCTGCTCGGGCAGTATCTAGCGGTGCCCGCTTGCTGTCTCCTTGGGGAGGGGCAGCAGCGCTCCAGCGTCCCCATGCTGGGATATCTGTTCTTCATCGGTGACCGCCGGAAGACCAATCTTGCGTACCGAGATGGGCATGGCGAAGGATGGCAACGCCTGCGCGATGAGCCTGCCCTGACCCCGGAGACCGTCGTCGCTCTGGCGGAGGCGGCCCGCGATCGATACGGGTTCGCGGATTTCAAGCTCAAAGGGGGTGTCTTCGCCGGAGAGGTGGAAATGCAGACCGTCGAAGCGCTTGCCAAACGCTTTCCAGACGCCCGCCTCACGCTCGATCCGAACGGTGCCTGGTCCCTCGAGGAAGCCGTGGAGCTCTGTCGCGGCAAGCAACGCGTCCTTGCCTACGTCGAGGATCCCTGCGGCGCAGAGAGAGGATATTCCGGACGGGAGATCCTCGCGGAATTCCGCCGCAGCACCGGCCTGCCGACGGCCACCAACATGGTCGCGACCGACTGGAGGCAACTCGCCAACGCCGTACAATTGCATGCGGTGGACATCCCGCTCGCCGACCCGCACTTCTGGACGATGGGCGGTTCGGTGCGGGTCGCGCAGCTGTGCCACGAGTGGGGGCTGACATGGGGTTCGCACTCCAACAATCACTTCGACATTTCGCTTGCGATGTTCACGCATGTCGCGGCAGCAGCGCCAGGCAGGATCACCGCCATCGACACCCACTGGATCTGGCAGGACGGCGAGCGGCTTACGCGCGAGCCTCTCAGGATCGAGCGCGGGAGCGTCAAGGTGCCGGAACGGCCCGGTCTAGGGATAGAGCTCGATCCGGAGCAGCTCGAGAAGGCCCATGCGCTCTACGTCGGGCTGGGACTCGGCGCGCGCGATGACAGCCACGCCATGCGGCAGCTCATCCCTGGATGGAGCTTCGACCCGAAACGGCCGAGTTACGTTCGATAGGCGAGTGATACGAACGTAAGCCTCGCGTCGCTCAAATTTCCGGATACTCAAGCCGTTCCCATCCATAGGTGCTCTGGCGATCAGCGCGCACCGCCGCGCTTCCGTCGTTGACCCGCCGGCGAATCCATTCGTCGCACGATTCGCGGCAGGTTCTGGATATCGGTCACGCGCGAGAAGGGCTGAAGGAGCATTCGCGCCGTATCAATAAATTTGAGTATCGTCGGAGAGGATTCCCCGAGGCGCCAGGCGACGTGCACCTCCAGAGTGGCCTGCGGCTCCCGTAGGGGCAACGCAATCAGCTGATCCGCGAACGAAGGATACGTAGGGTTTTTGCCAACCGCCAGTGTGACGCCCTTACCGGACGCCATCAGCATCGCGCCCTCTTCGTCGTAGCAAGTCGTCTCTATGGTTATGATCTTGGGATTCACGCCGGCATTGCGAAACAGCGTCAGCGTCAGATCGTGGGCATGCGGCGACATTGCTCGGTCGATGAGCAATAACGTTTCCGCACGCAGATCGCCCAGGCGAAGGTATGCGCGCTTGGCCAGCGGATTGCTGCGGGCAAGGACAACGGAGAGGCTCTCCTTCAGAAGCGCTTCCGAACCGAGGCCGAGCGCGGTCGCCGGTCCGTGCATGAAACCGATATCTATCTTTCGGTTCGTCAGCGCCTCGCCCTGATGACCGGACAGAATCGATTTGACGTCCATCTCGATGTTCGGCGCAAGCCGCATGTGTTGATTGATGACCAGGCTGACGATGTCGCCGAGGCCCTTGCCGAAGCCCACGCGTACGGCCCCGAGCTCGCCGTTTTTCGCCTGCCGTGCAACGTCGACCGCAGTCGCCACTTGCTCGAGCACCGATCGAGCGCCATTCAGCAAACCACGGCCCGCGTCCGTCAAAAAAACCCTGCCGGAGCGCCGCTCGAACAGTTGAACGCCGATCTCGCTCTCGAGCGCCCGGATCTGCCGGCTCAACGGCGGCTGCGCCATCCCCAGGCGTTTGGCCGCTTTGGTGAAGCTCAAATCTTCAGCAACGGCGATGAAATAACGAAAGTGGTAAAGCTCCATACCTCGAGAGCATAGCGGAATCTTTATTGGGTCCATACCTAAACAATATGGATACTTTATAAGTATCGAGCAACTGTCAATCCAGGTCTTGACTTAGACGCCACCGCACGGATTAATAGCGACATAGGGAGGGCTGGTTATGAACAACGAGAATCGAGCGTTCTGCTCCGTTTCGCTATTCGTTCTGCTGATTTGGCAATCGACTCAGGTTTCAGCTCAAGGTGTCGCCACGACGAGCGGCCCGAAGATCGCGTGCGGCAGTCTGATGGGTCTTACGCTTCCGAACACGGAGATCATCAGCGCAAGCGAGACATCCAGCCCAAGCGCGCACTGTAACGTCGTCGGCGTCATCAATAAGCGCATCAGCCAGCAGGATCCCGATCACTTCACCTACGGTATCGGCTTTGAACTGAACCTGCCCGATCGTTGGGTAGGCCGTTTCGAAATGATGGGCGGCGGAGGCACTGACGGGTCGCTGCGAGACCCGCTGGGCTTCTTCGGCTCGGAACTCGCCTCCGGTTGGGCAGTTGCCACCGACGACGGTGGGCACGAGGACGCCCCCGGTAACCCGCTGCTCGGTTGGATCGACGACGACCCGAACGCCGGCGGCTCGGCACACTTTGGCGTCGATGAGCAGGCGCGCATCGAGTACGGCTACGAAGGCATCGAAAAGACCACGCAGATTTCCAAGGCGATCATCGCCGCCTATTACGGCGGCGGTGCGCAGTATTCGTATTTGTGCGGCTGTTCGAACGGCGGCCGCGATGCGATGGTGGCTTCGCAGCGCGAGCCGGACTTCTTCGATGGCATCGTCGCGGGGAATCCGGGTTTCGATTTGCCGCGCGCCGGCGTGGCGGAGGCTTGGAACGAGGTACAACTCGCGCCGCTCGCGACACACACCGACGCCAATGGTCAACCCTATGTCGCAGACACTTTTCAGTATCAGGATTTGGAGGTGGCATCGGCGGCCATATTGAGCGCCTGCGATGCCCTGGACGGCCTCGTCGATGGGATTATCGACAACTACACGGAGTGCACCAACGGGCGGGTGTACGCGGCGCTCGACGAATATACCTGCCGCGCAGACGGTGGCCACGGCAACACCCCGCACGGCGGCACCTGCCTCACAACCCCTCAAGTTACCGCACTGAAGGATATCTATGCGGGTCCCAAGAACTCGAGCGGCCAACCGCTTTACTCGAGCTGGTATTGGGACGCGGGCATTTGGGATCCTTTTAGTGCATTCGGCGCCGGCTTCGGCGCATGGAATATCGCGCTTCCCGGCCTTCCGGGTGCCTCGAATACCGCCATCAATCTGACCCTCGGTGCAGGCGCGATTCCCATGATCTTTACGACACCCCCGGCCGTGACTCCCGTGCAAGGGACGGCGGGCCAGGAGGCGTTCATCTTCAACTACGACTTCGATACCGACGCGCCCAAAATTTTCCAAACGGCACCGGCGTATCCGCAAAGCGCAATGGAATTCATGACCGCGATCCAGTTCATGAAGGATGGTCACGCCGACCTCGCGCCCTTCGCTCATCGTGGCGGGAAGATGATTATTTACGATTCGATCAACGACGGCATTTTCTCCGCCGTCGATCTCGTGAATTGGTACGACTCGCTGGTGCCGGCGCGCGGTGAGCCGCAGGGCGACGGCCGAGACGGCAACGCCCCGGACTATATTCGACTGTACCTGGTGCCGAACATGGCACATTGCGGCGGTGGGCCCGCAACCGACAGTTTCGGCGCGAATTTGCTGGCCGCCATCACCTCCTGGGTGGAGCACGACACAGCTCCGGCTGCGATTGTCGCCACCAACACGAGCACGATTTCACCGTTCCCATTGGGCGCACCGTTCGACCCGCGAGTTGCGCAGAACTTTCCGACGGGCGGAACCCGTCCTTTGTGCCCTTATCCGCTGCAGTCCCGGTACTCCGGCAGCGGCAACACCAAGGATGCGGCCAATTTCACCTGCGCCAATCCCCGTGATCCGCACCAGGTCCTTGAGCGTTGAGGTTTGAGTCTTAGTTCCTACAAGAATATTGGGAGAGCACATGTTGAAGACACAGAAGCTGCGCATTTCGCGCGTGGCGGTGGCGGCGAGTCTCGGGTTGATGCCGGCGGTGTGTGCGTTGGCAGCCGAAAGCGAGAACGCATTACAAGAGATCGTGGTTACGGCCCAAAAGCGCGCCGAAAATGTCCAGGATGTGCCGATCGCCATCGCCACTTTCAATGACAATGAACTAAAGAGCCACGGAATCGTGGACGTTCAAGGCCTTGCGCGCCTGACACCCAACGTCAACATCGATTCGACTTCCCCCTTTTCCGGCACCGCCACGATGCTGTCGGCGTCGATTCGGGGAATCGGTCAGGACGATTTTGCGTTCAATTTGGATCCCGGCGTCGGCGTGTATGTCGACGGCGTGTACTACGCCCGCACGGTTGGCGCCAATCAGGATCTGCTCGACGTCGACCACGTCGAAGTGCTCAAGGGTCCCCAAGGCACTTTATTCGGTCGCAATACGATCGGCGGCGCGATCAGCATCGTGACTCACAAGCCCGGCGATACGTTGATGGTGCGTGGACAGGTGACGACGGGCAGCTATGACCGTCACGACATATCGCTGATGGCGGACATCCCGCTGTCGCCGGCCCTCTTGTCCACGGTAACTTTTTCCTCGCAGCAACGCGAGGGTTTCGAGAAGCGAATTCCGTATCCGAGCACGACACCTGCCTTTGTCTCGGATCCCGTCAATGCTTTCCACAACTCGAGCACGGAGACCTTCGATACGCAGGGCGGACAGAACCAGCAGACAATACGTGCGAAGCTGCTATGGAAAGTCGCAGATAACCTCACCGCAACCGTCACCGCGGACTGGACGCATACCAACGAACCGAGTCCTGCAACGACGGTGTTGGCGACCTACGCCCTTGACGTGCCAAAAGGCGTGGGATTGTTCAACGGCTTCTACAATCTGTGCATCGGGGGGGTGCCTTTCGTGCCGACCGCTCAGTTGGTTTGCGGACCCCGCGGCGTGGTTGGTACGAGTCTGTGGAACGCCAATTCATCGTTGACCAGCCAGCGTCTGCCCTATGGCAACAACACGGCGATGACCGGCGACATCGACACGACCTATGACACCGGTCCGAACTTCGATAAAATCAACTCTTATGGCACTGCACTGACGCTGGATTGGAAGCTCATGGACTCTTTGTCGCTCCGTTCGATCACCGGATGGCGCGAGGTTCAATGGGCCGCCGGCTCGGATCTGTCCGGCTCGGCGGTTCCCATGATCGATCTGACCTTCGCGGAAGGACAACGTCAGATTTCCCAAGAAGTGCAGTTGCTGGGCGATGCCCTGGACTCCAAGTTGCACTACGTGGCCGGGCTTTATTATTTCAACGAGAGCGGCTTCATCCACGACTACGTGGTTTTCGGCGACGGCTTGTTGCAGATCGACGGTCCCAACAGCCTCAGAACCGAGTCTTACGCGGGCTTTCTGCATGCCGACTACGCCGTGACGGATCACCTTGGATTGACCCTCGGCGGCCGTTATTCGGAGGATCGAAAGACCTATGAGGGTGGACAGCAGGAACTGAACGATTTTTTCTACAAAATCTCCGGCTGTTATCCACCGAATGCATCGGCGGCGCTCATCGGCGCGCCGGCCACTCTCAGCTGCCGGCAGGTCCTCGGCTTCACCAACCCCAACAATCCGGAACAGGTGTATCCGCTCGGCGTCAATCATCAGAACTTCAGCGTATTCACGCCCGCGGCGGGCATTCAATATCACTTCACCACGGACGTCATGGGATACCTGAGCTATTCCAAGGGCTTTAAAACCGGCGGCTGGACCACCCGGCTGACCGCGCCGTTGCCGCCGGGCTCTTCCGCGCCGACCTTTGGTCCGGAAACGGACAATACCTACGAACTGGGTGTCAAATCCGAATGGTTCGATCACACGCTGCTGGCAAATGTCGCCCTGTTCTTCAGCCGCTACCAGAACATCCAACTCACTTACCAGTTGAGCACGTCGCCGGTCACCCAGAATGCCGGCGACGCCGACATCAAAGGCGCCGAGTTCGAACTGCAGTCCCGCCTGGGCGAACATTGGCTGTTCAACGCCAACGCCGGCTATATGGATGCGTACTACACCTCGATCCTTCCCCCGGCTCGGTTGACGACGGGGCCGGTACTGCCGAAGACGCCGAAATGGAAAATCTCCACGGGTCCTGAGTGGCACACGGCATTCCGCGACGGCAAGATACTGCGGATCGGTGCCGATTACACCTACACTGCCAGAATGTTCAACGACGTCGAGAACCAGCCAATCATCGCGCGCAACGCAACGAACATCGTCAATGCCCGGATCAGTTTGTCCTCGGCCGACGACAAGCTCACTTTCACCGTCGGTGGCACCAATTTGACCAATGATCGCTATTTGACCACCGGTAACAACAATTTCGCGGCAGGCGTTGCGACCGGCTACTTCAGCGCGCCCCATGAGTGGTTCGCGACACTGGGACTCAAGCTTTGAGACAAGTCTGACTGACGGCCGCCATGAGCGCACCGCCGAGGCGAAGCGCTGTGGAGAGGCTCCTGCGGCCGGGTTCCGTCGCCGTGATCGGCGCCTCAGCAACACCGGGGGCCTTGGGCGCTTCCGTCATTGCGAATCTAGAGCGACTGAAATTTTCGGGTGATATTTACCTCGTCAACCCCAATCGGGACGCCATCGGCAGCCGGCTGTGTTTGAAGTCTATCGAGGAATTGCCCTCAGGCATCGACGTGGCGGTACTTGCGATCCCCCGGGTTGCCGTCCTCAACGCGGTCAAAGCGCTCGCGAGCCGGCAAGTGGGCGCTGTCATCATCTTTTCGGCCGGATTTGCCGAGGGTGGCGAGGCGGGCTTGGCCGATCAGCGCGAGCTTGCGCGGATTGCGAAATACGCCGGCATGATCATCGAGGGTCCCAATTGCCTCGGATTGGTGAACTATGTCGAGGGCATTGCGCTGACCTTTGTCGAAACCGCAGCCGTCGCATCGGGCTCCCGCCCCGGGATCGGGATCGTATCGCAGAGCGGTGCGCTTGCCGCAGTCGTGGCCGTCACGCTCTTCAGCAAGGGTCTTGGCGTCTCCTACTCGATTTCGACGGGCAACGAGGCCGCCTCCGGGGTCGAGGACTACGTTGAGTATCTTCTCGACGACCGGCATACCCACGTGATTGCGTTGGTCGTGGAGCAATTTCGCAAACCCAAGCGATTTCTCGACCTCGCCCGACTTGCCCGCGAACGGGGCAAGTCGATCGTCCTGCTGCACCCGGGACGAAGCCGCGCAGCGCGCGATTCGGCAGCGACGCACACGGGCGCAATGGCCGGCGATTACAGCGTCATGCGCACGCAGGTGCAGCACGCCGGCGTGGTGCTCGCCGACAACCTGGAGGAATTCGGCGATGTCCTCGATATCATCTCGCGCTGTCCGGCGCGTCCGAGCGGCGGCGCCGTGGTGCTCGCCGAGTCCGGGGCCTTCAAGGCTCTGGCCTTGGATCTTTGCGAGGAGATCGGACTCCCGTTGCCAGTACTGACCGATCAGTCGGCGCCCGCGCTGCGC
>Ga0209166_10001719_pt1 | contig 17672 bp, 7 predicted proteins | sample Coa_R1_3_FD_187151 | JGI IMG/M metagenome (GOLD analysis project Ga0209166, IMG submission 187151) | Surface soil microbial communities from Centralia Pennsylvania, which are recovering from an underground coalmine fire - Coalmine... | ecosystem: Environmental > Terrestrial > Soil > Unclassified... | reverse complement strand
CGCCTTGCGGGCCGCCTCGACACGGGCTCCAGTTTGCTCAAGCGCAAACTGCGCGTTGCGCACTTCGATGCGAACTTGCTTGCGCAATTGCTCAAGACGCAATTCGGCCTGGCGAAATTCGAGTTCAGAACGGTATTGATCGGCCTTCGCGACTCGGTTTCGAATGGGGATATTCAGATTCAGTCCAACATAATAATCAGGAGCAGTGCCGTTGAATGCATTCTGCAAAGCACCGCCGAAATCGGTGGGAACGGCGGAACTGTTGGTCCCTTGGAAAGCTGGATTCAGGGTACCGGCGAGGCCGGATCCGCCATAGAAGCCGACCAGAGATAAGGACGGCAGCAAAGCATTGCGCGCGGCGCTACGACTGATGCGGCGGTTGACGAGATCGACGTCGGATTCAGCGAGCTCGGGGCGGTCTTTCAGCGCTGTCGAGATGAGGTCCTGGATCGGCGATGAGGCGACGGTTTGAACGGACTCCATGCGGTCGGTGGGGACGACCGGCATGGCTTCGAGAGTGGGATCGTCCAAACTCTTGGTGATCGCATTCTTCATCAGCGTTTCCTGCAGCTGCAGGCTGGTACGGGCGACGGTTAGTTCCTGGTCCCGCTTGGAGAGTTCGGCCTCGGACTTCATGACGTCCATCTGGGGAACGGCCTCAAGTTGCAACTGCTTTCTGGTGTTCTCGAGAGTCTGCTGCGCAAAGGCCTGTGACTTCTCGTTCACCTGCGTTTGCTCGTAAGCGCTGACGAGGTCCCAGTAGATGTTTTCGATCTGGGTAACGGTGGCCGTGACCTGGTCTTTGAAGGCGATGTCGGAAATCTTTTTGTTATTGCGGGCGATGCGCAGGTAGCGGAGGTTGGGGCCGAAGCCGAATCCGGCGAGCAGTTGCTGTTGAATTTCAACGCGATATTGCGAACTCAGGACCGGGGAAAGATTGGTGAAGATGCTGTTGGTGGTTTGACGGAAATTTTGAAAACCGAAACTAAACGAAGTACCGGTGGGGAACGCCTGATTGTAGAGGAAGTTGTATTGTGCGGTATTGGTCTGCAAGGTGGGCACACCGTTGAGAGTCAAGTTGGAAAGCGGAAGCGTTTGGTGCTCGACGCCGAGGTTTGCGTTGATGGCAGGGTCATAGGAGGAGACGGCGGTTCCGGCACCCAGAGTGGATTGAACCAGGCCGGAGGCACCGGCTCCCGCACCGCCCGCGCCACTGGTCGTGCCGCCGGCGCCAGCGCCCGGAGCGCCTGTTCCGAAGCCGCCTACGCCGCCACCCGGAGTTCCCTGCACGACGCCCGTATTAACGCCGCGGAAGAATCCACCGGCCTGCGTGCGAAGGATGTCCGTATTCGCGATGGGAAGGTTGTAGCGAGCAATGGCGAGATCGAGATTGTTCTCGAGCGCGAGTTCGATGGCATCTTTTAGAGAAATGTAGAGTTTGCCGTCGCGGATAAGTTGATCGAGACGAGATGAATTCGTCAGGACGGGCTCAGGAACACTATTGGGCATATAAGCATTCAAAGGATTATGCGATTTCGGCATTTCGAATTGAAGGTGCGCATTTGCCTGCGGAGTTGGGTTCTCAGGCTGGATGGAAGGAGATTGCGAAGCGGCCTGAGGCGTGGAGTTTTCGGGTTGGATTGAGGGAGACTGCGGCGCGGTTTGAGACGGCGGATTCTCCTCTTGGATCGAAGGAGACTGCGGGGTAGACGAGGTTTGGCCCCATAGGCTAACCGCGAGAACCGAGAAAAGCGCGATGACCCGGAGACCCTGCGTTTGGATGTTGCGGGAGATTGAGCTCACGATGCGCTGACCTCCGTGGGCTGATCGAAAGAGGGATTCGCGGTGTCGCCGACCATCCATCCGTCGCGGAGTTGAATGGTGCGGCTTCCGTAGCCAGCGTTCACCTCAGAGTGGGTGACCTGGACGATGGTCGTACCATGCTGATTCAAATCGCGAAATAGTTCCATGATTTCCCTTGCCTGACCGGAATGAAGATTTCCCGTGGGCTCGTCGGCGAGCAGGAGCGGCGGCTTGTGAATGACGGCGCGGGCAATTCCGACAAGCTGCTGCTGGCCTCCGGAAAGCTGGTTGGGATACAGATCTTTCTTGGCGACGATCTGAAAACGGTCCAGAGTGTCGGCGACCAGGCCTTGCCGCTCTTTGCGGGGGATGTCTTTATAGGAAAGGGGCAGGTCGATGTTCTCCTGCACGGTAAGGTCGTCGAGCAGGTGATAGCTCTGGAAGACCATGCCGATGTTGCGTTTGGCAACTTCGCCGCGCTGCTTGCGCTTCATGGCGTGGATGGCTTCCTCGCGAAACCAATATTCGCCCTCCCAAGCATCGTCGAGCAGCGCGAGGACATTTAATAAGGAGGACTTGCCGGCGCCGGAAGGCCCCATAATGGTGATGAATTCGCCTTCGCGAATTTCGAGGTTGATGCGGCGCAGGACCCAGGTTTGGCCGGCGGGAGTTTTGTAACTGCGTTCCAGGTTTTTCAACTGAATCATTCGTTTTCTCCGTTGTGCTAAGAAATCTATTCGTACCGCAAAGCGATCATGGGATCGACCTTGGCCGCTTTCAGCGCTGGCATGGCTGCCGCCATAATCGCGACAATGGCCAGCGGAGTTGACGCGGGCTGAAGAGGAAATCTTGAAATAGTGCACTCATTGCGAAACCTCCTTACTCATATTGTTACGACTCCCTCTATTCATACCGTAACGCCACCATGGGATCGACCTTTGCGGCACGCCGGGCCGGAAGGTAACCGGCCAGCAATGCGGCAACAAGCATCAGCGTGGATACCACGATATATGTCGGGAAGTCGGTGGGCTGCACATGATAGAGCTGATTTTCGAGAAGGCGGGAGACTATTGCTGAGCCCAGCAGCCCGGCGGCGAGCCCAATGGCTGCAAGCAGCATGACGCGAGCCAGAACCTGGCGGAGCACGTCTTGTTGGCTGGCGCCCAAAGCGATGCGAACGCCGATCTCGCCGGTGCGCGCAGTAACTACGCACGACATCACTCCGTAGGTGCCTAGCCCCGCGAGCAGCAGAGCCAGCGCGGCGAACAGTCCAAGCAGGAATGTGTTGAAACGCGGCTCGGAGAGCGATCGGTAGACCAATTGTTCCATGCTCGCGATATCGAAGAGCGGGAGATCCGGATCTACGGCGGCAATGGCGCGGCGCGCGGCGGTGGCTGTGGCCGAGGGATCATCGGACCGGTAGCGGACCACCAATGCCAGACTTTGCATCAGGAACGGGATGGGAGACTGTGCGTAAGGAATGTATAGGGCGAGCGCGGATTCGTCCTGCAAATCGAACTGCCTGACGTCTCCGACCACGCCGACGACCGTGCACCAGGGATCGTGCGAGAAGCCAAGCTTGAGGCGGCGGCCGATGGGATCCTGATTCGGCCAGAACCGGCGAGCGAGACTTTGACTGACCACGACCACCGGAGGCGCAGTTGGGGAATCATGCAGATTGAAGGTGCGTCCAGCGAGCAGCGGGATTCCGATGGCGTTGAAGTAATCGCCCCCAACCAGGATTTTTGCGGGACTGGCGTCGGGCGGCGGGGCAGGCTGGCTCTCAACAACAAAATCGCCACGAATAAGGATGTCGCCCAGTGGCAAGCCGAAGACGGAGCCCGCGGAAATGACTCCAGGGATGGCCTGCAATCTTTCCAGGCTCTGCTGTTCGAAGGCAATCATCAGGGCGGGAGTCTGGTAGCGGGATTCTGGGAGTTCCAGATTCATACTGAGGACGTTGCGCGGTTCAAAGCCGGGATGGATCGCCATCAGCTTGACGAAGCTGCGCAGCAGTAGTCCGGCGCCGGAGAGCAACACGAAGGCAAGCGCAATCTCGCTGACGACCAGAATTTCCCGGAGCCGGCCTTTACCGAGAGAACCGATCGCATTTTGAGTTCCCGTTTTCAGGGCGCTGTTGGGACGCGAACCGGAACCTTGAACGACCGGGGCGAGACCAAAGAGAATGCCGGTGAGAAGAGACACGATGAGCGTAAACAACAGGACGGAGTGATCGATGGAGGCAGTTGCGATGCGTGCGGCGGCTCCGGGTGAAGCGAGATTTTTGGGCAGAGCGGCAAGCGCTGCGGAAACCAGCGCTCCGCGGCCGATGTAGGCAAGCAAGAGCCCGAGGCTCGCGCCCAGAGCGGTGAGGAGAGCGCTATCGGTGCCGAGTTGGCGAATGATCCGCCAGCGAGTTGCTCCGAGGGCATTGCGAATAGCCATCTCCTGCGAGCGGCTTGCCGCGCGAGCCAGCAGAAGATTGGCCACGTTGGCGCAAGCAATTAGTAAGAGGAGGCCTACGGCGCCGAGCAGTGTGAACATGGGCAGACGAGAATCCGCGCCAATTGCGGTTTCGAGAGGAATGAGGCTGGTTTTTACATGGGAGTCCGGATTGCGATGATGTTGTTCATCGAGTCGCCGCGCGATCACGACAGTCTCCGCCTGTGCTTGCTTCAGAGAAACCCCAGGCTTGAGTCGCGCGAGAACCTTCAAGGTTGCATTCGAATCGTCAGAGGTAACCGCAAGCGGAGTCCAGAATTCGGCCTCGCTGGGGAAATCGAATGACGGAGGCATGACGCCCACGACGGTGAAGAATTGGCCATCGAGGCGAATCGACCGGCCGATGGCCTCGGGATTCGCGGCAAAGCGAGATTGCCACAGCCTATGACTCAGTAATACAACGTGATTCCTGGCAAGAGTTTCCTCTTCGGGGAGGAATGTTCTGCCCAGCAGCGGCGTGGTTTCGAGGAGGGGAAAAAGGCTGGCAGCCACTTCCGCGCCAACGAGGCGGACGGGATCACCCACTCCGGTAAGGTTGGCGGTGTGTCCGCGATAAAAGGCGATCTGCCGCAAAAGAGAACTTTGTTTGCGCCACTCGACACTGCCAGGGTCGGTGACGGTGGCGAGACCGGTGAGCCCGCCGGGGCGCGAGTCGGTCCAATACAAAGTCATGATTCCGCTGGCATCGGGAAAGGGCAACGGATGCAAGACGGATGCATCCACGATGCTGAAGATGGCGGTATTCGCGCCAATGCCCAGAGCCAACGTGATCACGGCAAAGGCCATGAAGGCCGGACTCTTGCGAATCTGGCGAACGGCGTAGCGAAAATCCTGTAGGAAGCTGTTCATCGGGTTTGTACCTTTTATTCGTACCGTAACGCCACCATGGGATCGACCTTCGCGGCACGGATGGCTGGGACATACGCCGCCAGCAGTCCGACAATTGCCAGCAGCGCGCAAACCGAAGCCATGACGAATGGATCACGAGCTCCAGTGCCGTAGAGCATGCTCTTCAGCACCGATGCTGAAGCCATTGCGGCGATGACGCCGATGGCGATGCCGACGAGCAGGAGAATGGCGGCATCGCGCAGGATCATTTTCAGGACCGATCCACGCTGCGCGCCGAGAGCCATGCGCACGCCGATCTCGCGGGTGCGGCGCGAAACGGAATACATCATGACGCCGTAGAGTCCGACAATGGTAAGGACAAGGGCCAGCCCCGCGAATGTACTGAGCAGAACCATGGTGAAGCGCGGCTGGGAAAGCTCGTTGTACATGAGTTCGTTCATGGTGCGAACCTGGGTGACGGGGATGTCCTTGTCGAATGCCGAAACGATTCGTTGGACGTTGGCCCCCAAACTGGTTGGATCAAGGGACGTACGGATGACGGTGTACAAGCAGCACCAGGTATTAAGTTGGCCTGATGGTAAGTACATCGCGGGGTCCATCTCGCGATCAGTTACACCGAGCCGGACGTTTCCCACAACGCCGACTATCTCGCGCCAGGGCGCACCACCGGGCTTTCCACTGCCCGCTCCGGGCCGTAGCTTTTTGCCGAGCACGCTTTCGCCAGGGAAGAACTTGTCGGCGAATGCATGGTTGACGATCATGACCTGCTCAGAGTTTTCGACGTCGCGGTCCGAAAAGTCTCGGCCCTGCAGCAGCGGGATTTGCATCGTAGCGAAATATTGCGGCGTAACGGGGGTGAGGTTGGCGTTCGACCGCTGTCCCTCAGGCGCCGGATGCTCCGGATCCTCGAAGCTGACATCAATTTCGTTGTTATTCATGGGCAGGACCATGACGCCTGCGGCGGACTTTACTCCCGGAAGCGCACGAACTTGTTCGAAGTAGTTGCGATAGAGCTGAGGGCGCGAGTTCTGGTATTGCGCGTCCGGCAGTTCGAAGTAGAGCGTGGTCAGATGATCCGGATTGAAGCCGTCATTGGTATGAAGCAAGTGAGAGAAGCTTGAGACCAGCAGTCCCGCTCCGGCTGTGAGCACAAGACCAAGCGCAACCTGTCCCACAATTAAAGAAGAGCGCAGCCAATCGCGGCCAAAGACTTCGCTTCTACCGCCTTCCTTGAGGGTCGAAACCAGGTCGGTGCGCGAGCCGGCTATGGCAGGCACAACTCCAAAGATCACGCCTGACAGGAGCGAGAGGGTAAAAGCAAAAATCAGTACGCGCAAATCCACACCTGCATCCGCGGCGCGGGGGACACTATCGCCGATCAGCGAAAGGATCGCCGGAGTCGAGACATAGGCGAGAACGCATCCGGCAACTCCGCCGGCAACACTGAGCACCACGCTCTCCGCCAGTAACTGGCGAATAATGCGGCGCCGTCCCGCGCCCAGAGCCGATCGCAGGGCGATCTCGCGTTGCCGCTCGCGCATCCGTGCCAGCAGAAGATTGGCGATGTTGCCGCAGGCGATCAAGAGGACAAACACAACCGAACCCAACACGACCAGCAGAACAGTTCTGGTATCACCCAGAACAGCATCGATTTCGGGCAGCGCTCGGACCGCGTTATGCCGCGTGTTGCTTTTGGGGTATGCCTTGGCAAGATTATGAGCAATCGTATCCAGGTCGCGTTCGACTTCACTAACCCGCACACCGGGTTTCATACGTCCGAACACGTCCAGAAAGTGCGCTCCGCGATTGCGCGCGATGGGATTTGGGTCCTTGGGATCATCATCGACTGCTACGGTTGTCCAAATGCCATTTGTAGGCCGGTTTATGGGGAAGCGAAACGACTTGGGCATGACGCCGACGATCGTGAAAAGTTCGCCGCTGAGGTGGACGGCGCGTCCGACAATGGCTTGATCCGAGCCGAACTGCGAAACCCACACAGCGTGGCTGATCAATGCAACGTGCGTCCCTGTTTTTTCTTCGTCGGCGATGAATCCCCTGCCAAGTTCCGGACGTACCCCAAGCGCCTGCACGAGATCCCAGGAAACGACTTCGGCATCGATTTGCACGGGCCGCTGGAGTCCAGACAGCACGAAGAGAGTGTCATGATAGGAAACCAGGTGTTCGAGGGTGCGGTTCTGAGCGCGCCAGTCGAAAAAATCCGGGTAGGAGACGTTGTTGGCCTGCGCGCCCCGCACGCTTACCGATCGCGCTTCGACCAGCTGCTCGGGGTGATCGTAGGGCAAGGGACGCAGCATGACCGCGTCCACCACGCTGAAGACAGCGGTATTGGCGCCGATGCCGAGAGCCAGCGTTATGACTGCAACCGCAGTGAAGCCAGGATTCTTACGCAGCTGACGGAAGGCGAAGCTTACGTTCTGAAAAAGTTCCATGTTCAAAATCTCCTATTCGTAATGCAGTGCCACCATCGGATCGACCTTGGCCGCGCGGCGGGCCGGCAGATATCCGGCGAACAGCGCCACCGCAATCATGGCCAGCATGGCTGCACCGATGCTCAGCGGGTCATAGAACTTCAGTCCGAACAAGAAACTGGCGGCGATGTGGCTGGCGATCGGAGCCAATGCCAGTCCCAAAGCGATTCCCGCTGCCACCAGGTCCAGTGTTTCTCGAAGTACGATCCACAAAACGTGCTGGCGCGCGGCCCCGAGCGCGAGCCGGACACCAAACTCGTTGGTGCGCCGAGCAACGGCGTAGGACATGAGGCCATAGAGGCCGATGCAGACCAGCAAAGCCGCCAGGCCGCCGAAGAACGTGCAGAGTTGCGCCACCAAACGGTGGTTGAGCACGGAATCGTCGACGATTTGGGCGAGAGTAGTGAAGTCCCCGATTGGAAGGTTGGGGTCAATGTTGCCAACAGTCTTTGTGATCGCGGGAATGAGCGTCGCCGGATTTCCGGAATAGCGCGCGACAAAGCTGTAGAGAAAGCCGGGATGCTGCGCATGCGGGTAAAAGGCGGCGGGCATCGGCTTCTCATCGAGAGTCATGTACTTCGCGTCTTTCACGACGCCGACCACGGAAATATCAAGCCACTCGGTGTTATTGCTCTGGCTTCCTGGTTCGCCTCCAATAGAGAAGGTGCGGCCCACGGGAGACTCTCCGGAAAAGTAAGTGCGCGCCATGGTCTCGTTGATGACGGCGACCCGGCGGGAGGAGAGAAAATCTTCGGGGAGCAGGCTGCGCCCCAATACGATCGGCATTCCCATGGCGTCGAAATATCGCGCGCCGACGATGTTGTGATCGACCTCGGGATCGTGCTGATCGATCGGGCGGCCGGGTACGACTACACTGTCAGTCCAACCGCCTCCGCTGAACATCGTGAAAGCAAAACTGGCGGCCCGCACTCCCGGCAACGCGTTCACTCGATCTTCAATCTGTTGCATGACCCTTTCCCAACGGGCGTCTTGCTGGTAACCGGCGCCATCGGGATCGAAGGAAGTCGTGAGGACATTCTGCTTGTTGAAGCCGGTATCAATGTTTGAGAGGTTGACCAAGCTGCGCAGGAAGAGGCTGGCACCCACCAGCAAGACTAACGACAGGGCAACTTGTCCGACGATGAGGCCGCGAGCCAGGCGGCTACGGGAGCGGGTCATGGTGGTGCCTCGTCCTTCTTTAAGCGAGGGGACCAGTTCGAAGCCGGTTGCGTAAAACGCAGGCGCCGTGCCGAACAAAACTACGGTCGCAATCGCAACCAGGACGGTAAAACCGAGAACTTTGGCGTCAGGGGTGACGCTGACCGGCAGCGTATCCGGTCCTGTAGACACCATTCTTAATAGAAGATGAGTTGCCCACCATGCGGACCAGACACCCAGGATGGCTCCGGTGGCACCAAGTAGTGCGCTCTCGACAAGAAGTTGGCGGACTAAACGGAGTCGTGCAGCGCCCATTGACATGCGGACGGCGATTTCACGCTGTCGCGCTGTGGCGCGGGCGAGCAAAAGATTCGCCACATTGGCGCAGGCTACAAGAAGCACGAGAGCCACAACGGCCATGAGAATCTGCAATGGAGACGAGAACTCGTGTCGTAGTTGAGAAAGACCGGTGGCGGCGGGAGTCAGGTTGATGCTGGCATGCTGGATGTCTTCGAGTTGCTTCTGGCCGGGTTGCGCGCCGGCATACTCGCGAATGATTTGCTTGAAGAGCAGATTCGTGTTGGCGCCGGCTTGCTCTGAGGTCACGCCCGGCCTTCGCCGCGCGATGAGATAGAGGGATTGAAAGAGATTTTTATCGAGGCCGTTCCAGCCGGGCGATATCTCTTTTTCCATGGCCAGTGGAATCCAGAGATCGGGCGACTGGCCCACGATTACCCCGAAGAATTCCGGCGGCGCTACACCAATGATCGTGTAGACGGTGGATCGGAGGGTGACGGTCTTGCCGACGGCGCTGACATCTTTTCCGAAACGCCGCTGCCACCATGAGTAGCTCGCGACTGCAATGGGATGTCCGCCGGGCGTCTGATCGTCTGCATCGGTGAGGACCCTGCCAAGAACGGAATTCACTCCCAGCACGTTGAAATAGGTGCCCGAGACCAACTCAACGTTCATTTTTTCCAAATTCGTGCCGCTGGCGACGCGTCCGTGAGTACTGAACAGGATGCTGTCGATCGCAGCAACATCTGAGAACACCTGATTCTTCTGCCGGAACTCGTGAAAGAAAGGATAGGAAAAAAGCTGCCAGCTTCGATTAGGCAAATCGTCGACGCTACCCCTCCAGGTGCCCTTGCCGAAAAGCACAAGCTGTTCGGGCTGGCGTACCGGCAGGCCGCGCAGCAGGACCGCATTCAGCAAACTGAAAATCGCGGTATTGGCGCCGATGCCTAACGCCAGCGTGAGCACCGCGATGGCGGAGAATGCGGGATGCTTGCGCAACTGGCGCAGAGAGTATCGCAAATCCTGGTTAAATCCCTTCATCCATGCTCCCTCATTCGTAACGCAACGCGACCATGGGATCGACTCGCGTAGCGCGATAAGCGGGTAAATACGCTGCGAGAAGCACCGCGCTTAACAGAAGCAACGGCACTTGCGCCATTGTCGCGAGATCGAAACGGCTCACCTGATAAAGCGTCGATTGCAGCGTGCGAGAAACAAATATCGAGAGGCTAAGGCCGAGGACACAGCCTGCGAGGCCGAGCAGGGCAGCGCGCTTGAGTACCTGCCAATAAATGGAGGTGCGGTTCGCGCCTAACGCGATGCGCACGCCAAATTCGCGCGTACGTTCCGCCACAAAATACGAGATCACGCCGAAGAGTCCGACCGCCGCCAGCAGAAGCGTAATCGCGGCGAAATTGCCCAGAAGCAGCACGGTAAACCGCTTTTGCGCAAGCGATTCTGAGACCAGTGTGGCCAGCGAGCTCGAGCTGTAGATCGGCAGGTCTTTGTCCACACCCCAAACCTGACGCTGCACGCTGGCAAACAGGCCCTGCGCGATGCCCGAGGTACGCAGCACGAATGCAGTGCGTCCCGTCGCGCCGCTTTCCACTTGAAACATGGAGTTGTAAATCATGGGAGGAGGGTCGGCATCAAGCGCAGAAATGTGCACGTCGGCAGCTACGCCGATGATGGTAAAGAGCGCGCGATCGCCCCAGTGGAGTCTTTGTCCTATCGGATTTGCGCCAGGAAAGTATTGTCTGGCCATGGTTTGGCTGATGATGGCGACTGCGTTGGTATCAGGGCGGTCTTGGTCGGAGAAATCTCGGCCTTGTAGTAAAGGGATCTGCATGGCGCGGAAGTATCCCGAGCTGACGAGAGAGTTTTCCGCCCAATGAAAGTCATCCGGTGCAGCGTGCTCGAGGCGGAAACCGATCTGACGCGCATCACTGAGCGGCAAATGGCTGGACGCTGCCACCGCCGTGACACCGGGCAATTGCCGTAGGCTTTCCAGCAGTTGCTGCTGCACTGCCGTTCTTTTTGCGACATTGGGATAACGGCCGCGATCGAAAATCGTGCGCACGATGTAGGCGCCATCGGGATTGAATCCGGGGGGAGAATTCAGCAATCGAATAAAACTCTTCAAGAGGAGACCTCCGGTGACCAGCAGCACGACCGCCGCCGTCATCTCAAAAATTGTGACGGAATTTTGCAGCGTGCGGGTGCTGCGTGCGGGCCCGGCTTGCGTCGCTTCCCTGAGAGCCAATACGGGAGCGGTTTTCGACAATCGCCACGCGGGAACAAAACCAAACACGACCGCAGAAATCAGAGAAACGCCCAGCGTGAACAACAGCGCAATGGGGTGCAGGCGGACATCGTAGAGTCGGGGGACATCGGAGGGCCCGAAGCGTTGAAGAGCCACGACAAAGAACTGCGCAAAAATAATTCCCGCGGCACCTCCGGCCAAGGCCAGCATCAGGCTTTCGATCAGGCATTGGCCAAGAACACGAGCGCGGCTTGCGCCAATCGCACTACGGATCGCCATTTCATGGTGGCGATGGCTGGCGCGCGCGAGCAGCAGGTTGGCGACGTTGGCGCAGGCAACGAGCAAGACGCAGGCTACGGCAAGCGCCAACAGCCACAGAAGAGGCCGTGCCTTTTCGATCGTGTGCCGGGCGAAGGCATAGGTTTTCGGTACCACCCGGATAGTTCCGGAGTATCCATATTGCTGCATGAAATGATTTGCGATTCTCTCGACATCTTTCTGCGCCTGAATCGGCGTGACACCCTCTTTCAGCCTGGCGATCAGACCTACGCCGAATTCGTTTGTGCGGTTCTCGGGTGCGAGGAGAGCGGGATCGAAGGCGATCGGCACCCACAGGTCCGCCATTTCAGAAAGCGGCGCACCGTCGAAAGGAAAACGGAACGAATCCGGCATCACGCCGACTACGGTGTAGGGCTGCTCATCCAGCTTGACAGTGCGGCCCAGAACGTTTGGGTCAGAACCGTAACTGCGCCGCCAGAGGCCATAGGACAGCACGACTACTTTGTCCGCCCCGCTGCGATCTTCGTCGTCGGTGAATGGTCGCCCGAGCCGTGGGGAAACGCCGAGAAGAGGGAAAGTGGAGGCGGATATTCTTGCTGCGTTTACGCGTAACGGCTGACCGGCGCCCGTCAGATTGAAGCCCTCGCGTTCGTAAGCGGCAACCTGGGAGAATGAGCGATTCTGAGCGCGATAGTCCTGATACTCGCCGGCAGCGACTCCGATCTCGTCAGTCCCCATTTCTGGCAGAGTCTCGGTCACGGTCACTAGCTGATCCGGCTGGTAGTAAGGCAAGGGCCGCAGCAAGACAGTATCGACAACACTGAACAGCGCGGTGCTCGCCCCGACACCCAGTGCCAGAGTGAGTATCGAGACGATCGTGAAGGCGGGCGACTTCCGCAGAACGCGCGAGCTGTAGCGAATGTTGTCAGTCAGCGTTTTCATAATTCCTCATTCGTAGCGCAGCGCCACCATCGGGTCGACTCTTGCCGCGCGCCGCGCGGGGATATAGCAAGCCAGCAGCGCGACCCCGATCAGCACTATGGCTGCGCTCGTGAATATCCAAGGATCGTCAGCGCCGACACCGTAGAGCAGGCTGGCCATGGTGCGGGTGAGAAGAAAGCCCGCGGCGGCGCCCGCGCACACTCCGGCAATAGCGAGCCTCGCACCTCGCGAAACCACCATGCCCAGCACTTCAGCTCTTTGCGCTCCGAGAGCCATCCGGATTCCGATCTCGCGGGTGCGCTGAGACACTAACTCTGCCAGCAGGCCGTAGAAACCGGTGGCCGCCAGCAGGAGCGTGAGCCCCGCGAGAATGCCCATCAGAATGGCGCGAAAGCGAGGATGCGCCAGGAATTCCGCATAGCGCTCGTCCATAGTCTTGATGTCGTACACCGGAACGTTAGGATCGAGACTTGAGATTTCACGTTGCAGAACAGGACCCAGCGTCAGAGGCTTGCTCGCAGCCCGGATTACCAGCCCCATCGTAGGGTTTGAGTCTTGAGTTACGGGCAGATATACGAGGGCGGGCTCGACGTAGCCCATCTCCTGATAAACCGACGTGCGCTTTTCGCTGCTGGCTTCGCCGATGATCGTGAGCCAGGGAGCCTTATCGCCGGGCTTGCCCAGCATGATCTGCCGCCCAATGGGATCATCGTGCGGAAAATATTTGCGCACGAGTTGGTCATTGACGATGGCAACGGGCTGCGATGTTTCCCGGTCGCGGCGATCGAACATTCGCCCGCGAAGCATCAGTATTCCGACTACACGAAAATAATCAGTGCTGATTTGCAGCTCGTTGACTGCCTCGAGAGCTTCCGTAGGCGCCTGGCCCGCGAGCGTTAAGGGACTGGACGCGCCGCCGTTGTAGGGAGCCAGGGCAGAACACAATGCCACCGCGTCGACGCCGGGCAAGGCGGATAGGCGAGCGAGTGCCTGTTGATAGAAAGAGGATCGTTGACTCAATTTTGGATATGCAGCGGGAGGAAGAGCCACCTCGGCCGCCAAGATTTGATCCGGGCGAAATCCAAGCGGAACAGCATTCAGGCGCACAATGCTCTCGATGGTCAGGCCGGCGCCGGCCAACAAGATCATCGACAGCGTTGCCTGGCCAATGACCAGCAAATATCTGGTACGGTGCCGCTCGCCTGCACTATTTCGACCCGATTGCTTCAGTATTTCGTTTATGTCAATGCGAGACACGCGCCAAGCGGGCAGCAGGCCACAAAGCATCCCGGTCGCGCCCGCGAGAAAGACCGCAAACCCCAGCACGCGCAGATTGACTGACACATCATTTCCGGGTGGGAGTTCAATCAGATTCGCGGAGTTGAAGTAGCGCACCGCCAGCGCGGCGATGATCACACCCAGAAGAGATCCGATCGCCGCGATTAAGGCGCTCTCGGTCAGCAAGTAACGAATCAGCCGCGAGCGACCTGAACCGAGAGCCGCTCGAACCGCCAGTTCCCTCTGCCGTTCCGACGCCCTGGCAAGCAGGAGGTTCGCGACATTGAGGCAGGCAATCAATACGAGCAGCGCAACAGCAACTGCCAAAATTACGAGCGCAGTGCGCAGATTTCGACCGGCCAGCCACGTGAACTGCTGCCGCAGATCGCGAACGATGGGGACAACGTGCGCCACCCAGTTTCCAGCAGGCGCTTCCTGAACTACACGTTGATGAAGACCGGCCAGTTCGCGCTCAGCGGTAGCGCGACTGACACCCGGCTTAAGGCGTCCGAAGATGCCGACTGCGGAATCGAGAGGCTCCCGCGAAAACTTGCTGTCCGGAGTGATGAGGGTCCACAACGACGTTTGTTTTGGATAGAAGTCGAACCCGCGAGGCATTACGCCGGCTACGGTGCAGGGTTTATCGCTCAATACCAGCGTGGAGCCGACAATATCTTTTGAAGCGCCCAACTCCGTCTGCCAAAATGCGTGGGCCAGAACGACCGAGCATCCGCGTTCAATATCTTCCGGGCCAAAGGTGCGGCCGATCTCAGCGGGAATTCCTAGCATAGAAAAAAACTCGGGGCTTGTAGGAATCGCCAAGACCTGGTGTGGGGAATTGCGCCAAGTAAGAATCTCGCCGGCCCGCGCCCAGGTTAAAGCGCTGATTGATTCGAACGTGTGGCTGTTCTTCTTAAACTCTTCGAAATCGCTATAGGACGCGAACAGTTCTGAGCCTGGCTGACCGACTTCGGTGACCCATACAGCGACCAGCCGATCGGCATTCCGATACGGAAGTGCTTTCAGGAGGACTGTATCCACGACACTGAAAACAGTTGTGCCGGCTCCGATTCCCAGTGCCAGTGTAAGCACGGCAACCGTAGTAAATCCCGAATTGTTGCGCAAGAGCCGCAACCCGAAGCGAACGTCATGGAGGAACCCTGTCATAGATGGGACTTCTCACCTTCACTCATAGCGCAGCGCCACCATGGGGTCGACTTTGGCTGCGCGCCTTGCCGGGACGTAGCTGGCGAGCAGCGCCACAGCGGCCAGGATCAGCGAAACGGCACCGAGCACGAGCGGATTTCCGGGTTGCACGCCGTAAAGCAAAGTTCCGAGCAGGCGGGTCAGGCCGAGAGAAGCGATGATCCCCAGGGCTATTCCGATGAAGACCCAGGCCATGCTGCCGCTCAAGATGAGTTTCAAGACGTCGGCTTTGCGCGCACCCAAAGCGATGCGGATGCCGATCTCGCGGGTGCGCTGCGCGACCGAATAACTCACCACTCCCACGATGCCGACGGCGGCGAGCGCTAGCGCCAATGCTGAGAAGCCGACGAGAAGCATCGCTGGGAAGCGTCTCGAGCCGACCGAGTCTTCAACGATGTCGTGCATAAGAGCGACACCGGAGACGGGACGTTCCGGTTCGACCTCAGCGAGAGCTTTCTTAATCGCGGGCAGATACGAAGCTGGCGCTCCTGCGGTACGCACGACGACGCTCATCACCGGCCAGCCCGCTTGTGGATAGGGGCGAAAGAATTGAGGCCGCGCCTCGTTGTCCAAGCCCGTCTGGTGGATATTGCCGGCGACTCCAACGATGGTCAGGCGAGTACCGCTCGAACCTCCGAGATGAATTGCCCTGCCGATCGGGTCTTCGTTAGGCCAATACTTATGCGCCATCGCTTGACTGATGACGATGACATTGGCAGCCCCGAGAGAATCCTGCTGAGTAAACTCGCGGCCTTCCAACAGAGGAATACCGAGCGCCTGAAAATAGTTGGGACAGGCAACGCTGTAGAAAGCGCCTGGCTCATTTCCTGGGCCGGGATCGGGACGGCCTTCGATCTGAAAGCCGCGGCCGGCGTTTCCCATCATCGGCAAATGCGCGACTGCACTTACGGCGATGACGCCGGGGATCGAGCCTACATGTTCATCCATCGCGCGACAAAACTGCGGATGATCCGGAGGGCCGTTGTAGATGATCTCCTGCGGCAACGACAGCTCCATGGTGATCACATTCTTCGGATCAAATCCTGGATCCACGCCGAGCAAGCGCGAGAGGCTGGCAATCATTAGTCCGGCGCCACAGAGCACTACCAGAGCCAATGCCACTTCGGATGCGACCAGCGCGTGGCGCAAGCGGTTCCGGCCGGTGCTCGCACCGCGGCCGCCTTCTTTCAGCGACTGGATGAAATCGCCGCGGATCGTATAAAGGGCGGGAATCAGGCCGAAAAGAATTCCGGTCAGGCAGGAAACGAGCAGGGCGAAAGCGAACACGCGGCGATCGAGAGGAAGCGTGTCGAGACCGCGCATGGGGAGCATTTGGAAGTCGGCGGGCAAAAGAGAAGGCAGAGCGGTTGCGCTCCAAGCTGCCAAGGCCAGTCCCAACGCACCACCGAGCAGGGCAAGCAGCACGCTTTCCGTAAGCACTTGCCGCGCGATGCGAATTCCTCCTGCACCCAAGGCGCGTCGTAGAGCGAATTCCTTCTGCCGCACAGCGCCGCGAGCCAGCAGCAGGTTGGCCACATTCACGCACGCGATCAGCAGGATGAAACCTACGGCCGCGAATAAAGTGAGCATCATGGTGCGAACCCCGCCCATCTCGACGTCAGCCATGGGCTCAACGGTCGCGCTCATGTTGGCCAGTTCTTTGGGATACTGGCGAGATAAGGCGGTGCCGATCGAAGCCATTTCCGCGCGTGCCTGAGCAGTGGCGACGCCCGGTCTCATTCGGGCAATGCAAAGGAAGCTGTTATCGTCGCGGCCTTTGTCGGTTTGCGTGTAACCGACTGGAACCCAGAGCTGGCGCGGTCCGCTCCAGAACTGCCAGCGGAAGTTGGGCGGCATCACGCCCACGACGATAAAGTCCTCGGCATCGATTCGAATGCTCTTGCCAACGATTCCGCGATCTGCGCCATAACGCCGCTTCCACAATGGGTAACTGAGGATCACGACGTGCGATTTGCCGAGTTCCTCTTCTTCCGGCAGGAAGTTGCGGCCGAGGAAGGGATTCACTCCCAAGACCGGAAAGAAAGTCGACGAAACTCGCAGGCCTGAGACCTGCTCGGGCTCGCGGCTTTCTCCGGTGGGGGCCAGATTGTAGCCGCGGCCGGCGGAATCGAAGATGGCAATGTTTTCAAAGACGTGATTCTGACGGGCGAAATCCCAGTAATTGGGCGCGGAAATGATGTTGGTGCCCCCGTCCTTGTCAAATGTCTCCCACACAAATACAAGCCGACTGGACTCAGGGAACGGGAGCGGCTTGAGAATCGTGGCGTTCATCACGGTGAAGATCACGGTGTTAGCGGCGACGCCCAACGCCAGGGTCAAGATGGCGACGGTAGCGAAGCCGGGATTCTTGGCCAGCTGCCGCAATCCATATCGAATGTCTTGAAGAACGTTTGTCATCTCTCACCTACTCTGTGCGCAGAGTTTCCGCCGGATCCAAACTTGCAAGGCGCAACGTCGGCAGGGCGCTGGCCAACGCTGCTATGAGAAGGATCGCGGACACAACAATTACGAGCGTTAACGGATCGTAGTAGCGAATGCCGTAGAGCACGCTGCGCAAGACTCGCAGGACGAAGAGGCTGACGAGG
>Ga0209166_10001717_pt1 | contig 17678 bp, 15 predicted proteins | sample Coa_R1_3_FD_187151 | JGI IMG/M metagenome (GOLD analysis project Ga0209166, IMG submission 187151) | Surface soil microbial communities from Centralia Pennsylvania, which are recovering from an underground coalmine fire - Coalmine... | ecosystem: Environmental > Terrestrial > Soil >... | reverse complement strand
GGCCAGCCGGCCGGTCAGGTGCGCGGCGAGCCGCCGCCGGGCGTCCTCCCAGCCGGCCGCCGAGGCGAGGTCCGGGCCGGGCGGGACGGGGACGGCCGCGCCGGCCAGCGCCGTGCTGCGGGCGCAGGCCGGGCCTGCCTGGACGGTGCGGGCCGCGACCCGGGCGAGCGCGGCCGGGGTGACTGTGACGGTGACGTAGCCACCGCCGGTGACCGCCGCAGCCGCGATCCAGCCGGCCTCGCGGGCCGCCCCGGCGAGCGCGGCGGCGGCGCTAGCCGGGTCCGTGCCCTGCTCCCTGGCCAAGGCGTACGCGACCGGCGTAGCGTACGTCCCTGGCCCGGCCATTCCGCCGGGCGGCGCCGGGAGCCAGGTGCCCGCCGAGGTGATCCGGCCGGCCACCGTGGTTCCGTCGCCGAACCGCGCGGCGAGCAGCCGGTCCAGGTCCCCGGTGATCACCGTTGCAGGCTAGCCGGTCGCCGGGGCGACTACGCTCGGCCGCATGCCTGACAGAGCCGTCCGGCGCCGTGTGCTCAGCCAGAACTTCCTCGTCGACCGCCGCGCGATCGACGCCCTCGTGACCGGTTCCGGGACCGGGGCCGGGGACCTGGTGGTCGACATCGGTGCGGGAAACGGCCTGATCAGCGAGGCGCTGGCGCGTCGGGGGGCCCGGATCCTGGCGGTCGAGCGGGATCCGGCGCTGGCCGAGCGGCTGCGTGCCAAGTTCGCCACGTGGCCGGGGGTCACCGTGGTCGAGGGTGACGTGCTGAAGACGCCGCTGCCCGCCGAGCCGTTCCGCGTGGTGGCCAACATCCCGTTCGGGATCACCACGAAGATCCTCCGGCACCTGCTCGGCGCCTCCGGCACGCTGGCCCGCGCTGACCTGATCGTCCAGGCGGAGGTAGCGCGCAAGCGGGGCAGCGGCGGCCGGGGCACGCTGCTCAACGCGTGCTGGGAGCCGTGGTTCGAGTTCGGCACGGGGCCGCGGGTGCCGGCGACGGCGTTTCGCCCGGTGCCACGGGTGGATGCGGCAATACTCATCGTGGCGCGGCGCGAGCCCCCGCTGCTGGATCCGGCGGCGCGGCGGGACTACACGGAGTTCGTCACGGCCGCGTTCGAGGGCGCGCGGCCGACCGTGGCGAGCGCGCTGTCGCGGGTGCTCCCCCGGGCCCGGTTCGCCAGGCTCGCGCGGGAACTGGGTTTTGGTGCGGACGCGCTGCCGGCCCATCTCGACGTGTTCCAGTGGGCGGGCTTGTTCCGCGCGGCCGGCCCGCCCCGTGGCGGCGCGTCCCGGAACGGCCCTGGTGGCGGCCGGCCCAGACGGAGCCGGCGGCCCCAGGGCGGTTCCTAGGCGGGGTCGGCGACGGGCGGGTGACCGGCCAGTTGCCGGACCACGCGGATCATCTCCGACGGATCGAACGGCTTGGTCAGGTAGGCGTCCACGCCGATCTGGCTGCCGCGCGCCTTGTCGTCCTCCTGGGCGCGGGCGGTGATCAGCACAACCTTGATCTCGCTGGTTTCCGGGTTGCGCCGGAGCAGGCTCGCGGTCATCCAGCCGTCCAGCCTCGGCATCATGATGTCGAGGGTGATTACGTCGGGGTCGATCGCGGTCACCTTGTCCAGGCAGTCCTGGCCGTCTACCGCCGTCGCGACGTCGAACCCTTCCAGGGTCAAGTTGACGGCAATGAGCTGACGTATCACCTCATCGTCGTCCACTACGAGCACGCGTCCCAGTCCCTGCGCCACGGGCGCGAGGTTAGCGTCTTCCCGGCACTGCCCGCGACTGCCCTCGCCGGAAACGCGGATGTACGGTCCGGGATGACCGGCCTACGACGGGCGGCAGGCGCGACACGCCCGGGGCCGCGTCCCCGCCCCGCGGTTGATCTTCCGCGCGCCTGCCAGAGCGCCTAGATGCCCGCCAGGACTGGTAATCTTGCTGAGTCCTGAGCCCCCGTAGCTCAGGGGAGAGAGCAACGGCCTCCGGAGCCGTGAGCGCAGGTTCGAATCCTGCCGGGGGCACTGCTCAGTGGCATAAATTCGAACACTATGACAATCTTGAAGCGGAACCCCCCCAGGCCGGTGACCTGCGGCAATGCCCAGCCCATCCGGACCTTGCGCCCGATACGCGCCCGGAAAGCGGACACCGGCCGGGGAGAGGCCCTGCTCAGCCGCATCCGGTGATAACGGCCGCCAGGCCGTTGCTGTTCCCCGTATCCGCAGCTACGCATTGACAGCGTCGACACAGCCCGGGCGCGGCTGTCCAGCCCGCCCGATCGCCTTGACGCCATTTAGCCGACGTCACACTCCCCTTGTAAGCCATTTACATTCTTCGCACGCCGAGCTCGACATGCGCGGACTCGGTTGGGTTCTGACAAGGATTACGACTGTCCAGATACGGGTGTTCTGTGCGCGTCAGACGCGGTGCGTGCCGCATCGGCCAGTCAGCATGCGGACTCGGCGAGTGCGGTGAGGCGGCACAGCGATTCCTCGATGGCCTGGTGCTGCCCGTCGAGCCGGTGGGCCTCGCGCTCGGGCAGGCTGACATTCACGTTGATCGAGGTGCCCGTGCCTGCCTCGGCGAGCTGCCAGACGACATCGATGTCGGAGACCTGGCAGGAGATCGTGACCCGCTCGTTGGCCTGGTCGGCCCGGAGTTTCTGCGGCATCGGGAAGTCGGGGTACCCAGTCGGCCATTGCGTGAACTCATCTGGCGAATCTTTGCGCACGGTCTCGATGCCGACCCACCAGTCCGGGAAGCGGGCCGGGTCGAACAACAGCTTCCACACCTCCTCTACGGGCGCACAGCAGCTGGCGCTCAGCGTGAACCCGGGCATCAAGGCACCTCCGTGAGCTCGTCCAACCCAGCAAGCTCGGCGGTGAGACGCCGCAGCTCCCATTCCGGCTCTACCAGGCCCACGATCGGCGCACGGCCGAGGTCGACGAAGTTGGCCAGGAGTTCCGCGCCCACGTTGCGCTTCAGGTGACGCTGCCAGCCCGCGGCGGCCTCGCTCAGCCGGCGGCGGCCCGCCACCTGGTCGCCGCGGGCCAGCGCGATCAGCCCCTGCACCCGCGCCATCCGCGGCACCAGCGCCCAGGGCTGGTCGCTGCTGCGCACGGGCTCCAGGGCCGCCCGGCGCACTTCCTCTGCCGCCTCATCCGGACGGCCGGAGCCGACCAGGGCCTCGGCGCGAGCCATGCGACCGGCCGGCCGGCTCACCTCCGCTCCTCCTGCCAGCGCGTCGGCGAGCAGCTGCGCTGCCTCGGCGCAGCGGCCGGCTGCCAGCCAGATCAGCCCCGCGTCGTGGCGGGCCAGGGCCACGGCCGCCGGCGAATCCATCCGTTCTGCCTTCGCCAGCTGCTCGCCGGCCACCGACAGCGCCTCCTCATGGCGACCGAGCCGGGACAGGACGAACGCGCGGGCGGCCAGGCATGGCAATTCGATCACGGTCATGCCACGGGTCGACGCGACGGCGGCGTCCGCCGCCCGCAGTGCCCCGGTCAGGTTGCCGGCCGTGCTGAGCGCACACGCGGTATGGATCCAGATCCCGTAGGCGATGACCGTCCGGCCGGCCCGCCGCGCGGCGGCTCCGCCGCGCTCGGCCACGGCCTCGCACTCGGCGAACCGGCCCAGCCGGATCAGCGATATCAACTCAGCGTTGGCGATCTCCGCCACGATCGCGTCATCGGGACCGGGTACCACCGAGGCCACCTCGTCCAGCAGCGATGCCGCATGCGCCGGATCACCGGCCACCGATTCACACCAGGCCGCGCCGAGCAGAATGTCCACCCGCAGCGGCTGCGGCGCATCCGCGGGCAGCAGCTCGATGGCACGCCGGTAGGCGGCAAGCGAGGCACGGGGGTTGCACACCACCGAGCGCAGCACCATGCCCCGCCGGTTCCATGCCACCGACTGCCGCTCCTCCGGCAGGCGCTCGAGGGCCGCCTGCCACTCGCGCTCGAAATCGGCGTCCTGGCCCAGCCAGCCGAAGGCCTCGGCGAGCTCCAGCCGGGGAGCTACCGCGTCCGGCTCGCACCGCACCGCCTCAGCCCAGAACCGGGCCGTCTCTGGCATCGCGCCCAGCAGCCGGGCGTGCCGCGCCGCCAGCTGCCAGCGGGGCCCGGCCAGGTCGTCGCGGCCGGCGCGGTGCAGATGGCCGGCCACCTCCGCGGCGACCTGTTCGGGCGAGGCCGCGGCCGTCTCGATCGCCAGCGCCAGCTGCTCATAGCGGCGGCCCTGCTCACCCAGGCCGGCCCGGACCGCCTCGGCCAGCAGCGAGTGCCGGAATCGCAGCCCACCGCCAACCCGGCTGATCAGCCCGGTGTCGAGGACGGCTTCCTCGGCGGCATCGCGGTCTGCCAGCGGCAGCGCGGCGAGCTCGGCGGCGGACAGTTCGCGGCCGGCGGCGGCGAGCGCTTCGGCGAGGTCGCGCGCCGGGCGCGGCAACGCCCCGGTCGCGGCACGGACTGCGGCACGCAGGTTCTGCGGCGGGGCGCTGCGCCCTGCGGCGAGCGCACGGGCACTTTCCACCGCCAGCAGCGGGTTGCCATCAGCAGCGCTAACCACCTGGTCGACGGCGTCCTGGCTCAGGTCTGCCACGCTGCGGGCCACCGCCGCCAGCTCGGTGGGCGACAGTGGCCCGAGCTCGAGGTCAGCGACCTCGACACCGCGGGCAGCGAGGTCGGCGAGCAGCGCGTCGGCGGCGGGGCGGCCTGGCTTGTCGCGCCGGGTCAGCACGAACAGCACCGGCCGAGCAGCCAGCCGTCGGCCGATGTGCGCGCACAGCTGCATGCTGGCGGGGTCCGCACGGTGCACATCCTCGGCGACCAGGACCACGGGCCGGCCGTCCGCGGCCCACTCCACCAGCCGTAGCACCGCGTCGAACAGCCGCAGCCGCTCCAGTTCTGGCGAGGACACCGGCGGCGGCTGATTCCTCCCGAGCCGGGCGGCGATGTCCGGGGCCAGCCGGCCGAGCTCGGCAGGCCAGTGGGCGTGCTCTGGCGGCGGTGGCACGGCGCGGGCCAGCTGCGGCACCAGTTCCTGCCACATGGCCAGCGGTGCCGTGCCGCCGACGTCGACCCCGGCGCCGACCGCAGTCCGCGCTCCGGCGTTGTCGGCGCGGTGGGCTAGTTCCGTGATCAGGCGGGTCTTGCCGATCCCGGCCTCCCCGGTGACCAGGACTACCTGCCCGTGCCCGGCTCGCGCCGCTGTCCAGGCCGCCATCAGGGTACGCAGCTCGGCGGCGCGCCCGTACAGCGGGTGCGCCGCGGATGGGCCAGCTGGGACCGGAGCCGCGCCCGGGCCGCGTGCCTCGGCCAGCGCCGCGCGCAGCAGCGGGCCGGGCCTTACGCCGAGTTCCTCACGCAGCCGGGCCGTCACTTCCTGCCCGGCGATCAGGGCGCCGGCCCGGTCTCCGGACGCGGCGAGCTGCCGCACCAGATCGGCGTGCGCAGCCTCGTTCAGTGGATCAAGCTCGCAGCGCAACCGCGAGTAGCGTGCCGCTGTGGTGGCGTCACCATCACGCTCGGCGGCTGCGGACTGGGCTGCCAGCACCTCAGCCAGCTCGGCTCGCTGCTGCCGCCGGGCCGCCTCGGCCCAGGCCTCGGTGTACCCGGCCAGCAGTTCGCTGTGGCACAGTGTGGCCGCAGCCGATGCGTCACCGGCGGCGGCGCGGCAGCGGCGCTCGGCGACGTCGACCGTGACGGCCGCTGGGCGCAGCCCGAGCTTGGTGCGAGAGGCGATCAGCGCGTCGTCACCGGCAGCCTTGCGCAGCGCCCAGACGGCAGTGCGCAGGTTCGCGCGCGCGGCTGGCCCGGCGGTATCAGGCCACAGATGGGCCGCCACGGCCTCGCGGTCGTGCGGCCCAGGGCGCAAGGCAAGGAAGGCGAGCAACCGGCCGACCGGAGGTGGCAACGCAAGCTGCTCCCCGTCACGTTCCGCGGCAACTCCCCCCAGCAGCCGCACCTGCAACACGGCCTCACCTTATATCTGCGTCCCAGGCTGCGGCTATGCCTGGCATTGACGCTGCGTTGACGGAGCCGAAGACGGCCCACGCTCAGGCTGACTGCTGATAGCTCGGCAGCACAGCCGAGCCGACGGTTCGGCATAACCGCCGAAAGACAGGAGGCCGTCATGACCATCGATCAGGACAAGCTGGGAGAGCTTCTCGGCACGTTCGTCACCGACCTCGGTGCCACGATGGGCGCCGGGAACATTGTTGTCGGGCACCGGCTGGGCCTGTACCGCAGCCTCGCCGATGCCCCGGCGACCGCGGAGCAGCTCGCCGAGCGCACCGGCGCCGACCCGCGGTATATAGCGGAATGGCTGTGCGGGCAGGCCGCCGGCGGGTATGTAAGCTACGACCCAGTCTCGGAGCAGTTCTCGCTGACCGCTGAGCAGGCCTACGCGCTCGCCGACCCCGACGGGCTGTATCTGCCGGGGGCATTCGTGCTCGCGCTAGGCGCGCTGCGGGCCGAATCGCAGATCACCGACGCGTTCCGCACCGGCGCCGGGATGGGCTGGCACGAGCACCACGAGGACGTGTTCTCCGGCTGCGAGATGTTCTTTCGCCCAGGCTACGTCGCCAACCTGGCGTCCAGCTGGATCCCGGCGCTCGACGGTGTCGTGGACAAGCTGGCAGCCGGCGGCCGGGTTGCCGACGTCGGCTGCGGCCATGGGGCATCGACCGTGCTGCTCGCCCAGGCCTACCCGAAGGCGAGGATCCGGGGGTCGGACTACCACCAGGCGTCCATCGACCCTGCCCGCAAACGGGCCGCCGACGCCGGGGTCACCGACCACGCCCGCTTCGAGGTCGCGTCCGCGCAGACATTCTCCGGAAACGGCTACGACCTGGTCACGACCTTCGACTGCCTGCACGACATGGGGGACCCGGTCGCCGCCGCCCGCCACATCCGCCAGGCGCTCGCCGCCGACGGCACCTGGCTGATCGTCGAGCCGCTGGCCGGCGACACCCTCGCCGGCAACCTCAACCCGGTCGGCCGGGTCTACTACTCGTTCTCCACGTTTCTGTGTGTTCCGAACGCCCGCTCACAGCCCGGCGGGTACACCCTTGGCGCACAGGCCGGCGAAGCTACCATCCGCCGCGTAGCCGAGCAGGCCGGGTTCACCTGGTTCCGCCGGGCCGCCGAAACACCCTTCAACGCCATCTACGAGGCGCGGCCATGACGGGCATCGCGGAGCTGCACGCACAGGCGCTGGATGTGACGGGCCGCGTCGTCAGCCGCGTCGCCGACGATCGCTGGCAAGCCGCCACACCCTGCGCTGGCTGGGACGTTCGCACCCTGGTCAATCATCTCGTCTCGGGCAATCTGTGGGCTGCTGAACTCGCTGTGGGGGCAACGATCGAGGACGTCGGCAGCCGGTTCGACGGTGACCTGCTCGGCGCCTATCCGGCCGCGGCATACGCGGAGTCGGCGGCGGCAGCGGCGACCGCGTTCCGCAGGCCCGGCGCACTCGACGCACTGTGCGCGGTCTCTTATGGCCCGGTTCCCGGGGCGGTATATGCCGGGCACCGGTTCTGCGACGTGTTCATCCACGGCTGGGACCTGGCGGCTGCGACCGGCCAGGACACCAGACTGGACGCCGGTCTCATGCAGGCCTGCCGCGAAGTCATCGAGCCGCAGCTCCAGTCATTTCGCGACGCCGGCGCGCTGGCCAGCCCACTGCCGGTCCCGCCAGGTGCGAGCGCCGAGGCGCACTTCCTGGCCATGCTCGGGCGGGCTGGATGACTCCGGCAAGCGGCCGCCCACTGGTCCGCGACTTCCTGTCCCGCGCATCATCGTGGAAAACGTCCCGCCGGGCGACGGGCGGTCAGGAGCTGCTTACGAGCGGGTCACCGTGGACGGGACGGCCTACTTCGTCAAACGGCTCAGTCCATCCTCCGACTGGGTCATGCGCGTCACTGGCGATCATGTGCACCGCCCGTACCTGGTATGGCAGGCGGGGATCATGGGCCAGGCGCCGGAATGTATCGGTCACACCGTGGTCGATGGACCTGGACGGCACCGGCGGTGACGCCGTGCTCACCATACTGATGCGTGACGTCGGTGGCTTCCTCGTCCCGCCGGGCGACACCGTGGTGCCGCCCGGCCAGCACGCGGGCTTTGTCACGCACATGGCCACGCTCGCCGCCGCGTTCTGGGGCTGGGCCGAGGACAGGGGCCTGACCACGATGACGCAACGGCTGCGGTTCTTCACGCCAGGCACCATCGCTACCGAACTCACCGCAGACCAGGTGCCAGGGCCGCTGGCGACCGCCGCGGCCGGGTGGCCCGCCCTGGCCGCGCGATCACCATTGCTGTCTGGCCTTGCCCGGGCGAAAGAAGCAGTGATCGCCCGGTACCGCTCCGAGCTCGAGAACCACGGGATCGCCACCAGCGGCTGGTGGCAAGAACAACTTGACCTGTGCCTGATCGGCATCATGGCCACATTCGGCTGGGAGAAGGCGCTCGGCGACGCAACTGAGCTGTCCTGGTGGGAGGCGGCGGTAGCCGGCGCAGCCGCCCGCCTGCACATCCCGATCCCCGGAGCTGGTCAATGACCCCCGAGACGGGTGCGCCCGATAGCCGCACCGCGTATACAGCCGATGAACTGCTGATACAGGCGAGATCGTCACTCCCGCGCCGCCCGTCGCCCGCCGAGGCGCTCGCCGCGCAGGCGACGGGTGCCCTGCTGATCGACATCCGCGGCGACGACCAGCGGCGCACCTGCGGGCTGATCCCCGGCGCGCTCCTGCTGCCGCGCAACGTGCTGGAATGGCGCTGCGACCCCACGGGCCAGTGGCGGCACCCCGCCGTGAACGGCCTGAATCAGCATCTCATCCTGATCTGCCAGGAGGGGTTCCAGTCCAGCCTGGCGGCCGCGACCCTGCAACGGCTCGGGCTGGTCAACGCCACCGACATGGACGGGGGGTTCTCCGCCTGGGCCGCGGCCGGGCTACCCGTGATTGCCCAGCCGACAACCGGCCAAGACCATCCGGTAACCGTCACCGTGACGGATCACCACGCTGAATGCAGCTGACGATAAGCACGATAATGAACGATCTGGGCGGGCCAGCCTTTTGGCCCACCGATTCGTCGGCCGATCTTAGTCGGCGCTCGGGAGCCTCCGGGTCAGGACACCATCTCACGCAGCGTGATCAGCCCAGGAAGTCGCAGGCGCGCACATCGCCGCTGGGCGGCCGGCCTGGCTACAGGTGGCCGGCGAGGTCGCGTAGGACCTGGGACGCCGGCTGGATCCGGGTGAGGTCGGCTACCGACGTGCCCGCATAGCAGGCCATCGCGAGCGGATCTTCAGCCTCCCGGGTAGGAGGCATCGTGCTGCGGTTCCCGGCCCGGCGGGCCCGGGCAGCCGAGCCGCCGAGTACCCTCACTGCGGCCGGCCAGTGGCCGCCGTCGTCGAAATCGCCGGTGATGGCGGTGTCGTCGGCCCCTGCCGCTAGCAGTGCTTCGACATATGCAGTGTGGGTGTTGCATTCGGGGCAGGCGAGGAAGCGGGTGCCGACCCGGACGGCGTCTGCGCCCGCGGCTATGAGAGCGGCCGCCCGCTCTGCGGTCCCGATCCCGCCGGCCGCTTCCGCTATTACATCGACCGGCGGCAGATACGGGATCAAAAAGCCGATCCCTGAGGGGCCGAGCTCGGTCGGGGGCGGCTCGACGCCGTAGGGAACCATGCCGAGGCCGCCTCCGGCGGACACCACGGCGGCGAGCTCGGTCGTCCCAACGCCGCCGAGCACCGCCAGTTGGAACGGCAGCCGACAGCCGACCAGGTGGGTGAAGCGCGTGTCCACTGTACGTTCGCCCAGTTCTTCAGCTTCGCTTCGACCCCGAGATGCTGCAGCGGCGGCGCGACGTCGAAGGACACGACGTCTGTCGCGTATATCGGCCGCAGGCCCTCCAGATCCTTGGCCCGGATTCCCTCGGCGATCCTGTCCGCCTGCCGTCTCAGCTTCTCACCACCACTACCACCGGGAGGCGCGCGATAGGGCGGGCCGGCCGTGGGCACGCGTCCCGAACTTTCACCGGGCTACTGCCGTTGGCATCCGTCTGTGGCCGCTCGATCGAGCCACCCGACATAGGCTGAGCAGGAACTACCTTGAGGCGCTGCTAGCGCAGAGGGGAGTGGCAGCCGATGACAGGTGATCGTCCATCGAGCGCCCGGCCGGACCTGCGCGAGCGGATTGCCCGGCGGTTCTTCCGAGTAGTCAACCCGCTCGCCCGCCGGATGATCCCCGCCGGGGTGCCAACGGGTGCACCGAACATCCTCCTGATTGTCCGCGGGCGCCGTTCGGGTATTGAGCGCACAACGCCGGTCGCGATGCTGGACTTCGATGGACACTCCTATGTCCAGGCGAGCTACGGAGCGACGGGCTGGGCCCGAAACCTTCGGGCGGCCGGCGAGGCGACCATAATCTACTCTGGTGGCCGTAGCTGTCCGGTTCACGCCATCGAGGTTCCATCCGATGAAGCGGCAGCGATTCTTCGGCGCGCGCTCGAGCCATACCGCCAGTTGGACTTCGTGCGCAGGTTGCTCGGCTCGCGCGTTAGGCCGCCCGTCGCCGTTCTACGCCGATACCGTATACGCATCGACGACACCCCACAGGATTACCTCGCCGAAGCTCGCCGCCACCCGCTGTTCGAACTCCGACCCGCGTAACGACCACAACGAGCTATTCTCCGTCACCGGCCCTGTGGCGCGCCAATATACGCTTCATCGGTCGCAGCCGCCGACGACGGGTCGAATGTAACCTCGTCTTAAACATGGTGGGCTCGGCGTCCGAGGCCGGACAGTTGCTCAAGTCGCCGAGAACCTCGACAACGACGGCGTCACTGAGCAGCCGGAGTCACAAGAACCAGCTCTCCACTTTTGGCGTGCCAGCACGCCTTCCTTGATCATTTCTGTCACCGCGCGTGACGAGGACGCCGCGAAGCTTCGCTTTGCGAACCGCCTTACGGCGACGAGGCCTGCGAGACTGATGGATCGGCATAACAGCCGATCACCTCCATATCAAATATGACAGAGCGTCGTGATCCCGCCCCAGTGACGCTCCGGAGCGCCTGCGCCACGGGTCGTCCGGCCGAGTCAACGACGCGGAATCTGTGGCCGACCACGGGCGACGGCTCGCCCGCACATCCGTGTAGCGCGGGCAGTCCGGTCGTCGCGGTCTTGGTGTCGGCGAGGATCGCTTTGATCGCGGACTCACGCTCCCGGCCGCAGCGCAGCGACCTCGGGGACGGTCACGTCGTCTACGTTCATACTGCCGGGTTGAGCAGCTTCCAGTACCCTTCGGAAACGACCTCGACGCCGCTGTCGGTCACCTTGATGGCGGTCTGAGCGTCGATGGCGTACGCCGGGCCCTTTATCCCGGCGGCCCACCGTTCCGCCTCGGCCACGGTTCTGTCCGGGCTGTCGAGGTGCGGGAAGATGGAGAAATCGACGACTCCCAGCATGCTGTCATCACCGGTGGGCGGCTTCCAGTGAACGAACCTCTCACCGATGCGGGGGGTCAGCACCATGCTCCCGGCACTGAGCCCGACGTAGACCGTGTCGCGCAGCGACGGGAGGAGGCCGGCCAGTCCGGACTCCCGCATCCAGTGGCACAAATACAGCGCGTCGCCGCCGTTCACCAGCAGGGCGTCCGCCTCTCGGACCCAGGAGACCCAGCGGTCTTTGTCGATGCTGGGAAGGGCGGTCAGCTCCAGCGCGCCTACCGACTTCCACCCCAGCTCGGTCATGGGACTAGGGGATCGCCCGCTGATGAAACGCCATGGCCCGCCCGGATCCCCGTAAGGGCCCCCGTATCCTGCGGTGGGGATGCAGAGGGCGCTGGCCTCGGCGATCGGTTTGCCCAGGAGATCGACCAGCGCCGCCAGGATGCTTGCGTTCCTGACACCGGAGTCGGTAAGGAGAAGCTTCATCAGGCCACCCTAGGCCGACGACCACGTCAGCAACTGCTCGAACGAGGCAGCAGCAGTTTCAGCCCGCTGTTGGGGCGGGCCGAGCCTCCGCGCTTTCGGCGTGGCGAGGGTGTTCAGCACGTGCCCAGTCGCGTACGACTTCGTCAGGCACGATCGCGTGCGGATGTGCGACAGTCCTCCGCGGTCAGCGCTGGGCCGGGACGGAGGCCAGCCGGCGGCTGTTGCCGAGCTTCTTCTTCAGCGCGATGTTCTCCTGGTAGAGGTTCGCGGCCACCGTCGCGAGGGCGTCGAACTTGCCTTGGACGTCGGTGACCTGGGCCTTCGCTTCCCTCAGTTGCCTGCGAGGATTGTCGATCGTCTCGTCACGGGCGACTTCCCCAGGGGTGTGAAGGACCGGACGGGCGACCTTGGCGTCCCACTCGGCCAGGACCTCCTCAGCCCGGTGAACGCTCGCGTGGCTGACCTTCGCTTCCCGGGCAAGGTTCTCCTTGGTCAAAGCCCCGTCGGTGTGCAGGGGCTCACCGGCCAGCAGCCGGGCCATGGCCGCCCGCAGCTTCGCCTGCGTCGCGGCGGACACCGGCATCAGAGATCGCCTCCGTTCTCGTTGAACGTCCGGGTGATCAGCCGAACGTCTGCCAGTCGCTGTTCCAGGGACTCCCGGCGAGGAGGCGCCATACGCTTCTCCGCGAGGGTGGTGAGCAGGTCTTTCTCCCTCGGCCAGCCAGATCGGCCCGTGATCGGACGATCTGCGCGTACGCACTGCACATAAACCGGGCAGCAACAGCCACCCGTAATCGGCAGGGAGGCGCCAGGAGCCCCGTGCTCCGTCAGGTTCTGTAGGCAGTCGGCGGGCCGGGTGTCCACCGACGCGGCTTATGACCGACCTTCCGACCGGACGCGGCCCGGCCTCAGGCGGGAAACCGCTCAGCCGCCGACCGGCACTTTTTCCACAGAGGCGTCGAAGATCTGCCCGATCGAGGCGTCCAACTGCGCGTGGAACTGCTCGTCGGTCTGCTGGTCAGACAGTCCCTCGAGCAGCGCCCGGGAGAAACTCGCGATCATGCCCGGGTCCCTGGCCAGCAACGCGCACGCCTTATCGCGGCTGTAGCCGCCGGACAGCGCGAGCACCCGGACGACCCGCGGGTCGGCGCCCAGGGCGGCGTAGCGGCCCGGCTGGGTCGGGATGGTCAGTTTCAACATGACGGCGGCGTCGCCGGGCAGTGCCTCGATGTGTGTCTGCAACGCGTCACGGAGCAGGCTCTCCGCCTCGTCCTTGCGCGGGCTGTCGATGCTGACCTCAGGCTCCAGGATCGGGACAAGCCCAGCGGCCGAGATCCGCGCGGCGTACTCGAACTGCTGATCGGCGATCGCGGCGACCCCGTCCTTGTCGGCATCGTGGATCACTGACCGCATCTTCGTGCCGAAGATCCAGTGCCGGTTCGCCCGCTCGAGCAACTCCTCGAGCGTGTCGATCGGCTTCATCAACCGCACGCCGTTCTGCTCTGCGGCGAGCCCCTTGTCCACCTTAAGGAACGGGACGACCTGCTTGCCGGCCCACAGGTACCGGGCCGTCGGGACACCCTGCATGTCCCGCTCCATGGTCTGCTCGAACAAGATCGCCCCCAGGACGCGGGAGCCGTCGAACGCAGGGTCGGTGATCACCCGTGTCCGCATCGCGTGGACAAGATCGAACATCCCCTCCTCGGAGGTGTACCGGCTCTCGTCAATGCCGTACTCGGCCAGCGCCTTCGGGGTGCTGCCGCCGCTTTGGTCGAGCGCCGCGAAGAACCCGCGACCCGAACGGACCTTCTCCAGTTGCGTGGCGTCCATGCCTGCCATCCTTCCAGCCCGGAAACGGGCATGAGCAGCGCAGTGCATGAACAACGGCTCCGTCGCACCAGGCCAGCGTGCGGCGCACCCGTGGCTGCGCCCGCCTGCCGTGCCTGGGGCAGCATGACAGGGTACGGGATGAGCTGGTCACGGCGGTGCGGCACGCTGTTCAGCGATGGAGTTGCCGCCGTCGACGATCAGGTATTGCCCGGTGATGTAGGACGCGCCCGGGCTGGCCAGCCAGGCCACGGCGGCGGCGACCTCACCAGGTGAGCCACTGCGCCCGGCCGGGGTGGCCAGCCCTTGGCCATGTTCGTCGGGGGTCTGGGAGCCGGTCGCTATCCAGCCGGGCGCGACGGCGTTGACGGTGATTCCATGCCGGGCCGCGTCGACCGCGACCGCGCGGGTCAGGCCCACCATGCCCGCCTTGGCGCTGGCGTACCCGACGTCCGCGCGGATCGCCATCACCGGGCCGGTGACACTGGCCACCATGATGATCCGCCCCCAGCCGCGGCTCGTCATCTGCGGCAGCGCCGCCTTGGTGACCAAGAAGGCGGTGGTCAGGTTCCGGGCCAGCGCTGCCTGCCAGGCCGCCAGATCCATCGAATCCAGCGCGCCGGATTCGAACACCGGAACAGCGGCAGAGATCATCCCGGCGTTATTAACCAGGATGTCCAGCCGCCCCCACCGCGCCACTACAGCCGACACCAGCGCGGGCGCGGCCGCGGCGTCGGTGAGATCGGCAGCAAAACCTGCCGCGTCAAAGCCAGCGCTGCGCAGTTCGCTGGCCCTGTCCTCGATCCGGGCGGTAGTGGCGGCGATCATAACGGCGGCGCCGAGTTCGGCGAGCATCCTGGCGGTAGCGAAACCGATACCGTTCGGGCTGCCTGCCCCGGTGACCACCGCCACCCGGCCGGACAGGTCAAACGCGGCTGGAAGAGGCATTGCCCGATCCTAATAGGGCTGGACTCCGATCCCCTGTCCCACCGGCGAGGGCGGCAGCCGACTGGACTGTCGAAGGCCAGCAGGCAGCGCGATAACCACCGAGCGATGACTTCCGCCCGCCGACGGCGGGTGAGGTGGGGCGGCCTGCTGGGGCGCCAACTGGCGGCAAAGTGGGTCAGAACCACATTTCACGCGCCATTGACACCGACGTAAGCCGTACGAATATTCATGAGCCGTTCGCCGCGAGAATGCGATGTCATACCGAGGACGGATGAGTTGCCGAGGCGCAGTTCCGCATGCAGCACGGCCGGCAAGCCGCAGCCCTACGCTCGCCGAGCCTTGTAGGCTGTCTCGGTGCCTGACCGCTCGCCGGACTCGACGTCCATCGACCTTGCCAATGGTCGTGTCCTGTGACATCGCGCCGTCTCGCCGGCAGCTAGCCCTGGGGCCATGAGATCGCCACCGCGATTACCCGCCTGCAGGCCCTTGCACCCGGCTGACCAGCCGAAACCCACCCCTGCGATCAAGGAAGGACACCTGCGGGCCGGTGGAACCCCGCCCACCCCGCGCGACAGCCGGGCCGCCGACCTGACCGGCCACTGAAAAATGGCCACACGCCGCAGCAACAGGCCGCCCAGCCAAGATCACGAAAGATGCAGGCCAGTGCCGGGTTATTTCATTGCGCCGATCTGCGCATCGGGAGAGGCAAGGACGGCGATCACCTTGCACGGCTGGTCAGAATGGTGGCTGATGGCGTGACTGGTCCCCGGTTTGATGATCACCGCGTCGCCGGTCTTGGCGGCTTCCGGCCGGCCATCGACGGTGACGGTACATTCGCCGGCGGCGATAAGCAGGACCTCTTCGACCTCGTGGGTGTGTTCGGGAACCGCTTCACCGCTGGTGAAGGTGTTGATGAGGACGGTAACGGCATCCGAGCCGCTGGTCCGGTCGACCAGGCGCTGCAGCGTCGGCAACTGTGGTCCGCGCTCAAGAACCGGACGATCATCGCGGCGCACGATTGACATCAAGGCTCCCAGTGGCCGGGCTGTGCTTGGGTTGGCCAATCATGCCATGGCCACCTGCCAGGTAGCTCTTCGAGTGACCGTGGCACATGCAGTACCTGCGGCAGATTAGTCACTATGAAGCGGCCGGCTCCTGGTGACCGTCAATGCCTCTTGGCTGATGTCGTGGGTCGCCGGAAGCTGGAAGGTGCAACTACCCCAGCAAACCGGAGCCACAATGGCGGAAGGGAGCCGGCCGTCATGTCCAGTGTGACACCAGCGGCGGGGCCGATCCATCTGGGAATGGACACCTCGAAGAACACGATCGTGGTGGGCATCTTGATGCCCGGCGATGAGGTCCTGGTCATCGACCGGATCTGGAATGAGGAAGGCCCGGTGCGTCACCTGGTCGGCCGGTTGGGCGACCCGGCAGCGCTGCGGGCTTGTTATGAGGCCGGGCCGTGCGGGTTTGAGCTGCACCGGCTGCTGTCCTCGATGGGTATCGCGTGCGACGTGGTCGCGCCGTCGCTGATCCCGCGCCGGGCCGGGGAGCGGGTCAAGACCGGCAAGCGCGACGCGAGCAGGTTAGCGCGGTTGCACCGGGCCGGGGAGCTGACGGCGATCCGGGTGCCTGCCGAGGCCGAAGAGGCGGTCCGGGACCTGGTGCGGGCCCGGGCGGCTCTGCTGGCTGACCGCAAGCGCGCCCAGCAGCGGATCACCGCGATGCTGATGCGCCATGGGCGGGTCTGGCGGTCGACGTACTGGACCGCCGCGCACGAGCAGTGGATCACCGGGCAGCGGTTCACCGAGCCGGCGCTGGCCGCCGCGCTCGCGCATTACCGCGCCGCGCTGGGCACCCGCCGCGCGGAGCTGGACGCCATCGAAGCCGAGCTGGGACCGTGGGCGGCCAGGCCCCCGCTGGCCGAGGCGGTCGCGCGGCTGGGCTGCTACCGCGGCATCGCCGAGCTGACCGGCCTGGTCCTGGCCGCCGAGGTGGCTGACTGGCGGCGGTTCTGCTCGGCGCGGGCGTTCATGGGCTTCACCGGGCTGGTGCCCGCGGAGTACTCCAGCGGCGAGCGGACCCGCCGCGGCTCGATCACCAAGGCCGGCTCCGAGCCGGTCCGCACCGCGCTGATCGAGGCCGCCTGGGCGTACCGGTTCCAGCCCAGGATCGGCATCACCCTGCGCCGCCGGCAGCACGACGCCAGCCCGCAGACACTGGCCCGCTCCTGGCAGGCGCAGCGCCGACTGTATGCCCGCTACAAGACCATGACCGCTCGCGGCAAGCCCGCCGCCGTCGCGGTCACCGCGATGGCCCGTCAGCTCGCCGGCTTCGCCTGGGCCGAGATGACCAGCTGATGAGCCCTTCCCCGAGCCGGTGGCCTGCCGGGACGCTCGCCGCCGCAGGAACGGCCCCCGCGCGCACTATCGAGGTATCCCCAACCCTGGTGATTAGTCAGGGGCACCATCCTGCGAAGCACCGATCTGCGATCCCCACACGCGCATATGAGAGTGGCAGTGGCCACGGCCACGATGCCGCCCCGGCAGGCCACCCCCACCCGCAGCGGTCGCCGCCCGCCCCGCACCCGGAGCCCCGGTAGCCCTGGCCGCCACCATCACCGGGGGCCGGCTCCCGCCTCAAGGGCGCCTTCGGCGTCGCTCCGCGAGCGCTGCGCGCCCCTTGACCCGGACCCAGCCGGCCCCCGGCCCGGCAGCTATCAGGGCTCAGGGCAGGCATGCCCGGCAACCGACCAGAACTCCTGCGAAAACACCACAAACCATCACAGCCAAGCTCAGGAGCTGCAAAGCCTTGACAGGGCCGCTTCATATGAGTGCGATGAGCCGGTGGTATCAGCAGTGATACCATGACTTCTATGGCGATGACTCTGCGGCTGACCGATGCCGAGGCCGAGGTACTGCGCCGGCGCGCCGAAATGGAGCGGCGGCCGATGCAGGAAGTCGTCCGCCAAG